>Ga0209542_10006696_pt1 | contig 22310 bp, 25 predicted proteins | sample RifCSPhighO2_01_FD_184028 | JGI IMG/M metagenome (GOLD analysis project Ga0209542, IMG submission 184028) | Soil microbial communities from Rifle, Colorado - Rifle CSP2_plank highO2_0.1 (SPAdes) (version 2) | ecosystem: Environmental > Terrestrial > Deep subsurface > Rock core/Sediment ... | reverse complement strand
TTTCCCGGTCGACTTCACCGTCATGCCTTCGGAGACACGCGCGCTATCTCCCAGGATGATCGCGCGGACACCGTCTTCTTCGAGATTGAGGACGAGGCCGAAGAGCTTCCCTTCGTGCTGCATCGATTCCTTGAGGTTCTTGCCTTTCGTTTCCTCGAATTCGAGGACTTCGGCCATGACCGCCTTCGAAAGACCGTCGATCGCGACGACACCGTCGCCGACGGCAGTCACGCGACCGACATGCGCTCCCTCGCCCTTCGGTGAGTAGTGTTCGATCTCCTTCAGGATCTTCTCGACGATTGCGTTGTCCATAATCTATGCGCTAGTGGTATTCTGGTAAATATTCAAGAGATGGTTCTTCCAGCTCGCGTCTTGAAGCGTTTCTCCCGCTTCGAGGCGCCAGCCGCCGATGAGGCTTTCATCGATTGCGACCTCCACATCCTTCGCGCCGCTTTCCTTCCGCGCTTTCGCTTCGTCATGCTTGCGCGCGATGACGAGCGTGCTCTTCTCGCGGGCCTGCGTCTTTGCCGCGAGACGTTCGAACGCGCGACCGATCGACGGGATAAGGCTCGTTCGTCCTTCATTCTCAAGCGTCGCGTGCAGCTTCTTCACGGCCTCCGCGGGCTTATCTCCTTTCTCGATGAGGCGCATCAGCGCATGTGCGTAATTCTCGGGCTTCATATCAGGCAGATTTCTCTTTCAATATCTTCTCGGCGGCGAGCATGGCCGCGCGGGCGATCTCCTTCTCTCCGGCAGCGAGCGCTTGGCGCTTCGCCTCCTCGGCGCGGGCGGTGGCGTCGGCGAGAAGCGCGTGCGCTTTCTCTTCCGTCTTTTTCAGGATCTCCGCGGCCTGGCTTTCAGCGCGGCTGCGTCCTGCGGCCACGAGACCCTCCGCCTCCTTCCCTGCTTCTGCGACAAGCGTCTTGCCTTCCATGTCCGCATCAGCGAGCTTACGATCCGCCGCTTCGGCCTTCGTCACCCCTTCTGCGATTCTTTGGCGGCGATCATCGATCATCTTGAGGATCGGCCCATAGAGAAATCGCCACAAAACGAAAAGCAGAATGCCGAAATTGAGCGCCTGGATTAGCAGGAGTCTGATGTCCAATCCGAATGCTGCAAATAATTCCGACATAACCTTTGGGATTTGAGCGGCTGGAATTTTGGATGCGATTCTAGGCGATGGAGAAAGTTAGGACGAGGCGTACAGGCTGTACGGTGAGTCCTGGCTTTCGAACATCAACGACGAAGCGCGCCAAAATTATGGCTGCTACGTGAACTTGATGATGAAACCGATGACTAATGCGAAGATTGCGAGCGCGTCGGTGACGGCTATACCGATGAACATCGTCGATGTGATGCGTCCCGCTGCCTCCGGATTGCGACCGATGGCTTCGAGGGCCTTACCGACGAGGATGCCGAGGCCGATGCCCGGACCGATGACGCCGAGGCCGACTGCGATGGCCATACCAAGTGTCTTTGCGACTTCTAATTCCATATTTTGTGGCTTAATTTCTAATTAATAATGCGATTTATGGGACCCATACTAGCACATTTACCGCCCCTCTCAATGCGCTTCTTCCCCATGCGGCTCCTCGATAGCGAGCTTGATAAAGAAGAGCGTGAGGAGCGAGAAGACAGCCGCTTGCAGGAAGCCGATGAAGACCTCGAAAAGGCTCAAGAGCCCTGGTGCACCATAGGGCGCGAAGAACGTCGCGACCGCGATGATGACCGAGCCGGCCAGGATATTGCCGAAAAGCCGGAACGAGAGCGAGACGACACGCACCATCTCGCCGATAAGCTCGATGAGGCCGATCGCGAACCCGATCGGGTTGCGGAACGGATTGACGATGAATTTGCTTCCGTATTTATAGAATCCGATGGTCAGCACCCCCGTCACTTCGATGACGAGGAAAGAGACGATCGCCAGCACTAACGGCACCGTGAGATCGGTGTTCACGCCGCGGAAGAGCGGCTCGCCGTGATATTTGATGCTCTCGACGCCCGGGAGAAACTCGAACCAATTGAGGAAGAGGACGAAGACGAAGATCGTCATGAGGAGCGGGAAGAATTTGCGCGCCATCTCGCGGCTGCCGAGGGTCTCCGTTATGTAGTCGTAGACGAATTCGAACATCATCTCGAAGAGCGCCTGCACCCGGCTCGGGATGAGCTTGAGGCGGCTGCGCGTGAGGAATGCGATGAGGACGAGCGAGCCGACGATGAGCCACGCCGTGATGAGCGTGTTCGTTATCGGGATTCCGAGGAAGGTGCCGAGGCGCTCGGCCGCGAGCGAGACATGGATTCCCGCTTCGCCGCGCCCTGCCGCTTCAGCTGCATATTGTGCCGCTTCTGCGGCGTGTTCGACTGCCATCGGCGGCAGTATAGCGCCTTATAGAGCCGAAATCCACTCCCTGATCGCTTTGGAAACAAGCGTTTCCGCACCGGTAAAACTATGGTCTGTCTTCGCGATGATGGCGCTGCCGAAGCGCGGCATGCGCGCGTGCTTGGCGAACCATGCTTCGATCCGCTCTGCCGTACGGTCGGCATATTCGTCATCCTGGGCCAAAAGGACGAGCGTCGGGACTTTCAAGGATTCGTACGTTTTCGGCTTCTTTTCCGGGTCGATGTATGAAAATATTTCCTCCGCGCTCTCCGGCGTATAGAGAGAAAGGAAGCGCTGCGCATCTTCCCACGTGCCCAGCACGATCTCGCTCTTCTTCCCTTTCTTTACCAGCGCTTGCGCCGCTTTCGTGAGTTTCGTTAATCGCCCTTTTTCATCCTTGTGCTTCGCTCCAGCGTAATCGCTCATGGGAGCAAGAAGGATGATGCCCGCAACTTTCTTTTCGTTGCCCTTTCGCGATGCGTAGTAGACCGATTTTTGTGATCCAGTCGAATGTCCAGCGAGAAAAATCTGCTTCGCTCCCTGTTTTTTCGCGAAATCAGTGGCACCCTCGATGTCATCGACACAGTCGGTAAATACTTCGTGTGCTCCACCCGCGAGGACATACTCAATTCCACTTTTCTTCTTTTTGTTGATTTTGCGCATTCGTGTCATCGTCGTCGCTCCTCGGTTGTTGAACGTCATCACGGCCGTATCCTTGTCGACGAGCTTCTCGACGATGCTGAGCTTGGAAAAGGCCGAACTTGAGAGTCCATGCATCCAGATGATCGCTTGTTTCGGTTTCTTTGGCCCGAACCAGAGGCCGTTGAGGAGGAATTTCCTCGGTGTCTGTATTTCAATGATATGCGCGGGACGCATACTTATGTGCCCTCCTGCCAACCGGCGAGGTACTTCTCTTGCTTCGGAGTCAGTGTGTCCATCTGCGTATCCATTGATGCGAGCTTCACGCGTGCGACCATGTTCTCGATCTCCTCAGGGACGTCGTAGACGCCGGCAGGCTGCTGCTTCTTGGCAATCCACGCCGAGGCGAGCGCCTGTGTCGCGAAGCTCATGTCCATGACGCTGGCCGGGTGGCCTTCGGCTGCGGCGAGATTGACGAGACGACCGTCTGCCAAGAGATAGATGGTCTTCCCTGGCCGGGCAGGCTTCCCTATCTTGTATGCATCGACATTCGGGCGCACGCCCTTCTCGACTTTCGAAGCAAGCGATTTGAGATCGTTGATATTTATCTCGACATCGAAATGTCCTGAATTGCAGACGATCGCGCCGTCTTTCATCACTTTAAAATGCTTCTTGACCAGGATATCGGTATTGCCGGTCACGGTGCAGAAGAGATCTCCTACGGCTGCGGCTTCGTCCATCGGCATGACGCGGAAACCGTCCATGACCGCTTCCAAGGCTTTCACCGGGTCGATCTCCGTGACGATGACATTCGCTCCCATACCACGAGCGCGCATCGCGAAGCCTTTACCGCACCAGCCGTAGCCGGCGGTGACGACGGTCTTCCCCGCGATGAGGATGTCCGTCGCACGGATGATGCCGTCGAGCGTCGATTGGCCGGTGCCGTAGCGATTGTCGAACATATTCTTCGTCTTCGCATCGTTGACCGCGACGATCGGGAATTTCAATGCACCCTCCTTATGCATGGCGCGCAGACGGATGACGCCGGTCGTGGTCTCTTCGGTGCCGCCGAGCATCTTCGGGATGAGGTCCTTGTGCTTCGTGTGTATCGTGGAGACGAGGTCAGCGCCGTCGTCCATGGTGAGCTGGGGCTTTTTCGAGATGACGGCTTCTATATGAGAAAAGAACGTCTTCGTGTCCTCGCCTTTCTTCGCGAAGACCGGGATGCCGTAGTGGTGCGTGAGCGCCGCGGCCACGTCGTCCTGCGTTGAGAGCGGATTCGAGGCACAGAGATACACGTCCGCACCGCCGGCTTTCAGGGTGCGCACCAGATTCGCCGTCTCCGCCGTCACGTGGAGGCATGCCGCGAGCACCTTCCCCTTGAACGGCTTCTCCTTTGCGAACTTCTCGCGTACCTTCTGTAAAACGGGCATATCCCTATCGGCCCACTCGACGCGCTTCACGCCCTGTGCGGCGAGCGATTTGTCTTTGATGTCATGTTGCATCGCCGGAGTATACCGGTCACGCATGCAAAAACAAAATCCGATATCCGCCTATTCCTCGCGTGGTTCGTCATCGCCCAACGAGATGCCGAGCGCGCTGAAGGCAGTTTTCAGTTTCTGTCGGGCGTTCGCTCGCTCCGCATTGTCCTCTTGCTGCAGCCGTACAAACTCGCGAAGCGCCGATGTCGCATCCGAAACAAGGTGCGGAGCGGCACCGCGAAGATCCTTCAGATGCTTCAGCGGTTCGTCGATCGAACGAGGACCCGGGCGGCTGTGTTCGGGGCCTTCTTTCATATCTTCAGTGATTCGCCGTACGCGCCTTCGTAACGTTCCTTCAGTTCGTCGATAGTGAAGCGGTGGCTTTGCGTGCCGACGTGTTCGACGGCGTACGCAGCAACGACGCTCGCGAGCTGCGCGCACTTCGCCGGCGGCCAGTCGAGACGAAGGCCCTTCAGGTAGCCCGCACGATACGCGTCCCCGGCACCGGTCGGATCCTTCACATCGGCGATCTTCACCGCCGCGACGCGCGTCTCGCCATCCTTCGTGATGACGCGCGAGCCTTCGGCGCCGAGCGTGATGATGAGCGCCTTCGCGGTCTTCACCACGTCGGCTTCGCTCCAACCGGTCGTCGTTGTGATCTGCGCGAATTCATAATCATTGGCGAAGACCGCTTCCGCACCGGTCATGCTGTTTCGCAATTCGTCTGCAGTGAGGGACGGGATGATCTGACCGGGATCGAAGCAGAATCGGATGCCGTTGCCGTTGTAGAGCTCGGGAAAAGCGCGGATATCGTCGAGACAGCCGGGCGCGATGATGGCGAGCGAGCCTTGCTGCGGCTTCCAATCGCCGTAGGGAACGGCATTGGCTCCCGGATGGAACGCGGCGATCTGGTTGTCGGCCTTATCGGTGACGATATAGGCGAATGCCGTCGGCTTATCCTTCGCGATATGGATGCTCCCGGTCGGGATACCGGATTCTTCAAGATGCTTCTGGTACCGCTCGAAATCATTCCCCGCCGTCGCGATGATCTCCGGTTTCTCCGTAAGAAGCGCGAGACTGTATGCGATGTTCCCTGCCGTGCCGCCGAAGTGCTCGGCATGATCGGGCACGAAGAAACTCACATTGATGTTATGAAGCTTGTCGGGAACGAAGTAGTCCTTGAAAAACCCCGGCATGTCCATGATGTGGTCGTAGGCCAAAGAACCGGAGACGTAGATGTTAGACATTGAGAAAAACTATAGCGTGTCCGGACAAACTTGTATAACATTATTTATCGTGGCATAATGAACATAGACGACATTGGGAGAGTGACAAATGACCAAACGGAACAACGGCCGACGGAATGCAGCCCGCCTGTGGAGAAGATACGCGAAGATGGCCCGTCTGACGGATTCACCTGAGGAAAAAGCTGCTATCGACGCGATGCTTGATGCAACCGGCGAAGCCTTCCACAAGACGTTGGAAAAACAACGAGAGATCCATCATGCATTGCGCACCACATTCCTCGCGCAATGCGATAAGGCATGGAAAATGGGTCGATCGAAACGCGACATCAAGAGGATACGCGACAGACTTGATCGCGCAGAAGCTACGCTCGAGCTTCTGACGGAGAGCGTCGCGCAACAGTTCATCGGCGAGATCGGCGACGTGTGTGAGTTATGGGCGGAAATGAGAAACAAACCGATTAAGAAGTAGCGTGCGCATCGCATGAACGAAGGCCGCCTCCTTGGGGCGGCCTTTTCTTTTGTCACCTTTGAAATATCAGGACACATCGGCTATGATGCTGCAACGGTCTTTTGTGACCCTCCGGCCTGCGTGTAGCATTGGCTTGCCGTGAAGTATTGGCCTTATCGTCTAGCGGCTAGGTGAGAACCGAGTGCACGCAGGTTCGCAAGACCGGAGCCAGAGGCGAGGTGGGGTCGCGAGATTTTCTACCAAGAAAATACTCGTGACACATCCTTCTTGAGGTGAGCTTGGGAAGGGACCCAAGCGCAAGGCCGGAGCAGCTCGGCTGCGAGGCGTGGTCAGGCAAATTTTCAGCAGAAAATTATGCGTGACGGAAGCGGGGTTCGTTAGTTATCTCAAAAAAATAAAGGCTTGGAATCGAACCGACGATACTTTATAGTTCTCGCATTACGGCCCTATCGTCTATCGGCTAGGACACATCCTTCTCAAGGATGGAAGCGGAGTTCGATTCTCCGTAGGGTCACAAAAATATTTCACAACGATTTGCACATTTATCAGGGGTCAGACCCCGATCACAGACCCCGATCATGGGAAGGTAGTAAACCTGCCAAATAAAGGACACTACATCGGCCGAGATATGGGGAATAACGAATTTCCGGAATTGATTTCAGTAATTGTCTGAACCAGTCGAAAAATACGGTCGCGTGAGTTTCCTCACGCGACCGAAGGCGACGATGCCGCGCTACTGCCAGTCATCAATGTACTGCTCTGCCGCATGGCCGAGTGACCAAATCTGCCTCTCGTCGAACTCTTCGAGTGCCTTGCCGTCGAGAATTTCTTGAGCGGCGATTTTCTCGTAGTGGCATGCACGCTGAACCAAGAGACGCAGTTCGTCGAGCGTCAGCCGTCTCCCGCGAGTGATGTAGTGCTCGTCCCGCTTCTCGAAGAACGTCGGGTTGCGTGCGTCTTCGCCGGCAAGCGGGTATTTCGCCTGCATGGCATCGTAGCCGATCTCGATGTATTCCAGCTGGTGCTTCTTGCAGACGTGGAAGTCCTCGGCGTCGAGCAAGGTGGTCACCTCGCCGCACCAATGGCACGGATAGCCGCGCCCTCCGAAATCCTTGAAGCCGTATGCCAGCGATACCAGAGCTGAAAGAACGTCCATCACACCGTCTCCTTTTCTCAAGTGTGTCGAGGTGAATTATGCCATAATCTCATCGGATTGCAATCGATCCGCAAAAGTGCTATGAATACGTCAGTCCGCCCCTGAGGCGGCATCTGCGTAGCAACTGGAAACATGGAGATTTACCAATGAGTGGACGTCTCACTCCCAAGTTCCTCACTCGCCAAGTTGCCGAGAACGCTGCCACTTTAGTGCTCGGCGGCGTCTTCTTCAACAGCATGATGCAAAAGGTGCTGAACAAGCAAATGGGCCACATCGTCGTTCTCGTGCCGTCCGTCGCGGACGTTCGCACCGAGGGCTACCCGGACTGGCCGAACTATCCGATCGAGCCGTTCCCTCTCTACGAGCACAGCATCGGCGACAAGGACAAGTGGACCAGCAAGTACGATGAGATCGCACGGTGCAAGGCGCAGCAGCTCTGGCGCGACCAGAACACTGACGGCAATACAGACGTCATGCCACACCTTCTGTTCCCCGATGACACCCAGTATTGGGGCGGTGTGAAGCGGCACGGGTTCGTCGTGGCATTCTCCGGCGTTCAGTCCTACTTCGATCAGATGGTCTCCGGCATGGTCGCCGACGCGATCAAGGCCTTCGCTCGCTTCGAGTTCGAGAACAGCGATGACAAGGCAAAGAAGTTGGCGTTCTTGAGCTAACGCTCATCACAGCCCGTAAAAGCAACCCGCAGAGGTTCGCTTTTGCGGATTGTTTTTCTAAAAAACAGCAGACTTTCAACCATCCTCACTTTTCAAAAAGAATTTGGCGGGCGAACGACCGTCCTCATTTCTCTTGCAGTAGTTCTAACAATCAGTGGTTGGTTCAATGACGAACCGCATTTTCGCAAAAAACGACCGAATTATGCCATGATTTCTGCTTCAAGTCCGGGAATTCGGACGAGCTGAAAGACGCGGTTCCACTGAATTACTGTGTTTTCCAAGGTGTTCCAGTCAAAGTACAATGGGCTCATAGAACTTGCATACAAGTTAGATTAATGTCATAATAATATTAGCGAGGTCTTTGCTCGCTGGTCAGCAAGGAGATTAACTATGTGGTGGCCATTTCGCAGAAAACCGCGGAAATCCCGACCTCCGAAACAGATCACGCGAAGAGGAGTTGCCTATCATCATGTCGGGAATACCACGTATCGCGCCGACGATGGGAATATCCTTCCCCATTGGCTCGTGATACTGCTTCTCTCCGATGACGGCTCTGTCGCGGCCTCGAAGTACGACTGTTCAATCGGTACCGAGCGTTCGAGCTATTCGCCCGACGCCGCGACCGGCTCATGGGGATCGCATGATTCCCACGGACACAGTAGTCGCGACAGCCTTTCTGATTACGACTCCCATTCGAGCCATGATCACGGTCACAGCGGCGGCTACGACGGAGGAGGTTACTCCGGCGGAGACAGCGGTGGTGGCGGAGATGGAGGTGGTGGCGACTGATCGCTGAAGCAAGGGTCCTCGATCGAGAAATCGGTCGAGGACTTTCTTTATTGACTTCTTCTCAGCAAACCGCAGTATTCCCGAAGACCGTACATTGGCGGCTCGAAAGGAGGAGGCCATGAGAGAGCCTGGCGATCTGAGAGCAGGATTCCTGCGGCTCGGTCTTAATGACGATGACCCGGATTATGAGACACTCTATCTTGCGGACGGACCCGGCAAGTATGCGTTCATTCAAGGAACTCATGTTCCTAACGACGTCCTGCAACGTTATGGAGAACTTTTCGTAAAGTTCATCACCACGGGCGGAAGTTACTTCGCTGGCGAGAGAAGAGATCTCGGAAAAGGGGTTTTGATTCCCTATCAACGAGGTATACGCCTGCGCTATCGCGATGACCCGCGGAAAAGCACGTTGAACGTGACCGAAATCCGCTCAATCATGAATGCGCAAGTATGGGTCCATCTGATTTTCAGGGTAATTAAATGACGGCCAGACGCAGATGCGATTGGCCGTTTGTTTTTTACCTGAATTTCCAATCCGGGTCCATGCGCACCAGCAATTCCTCCGCGCGCATCGGTTCCTGCATCAGTTCGAACACGGTCTTCTCCATGCGCATGGATTGGGAGCCCTTGATGAGGACCACGGTGTTCTTATCGAGTTCAGATTCGATCTCCTTCCCCGCGCGGACGCTCTCGCCCTGATCGTATTCGCGGATATCCGTCTCCGGCATGCCGATGTCCAGCGCCGCCTCACCCATGATTCTCGCACGGAAGCCGACGGTGATGAGCATATCGACGCACTTCTTCGCATGTTCGCCCACCTGCTTGTGAGCGTCCTTCGAGAAGCGGCCCAATTCGAGCATGTCGCCGAAGATAGCGATCTTTTTTTTCATGCCTTTCAGTTCCTTCATGGTGTCGAGCGCGGACATGGCGGCAGCCGGCGAAGAATTGTAGGTGTCGTCGATGAGAAGGCTGCCACGGATCCCCTCAAGCAAGCGCATACGGCCGGGCGGCGGCGCCCAGGTGGCGAGCGCGTTGGCTGCGGCTTCCAGGGCGACGCCGGCGGCCTCGCCGACCGCCATCGCGGCAAGCGCGCTATAAACACGCGGCTTCCCCAAAGCGCCGAAGATCGAGACATCGATGCGCGCGCCGGAATGCTCGCAGTAGAAATGCATGCCGACCGGACGCTTATCCTGATACTGGATGCCCGCTTCCGAAGCGACGAACGAATTGTGACCGCCGAAACCGAAGCTGGTCGCGATCGGCTTGAACTCCTCGTAGATCTGCTGCGTATGCATATCGTCGCCGTTCACGATGAGCATGCCGTCATGCTTCAGGTACTCGACGAGGCGCTTCTTCTCCTGCGCGAGCGCGTGCGGCGAATTGAAGTATTCGACATGGACCGGGATGTCGGGAATCGACGTGATGACGGCGATGTCGGGCTTCAGCCATCGCGCGATATTCCGGATATCCCCCGGCCTGTCGGCGCCGACTTCCAACACGAGCCAGTCCGGATACGCCTCGCGCGAGACGATCGCCAGGAATCCTTTGATGATATTCGCGAGCCATCGCACGGGAGAGCCCCAGCCGCTCTCCAACCCGAGGATGGTGAGGGGCACGCCGAGTTCGGAGTTGTAGCTCTTCTCGCTCTTGCGAACGAACTTACCGTTCTGGGAAAGGACGACAAAGACAGCGTCTTTGGTGGAAGTCTTCCCGGCGCTACCGGTCACCGCGATGATCTTCGGGTTATGCCGCCGCAGCACGAACTTCGCCTGGGCGGTGAGGATGCCAACGACGATTTTCTTGAGAAAGCCGTACATAGCCAGCGTAAGCAATATCCGTATTGTACTCGACCATATCAAGAATCCGGTACTTGTGCTCTGTGCATTTTCGCTCTATGGTTCAGAAAGAAAGAGAGGTGCGTCATGATAGTGCCTACTGTACCCAAGGGAATGGAGGGCTTAGTGTCCGTAGGAACAGTTATCTATAAAGAGTCCGCGCATGATGTAATTGTGGAGAACGCGGATGGAAAAAGGCTGACGATGCTATGCCTCTTTGCGAATGTAAACGTTGGGGATCGCGGCCACATCATCGCTCTTGATGACGGAAATGTCTTCTTGTTCCCTCCGTTTCCCTTTCTGTGAGAGTTCCGCGAAAGCGGGGCTCTTGTTATCAGCACATCACGAATCGATCCAATCGATTCGTGATGTGCGGGAAAGGGTCGGAAAACGGTAGTTTTCCGTGTCGGAGAGCAGGGCGACGAGCGAAGCGCAGCCGTCCGTTGAAAACCGAGGGTGAGAAGCGTAGCTTCGCAAGGCCGGAGACGCTCGGCGTCGAGGCGGGGTCGCGCAACTTTTCAGCAGAAAAGTATGTGTGACCTCAAAAGGTGATCAATTTTGGACAGTTCCAAAATCAATCACCTGTCTGGTGGGATGTCGTAGTAATTAATCAAGAATCGCGCCAGCTCATCGAACGGTCGCGCAAGCGTGCGCGAGGCATACATCTCGCCGTGCGGCTCGACCGCGTAAAGGAGGACAATGAACTTCGGATCGTGCGCGGGGAAGTAGCCGAAGAACGAGTGCAACCAGCGATCCGTGTAGTAGCCACCGCCGCCCGGATTCGCGATCTGCGCGGTCCCGGTCTTCGCCGCGATGGAATAATGCTCCTGCTTCAATTCCCCGCCGAGGAGCGCGTCGTCGTAGACTTTGACGAGCATGTTCGTCACGGTCTCCGCGGTCTCGGGCTTCACGACCTGCACTTCGTCGGGCGCCGCGAACGTCCGCTCGATGCCGGCCGTCGTGCGAATGGCGGTACGCAGATGCGGCTCCGGCAGCTTCCCTTCGTTGGCCAGAGCTCCGAGTGCGCGGATCATCTCGATGGGAGTCACCGCGATCGATTGACCGAACGAAGCCGAGGCGAAATCGACATCGGCCGCGCCTTGCACGAAGAGATTGTCGATATTGCCGGCGAGCTCTCCCGGCAGATCGATGCCGGTCTCCTCGCCGAGCCCGAATTTCTTCACGTATTCCGCGAACTTCCCATTCCCCATCTTGTCCACGGTGAATGAGACGCCGGTATTCAGGGATTGCGAGAGGACTTCCTGCATATCGACGACGCCGCGCCCACGAAAATCGAAATTGCAGAGCTTGTAGCCGGTCTTGGTGATGCAGCCCGGGTCGTTGTAGGTCGTCTTCGGCGTCACCGCGTTCGCGTCGATGGCCGCGGCCATCGTGAGCGGCTTCATGATGGAACCCATCTCGTACCGGTTCTCGACGATCGGATTCGCGAAGTCCCTGGCATTCTCGACGAGGTTGTATTTATTCGGATCGAACGACGGATTCACCGCCATCGCGACGATTTCCCCGCTCGAAGGATCCATGACGATGCCGCCCGCGAGCTTCGGGCCATACGTATCCATGACGCCCTGCAGCACCGTCTCGAGCTGGCGCTGTGCCGACGGTTCGAGCGACGTGACGATGCTCCCCTTCTGCGTCAGTGGATCCGAGACGAGCGCACGCACATTGGAGAAGATCTCCGCGAACGGGTTCACATACAGGCCGCCGTCATCATGGCGGAGCGTGTCTTCGTAGTAGCTCTCCAATCCATACACGCCGACCCGCGAATCGCCTTTGTAGCCGACGAATCCGAGCGTATTCGCCGCGAGGGAGCCGGCGGGATAGAAACGCCACTCATCACGCACGGTGATGACGCCCGGAAGATCCTCGCGCCGCACCGCCGCCGCCTCGTCGTCGGTGAGCTTGAAGGCGACTTCCTCATAGGGATCATCTTTCTTCGCGGCACTCGCGAGGAAGCGGTCCTTATCGAGGCTCGCGGCTGCGGCGGAGAGCTGCGAATACGCCTTGAAGCCGTCCTCGATGTTCTTCGGGGTGATGGCGATCCGCCAGCCGTTCTGCATCACCGCGGCTGCCACGCGTTCGCCGTCTTTCTTGGTGAAGAAGATGTCTCCTCGTTCCGGCATCTCGCCCGCCGCTTCCATATATTGGCCGGATGCCTGGCGCAGATATTCATCGCCATGCACGATCTGTATGAAATAGAGCCGCACCAAGAGGAGTATTGCTGCCAAGATAGCGAAGAGCGAAAGAATGCGTACCCGTAAAACAAATCTGGCGCGCATACAGCATTAAAGGTATCAAGTATCAGGTACCAAGTATCAGATAAGTATCAGATAAGTATCAATCTTAGTATTAAAACTGATACTTGGACACTGTTTGATACCTGATACTTGTGACTTGATACTTATTTAGAGGCCGCGCACCTCCTGCGCGGAACCGACGGCTCCCGGGCGACGGACGAAGGATGTATCCAGAGTCTCTGTCATGCCCAGCTGGACGGCGAGCGCCGGAGTGACGTTCTTGGAAAGCTCGAAATACTCCTGCTCGAGGAGGCCGACTTCGCTCTGCAGGCGATCGCTTTCGGCGATAGCCTCCTTATGCGCGATGACGTTCATGATGGAAACCGAGACGAAATACGTATAGCCGAGGACGGAAAGGCCGATAGCGAGAAAAAGCATGTGCAACAGATACTGCTCGCCGGCGAAGGCATGGACTCGTATGAAAATGTGATTATCTCGTTTGTGCATAGCTGGTTTCCCTGTCAGCCGCTTAAAGAACCGGTTAAAGAACATTGGTCAAAGTTTCTGAATCACCCGGAGTTTCGCGCTTCGCGAACGCGGATTGGCCTTCACTTCCTCCTCCCCTGGCTTGATGGGCGATTTGGTGATGCGTTCCGCTTGGCCGCTTTTCGCCCATTCCAGAAAGAGTCGCTTCACTTCCCTATCCTCGACGGAATGGAACGTGATGACCGCCATCCTCCCGCCCGGTGCGAGCTTCCGGAAGGCACCGGTGAGCCCCTCTTTGAGGGCCCCCATCTCGTCGTTGACGGTGATGCGCAATGCCTGGAACGTCTTCGTCGCGGGATGCAAGCGACCTTTCCGATAGAAAGGAGGCACGGATCCGCGGACGATCTCCGCAAGCTCTTTCGATGTCGTGATCGGCTTCTTCGCGCGGGCAGCAACGATTCCCTTCGCGATCTGCCTCGAGTAGCGTTCCTCTCCCCAGCCGTAGATGATGTCCGCCAGCGACTCCTCCTTCCACGTGTTCACCACTTTTTCCGCGGTGAGCGTGTGTTCGGTAGGCTCTGCGACATACGTCATGAGGAGCGGCTCATCCTGCAGGAACGAGAATCCTCGTCCTGCCGTCAGCTGATATCCGCTCCAGCCGAGATCGAAGAATGCTTTCGTCAGATGCGTTATCCGCAGTTTGCCACAATACGATTCCGCATCCTTGAAATTGCCTTCGACGAGGTGCACGATGGCCACTGCACCTTCCAGAGCTTCCCTAGCGCGGCCTATGGCAGCCGCGTCGGCATCGATGCCGATGAATACTCCTTTGGTACCGAGCCGATGCGCGATCTCGCGTGCATGCCCCGCGCCGCCGAGCGTCCCATCTAAGACGTAGTCGTCAGGACGGATCGCCAGACTCTCGATCACTTCATGTAAAAGAACCGGTCGATGCCCTCCGATGAGTGACATCGGGTCGCTAGAGGATAGATGACGTCGCGTGCGCATGACGATATGCAAATCCCCTAGCTACCCCAAATCACTATCTGACACTATCAGAGCTATAAGGCTCCGATCTGTCCCAAAGCCTCTGCCATGTCCTCGGCCTTCTTCTCGATCCCGGCCTTGTATCCTGTCCAGGTTTTGGCATCCCAGATCTCGACCCGATCCGACACTCCTGCGAACACTACTGTTTTCGAAAGTCCGGCGAACTGCCTCTGGTGCTCCGGGATGAGGACTCTCCCCGCAGAGTCGATCTCGACTTCCGCAGCACCAGAGAGTATGAAGCGATTGAATCCGCGCGTGTCTGCTTGCGCGAACGAAAGCTCCTGCAGTTTCGCGGCGACTTTCTCCCATGCCGGACGTGAATATACGAAAAGGCAGTTGTCTAAACCTCGCGTCATGACCATTTTTTTCCCGAGGCCCGTACGGTAGTGCTTCGGAATACTGACGCGATTCTTTTCGTCCAGCGTGTGTTCGTATTCGCCGATGAACATAACTTGATCCCTATTTTCGGAAGATTTGGGATCAAGATGGACGCGCAACGTTAATCGCCCATCCCAATCCCACTTTCTCCCACTGGATTAGAGTATAAGACACTATAACCCACGCAATAGCACTTATCCACACAAAATCTCCTTAGTTTATGCGATGAAATACGGATGAAGAATCGTCAACTGTCCCGCTTCATGAATGCATGGAAAAGGCCGCCCTTCGGGCGGCCTCCTTCGTTCGTGTCCGATCAATCGGCGAATCCGCAGCTGAAATCGCCGTTGCCCAGTCCCACCTGCAGATCGTGGAAGAACTGGTAGGTATAACCGTATCGTTCGACGATAAGGGACGATATCTGAGATTCATCCTTGAGCTCATCGAGCGTGATGATCTTCGAGACGGGTCCGTGAATCGTTTGTCCGTTGATCGCGATTACGACATCTCCAACACGCACGCCCTTCCGATCGGCATCGCTACCACATTCGACAGCGCTAATCTGCATCACCTCGAATACGGGAGCTGGCAGATTAAGGTACGTCCGAAGTTCACGCCACTCCAGTCCGCGTGACTCAAGAAGTCGATTTATGGCAGGCGTGATAATAACGGTTTCCCACGTCATACCAAATCGCTTCTCAGGGTTATCAACCGCATACGCTGTGGTGGCGAAGCAAAGAGCGCTCAGTACGAGCGCGCACATCTTCCGCATGTCGGTTTCCTCCTATGAACATGCTGCAGCATTGATACGCCTTGATTCGCTGACTGTCAAAGCTATTCGACTGATGGAGTTTCGGGCTGGGGCTCCAGTGCTGGTTCCGGTGCTGATTCTTGCGGCGCAGGCTCCGCTGGAGGTTCAGGCGCTTGTTCGACAGGTGTCTCCGGAGCCGGATTTTGGGCCTCTTCCGGCTCTTCAGGAGGCGTAATTGGCTCAATCGGCGGCGCCTGCCCCGTTGAACCCTCTTGTTCAACCGGGGTTTGAGCCGCATTGGCTTCCGGAGCTACCGGTTCCTGGGGCTCTTCCGGCACGTCTATAGGCTCCTCGGAAGGCGTTACGGGCTCGTCGATAGGCAGTTCCGGCTGTGCCGCAGACTCCGCCGGAGCGCTCGCACCGCCTGAGTGGTCATCCGATTCGCCGAGGACCGCACCCTCAAGCTGCGGACCGACAATTGTATTCATCGAGGCCGCCGCTTCCTCGGGGATATTGAACGAACCTGGCGTCGGGATTGGATCGACGAAAGCGCCGGTGCCGTCGGGAATTCGCGCGTAGGATTTGTTCGGGGCGACCTGCGCCTGATTACAGTCAGCATTCGCACCGTTACCCGGCGTGCCGGTCGGCGTCGAAGTCGAATTCGGCTCCGTCGGCGTCGGCTCGAGATTGCAGAAATTACTTGAATCGTCGTAGGTATATGAATCGACGAGCACATTACCTGCCGTGTAGAGGAAGACGCTATCCCCGGTGTCATTCAGCACCGGCTTATTGAAATACACGACCAGCCATCCGTGTGCAGGGATGCTTGTGGTGGCCGGCTGCGTGTTCCCCGCGGTGACAATCGCCTGCGTATTGCCTGCCCCGCCGCTTTCATCGGCCAGATACCATCCCGTGAGATCCAGCGGCACATCGCCGTTGTTGTAGAGCTCCACCCATTCGCCTTGCGGCATGTTGCCGGCATCGTTGCCGAAATCGAATCCGTAGGCGACGCCGTCCGGATTCGGCAGGAACTCATTGATGACGATGTTCTGCGGGTCGGCGACACTCTCGCCCCACGTTCCCGCGCGGAACACGTTCGCGAGAGAGCGCTCGATGTCATTGAAATACGCGATAGTGCCATGCGCGCCGCCGGAGAGCATCGTCGAGACGAAGACGACACCGAGGACGACGAACGTCGCGGCGCCATACGCGTCTTTCGGCGTCGGCAGCTTCTCACGCACCCAGCCGCGAGTCTGTATCACCATCGGGACGAATATCTCATCCATCGCACGACGACGCAGATACATCAGTTTTTCCGGCCCCGCGACTTCGCGCAACCTCGTGCCGCCGGCGCCATGCGATGGTTCGTCATCAGCATCCTCGCCTTCTTCTTTGCGTTTGCGCTTCTTCAGGCTCGCTCTCACCTCTTTCGTGATGGTCATCACCTCTTCCAAGATGACGAGCGCCGCGGGCACGCCGATAAGAAGGGCGAATCCGAGCGGCTGCCGCGCGAAATCCAACACGAATCCCACATACGGAACGTGGAAGACGACTTTGCCGATGACTTCGCCGCGCTGGATCGGATTCGCATCCGCATCCTCGTTGGCGTCGCCCTTGGTGCGATAGGCACTGCGCCCTGCCTCATCCACCTCGAAGCCGACGATACGATGCGTCGTCGGGATCTCCGTCTTCGTGTCCGCGCCGAAAGTGATGACATCTCCTATCCCGTAGCTCGACGATGGCTTCACGACGACGAGCGAGCCCGTGGGGATGTTCGGCTCCATCGAACCGCTCTTCACGATCTTCAATTCGATGTTCCCCGGGATGGGCAGCATCGAGCCCACAAGCAACCCAGCCACGCCTATCATGATGCTCACGAAGATCGTATAGAAGAATATGTTAATGAGTCGAATCATGGCTTAAATGAAGGCTCAGAAAGGTTCGACCTTTCCTGTGGCTCTGTTGAGGGCTGAAATGCCGCGAATATCAAGGTGACACCTTGATATCGAGCTGCGACATCAAGGTTTAACCTTGATGCAGCGAGGTTTAACCTTGATGTGTCGGGATTGGAAGTCATACGGTCATCGGGTCCTTGAACTACTGCCTCCGAAGAAGTTCGTTACCGTATTGATGATATTCACCGTGCGTGAAGAACTGGTGGCGTTGCCGGTATTCACCGTCCCGCCCGCACCCGCGCTGTTGCCGCCGGTATTCGAGCTCGACGTCGTGTTATTGATGACCGTCGAATTGTTATTGATGTTGATCGTGACCGATCCAGGATATTCGCACGTCGTCCCCTTCTTTACGCATTTGAATTTCTTGTTGTCCTTGGCCCCCTCGGCGCGGATGGAGACATCCACCGTAAAGGAATCCGTCTGTGCCTCGTTGCCGAGCGCGCTTGCGTCACAGCCGATAGCGGCTGTCGCCGCGTTCACCGTAAGGTCGCCCGCGCACCACGTGATGGCCACGTAGCGTGTCGTCGAGGCAGTGAATGCCCCGCCGACTACTGAATCCGCAAGCGGGTACGTCTTGTTGTCGAAGACTTTAGTGGCGGCTTGCTTCCCGGTCGTCGTGCCGAATATCGCCTGCTCGCCGACCTCGAAGATAGTGTCGCCGTCGTCGTACCAAGCGAAGAATTCCGTACCGTCCGCCAGTTCCCCCGAAGTCGCGCCCCCCGAATTGTCAGCTTGCATTTCAGGCTCGTTTCTTCCGTTTTCTTGTTCTTTGAGTTTTTCGAAGTCGAGGCAGATCCACGCATCCTTGTTCACGTGGAAGCTTATCCTTGAGGTGCCGCGGTCCCCCGGCTTCACGTCCGAGAAGTTGAAGAACTTATCCGAGCCGGGACTGAGGTTCTTCAAGGTCCACGTCGAGCCCGGCACCGCTGCGCCGTTGTAGAACGCCTGTGAATCGATCTTGAGATCGAATTTGCTGTGCGAATTCCCCATCGCGAAGGTGAAGCCCGTCGCCTCCGTCCTGAACCCGAAAGCAAGTATCACCACCGACATGATGCCGGCGGTGAATACTATGCGTGTGGATAGTTTGAGACGAGACATATCGTTTCCCTAACGAACGAAGAACGAGGAGCTTCCGAACACTGCTAGATAACTACTTGTGGACCATCTGCAATTTCACAGTTAAGCGCTTGGACTGCATCGAGATCATATCCATCTGCAGTTGCCTCGAATGGTGTAGGCACCGACATATCCGTGATTCGGATGTATTTAGCCGAAGCAATCGCGCCATTCAGGTCGACTGATGCATCACGTGTCGCTGTATTGGTTATGAGTGTCCATGGTCCAGCCAGATTGTTTGACGCCTCAACGCGTACCACTTCATCGGGATACGATGTGCCACCTGTAACTTCCCAGAGCTGCAAGTCCGGGCCCGCCTCATCGACGATGACACCTGGGAATTCAAGGACGATAGAACCGCCAGGAGTGGTCGTCGCCGTGGCGTTAGACGGAATCGCATTGAATCCGAGGGAGAAGAAACTGTTCGCCACTACGGGGTTGTCGAACGGCGTGCCACCGCTTTGCGGAGCGCCAAGCGCAAAGGTCGGGTTGGTGCGGTCAGGCGTCACGGCAGTACCATTCTTTCGACGGCCTTGCTTATTGTCGTGCGTCGCGCTTGCATACACCTCGTCTCCTTCGCACGCACGCGTTTCTTCAGGAATTTCACACTGGAATGTCGGATTGTTGCGTGCCTGGACTGCCGTGAATTCGACATCGAGCGTCGCCTGGTCGGTCTGCGCAGCATTGTTCAGCGCCTCGCCGTCGCAGGTGAATCCGGTACCGCGCTGCAGCGGACCGTTCGTACTGTCATCGTCTCCTGGCGTCCCGGTGTCTCCGACATCATCCTGGGCTATCGCAGCTTCCGCGAGCGTACCGAAGCACCACGCTTTGCCGATGTAGCGCGGTACGTCTGCGGGAATAGGACCGCCCCAGATGCCTTCGTCGGAGTCCGCCAGCGCCACAGAGAACGGGCTCGTCGTCGCAAGATCATAAAGGGTCTGCACGCCGCCCGAAAAACCGAGTTCGCCAGTCTCGTACACATTGTCACCGTCGTCAGACCACCAGAACATCTGGAGATTCTGCGCGAGCTCGCCGTCCCATTCGTCGGCGTCCGGCTCTGCGCATGTCGGGTCATCGGCGTTTTCAGGTTCGTTGCACGAGTTGTCGTCGTTCGAAATGAGCGTGACGCTCATACACGCATACGCGTCGTTCTGCACGTGCAGCGAAATCGTGTCCTCGCCGATGTCGTCCGGCTTCAGGTCGTTGAAGTCGAAGAACTTATGCAGCGTCACGACACCATCGTTGAGATTCGACGGCCCCCAGCTCGTCGTAGTGTTGTACGCCAGATTCCCTGCGGTATTCGTAAAGTAACTTTCGTTATCGACCAGGAGGTCGATAGCTCCTGCCGTAAAGAAGTTCCCGGCAGACGTTTCCATGTCCGAGAAGAACGCCCCCGTCCCGCTCACGACTGCCCCGGTGGCTCCCACGATGAGCACGAGCCCCAGGACGATTCTTGATAGATTCATAATATTTTCTCTTGATTTGGATCCTGCCTTCCCCGAGTGGCTAAACCCTAGTGGCTAATAACTACTCTTGTAATGTGGCGCTGATTCCTCATCAGCCCGCCGAGCCCGACGGAATGTCAGGCTCGAAACGGCTGATAAAGACTAGTTGTGCGGGAACAAAGAACCTGCTGCTGGATCGGTATCGACGGTATTTACGACGGTTCCAGGGAAGTTAGTACGAGAAGCCTCAACTTCGCTATCCCACCAGTTGTTTTCCGCGTCCACCGGACCAAGAGCATTGGCACCGTTTGATTCGTAGATATTCACGTTATTACCTGCTCCTGCAGGAATGAAGTTGTTTTCGTGAATCTCGTTGCCAATCACATTGCCTTGCAGATCGCTCGCTCCGATTGCTTCTGCAGAATTGCCGTCGAACTCATTTCTCGTGATGTCGGCGTTGTTCATTCCGTCAGAACCAATGCCTACGGTGTTGCTGTTGAAATCATTGAACGTGAAGTCAATGTTACCAACGGCAGTCGGATTGACGTAAGCACCGGTCGCCCAGTCGCTAAGGACATTATTGGTTACTAGCGTGTTCGAGACGTCGAAGCCAAAGAGAATGCCTCTCTGACCTGCGGTATCTGTACCATCGATCTGGTTGTATCTGATTGTGTGACCAGATGTATTGGCATGAACATAGATTCCAGCAAAGTCGGGAGCAGAAGAAACTGCGCCTGTAATGCTGAAGCCCTCAACTGTTACGTCATTTGCCGAGATTTCAACAACGCCATTGATCACTGAAGTGGAAGTTGCTCCAGATCCTGAGAGCGTAAGTGATTTGTTGATAATCACGTTCCCCGCGAATATGCCGTCAGGCACGCAGACTTTGTTGCCTGCCGCAGCAGCGTCCACGGCTTCCTGAATAGTGTCGAGTGCCGCATTTCCGGTATCAACCGTTACGTTACAGCTTGCCGGGACCGGATCAACAAACGCATTGAGGTCCGAACCAACGTCAGGTGCTGCGGGCGGAGTATTCGGCCACGTTGGTGTGTATTGCGAACACGTGAACGAGGCGTTGTTGCGCGACTGCGTCGCATAGAACTGCAAGTCGCCTTCGACACTATCAGTCTGGCCTTCGTTGCCTACAGCTGAACCGTCACAAGTGACGCCGGTTCCGCGAACGAGCGGACCGTTTGTGCTACCTAGGAGCTTGCCTGGGCCATCTTGCGGAACAGCACCTGCACCAAGCGCGCCATAGCACCATGCCTTTCCGATGTAGAAGGTCGTATCGCCTGGAATCGGAGCAGTTCCACCCAGAATGCTGCTTTGTGAGTCAGCGAGAGTAATTTGTCCTGCCGCACCCATCGAAGCGAGAGAGCCGTTCAAGAATGGAGTCTCACCCACTTCAAGCACGTTGTCACCATCGTCGTGCCAGAACATGAAGTTGATTCCCGTGTCGAGATCACCGTCAGCCGTGCCATCCCCAGCGAGAGGAGAAGACTCGTCTTCCGGTTCCGTCATGCTGTTATCCAAGTCAGAGGTGATGCGAGCCGCTGCGCACATCCATGCGTTGTTGCTGCCGACGTGGATAGAAATCGTGTCTTCGCCTACATCGCCCGGCTTCAAATCTTCGAAATCGAAGAAGTGATCAACGCCCGGGACGAGATCTTTCATGTCCCATGATGTCGAAGGGCTTGCGATGAGCGCGCCAGTCGTCGTGCTCGTCACATAGCTTTCATTATCAATCTGAAGATCGATATCCCCCGCCGTGAAGGTATTTCCCGTCGAGGTTTCCGTGTCGGAGAAGAATGCGCCCGTCGCGCTCGCGATGATTGCGCCTGCGAAAACGAGGGCCGCTATCGAAGCGATGATGCGAGCGTTTAATATTCTTGTCATATATTTGTTTGTTTCTAATTTTGTAATCCTGTTAATTGGTTCCTTGTCGGGATCGACCGTTAGTTCCCTGACAATCGCTCACGACAAAGAGCCGTCGCGCCTCGCGAAATGAATCGCGCAGGCGGGACGGCTCCTCGATATCGAGAACTCTCGCTGCTTATAATAGGTGCTGTCGTACAGCATTTGCGGAGTGCCTCCTAGTAGGTCACGGATATTTTTCTGGCTGGACAAATACCCTCGACCCCGCCTCAGCGCCAAAGCGCCTCCGGCCTTGCGATGGGACCCCGCCCCCATCTCACCCCGAAACTTGA
>Ga0209542_10006694_pt1 | contig 22315 bp, 25 predicted proteins | sample RifCSPhighO2_01_FD_184028 | JGI IMG/M metagenome (GOLD analysis project Ga0209542, IMG submission 184028) | Soil microbial communities from Rifle, Colorado - Rifle CSP2_plank highO2_0.1 (SPAdes) (version 2) | ecosystem: Environmental > Terrestrial > Deep subsurface > Rock core/Sediment ... | reverse complement strand
GGCAACTGTAGGAAATAAGATGGTTGCACTTGACTCTAAGATAATCCTGGATGACAATGCATTGTTCAGACACAAGGAATTTGAAAAACTGAAGTTGGAACAATTAGACGAGTTTGAAAGGAAAGCCTGGGATGCAGAGCTTCATTTTGTAGATTTGGATGGTGATGTCGGTATAGTAGGCGTAGGTGCAGGACTTGTCATGGCAACGATGGACTTGGTGAACTTCAACGGCATGAAGCCGGCGTTCTTCCTTGATGCTGGTGGCGGAGCAAGCTTGGAAAGGATGATGGTAGCTATGAATATAATAGACAAGAGAAAGCCTAAGAAAGTTTTTTTCAACATATTCGGCGGGATAACAAGATGCGATGAGATAGCCACTGCTATTGTAGACTATAAAAAGAAGCACGGTTTGAAAATACCAATTGTAGTCAGGATAATTGGAACTAATGAAAAAGAAGCCAAGAAAATATTGAAAGAAAATAGTATCAATTGTGTAGACTCGGTTGAAGATGCTATGAAGAAGCTTAAGGTGATTTGAATGTCCATATTGATTGACAAAAACACAAAGGCAATCGTACAGGGAATAACAGGAAAGCATGGCAGTTTTCATACTGCACTGATGCTAAAATATGGGACAAAGATAGTTGCTGGTGTGACACCTGGGAAGAAGGGTGAGAAAGTATGTGATGTACCGGTTTTCGACAGTGTGAAAGAAGCATTGAATAAGCATGAAGCTGATTGGTCGATAATTTTTGTTCCAGCAGCATTCACCAAGTCTGCCTGCATGGAAGCATTGGAAAATAAACTGAACATAGTGGTTATAACAGAAGGCATACCTGTCTTGGACATGTTGGATGTAGTGAATTTTGCTGAAAAAAGAAAACTTCATGTAATCGGACCCAATACACCTGGAATAATCTCTGTTGGAGAAAGCAAATTGGGAATCGTGCCAAATAACCTAGTCAAGAACGGCAATGTAGGGATAGTTTCCAGATCAGGAACTCTGACATATGAGGTAGTTACAAACCTGACTAAAAACAACATTGGACAGAGTACAGTAGTAGGAATTGGCGGTGACAAGATAGCAGGCACCAACTTTATCGATATTCTGAAAATGTTCGAAGAGGATGATGAGACTAAGAAGATAGTTTTAGTAGGTGAGATTGGTGGAAATCAGGAGGAGGAAGCCGCCAAGTACATAGAAAAGAATGTTTCCAAACCAGTCGTAGCTTACATATCAGGATTGACTGCTCCAAAAGGAAAGTCCATGGGACATGCAGGAGCTATAATCTACGGCAATGTCGGAACGGCAGAATCTAAAATCGAAGCTTTGAAGAATGCTGGGGTAAAAGTGGTTAAAACACCCTATGAAATTTGTAGAATAATCTAATGGTAAATACGGACAGTTTTATCAAAATAAGTAGCATATTTAAAGTTTACTATTCATCAGTATTTCATATGACGATAGAATACTATAGCGATTTCGAAAGAAAAATCGTGAGAGTTGTAACCGTTGGAAGGGATTCAAACCAGAACGGCTATCCTTCCCCATCTCTTCAGCTTGAAGGTATTTTGGAAAAAGAAAATGATATGAGTATATTTCTAAAAAACTTGCATACATTTGAGCATGGATATTCACATGATATTTTAAAAATCAACTCAGCATATGGAGTCATTTCAAAAGACAAGATAATTGCACTGTATTTGGCAGAACAACCTAAAGTCGCAACAGAAGTAAAATAAATAAACATTGATTTATAAAGCTTGATTATAGAATAAATTTAGACAGAAGTGATTATGATGAGCATAACAGGAGCAGTCGTAACTACAATGGATATAGCATTCAGTCCAGTGTTTACTCTATCGCCGGTTTTATCCATTTTGATCTTTGCGACGATACTTTCTGTGATAACTACCTTGATGAGCAAATACCTTATCAACAAGGAGTTTGCCATAAAGATGAAATCAAGGATGAAAGAACTGAAGCTACAGATGAAGGAAGCGCAGAAAAACAGCAATAAGGAAGTCCTGTCGTCAAGCATGAAGGAGATGATGGAAATGAACAGGAAATACATGAAAGAGAGCATGAAGGTTATGGTAGGCAGCTTGGTATTTGGTATACTGTTTTTGACATACATGTCTGCGAAATATGCAAGTCAGTCAGTCACACTTCCGCTTATAGGCATTACGATGAACTGGATATATTGGTATGTTATCGCATCATTGGTTATAAGCATGACTTTAAGAAAATTCACGGGCGGTGTCTGAATGCACGTCATAAGGAAAGTAAGGACTCCGGGCAACAGAATGGTAAGGCATTTGGAGAGAGGAAAAGTAGGTAACAGGCTTTGCGCAAACTGCAAATCTCAACTCGGAGGGGTACCAGTACTCATTCCATCACGATTGAATACCCTAAGCAAGACCAAGAAGATCGTGACAAGAGCATATGGTAGCTATTTATGCGGTGATTGCACCAAGGAAAAGATGAACGAAAAGGCTTTTAATCTGTAAAACAAAGATGATTGATATGGAAGTAGGTACAGTAATCGTAAAAATTGTAGGTAGAGAAGCAGGCATGGTAGGAGTCGTCCTTAAGAAAGTGGATGACAAGTTCGTTTCAATAACAGGTCCTAGATTGCTTACTGGTGTGAAGAGAAGGAAGTGCAATATAACTCACTTACAGCCTACAAATTACAAAATTGAGATAAAGCAGGATGCGACAGACGACGAGGTTTTGGAAGCTTTCAAGAAGTCTGGACTGACAAACAAACTGAATCTTAAGTTCCCAAGTGCATCAGAAGTCAAGAAATATTCTTACAAACCAAAGGAAGAAGTAGTTCCTGCAAAGAAGGAAAAACCGGCAAAGACAAAGAAAGCACCTAAAGTCAAAGAATAAATAGATACATTTAATAATTATTTTTAAGGTATTTTAAATGGATGAAAATATTTTTAATCTTGAAAATAAGTTGTATGAAAATTTAGTGAATAGCGCCAAAGAAATATGCACGCGTATGAGCAACGAGTCACATGTAAAGGAACTACTAATGCAAACTCATTCTAAAAGAAAACAATATTTTTTGGAAGGTGCAAGAAAATTTTCTAAAGAACTGGAAAGAATACTAGATGATGAAGGGCTGGATTATAAAGAAAGATTAAATAAAGTTCATGAGGCATGCTGGGACAAGGAGAGTAATTATTTAAAAGTGGGCGGCGAACATTTTGATTCTTATTTGGGTGAATTTGCTGTATCTGGCATTGTTTATGCATGCATAACAACAGGAAATGATATATTAAAACTAAACTCAAGTTCTAACAGCAAGCAGAAATCAAAAAAATAAACCCCTGTAAATTAAAGACATTTAAAGATTAGATTTCAACATAATTTCATGGACAAAGGCTTTTCAACGGACCATTTAGAAATGATTAAAGAGTTCAATCCACAACGTGTAGATGGAAGAAGTGGGATAAAAGATTATTTAGTACCTGAGAAAAATTATTCAAAATTGGTAAGGAAACTAGGCAATTTGTCCTGCGGTGTAAGAGACCTTTCAAACAATAATGTATATAATGCTATAGCTTCAGCGTGGTGCAGAACTTGCTCTGGAGAAGAACGTTTAAAGGTTGCTGCTGCAGGTTATGAAGATCCATGGTCTCAGCCTGCTTATTTTTTTGCATTCCCAAGAGACATCTACACTATCAAAGCCACTGTTAAAATGGACATTGACAAATCACATGAAATGTTGGACAAATATCTGGAAAATTTGAACGAGGAACTTAAGGAGATTGCAAAAGAAGGATTGTCACTCCCAGAAAATATAAGATGGAGTCGCGACTCTAATTGGAGGAGAAGCAACGAGTCCGAATCTGTTAAAATAGGTGAGCGAATGAACACGTTGCGTTATAAGACCATAACATTTTTGCAAAATTTGGAGATTGCTACTAAAGGCATAACCGGCGTAAATCCATGGGAAACAGACTATGACCATGACGAATCTTTCAATCTATGTTCTTCTCATAATACTAAAGAGAATTTAAATATTATAGACGTATTGGTAAGAAATAAAATCGAAGACGAATGCCGCATCGATAAACACTACAAATTAAAGCACTATATCGTGCCGTTAAATGTCGATGACCTAAAAGTGTCATTTGATGTTCAGAAAAAGTTCGATTCTACACCATTAAAAGAAGTCCCCATTACAACTAGAGCTTGATACCAAGTTTTATTTAATTTAAAACAAATGATTATTCATGCAGTTCCATCTTGAAGGCAATATAGAGTTCAGTTCTGACGTGGATTTCCTTACTGACAAGTTTCCGAACATAGCAGCCAAAGAGATAAACGGACAGCTTTTCAAGAAAGGAGTATCAAAAGGTCAGGAAGGATCTACTCTCGTGAAATGGCATGTAGACCATAAGAAACTTTTTGTGACGATAGATGGAACGACTTATTTGAGACCACATGATGCTTTTCTTAGACTGAGAAACTTCATGGCTGAAAAACTTGGGAAAGAACATAAGATCGGCGTAAGAAGCGTCTTCGTGGAAAAGTATGAGATATCTGTGAAGCCGGAAAGGATGCCAAAAGAAGCATTAAAGATAAACGTGCCTTGGGTCAACAAGATAACCAAGAAGGAAGGAGAGCTGATAATAGAATTGAAAGATTTAGATTCGACAGCGATGGAAGACAGATACATAGAAAAGATAATCAAACTTGTAGACGGAAAAATAAACCAGTCACTTTATGGCGGTAAGGCCGAGCATTGGGAATTATTGTGGAAGAGCGAGGAAAAGAAGCCATTGTATAAAGAGGATCCTACAATCGAGCTTGAAAAAAGAGGATCAATCAAACGTTATGACATAGGTGTATGGTGGCATGGGACTTTTACCACAAAACTCATGAGGACATTTCAAGCGATAGCTGAAAAGGAGATATTGAAACCATTGAAATTCGATGAAATAATTTTACCAAAGACTACTCCATTGGAAATCTTAGCTAAGACAGGACATATGCCCGGTTCTGCAAATTCTTTTTATTACGTTTCTAAACCAGAGACATGGGATCCGAACTTCTGGGAAGATTTATCAGACTATGTGAAGGTCACAGGGAAAGTACCACATGAAAAATTAAAAGATAAGATAGGTAATCCTACAGCAGCAATATGCTTTTCACAATGTCCGGACTTCTACTGGTTCTTCGATAGGAAACAGATACCTGACGAGGATTTGCCCATAAAAGTCTTTGATAATTCCGGCGTTTCTTACAGATCGGAAGGCGGAGGACTGCACGGTTTGGATAGGGACAGCGAGTTCCACAGGATAGAGATAATCTGGATGGGATTGCAGGAACAAGTGATTGCAATAAAAGAACAATTGATGAGTTCATACAAGCATATTTTTGAAGATATTCTTGATCTTGAATGGAGAACAGCATGGGTAACACCATGGTATATGGCGCAAGCCGGCCAGTTGCAAACAGAACAGGATAAAGTGAAAGGAACCATAGATTTTGAATCATGGCTTCCTTGGAGAGGAAATAGGAAAGACAGCGAATGGCTTGAATTCCAAAACATGACTATCGGTACTAAGTTCAGCGATTCATGGAATTTCAACAGCAGAAAGGGAAATGAAATATGGACAGGATGTTCCGGGATTGGTTTAGAGAGATGGATGGTGACATTTTTATCGCAGAAGGGATTGGATCCGGCTGGATGGCCTGAAGATTTTGCTAAACTTTTCGGCAAGATGCCAAAAGAAATAAGAACAGTATGAAGATATTCAAAATAGAAGAAGACAAGATATACAGGAAAGCTTTGAAGGAATCTGTAAGCGCTCTGAAGAACAACGCATTGATAGTTTATCCTACAGATACACTTTACGGGCTTGGAGCAAATGCTTTGAATCCCGAAGCGATCAAGAAAGTCTTTGATGCAAAAGGCAGGGAATTCGACAAACCAATCTCTATATTAGTAAGGAACCTGAAACAGGCTAAAAAATACTTCTTGTTCAATCAGACTGCTGAAAACTTCGTAAGGAACTTTCTCCCAGGACCATTGACTATCATCCTAAAATCCAACAATCTGCCAAAGGAACTTTCACCTACAGGCAATTTCAGCTTCAGGATAATAAAAAACAAGGTGACTGACAAGATACTGAAGAAGGTAAAGTTTCCCATAACAGCCACATCTGCAAATGTAGCTGGCGGTCCAGATCCGACAGAAGCACAGATAGCAATCAATCAATTGGAAAACAAAGCTGATGTAGTTTTGGATGCGGGAAAATGCAAAATAAGTAAGCCATCGACTGTGATAGACCTTACAGAAGGATTCAAGATTGTTAGAGAAGGTGCAATTCTAAAAGAAGAACTGCTAAGACATCTATAGAAGTTTCAATTTTCCAGTGACCTTATCGATATCTTTCTCTTTCGCCGGTCCTATACCCAATGCAGTCACAGTTCCACTTTTCAATTGTGTCAATCCGGCATCTCTTATAAGACAACATGGTAGTTTGCTCTTCTTGGCTTGTTTATAGATCTCATTTATCTCTTTCAAATCTTTTACTTTCAAAACAACCTTCTTGGCTCCTTCCTCTTCCCACTTCAAGATAATTTCCTTATCTACCAACTTCAAGCTTCCGAGAGCGGCATGCAAAGCGTGAGCAATCATCTTTCCTTTGTTCCAATCAAGATCTTTCCTCAAAACAACTGCCTGCTTGTACATAAACATAATTTAGTATTTAAGAAGTCTAATAAATTATAAGATGATTATGTCGACGGATATTTTAGTTGCAATCTCACAAAAACTTTTGGAATATGGAAATTACCTAGTCGCGCATTTCGGTTATTTTGGAATAATGGCTATAGGATTCATCGGTACAGCTACAATCATCCTGCCCACATTTCCATTGTCTGCACTTGTCTTTTTGATGGGAAGTGTGCTGAATCCTGTTCTTTTAGGATTATCTGCTGGTTTCGGATCTGCCACAGGAGAATTGGTGGGATATGCAGTCGGGCATGGTGGAAAGAAGACATTACTTAAAAAATACGAGAAACAACTGAAGAAAATGCACAGTATTTTTCATAAATATAGGGGAGGAGTTGTAATCTTTGCTTTAGCTGCCATACCTATAGTGCCGTTTGATGTGGTGGGTCTTTTTTGCGGAATAGTCGGATACAACTGGAAAAAATTCTACACATTCCTTTTCTTAGGAAAGACTCTAAGATACACTTTCATAGCGTTTGCCGGATTCTATGGCTTACAGTTGATAACCACATACTTCGATTAAGCTGTTTTTAAATATCCAGCAAGCTTTAATAGTTTTAATTAACATAATCAAAAAGATGGTATTATGGGTTCAAAGCCAAAAGACGATAAAGCAGAGAAGACGGGGAAGAAAGAGGAAGATAAACCTAAGGCTAAGGACTCTATCAGAAAACAAGAGGTCAGAAGAGAGCTTGTGAGGCTCGCTAACACAGACTTGGATGCTACAAAATCCCTGCGTATAGCATTGACAGGAATAAAAGGCATAAGTTATGCGATGAGCAAGGCGATATGTGGAATAGCCAATTTTGATCCAAGCACAAAGCTAAACACGTTGAGCGAGAAGGATAGAGAAAACCTGGAAAACATAATCTATGACCCAGTAAAGTTTGGATTACCAGCATGGTTTTTGAACAGAAGGACCGCATTTGATACAGGAGAGACATCTCACCCAATAGGAAACGATTTAATAGTTGTAAAGAAGTTTGACATACAAAGAATGGTCGATTTGAAGATTTGGAAAGGTGTGAGGCATATGTATGGAATGCCTGTAAGAGGACAGAGGACAAGAAGCTCATTCAAGAAGGGTAAGACCGTAGGAGTAGTAAGAAAAGCTGTAAGGATGCAGTCAGGACAAGGTGCTGCTGCTCCAGCAGATAAGAAAGAAGAGAAGAAATGATTTTTATGAAAAGACAGAAGAAAAAATATGAAAGCCCATTCCGTCCATGGGACAAAAATGCAATAGAAAGAGAGAGAGAAATAGTGAAAAGATTCGGATTGAAAAGAAAGAAAGAGATAAGGATGGCTGAAGGTGTTTTGAGGAAGTACAGAAGGATGGCGAGGGAAGTTGCTGCCACACAGAACAAAGAGAAGGAGAGCATTCTTGTAAATAAAGTTGTGGGTTTGGGTCTTTTGCCAGAAAGTGCTACACTTGACAGTGTATTGAGCCTGTCTTTGGAAAATTTGCTTCAAAGAAGATTGCAGACAGTTTTGAAGGAAAAAGGAATGGCTAACACGATGCATCAATCAAGACAGCTTATAACACATGGCCATGTAAAGATTGGAAACAAGAAGATAATCTATCCTAGTTATGTTGTCACTAGAGCCGAAGAGGGTTCCATATCAGTCGATTTGACATTGAAAGCTAAGAGTTTTGAAGTGCCAGTAGCAGTTGTAAATGTCGAAGAGAGTGAAGCAAATGAGTGAACAACAAGCTGAACCGCAACAATCACAGCCACAAGTACAGCAACCTCAGCATCAACCTAAACAGAGATGGGGGATTGCACATATCTACAGCACCAACAACACCACAATTGTACACATAACAGACCTGACGGGGACAGAAACTATTTCAAGATGGTCATCTGGTATGATAACTGACAAAGACAGGGAAGGTGGGATGCCATTTCCAGCAATGCAGGCAGCAAAGAAAGCAGCAGAAGAAGCTTTGGTTAAGGGAATCAACAGGATACATATAAGAGTAAGAGCAAGAGGAAGCCAATACAGCAAATCTCCTGGAATGGGAGCGCAGCCAGCTATCAGGGCATTGGCTAGATCCGGATTGAGGATAGGAACTATAGAAGATGTGACGCCTATACAGCATGGATTTTCCTTAAGACCTAAGGGTGGCAGAAGAGGTCGCCGTGTCTGAGTTTTTACTACTTACAAATTATTATGTTATCTACGATTTTATCTATTGAATTGATGAGATGAAAGTCTGTATTTACAACTTCTATTAGATATACGGTTATGGGGTGTGCATTTCCGGTGAGTTCACGTATAACAACGGAGGAAAATACGGCTTCTTTTTTACAGAAGAGTTTAAACTTAATTTAAACAAAAACTTTTATCAAATCCATATCTAAATTCTTAAAAAATCTTGTCGTAAGCTTGCCGACAGCAAACAACCCATTAAGAACAGAATCACGAGATGTTAGCAACTTATACAAAAACATGCCTCTCTTTATTCCAGGTCCAAGTTCTTTCTTCCATTCATTGTCATAATTCTTCCTGAGGAAACTTTCTGAAAAATTATTGTTATCCAAAGCTTTTACAGCAGCATCCGTGCAAAACTGAGCTCCAATCAGACTGTAATTTATCCCGCCACCACTGTAAGGTTTGATTTGGCATGCGGCATCACCAACAACCATGACACTGTCAGCAGATGTCTTTTCCATAAGTCCTGGTCTTATGATTCCTCCAACATCTGGTCTGCAAACTTTTCCTATTCTTTTGGTTAAAAAATCTTGATAGTATTTTCCTGGATGCGGATTCGTAGCAAGTCCTATTCTAGCCTTTCCATTACCTTCTGGAGCAAGCCATGCAAAGAAGTTAGGAGACAGTTTGGATCCAAACCAAAGTTCGACAGCATTTTCAAAATCCCCCTCGACAGTAGTCTGAACTCCCACTTGACAAGTAGACGGATATTTCAAGCCTGCTTCTCTTCCTACAGTAGAATTAGCTCCATCTGCGCCTATCAACAATTTCGTATGAAAAACTCCGTTGTTTGTCATGACTTTTAGCATTCCATTCATCTTCCTGTAAGAAACGAATCTTTCACCTATTCTAGTTTCAGCACCTTCGTTTACAGCAGAATCAAAAATGAACTTATCCAAGCCGGGCCTATTAAGAAGATATACAGGATAACTTGCATCCATCTCCAATGAAGAACCGTTGGGTGAGAAGAATTTCGCTTTCTTCAAAGAATTCATTATTATGCTCTTAGGCAGATGAGGCAACAGTTCCAATATCCTCCAGCTAACAAGACCAGTACATTTACAAGGATGGCCGATAGTCAGATTGTCTTCAACCAAAAGCACTTTCTTTTCTTCTTTGGCCAAAAGTTCTGCTGTCCTCGAACCGCTGACAGCTCCACCTACGACTAATGCATCATAAATTTCTTCTGACATAGGAATCACCTACAGACCAAAATTCTTCTGTGAATTATTGTAAAATCTGATAGCCTTCATGAAATCTCTTTTGGAAAAATCAGGCCAAAGTGTATTGGTAGTATACATTTCAGCATATGCCGTCTGCCATAGCATTAAATTTGACAATCTGCTTTTACCACCAGTTCTTATGACAAGATCTACAGGTGTACGAACAAACAGATTCTTTTCAACATCTTTCTCACTTATCTTTATTGAACCAGCTTTAAACGCCTTGTTCAAAATCTTCTGGAAAGCGTTGATTAGTTCATATTTGCCACCATAACAAATCAATATGTTCAGTACTCTTTTTGTGAATTTTGCCGTCTGCTTCATCATTTTTTTCATCAAGTTAACAGCTGTTTTAGGAAGCTTTGTGAGATCTCCGACAAAATTTACTTTCAGACCGTATTTTTGAAATTTTTCAGAATTCATAGTTTCATTAAGTTTGGATATAAAAATCTTTATTATTTCCTTTATCTCACGTTTCGATCTTTTCAAGTTTTCAGTAGATAAAACATAAGCAGATACATTGGGTACTCCTGCATCCAGACACCAGTCAAGAAAATCACTGAACTTATCGGCACCTTTAGCATGTCCCATCCAAGGCTTCATTCCTCTGCTTACTGCCCATCTCCTATTACCATCCAAGACGACTGCTACATGGTTAGGTATACTGCTAATAGCTTGCATATTATCTAAAATTATCATCAATCTTTATTAACTTAACGGTTGGTTTAAAAACAAGCTTACTTTATGACTTCCATCTTTCCAGTCTTCTTAGGAACATTCAACTGTACTTTGTCTCTGAACTGTGTTATGTATCCGCCTGAAACATTTACGACATCCCCTATGGAAACAGATTTTATATCATCTTCCCAGAGGCTAAGAGATATCTGTCCACTATCATCTTCAAGTACAAATTCTGCAACTGATCGAGGTCCGTACCTTGTTTGAACATTCCTTATCTCCCCTTTACTTATTACTTTGGCTTCCAGAGCTACATTGTTCATGCCTGGTTTTATGTCTGATATCTTCACTGTAATCACTTATATTTTTAATTGAATAGTGAGCTTTATAAACTTTTCACAACTCTTTGAAATGTATCATCTAAGATGTTTGAATTATATGATTTTCATCTTTGAATGCCAGTTTTCTTTAAATTTTTCAAATCATTTGTAAATTTTCTCGATTTGTAAAGATAATCTTTTGATGAAAATTCCAATTATGCCCCATACAAAAGGCAACCAATAAGGAATACCTGCAAAATTTGACATAGAATAACTCCAAGCACCATAGTAAATAGCCACAGATTCCGATACAGTGCCTAGAATGAAACATAGAATATAAAGAACATAATATGATCTACTCTTTAAATTAATCAACATTATCATGCTAAGTATAGCTAAAATTAATGTCAAAAACAAAGGCGATTTCCAAAAAACAGGCACAAAAATCAGAGTAAGTAAAGCTATTATACCATTTGGGTGGATTTTGCTGATTTTATATTTCATAACAATAATTAATTATACTTTTATACCAATCATCTTAACGATATTTTTGCAGATGTTCTCGAACCTATAGACCAAGATACCAATCAGCATACCCACAAACGCCCCACCAAGCACATCGATAGGTGTATGATAGCCCAATGCAATCCTAGACAATCCTACAAGAAGAGCTAAAGGTATCGCCCAAAGATATGATCTGTACTTTTTCTCATAGAGGATGATTACAGTCGCAAATGCGAAGATTATTGATGCATGGCCGCTTGGAAATGAATAGCTTGTAGGACAACTTGCAAGACCTATACAAGGCCTGGCTACAGCAAAGATGATTTTCATTGCTCCAGCTGATAAAGAAGCTAGGAAAACAGAAGGCAATAGAGAATAGAATATCCAACCAACCTTTTTAACATCCTTCTTATCCAGCAATGGATGTATTACAAACAGACTTACAGCAAATCCTATCCAATATGCAATCTCGCCGAAAGAAGAAATAATAGACCAAAACGCTTCGTACATTATCTCAGATTTATATTTAACTAAAGGCAGTTATAAATTAATTATTATGTCAACTCACATTATCGAATTGAGCAAGCCTAAACTTAGAAATCCTTTGTTCATAGAAGGACTGCCTGGAATAGGAAACGTAGGAAGGATAGCCGCGGGATATCTTATAGAAGAAATGAAGGCGCAGAAATTCGCAGAACTTTACTCATCTCATTTCATGCCATTTGTCTTGCTGCAGCAGGATAGCACTACACATATATTGAAGAACGAATTCTACTGTGTCAAGGCCAAGAACAAAGACCAGAGAGATTTGATAATTTTGATTGGAGACAGCCAAAGCATAGATCCAGAAGGACATTATGAGATTGTACATGAAGTGCTTGCATACTTGAAGAAATTTGGGGTCAAGGAAATGGTCACTCTTGCAGGATTGAGCATTGGCGAGGCTTCACCGCAACCGAAAGTCATAGGAGCTTCCACCAGCCAACAGATGATCAAGAAGTATAAAAGCATTGGCATTGATTTTGAATCAGGCAACAAGATAGGTACGATAGTTGGCGCTTCAGGACTGTTCTTAGGACTGGCAAATTACTATGGAATGGAAGGATTGTGCCTGTTGGGCGAGACTGTGGGTTTCCCGATCATACCTGATCCAAGGAGTGCAGAAGCGATATTGAAGATTTTAGGCAAGATGTTGAAGACGAAGATAAATTTGAGCAAGATGGATAAGAAAATTAAGGAGATGGAAGAGTTTATAAAGAAGGTAGAAGACGTTCAGAAGAAAGCAGTGAATGAAATGATGAAATCACAGACCGGTGGCGGAGACAAAGACAAGGAAAAGCTGTCATACATAGGTTAGAAAGTGTATATTCCATCAGTTTTTTCGAAAAATCAGTGTTGAAAAACAATCTATCGAGTGCAGAAAAAGATATATAGTTTAATAGGCATTCTTTAATTGTTAATAAATGGCGAAAGTCTTATTCCTTTCCAACTTGGATCTGGCAACTGGACTTGAAAACCCAGAAGCATACAAGGGATTGGCACATGTCATGCCAAATAATCTGGATGCCATGATTGTTGAAGGTGCTCCTGCACGTTTACCTGATGCCTACCAAAGGAGAAAACAACATTACTTCCAGATCATGGTTAAAGACATATTGAAAAAGTATGGCGAAGTTGTTTTTAATAAAATAGTCAAGTCAAGAGAGACATTCGGTTATTTTGAATATGACGACGAGTCGTTGGATAAAAATAAGAGGAAAAATGATAAAAAATTCAAAAAAATGTCTGGGAAAGAAAAAATAATGGATGAACAGGCACAAGAAAAGCTTAAAGAATTGCAGGAGTTCCAAGAGAACAACAAAACAATTGATAAAAAGACCGACATGGTTGAGATAGGACGTTATGAACTACATCCTCTTATAAAGAAAGCGAAGAGTGCAAGAATACTTTATGTTGCTGGTTGGGCCGATTACTACAACGTAGAAGATGATATAGGACAAATGATGGTCGATTTAAGGTCAGATAATGCGGCTGAAACATTGCAAGCAATGGAGGAATTGGAATCAACAAGAGGCAGTGTAGTAAAAGAACAGATTAGAGCTGTTGAGAAAGAACTGTCGGCTTTAAAAAAGCGCAGGGATCAAAATAAAGGAGATGACATAGATGTTTTGGAGAACAAGCTTAGCAACTTGAGGAACAATTTAAAAGACAGGACTAGTTTTATCAACCAATTGAAGAATGAAGTGAGAAATGCCAATAAGTTCAAAATGACAAAACACTACAAGATAGGAACAGAAGAGTACATGCAAATCCTAGATAGCTCAGTAAGCGATTATTACAGGAGAATCATCCTGCCAATGTTTGATATAGGAAATTTTGATAAAGTCTATAGATATGTATCAGAAGATGTTAAGATTGGTGAGGAGCTGTTTGAAATCAAGGTACAGGTCAACCTTTGATTTCCAGCATACAGAGAGGAGCTTCAGCAACAAAGATGAAAACATTAAGAGAGGAGGGAAGAAATATTCCTGATGTCATTGTCAATGCAAGAGGGAAAGGTGGATTTAAAGTATATGTTGAAAAGAAACCCAAATCCTTCGATCCGACTTATCTTATACAGCTTCCTCCATTTTGGGATGAAGACTATTTGAAATCTGCATTGAACAAGATGACAAAGACATGGCATACTGGAATGTATGATAAACATTTTGCATCTGGTGCAGTTCTTTATGAGAAAAGAAAAGACAAGACAGTCGCATTTGATTTCTACTCACAAAAACTTTTGAAAGACCTATACAATGATGAAAATATCAAGGCTAAGATGAATGGCAAACCATTGAAAATAGAAGTGATAAGCGATACTCACATAGGAGCCCCAAACGATCTTAAAGAAGGAAGATTATCAAACTACGAACTGATGGATGCTATAATGTATCATCAAAGGAAGAATGGACTGCCAAACATACTTGTGATGGGCGGCGACATGCTTCATGGATTGCATAGAAATGAAATAGTTTCTGATTTCGCTGGCAAGGTGCCGATGGCTTATGAGAAGGACATGGCTGAAGGAAATAAGACTTTGAGCATGGACACTTTGAGACAAAACTTATACGGTAAACTGATAAATGGCGTTGACTATCAGGTCAGAGAATTCAAACTGAGATACGTGCCGTACATACATGAAGTCCTTGCTAATGGTGGAGAGGTTGTAATTGTAAGCGGCAATCATTACGGTAAAAGTTATACGTTCCCTGGAGATGAAGCAACTGCTATATCCAACTTGATAGACATCAAATATGAAAATCAGATACATACTATATCGGGAAGCGCAAATGGTGCAGGATCTGTTATTGTCAAAGGATTGAATATTTATGGTGTCCATAAATCTAGAAGTGGAAGTGATGAAGTTGATGGATTGATGAATCATCTTGTAGGTGCTGGAGAGATGGGAATTGATTTTGCATTTTCCGGGGATAAACACAGACCTGGAATAGGACATGCTAACAATATTCCTTTTGTTACAGCTCCCGGATTGCAGCCGATTTACGCATATGTCAAAGGCATGGGCAAGTCCGAAGTTTCCAGAGGTGTTATCAATGCATATCTGCAGCCAGGAGTCAAAGGATATACAAAGTTCGAGTTTGTCATGGATGATGCTTTGAACAACGCTTTCCTAGAAGGCGTAGAAAATGGGAAAATAACGGTACCATATTCTAATAACAAAGCTGAAGTTGTGAAATATTTCAATACGATCTGGCAAAATTAGCTAAATTTTTGGCCTTCTTATCACAATAGATACATGATGAAAGCTTGTTTTCTTTCTCAAAAGGAATTGTTCTTATGGTAGCACCAGTCTCTTCTTTTATCTTTGATTCACAATCTTGGTCTCCACACCAAGAAGCTTTTACAAAACCACCTTTATTCTCTATTATTTTTTTAAACTCCGAGTATTCTTTCACACCAGAAGTCTTGTTCTGAAGTTCCTTCTTTGCCTTTTCATAAAGATTTTTCTGTATAGAATCCAGTAAACCTTCCACTTTGCCTACAACATCTCCGTCCTTTACATTTGCCTTCTCTCCACTGTCTCTTCTAACTATAACAACTTGCTTATTCTTCACATCTTTCGGCCCCACTTCTATCCTCAAAGGTATTCCTCTCAATTCCCATTCATTGAACTTCCAGCCAGGCGTGTAAGTATTTCTGTCATCTATGTGAACAGAAACGTTTATTTTTTCCAACTTATCTTTTATTGCATTTGCTTTCTTCATCACCTGTCCTTTCTCATCATCTTTGTAGTAGATAGGCACAATGACTGTCTGTATAGGAGCTATTTTCGGCGGCAGAATTATTCCTTTGTCATCTCCATGTGTCATTATCAATCCACCTATCAGCCTTGTGGAAATTCCCCACGATGTTGTCCATACATGTTTCTTCTCACCTTTCTCATCAGAAAATTCCATGCCGAATGATTTAGCAAACCCCTGACCCAGATTATGCGAAGTAGCCATCTGCAATGCTTTCCCATCAGGCATCATAGCTTCCAATGTTGTCGTATAGTAAGCGCCAGCAAATTTCTCAGCTTCACTCTTCTTCCCTTTCAAAACAGGTATCGCCAGATAATTCTCTATCAAGTCCTGGTAAAAGTCTAAAATTGTCAATACTTCCTTGTCAGCATCTTCCATCGTAGCATGTGCTGTATGGCCTTCCTGCCAAAGGAACTCGCTTGTCCTTATGAATGGTTTTGTTGATTTGATCTCTCCTCTGAGAACATTGCACCATTGGTTAAACAGCAGAGGCAAATCTCTCCAGCTTCTTATCCATTTTGAATAAAAGTAGTAGATTATCGTCTCTGATGTGGGCCTTACTGCTAATTGCTCGCCCAACTTGTTGTTACCACTTGCAGTAACCCAAAATACTTCAGGTACAAATCCTTCAAAATGTTCTGCTTCTTTCTTTAGGAAACTCTCTGGTATCAACAATGGAAAATAGACGTTCTTATGTCCAGTCTTCTTTATCATTGTGTTAAAGATCCCTTGTATACTTTCCCAGACAGCATATGCAGTCGGCTTGAAAGCCATAGTTCCCTGTACAGGACCATAATCTGCCAGGTCTGACTTCAACACTACCTGAGTGTACCATTCTGAGAAGTTATCCTTCTTCTTTACAGTCAATCCTTCTTGTTCTGACATATTTCTCTTAGTAGATATTTGGATTTTTAATTAATAATGGAATTAAGACATGCAATAAATACTTAAACTTTAAAGTAATGTTTGTATGAAAATTTCTATTTTATCCGATTTACACTTCGGATTTGGCTCCAACTCAGAGATTGAACCAGACAGTTTCGACAATGCAGAAGAAGCAATACAAAGATCATTAGACGCAGACTTGATTATCCTAGGCGGCGACCTTTTCCATGTTAGGATGCCCAAGACTCAGACATGGGCAGATGCGATGAGAGTACTATCTAAGCCTATGCTGGTTGATAATCCGGGCATCAAGTTGATAGATTCCAGTAAGGAACTGAAAGAGATAGTCAAGAGAAGAACATTGAGACATCTGCCAGTGGTAGCTATACATGGCAACCATGACAGGCGAACAAAAGAGGAACAGAATGCTGTGCAGGCGTTGGAAAACGCTGGGATATTGTTGCATCTGAATCTGCATACTGTAGTTTTTGAAAAAGATGGAGTGAAAGTAGCAGTTCATGGAATGTCAAACGTACCTGAAACTTATGCGAAACCAGTACTTGACAAGTGGAATCCTAAACCGGTACCAGGCTGCTTCAACATACTGCTTATGCATCAGAGTATAGAACCTTATGTTTTCTCGCCGATAGAACCCCCGACGATAAGCTTGTCCAATCTGCCGAAAGGTTTCGATCTTATAGTGAACGGACATATACACGAACAGAAGGAGGAGAACCTGGGAAATACAAAGTTCATCATGCCTGGCAGCACAGTTGTCACGCAGTTTGAAAAGAGCGAGGCTGAGATTAGGAAAGGATACTATGAAATAATCTTGAAGGATAAACCAGAAGCCAGGTTTATACCTTTGGAAAAATCAAGAAGATTCTATTATGAAGATATTCAAGTAGATGCTGGTGATGCTGGCGACCAGATGGAACATAGGTTGAAACAGCTATTACTCACACCTTCCAATAAGAAGCCTATTGTGAGGTTCAGACTTTTAGGCAAGGAGACTAAACTGTTGGAAAGGGATCTGGAAACTATAAGAAGGAAATATGAAAATAAAGCCAATGTCATGTTCACAAAGAAGCTTGTAAAGGATGGAGTCGATAGCAAGATGCAGATACTAAAAAACCTGATGGAACAGAAAATGTCCATAGAGGATGTTGGGATATCTATCTTGAACAAAAACTTGCAGGAACTCGGATTCGAGAACAGTTTTGAAGGAGAGGATATCTTCCATCTTTTATCCGAAAACAACATAGAGACTGTTGTAAATGTCTTGTCAGGACAGCAGTCTATTTTGAAAAAGTGATGTTATGCTAAGAGAGATGACTTTGAAGAACTGGAAAACGCATCTAGATTCTAAGATAGAGTTTGTAAACGGTACGAATGCTATAATAGGAAATGTAGGCACAGGCAAGAGTTCGATCTTAGATGCAATATGCTTCGGACTTTTCGGCACTTTCCCCAATTTACAAGCGAAGAAAGTGAAACTCGATGAAACTATCATGAGAAGACCTACAGACAAGAACAAAGCAGAAATCCAAATTGGATTTTTCCTAAAAGATAAGAACTATGTGATAAAAAGAACTATAGAAAAGAACAAAGGAACAAGCTATTCTGAAATAAGGGAAAACGGCAAGCTTCTGGAGACCAACACGTCAAGAGTCACAGAGATGGTTGAAAAGATATTGAAGACTAACTATGAAACGTTCAGCAAAGCAATCTATTCCGAACAGAACAATTTAGATTACTTTTTGACCTTAGGCAGGGGACAGAGAGTGAAGAAGATAGATGAGATGCTGATGATAGACAAATTCGAATCTGTAAGGGCAAACTCTGTGAATGTTTATAACAAGCTAAATGACAAGAAATCTGCATTGCAAAGCGCTATGGAAAGGATGGATTTCGATGATGTTGAAAAGAAAGTTAAAGATTTTAAGGAATCTGTATATTTGTTGGAAAAAGAAAAGGATGAAATTAAAAGCAAGCTAGATAGAATAAATGACAACAAAGGTTACTTGGAGAAGAATATAAAAATCGTCATTGAAGTCAAAAAATCCATGGAATTGCTTAATAGGGATAAGGGAATTTCATTGGGCGTGTTAGATGATTTATCAAAGTCAATAGCTATTTTGGAAGAAGATTTGTCTGGTAAAAAGAAAGTTGATAACGAATATGTGAAAAAGATAAAGTCATCTGTAAACAGCTTAGAAGGCGACTTGAAAGAATTTAATCTGAAAAGGGACAAGCTGTTGAAATCTCTGGCCGAAAAGGAAAGCATGTATAAATCACTCGAAGAAATTATACGAGAGTTTTCATATGAATTAAAACTTAAACTTTCAGCCAAGGAAGAATTGGATGGCTATAAGAAAATTATAGGAAACGACATTGAAAAAGAAATGCAGAATAAAAACGAGGCTTTTAAGAAAACTGTTTACGATAGCGAGTATACCAGAAGTAGAATAAAAGACTTTGAAGCATCTCTAAACCACCTATCTCAAGCCTCAAGCAAGTGTCCAATATGTGAAAAGAAGCTTGATGAAAAAACGAAGAAAATATTGGCTAAGAACAAGAAAGAACAGATAGAAAACCTAGCAAGCTACTTGATGGAGGCAGAGAAACGTAAGAAAAATATAGAGAGAGAACTAGTTGACTTGAACCTTACGTGGAAAAAGATACAGCAATTGGAAATAAAGATTGGTGATTATCAAAAGATGCAGAAAGATGTCGACAACAAGAAAGACCAGTATGAGAAACTATGGAAAGAGATAGACATTGATTACAAAAACCTGAGAGATGTGGAAAAGGAGTTGTCTGATAGTAACAAGGAACTGCAGTCTTTAAGATTGGAAAAGGAACAGCTGGATTCTGTTTTATTCAAATTCCAAGAGATGAAAGACAAAAAACCCAAAAGAGATGAAATTATCAGCAGAATGGAAAAGATAACTGCTAAGCTTAAGATAGAAGAAGAGAAACTCGAAGATAAGAATGTAGATGCATTGGAAAAGGCATGGAGTGAACTGCTTGTCAAGGAAGCTGAATATAGAACTAGAAGTATGTCTATGCAGGACATAATTAGAGAAAAATCTTCAATGCTATTGCAGATGGAAAAGGAAATCACAACGTGGAGATCTGTAAAGGACGACATCAAAAGACTGGATAAAGTACTTGTTGATCTAAAAGTCTATGAGAAAGCAGTGGCAGTCACGCAGGAAGAATTGAGAAAGCAGTTTGTGGAAGCCGTCAACTACACTATAAACCAGTTGTGGTCCACTCTCTACCCATATCAAGATTTCACAGAGGTGAAGCTGCATGTAGAGGATGGTGATTATACATTAAAGCTTTTATCAAGAGGAGGCGTTTGGAACAATGCAGACGGTGGAGTAAGCGGAGGTGAAAGGAGCATTGCATGCCTTGCATTAAGAGTAGCCTTCGCCTTGACATTGGCTCCTCATCTGAGACTGTTGATCTTGGACGAACCTTCACATAACTTAGATGCAAAGTCGTTGACAGAACTGTCTACTACATTAAGAGAAAGAGTTGGTGATTTCATGGATCAAGTCATTTTGATTACACATGAAGAAGAATTAGAAGAATCTGCTACAGGAAATGTCTATAGATTGGAAAGAGACAAGATAAGCGATGGTGTGACGAACATCATTCAAGTACAATGAATTATTTTTCTAATCTTTCCTTTGCGATCTTCATTGCCGCTTCCCTTGTAGAAATCTTATCTTTCTTGGATCTTTTCAATGCCAATTTTGTGTTTTTTACTATCTTCTTTTCCACAAGCTGGAACATCTTGTTCTGATCGTATCCTCTATATTCAGCAAAAGAAGAAATAACACCACCGGCATTTGCCACAAAATCAGGAACGACTAGTATGCCTCTACTCATCAATCTGTTTTCCATATCCACTGTCATTGGTATGTTGCCTGCCTCCAGAACGATCTTGGCTTTCACATTGTCGACATTATGCTGATTTATCACATCTGGTAGTGCTGCTGGCATCAACACATCTACTGGCAGTTCAAAAATGTCTTTGCTTGACAATACTTCTCCTGGTTTATAATTGACAACGCTTCCTGTTTCATTCTTTACCTTCATCAATGTTTCATAATCCAATCCATCCTTGTTGTAGATCACTCCTTTGCTGTCGCTAACAGCAACGACTTTCAATCCAAACTGCGTCAAAAACTTAACGGCGAACGTTCCCACATTGCCAAATCCTTCTATCGCTACGGTAGCGTCCTTATGTGCTATCTTCAAGTGATCCAAAGCCACAAGAGTTGCATGCGAAACTCCAAATCCCGTGCTTCCTAGTTCATGTGGCAATCCTCCTATATCCTTAGGTTTTCCAGTGCACGATTTCATAGAACCGTTGCCTTCAGCAAATGCTCTCATCTCTTCTTCTCCGGTATTTACATCAGGACCTGCTATGTAAAGCTTGGGACAAATAAGTTTCAACTGCCTTCCAAATTCCTTCATCAATTCTTTTTTCTTTTCAGGATGGGTTTTTGCATCGAAGATTATGCCTGCTTTACCGCCACCGAACGGCAGGTCTGCAAGTGCATTTTTGAAAGTCATAGTCCTTGCCAGTCTGAAAACTTCTTCCACGTCTACGCTAGGAGTCATCCTTATACCTCCTTTAGCAGGGCCTCTAGCTGTGTTATCTATGATTAGAACTGCTTTTAGTCCAATCTTAGGATTATGTATTTCTATTATCTTCTCTGGTCCTAAATCGTCAGCAAAATTCTGCATCTCCACAAATATCTTTTTGTTTTTATCGAATATAAAGAATTGTCCAGATTTTGCCTATTTAATAACCTCAACATCATGTGGCAGACCTTCTGCGAAAGTTGCCTTAGAAATCTTTATGAAAGTAGAATTGTTCTTCAACTCATCCAAATTCCTTGCTCCACAATAGCTCATACCTGATTTTAATCCACCAACCAACTGAGACAATATTTCATTCACGCTTCCTCTGAATGGGACAAATGATTCTATTCCTTCCGCAACATAATCCGTCAAATTTTCATCTTCTGACGATAAGTTTTCCTTTTCTCTTCTATCGACGTTAGCATCTACCGATGCCATTCCTCTATAGAATTTATATTTCCTACCATGTCTCATAACAACCATTCCAGGAGATTCTTCTGTACCGGCAAGCATGCTTCCTATCATGACTGTAGAAGCCCCAGCAGCCAATGCTTTGGTTATGTCGCCTGAGCTCCTTATTCCACCGTCTGCTATTATAGGAACTCCATGTTTTTCTGCGACTTCAAAAGAATTAATGACAGCAGTCAACTGAGGCATTCCTGAACCAGTCACCACTCTAGTTATGCATGCACCCCCCGGTCCTATGCCAATTTTAACTGCGTCAGCTCCAGCTGAAATAATTTCTTCAGTACCTTCTGCCG
>Ga0209542_10006691_pt1 | contig 22319 bp, 24 predicted proteins | sample RifCSPhighO2_01_FD_184028 | JGI IMG/M metagenome (GOLD analysis project Ga0209542, IMG submission 184028) | Soil microbial communities from Rifle, Colorado - Rifle CSP2_plank highO2_0.1 (SPAdes) (version 2) | ecosystem: Environmental > Terrestrial > Deep subsurface > Rock core/Sediment ... | reverse complement strand
TTCATCTCCCGTACTTCCCCACAAGCACCGCTTCGTCCAAAATATGTCCTTCCATTGCGGCTTCAAGTTCCGGTTTCTGCGCGCCGGCAGACAAATCGAGCATCACGTCTAAAGCATAAAGTTTGAAAACATATCTGTGCGGGGAATTGCCTTCCGGCGGGCAAGGCCCGCCGTACCTCTCGTGTCCGAAGCTCGTCTTACCGCTTACGGCTCCCTCCGGCACGGTGTCCTCGCTTATATACTGCATTCCGGGCTCGATACTCCACATAATCCAGTGGTCCCAAACGCCGCCGCTTGTCGCGTCGGGGTCATCCATAACAAGCGCCAAACTTTTTGCTCCACGCGGAACATTGCGTATCTCGATAAGCGGGTTTATGTTATCCCCGTCGCAGGTATACTTCGGCGGAATCGTGTCCCCATCCTTGAACGCTCCGCTTTTTATAATCATCTTTTCGTCCATATCTATTATATTATCACAAAAAAACTGCCCAAACGAGAAACCGACCATTTCTGGTCGGTTTCTCAAAGAATATCCCTCTCAATTACTCTGCTTTACTCTCTTCCTTCATAAACGAAACAAACACGCTCCACCATGGTCTGCTAACTTTGACAACCTCTCCGTTTTCAGCATCAACCGTCGCTTTAATTTTTACAGAAGAATTAAATATTCCCAATATCTTCCCGTTTTTTTCAACGCTTGTTTCATAAACAGGCCTTGAATCTCCGTCTTTGCCCGTATCTTTCAAAACAATCTCAACATTTTTATTTGACTGAAGTTTGTTTATCGCGATACTGGAAGCCGTATCCGGCATTACCTTTATTTCTTTCTCTCCGGAATATATTTTTCCTTCTTTCACCTCAATCTTATTTTGCACTTCCGCGTTAACATTTCCTAAAACCATAAACGTTTTTTGAATTTTCGAATCCGAAACAAAAGAAACAACTTTGTCTTCGGCTTTATTTCCCAATTCATCCGTTTTTCCGCTTATAGTCATAACTGTTTGCATAATATCGCTTCCTTGTGCGTCAACCTTGCTGTCTGAATCCTCCCCGGCAACATATTTTTTCAGCTCTCTAACATTAACTGTCCCATTCGGGTCAATTATAAACGACGACCTTGTTTCGTCCTGACTTTCAATTATAAGCGTTGGAACAAGATTCGTAGTGTTTGATGAATTCGTTTCTTCTTCTATCGTAGCGCTTGATGAATTCGTTTCTCCTTTCACGTTTCGTTCAGCCGGCATTTCATTTTCTTTTCTCTCTTTCATTGTTTCATAAACTCGAGAAGAAGGAAGAAACACCTGCTCAAAATATTGTATTTTCGATTGATACGCGTCTGGCGCTTGCAACCCTTCTGAAACTCCTAACACATCGCTTTCAAGTTCTGCGGAAACCATAAGTGGAGCGGACAGAATAACAACTCCCAAAACTAAATAAACTAACTTTTCCATTTTTTTGTGTAAATTTGACCTTTTTGATTATATGAGAATTGTATCACATTCCAAATCTTTCGGCAATCTTCTATTTACACTTGATACTCAAGTACTTTTTACGACCTCATTCGACACTGTTCGGTCTCTGGGCTCATGATAATTGAAAAATTATGGGTTTTAATTTCTAAATCATTTATAATTCGGTAAATTACAATTGAATTAAAATTTAGAAATTAGAATTTTCAAATTGTAAATTGCCTATGGTAATGTCCACACACATATTGCACTTTCTGGATAATCTAGGGACATATGAAAACTATGCCCAAATCAACAAAAGAAGAGAAATACAGGTGGATTAAGCCAATAATAGATGGGGAAATAAGCATAAAAAATATGGTAAAGGTTTGCCTATTCTCCGAGAGATCTCTGAAATATTGGCTGGCTCACTACAGAGAGTTTGGAATGAATGGCCTTGAAAACAAATCACAGAGACCAAAAAGCAATCCAAAAGAAACCCCAATACGGATAAAGGAAAGAATAATTGAGTTGAGAAAAGAAACAAACAAATGCTCTTTGAAACTCAAATGGAATCTTGAAAAAGAAGGAATAATAATCCACAAGAACACAATTCAAAAGATAATCAAAAAAGAGAGATTGGTTAGAAAATACAGGATAAGAAAATTGAGATATAAATATATAAAAGTTCCACTCACAAAAGGAGAGTTAGTTGAGATAGATGTGAAATATGTGCCTGATTTGGTAGGAAACAAGCGATATTATCAATTTACAGCAATTGATTGTGCTTCAAGATGGAGATATTTGAAAGTGTATGATAATTGCTCAAACTTTGACTCAATGAATTTTCTGAAAGAATTGATTGAAGTTGCTCCATTCAGAGTTAGAGCAATCAAAACAGACAATGGGAGCAATTTCACAAACAGATACACCGGATATTTGAAAAGTTCTGACCCATTCAATCCAGGACTTCACGACCTTGATTTGTTATGCCAAAAATACAACATTACTCACTATCTGATTGATCCCGGAAAACCAGCACAGAACGGAAGGGTTGAAAGAAGCCATAGAGAAGATCAAGAAAAGTTTTATGAAAGAAACAAATTTAAGAGTTTGAAAGAACTGGAAAAGAAGATAAGGATATGGAATGATTACTACAACAACTTAGAACATTGCGGATTAAATGGATTGTCGCCAAACAAATTTCTTAGATTGTCAGAGGTGCAAAATGTCTGTGGTTAAAACAATTTGTACGACGTGCACGACGTCGGACGTCGTACAAATTTTACACCACTCTCCTATACAAAACCGCAATGGCGAAAAATAGCAGGTTAACCATCACAATCGCGGCACCGGCGGGGAGATTAAACAACAAAGCGAAAACTATTCCTAAAATCACTGAAGTAACAGATACAATAACAGCAGAGAGTAACGCGGCTTTGAAACTTTTGACCGCCTGGAGAACGGTAACGGCGGGTAAGATGAGAAGCGCGGAAACAAGCATCACGCCGACGGTTTTCACGGCAAGCACTACGGTAACGGCGGTAAGACACACGAGAAGCGTGTTTACGAAGTTTGTTTTTACGCCGAGGGTCGCCGCGTATTCCCCGTCAAATGCCGCCGAGAACAAATCCCAGTAGAAAAAATAGAGCATAAGAAGAATTACAAACGATATCGCAACAGACAACCAAACCTCCGCGGAACTCACCGACAAAATATTGCCGAATAAATAACTGAAGATATCCACATTGAATCCGCCCGATATACTCGCCAAAATCACTCCGCCGGCTATTCCCGCCGCGGAAACGATGCCTATCGCCGCATCTCCATACACCTTCGCTTTCTCGGTAATTTTCAAAATCGCGTACGCTCCCAAAACGGCAACCGGCGCCGCGATGTAAAAAGGATAAACCCCGAAAAACAACCCGAGCGCCAAGGCGCCGAAACTCACATGCGACAACCCGTCTCCTATAAGAGACATTTTGCGCAAAACCAAAAAAACGCCGAGAACCGAACACGCGGCGGCCGTAAACGAACCGGCGATGAACGCCTTTTGTATGAATGAATATCGCAAAAAATCGAGTATCTCCATAGTTATAAATCAGTCATGCTGATGGCAGATTATATGCTGGCCGAAATCGGTGAAATAAGAACTCATTTCTTTTGATTTGCAAAAATCGGAAAAACTGCCGAAATAAACAACTCTTTTGTCCACATAAAGCAATTTGTTCGCGTACCGCCCCACATATCCGAGGTCGTGCGTTATCAAAATCACGGCAACACCGCTACTTTTGTTGAGTTCTTTTATAAGACGGAAAAATGATTCTCTCGAATCGGGGTCAAGCGCGGTTGACGGCTCGTCAAGAATTAAAAGTTCGGGATTTGAAACAAGCGCGCGCGCTAAAAAAACCTTTTGCTGTTCCCCGCCGGAAAGTTCGGAAATCATTCTGCTTCTTAACTCCGATATTCCAAGGCGTTCCATAACGGCATGGACGTACGCGGCATCATTTTTGGTTATTTTCTTTGGAAATATTTTTCGCGGCAGGACGCCTAGAGAAATTACTTCTTCGGCGGTAGCCGGAAAAAGCGGATTTACCACCGATGATTTTTGCGGCAAGTAGCCAATTTTCTGCCACTCGCGAAACCTTTTTCTTATTTCGCCAAAAAGATTGACGCTCCCGCCGTGGCTTGGCACAAGACCTAAAATCGTTTTTATCAAAGTGGTTTTGCCGCCGCCATTCGGCCCCACAAGGCCTATGAAATCGCTGTTTTCAACTCGGAATGAAATATCTTTAAGCGCCTCTGTTCCGTCATAACGAACGCACAATTTTTCCGCTTCAACTAAAACGCTCATATTCTCATTCGTCACATTCCAGTCCGACTTTCAGATTTTTCAAATTATTCTCCATAATCGCCAAAAACGAAATACCGCTCTCAAAGTCGCTTTTTGATACATTATGCGCGGCGCTAAGCAGGAGCATTTTCGCGCCGGTTTCCCGCGACAATGTTTCCGCTATGCTCGGACTCGCGAGTTCCTCGTAAAAAATATATTTGATATTATTGTCTTTAATCTGCTTCACCAAATCCACCATATCACCCGCGGATGGTTCGGAGTCGGGCGATAATCCCTGCGCGGCCGTGTATTCCAGCGCGTAGCGCTTCGCCGGATATCCAAACGCGTAATGCCCGCCATAAATTATTTCTTTCGCCGCGCAACCCGCAAGCGCGGTTCTGTATTTTTCATCAAACAACGTTAAAACATTTTGATAATCGGACAAATTTTTATCATAAAAATCAGAGTTCGCGCCGTCCTTGTTTTTGAAAGCGGCCGCGATATTTCGCGCCATAATTCTGGCATTATCAAAGTCAAGCCATATATGCGGGTCAAATGAGCCGGCGGGTTCATCTGCGTCATGAAAAACCGAGGGAATAAGAACCGTGCCATCACTTGAGTCAACAATCAAAGTTTTAGCATTAGACATCCCATTTATAATATCTTCGGCCCACGGCTCCATAAACTTTCCCGTATAAACAAAAATATCGGCGGAGTTTATCGCCGCCATATCATTCGGACTCGGCTCAAAATGATGCGATTCCACCCCCGGCGGCAAAAGAAGCCGGACGTCCGCCATGCCACCGCCTATATTTTTCGCAAAATCATACAAAGGAAAAAGCGTGGTAACAACTCTAATTTTATCCGGATTCATATCCGGCGCGGCAAACCGATTTTTGAACGCTAAAACGACAACCGCGAAAATAACCGCCGCAAGTACGAAAATTACAAACACTTTCTTCATAACGCTCCGTCGAACCTCGCTATTTTCGATAAAAATGTTTCGTTTAGATTGTTTATAACGGTTATCTTTTCATTGACGGCCTTCAAACCGTCCTGAACCGCGAGTTTGTTGGCCTCCGTGTTCGAACTTACAACCGAGGCAACCTTATCGAGAAACGTCTGTAAATTTTGAGTGTAAGTTATAAACTCGCTCACAAGAGACAGTTCCACCGCAACGGCCTCGTACATAACGCGCTGGTTTTCCGGTGATTTTATATCCGCGAGCGACTCGGCGAGTTTCTGCAATTCCTGCGAAAGAGCAAATGCTTTGTTATATGCCTCTCCATTCGCATTCTTCGCCTCTCTTATGAGAGAAAGAGCTTTTTCTTTATCGGACGAGAAATCCAGCGTATCAACGGAACCTATAATATCGTTTGTTTCGTTCGTAAGCGCCACTATATCTTTGCTGACCCGCGCGGCGGCAGCCCGGGCATCAATGAATTTCATGGGAAAATTTTCCTTCGGATGCGTGAAAAGAGGCAGAAAGAAAAACAGCGCTATGAAAACAACAAGCGCCGTACCCGCGCTTAAAAACACTATTTTATTTCTGTTTGTTGATGCCATAAGAAACACATCTTACAAGCTGGATTATCATAACATGGAAACACGGCGCTTTCCAAGTTGCGCGAAAATAACCGTTTATGCCATCATTATGAGGTTGAAACGACAAAATTTGGTTTAATAATTTCGCGCGGGATTCGTATAGCGGCAGTACGGTAGCTTCCCAAGCTACAAACGCGGGTTCAATTCCCTCTCCAGGCACGAATGATCTGTACCCCATAAAGTGGACACGAAATGCGATGTCTGCAGTTTTCTTTTGTTAACATTAACAATTAACAAAAGAATATGAGAACAACATTTTCAAGCGAGGAAATCGCAGAGTTAAGAAAGAATCCGTGCGTATTCAATTGCACCGAAAAGTCGATTAACTACACGTACGAATTCAAGAAGAGATCCTTGGAACTACACAAAGAAGGAGTGAGCGCGAGAGAAATATGGAAGCGTTCAGGGTTCGATACCGACAAATGGCAAAAGCACTACTTCAAAGGCACGCTCCATGATTGGAGAAAGGTCGTGGAGAAGCATGGCATCGAAGGACTCCTGAAACCCGGAGGCATACAGTACGACCGCGGTCCCAACAATACCGACAAAGACACGCTCAAGCGCCTGGAACTTCAGGTGAAATATCTTGAAGCCGAGAATGATTTTTTAGCACAACTCCGGGCCAAACGAGCGGAGTCAAACTCAAGGCCTGTGAAAAATACAAACTCATCAGAGCATTAAGTGATGACATCACCATTCTCTGTGAATTAGCAGACGTTTCAAGAAGCGGCTACTACAAGTGGCTACGAACCGCGGATCTGCCGGGAAAGGACCACCTCGATTACTTGAAGATCAAAGAGGTCTTCGACAAAAGCAAAGGGAAATATGGCTGGAGAAGCCTCAAAATGAGGCTTCCCGAGATGAATCACAAGAAGATACAGCGGATCATGAGGAAGTATGGATTGGTCGCCAAAGTGAGAAAAAGAAACCCGTACAAGACCATCATGAAAAAGAGACTGGAGCATCGGACATTCCCCAACACCCTGCAGCGAGCATTCGACCAAACCGTACCTCGCACCGTGTTCTGCACCGATATCACCTATCTGCCGTTCAATGGTATGTACGCCTACCTATCGGTGATCAAGGATATCGCAACCGGCGAGGTGGCGGCGTGGCATCTATCATCCGGTCTTGAGATGACATTAGTGACCGAGACGATCAAGCAGATGGAACAACATGAAAACGCCCTCATTCACTCCGATCAAGGATTTCACTACACCAACCCGTTGTTCATTGAGAGCGTCACAGAACGCAAGATGAACCAGTCAATGTCCGGCAAGGGGAACTGTATCGACAATGCACCGATTGAGTCCTTTTTCGGACACATGAAAGATGAGCTGGATTACAAATCGTGCCAATCCATTGCGGAGCTCCATTCAAAAGTCGCCGAATATATGCGATACTACAATTGCGAAAGAAAGCAGTGGACCAGGAACAAGATGTCTCCAATTGAGTACAAAAGGCACCTTTTGGCTCAATCAAAGGGGCAGGAAGTGGGTTCCTGAAGTGTCTACTAAATGGGGTACAGATCACAGAATCATTATCTAAATTCCAAAAGAAAAAATAACAGGAAATAAAACAAAAAAGTAAACAGAAAATTAAAATGCGAAAAACAAAAAGCGTTATGAAAAATAAAAGTGAAAGATTTTTAACAAAATTTGACCGCGGTAGATTAATTATTGCCGGCGGAGATCGCGGTCAGTTATTTTCTATCTTTATATCATCCAAAGCGGCAAAATTGACCGGATGCGGAATGGTGGTCAATGTAGTTCCATCTAAATTGATCACAACTCTTGAAACGATGAACCCTATGTGCAAAATATACGCGGCAGATTCAATTTTAGACGATAAAAAAATGAATTTTGAGGCAATAAAAGATCTGTTCCGATATTCGAAAGCGATAATATTGGGTCCAGGTATGGAATGGAAACGTAAAAAGAAGCAACGATTCACCGCTTTTTGCCTGCGCCAGAGCCATCTATCAGTCATAATTGACGGCGACGCTTTGGATATGGCGAAACACAATGAGTTATTGCAAAAGAAGGGTCGAAAAGCAAAGACGGTCATCGTTGTGGCAAATTTCAATGAATGTGTTAAATTAATCAGCTCCAAAACAGAAAACCGAAAACATGGCGAAAAAAATGAGAGGAATAAAATTGTCCGCAAGCTCTGTAATTTTGCCCGCGTCAACTCGTGTTATGTGCTTCATAAAGGTTATGGATTTATACTATTTTCCCCAGACGGCTCGATACGCGAATTTCGCGTGAAGTCAATACCACAAATGGCAACGGCAGGGATGGGCGATGTCCTTACCGCTTTCATGGGAGGATTTATAGCTAAAGGACTTCTTCCGCCTGAAGCGGTTAGGTCTGCTATTGCCTTGCGGCAAAAGGCAGCGGAACTTTACCTAATAGAAAATCCGGGATGTATGACGATTCTCCCGCAAAACATTATTAGCTACGCACCAATGGCGTTTAGAAAATCACGAAGCGTCTTCTCATACAAAAAAGGTAAGTAGAACATATTGTTGTGGTACTGAATTTATTAACCCCCCCGCTCTAATACCCCCCCCGTTTGCGGTGCGGTTATCCATTCCAGTATTATATAAAACTTGAATCGTTACAAGACGCGCTTCAGATAACTGTTGACACATTCACATAATGGTGTTATATTACAAAAACAATTTTCAATAAGAATCATCGCGGTTCTTTATTTTGAACATGCAAAATCAAACGAAAACAAAAATATGTCTCACCGGCCTCACGGCATGTGGTAAAACAACTCTTCTTCAGCGCTTGAGTCGCCATTACAAATGCCCTTACGTTTCTTTCTCTACTTTTTTAATTAAGGAATACGCTGCCACCAAACCAAACTTGATATCAAAACATAAGAAATCGGACCATTATTGGCGTCATGCAAAGTCCTTGAATGATTATCGATTGAAATCACAAACAATCGAAAAACAAATCGACAAGAAATTTTACGATTTTATTGAATCTAAGGATAAAATTGTTTTTGATTCTTTTTCTTATCCTTATTTTGCGGAAAGGAATCCAACAAGATCATTTTGCGTATTCATTCGGGCAAAACAAAATATCAGGGTAAGGAGAGCGTTTCGATCTTCTCAATCGCTGAAAGGTGATATACTGATCAAATACATAAAAGAAAAGGATAGAATAACAAGCGAAGTGCTGAAAAAATGTTGGAATTTTAACATATTTCAAAGCTCTTATATGCGACTTTTCGACCTGATTATTGACGATGGAGAACTTGAAAAAAAGAAAGTGGATTTTAAGAGGCGCATGGACGTCAAGAGCGAAATAGTGACAAGTTTTGCCGATTTATGGCTGTGCCGAAAGTCGGGGAAAATCAGCAAGGAAAAAGCCCTATTAAAAGAGTGTCTTTGTGTAACAAAAAAATACTATCCCGTAATAATTAAAAAACATCCGCGTTTATATCAGAAATAATACGACGAAATAAAACCCTCGTTCTCGAATAAAGCGAGAGGCAGACAGAATAAATCCAAAACGAACCGACTAGCGTGTTTGTTAGAGGCGACCTTTGCTTGCAAGTTGCGCGAAAATAACCGTTTATGCCATCATTATGAGGTTGAAACGACAAAATTTAGTTTAATAATTTCGCGCGGGATTCGTATAGTGGCAGTACGTCACCCTTCCAAGGTGAAGGCACGGGTTCGATTCCCGTATCCCGCTCAAATTTAATTCGATAAATTACGATTGAATTACAATTTAGAAATTGCAAATCTAAATTTAACACGGCGGGAAGTCCCCACCCGCAAGAATGGGAAAATTTATAGTAAAATCGGTTTTTGTTAAGATTAAAAAACGTGAAAATATCATTTTTTATAATCATCGCGGTCGTTTTTTGCACTGTCTTAATTGGAGGAGTTTTTCTGTGCTTAAAAATGAATAACCGCGCCGCAAGCGGCGCGGTATCAACAAAATTATCGGACGACAAACTGAAAGAAGAAATAGGGCAGATGATAATGACGGGTTTTCGCGGCACGGAAGTTTCGGAAAATTCCGATGTTTATAAAATGATTAAAGACATTAAGATTGGCGGCGTGGTGCTTTTTGACTACGATATTCCTTCAAGTAGTTTTCCTAGAAATATCATAAATTATGAGCAAACAAAAAAACTTGTCTCTGATATTCAAAAATATTCCGCTATTCCTTTATTTGTGGCGATAGACGCGGAAGGGGGAAACGTAAATCGTTTAGCGCGAAAATATGGATTTTTACCGATTGTTTCGGCAGAAAAAATGGGACGGGATAAAACCTTGCAAACGACATATAAAGAATCTGCGGAACTAACGGTGGAATTAAAGGGTTTGGGATTCAATATGAATCTTGCGCCGGTCGTTGATGTGAATTTAAATCCCGAAAATCCAGTCATCGGCGCTTTAGAGCGTTCGTTTTCCTCGGATTCAAAAGAAGTTGCCCGACAAGCAAAAGTTTTTATAGAGAATCATCTTAAGAACGACATTGTCGCCGTAGCAAAACATTTTCCCGGACAAGGAAGCGCAACAAAAGATAGCCACAATGAAACGGCGGATATAACGAATACATACAAATACGAGGAATTATTGCCGTATCAGAATCTCAATAATGAGGGATTGTTAAAAGCGGTTATGGTTGCTCACATAATAAATAAAAATATTGATAAAAATTATCCCGCAACTTTATCTCCCGCTTTTTTGCAAAATATTTTGAGAAATCAAATCGGATTTACGGGGGTTATTATTTCCGATGATATGCAAATGGCCGCGATCAGCGATAATTATGAATTAGACGAAGCGATAATAACGGCGATAAATGCGGGTATTGACGTAGTAATTGTTTCAAATAATGGTCCCGACGGATACGATAAAGATATGGCGCAAAAAGTTAGAGATATAATTTTTAATGCAATAAAAGAGGGTAAAATTAAAGAATGGCGAATTACGGAATCCTACAATCGTATTTTAGATTTGAAAAAAGAATTCGGAATAATTTTCTCCGCTAAAATCAACGAATAGGACAACCAAACGCTCTTGCCTTTGGCCGAACATTAGAATATGCAAATAGTTATCTTAATCGCCCTTTCCGTCTTTATCGGCGTAGTCGTTTTAATTTCATTCGTTCTCTGCGGTATTTTGTTTTTGAACATATTTACGAATCGGAAAGATCCTCCATTCGTCCCGGTGTCCAAAGACATTCTCGCCGACATAATAAAATCACTAAAGATAAAAAGCGGCGACACGGTGTACGACATAGGGTGCGGCGACGCGCGAGTACTTCTGGCGTGCTGTAAAAAACATCCTGACGCGAACTACATAGGAATCGAGAAAAACATCTATCCTTATCTCGTCTCTCTTTCGCGCGTTTGGATATCGGGAAAATCAAATTCCATACGCATTAAGAAAAGAGATTTTTTCTTTGAAGACGTGTCTCAAGCAGCCGGGATATTCGCGTATCTTTATCAACATACGATGGACGATCTTTTGCCGAAGTTTGAGAAAGAGCTGTCGAAGGGAACGCGCTTAGTGTCGTGTGATTTTGCGTTCACGAACAAAGAACCCGGAGAAGTAGTCGAATTAAATCGTCTTTCAAAATCTCTCTGCAAAAAATTGTATATCTACGAATTTTAGGGATTTTCGAATTCATTCTTTCTGCTCCTTCGGACAAAAAAACACGCTCCTGCCGTCAATTCTTTTACGCTTAATGAGAGTTCCGCAATTCTGGCATGGCGCACCGGCTTTTTTGAACGCTTTCAGAAATTTCTGGGGTAATCTCCCCTCACGCCGAAAACGACGTCAGAAATGACTCTGCCAACTATAAGCGGTTCTAAATCGCATACTATGAGTTTGAACCTCCGGACCTTCAGGAATAGGTGTTTATAATATCAAATCCACGGAATTCTGTTAAAATACACTCATGGTTAATATTGTAACAAGCCGCGAAATCGTGTAACGTTACAGGTCTACGGAAACAAAAAACAGTTTTTATCGTTATAGAATATGAAAGAAGAAGAGTTGCTCATTCAAAAGGCGCAAAGAGGAGAATCCGAAGCGTTCGGCGTTCTTTATGACGCGTATTTGCCGAAAATATACCGCTTTATATACCTGAAGGTGACAAGCAAGGCGGACGCTGAAGACATAACACACCATGTTTTTATGAACTCTTGGGAAAACATTGGCTCGTTCCGCTTCCAGGGGTTCCCTTTTTCAAGCTGGCTGTACCGCATAGCGCACAACGCCGTCATTGATTTCTACAGAACGCGAAAGAACACTGTGGATATAGAAAGCGTCATTGAAACGGAGGCGGCGGATATTCCGATAGATGGGGATGTGCTCGACACGAGATACGAGGCGGAAAAAGTTCACACAGCTCTGAAAACACTCAAACCAGACGAACAGTCGGTTGTGATAATGAAATTCATCAACGAGCTTTCAAATGCCGAAGTTTCCGTCGCGCTCGAAAAAAGCGAAGGAGCTATCCGCGTCATCCAGCATAGAGCGCTCAAGAATTTAAAAAAACAATTAGAACAGCAAACAAAATAGTAAATATGAATCAGAATTTGATTCAACAATTAAAAATCCTGCGGGACATAAAACCGGACCCGATATTTGCCGCGGAAACCCGCCGGCTAATTATGGATTCGCGGCCGAAAATTCGTTCCGCGCCGGCTTTTCGCAGGTTCGCGTATTTTGGGACACTGTCGCTCGCAGGAGCCGCGTTCACGGTCGTGGCTGGCATACTTATGTTTTCCCCGTCGCAAAATATGGCAATAGCATCGCTTGAAAGCGCCGCGATAAACGAGGAATTGAAATCCCTTTCTATAAATATACAACTAAAAGACATTTCCTACAGCAACAACGCCGATAGCATAATTTCTTCCGCCATCACGGAAATAGGAAACACGGACGCGCGGCATATGAATCCGGCGGTTCTTAAAAACGAAGAAGAAGATATGATTAGCGAATATACGGATAAAAGCGAAGAAATAGACAAATTATTTAACGAAATTCTAAACTGACCACAAATTTATGCGCATTATTATTTCTAAAACACGAATACTGGCCATTCCATTCCTTCTGGCTGTAACAATGTTTTTCTTGAGAGGAGTCCCCGCGTCCGCTGAATCAAACGCTGCTCAAAAGGCGCTTGAAGGAATAAAAGAAAGCGTGGACACGCTCGTAAACGCCAAGGATGAAAATAATCCGAACGAGATGGCATTTCGCGTCGAAGCGCTGAAAAAAGTGATTGATTTCTCCGAGGTTGAAACAAAAGAACTGAAAGTAAAACTCTTTTCGTCTTTTGAAGAACCGCACGCAAGCGGAACTATAGAAATGTGGCAGGACTCCGTAATAAGCCGCCTAAATGACGCGCTCACGCGCTACGAAACCGAAAAAAAATCCATTGAGGACATCGGCGAAAACGCGACCAAGGACGACATAAAACAAAAAGCCGAAGGGTTGAAAGCGTGGAGAGATGAAACATACATGCCTCTTGCGAATGAGGTAAACGACTTTCTTATGGTTCATAAACAAAAAAAGTCCATTGAAACGGCTAATGCAAGGCTTGAAAAAATTCGCGGCGACGTCTCGAAACTTGAAAAAGCGTTCTCTGTGAAAAAAGTAGAACCGCTTGCAAGCAAACTTAATCAAGCAAACGAAATTCTATCAGAAGCGAGCGCGCTGGCGGAAGAAGCCAGTTCGGCATTCAAAAATAATTACCTGCTGGTGTTTGAAAATAATAACGAAAACAATTCCAGTTCAACGCAAGCTGGAGATGAAATAAATACGGAGGCAAAAGAAAATAATCAGAACTCAACTACTACAATTACTGATTCCGAAGAAGTGGCGGCGTCTCTTGACGCTCCGCAAAATGTGTCGTCAAGCACAGAAGCGGAAATAAAATTACAACCGTCAATAAAAGACCTGGTACGCGAATCTCTCGCGAAAGTGAAAGAGGCGTATCAAATTTTTATTGAAATGAGCGGCTTTGTGAGGAAGCTGTTCTAAAATCGGTTGGTGCGATTTAATAACCACGCCGGTCCATGGACCGGCGTGGTTATTTCTGTCTGCTACAATTACATCTAATATATCCCTCTTTAACCTCCTACTTAAGTATTTAGAGCACCGCTTCTTTAAGAAGCTTTCCGGCTCTGAATTTCGGTTTCGTAGACGCCGCGATTTGTATCTTTTCTCCCGTCTTTGGATTCACGCCCATCCTTGCGGCTCTCTTAACGACTCGAAATGTGCCAAATCCCGTAATAGCGACTTCTTCGCCGCGGCCCAATGTTTTAACAATCGTATCAAACACGGCCTCAACCGCTTGTTGTGACTGTTTCTTTGTTTCTATGCCGGCGGATTTCATAACCGCCTCAACCAATCCGTCCTTTTTCATAATATCTCTGTGAATAAACGACCTTTTATACATTTGATTCAAGTATAGCAAAAAGCCAGCAAAAATCTACTAATGTTATCTACTTCGCGTATTCAACCGCCTTAACTTCGCGGACAACGGTAACTTTTATCTCCCCGGGATATTTAACTTCTGACTTTATTTTCGAGGCAATTTGTTTGGCGAGCCGAAGGGCGCCGAAATCGTCCACCTTCTCCGGAACCACAAAAACTCTTACTTCGCGCCCGGCGGAGACCGCATAGGCCTGGCTAATTCCTTCAAATGTGTGCACCACCTTTTCTATATCTTCAAGGCGTTTAAGGTATTTTTCGAGCGTATCGCGCCTTGCCCCGGGACGCGCCGCCGAAATTACGTCAGCCGCGCTTATCACATACGACTCCGGGGAAGAAAACGGATATTCTTCGTGATGCGCTTCCATCGCGCGTATAATGTCCTCGCTCATCCCGTATTTTTTCAGAAGTTTTCTTCCTATCTCAACGTGAGTGCCTTCAACGTCGTGGTCTATCGCTTTTCCTATGTCATGAAGCAGAGCCGCTTTCTTTGTCACATCCACCTTAAGTCCGAGCTCGGCGGCAATCATACCCGATATATGCGCCATTTCAATCGAGTGCTGAAGAACATTTTGTCCATAGCTTGTGCGGTAATTCAACCGGCCAAGGAGCCGTATTATTTCTCTCGGAATATCGAGTATGCCGACTTCAAACGCCGCATCCTCGCCGACTTTTTCGACATAATCATCAAGTTCGGCGCGCGCCTCTTCGACTTTTTCCTCTATCTTTGCCGGCTGGATTCTTCCGTCTTTTAAAAGCTTCTCAAGCGCTATGCGCGCCAGTTCGCGGCGCATAGGGTCAAAAGAAGAAAGTAAAATACTCTCCGGTGTTTCGTCCACTATGAGCTCCACCCCAGTCAGCCGCTCAAATGTTCGTATGTTTCTCCCCTCTCTGCCGATAACCTTGCCTTTCAGGTCCTCGTTTGGGAGATTCACGACGCTTGTCGTAATATCGGAAATGCTGTTCCTTGAATAGCGCTGTATGGCGGATGTGATTATTTCAACGCTTTTTTCTTCTATCTCCTTTCTTTTTTCCCGTTCCATCTCAGTTATTTTCTTTGTGAGTTCGTCTTTCGCGTCTTCTTCCACCTCAGCGAATATCTTCTGTCGCGCTTCTTCGCGCGACGTACCGGCTATTCGTTCCATCTCGCGGGATATATTATTTCTCTCTTCTTCGAGTTTGATTTCCTCATTTTTCAGCTTCTCCAACTCATCCTTCTTTTGCGCGGAAAGTCGGTCTATTTCCACTTGTTGTTTTTCGAGGAATTCTTCTTTCTTCAAAAGATGCTCCTCGAGTTTGCGTATATCCTGTTTCCTTTCACGCTCTTCTTTCTGCGCGTCGGATAAAACACGCGCGGCGGTGTCCTTGGCGGACGCCATTATTTTTTCAACCTCCGCTTTCGCGGCCTTTATCCGCTCTTCGGCTTTAGTTTCAACCGAACTTTTCCTTCTTGAAGATACCCAAAGTTTTACAAAGTAACCAACCAGAACGCCCAAAAACAGAAACGTTGCCGCAATGAACGCGTTTGGATTCATATTTCAATTGAAAATTAATTAACTCGCGCATATCGACATTTTATTGCTTATTAATTTAATTTTACGCCCCTTCCTTATTTGTGTCAAAAAAACTAAAATGACAAGTATGAAGCGGGTTTATATGCTTGTTGTTCTTGACGGCTGGGGAATCGGAAAACGGGACGAATCCAATCCGATATTCGCGGCCCATCCGGAAAATATACTATACGCTGAAAACAATTTCCCCGCTGGAGCTCTTCAGGCGTCAGGAATGGCGGTTGGTTTGCCTTGGGACGAGGAAGGCAACAGCGAAATAGGACACCTCACGATTGGCGCCGGCAAGGTGCTCTACCAGTATTACTCAAGGATATCGCTTGCGATTGAAAACGGAACATTCTTTTCCAATCCGGAACTGAAATCCGCTTTCGCGCACGCGAAAAAAAACGGCTCCACCGTGCATCTTATAGGGCTTATCGGAGAGGGGGTGGTACATTCCGCATTGTCTCACCTCTACGCGCTCATCAAGATGGCAAAAGCGGAAAATTACCAGAACCTGGTAATACATGCGTTTTCAGACGGACGAGATAGTTCTCCGCGTTCAGCTATAAAACTTATAGAGCTTGTCTCGGCTGAATCGGCCGGCACCGCCAAAGTGGCAAGCGTATCCGGCAGGTATTACGCGATGGACCGCGACAAGCACTGGGACAGAACCTGGGCGGCATACAAAAACCTGACGGCTCACAACAAGACATGCCCGCTCAAAGAAGGAATCGAAAGCGCTTATTCAAAGGGCATGAACGACGAATATGTGGCGCCGTTCTCGATATCAGGGAGTGAACAGCCGATACGGGATAACGATTCTGTTATATTTTTTAACTTCAGAGAAGACAGAATGCGTCAAATCTACGAAGCGTTCATGAATAAAAACTTTTCGCAATTCGAAACAATTAAATTTAACAATCTCCGCGTCGTAACAATGACGGAGTATATTAAAGGCGCGGATGGAGCGGCTTTCAAAGAAGAGATTGTCGAGGACACGCTCGGCAAGGTCATTTCTTCAAATGGCAAAACACAGCTTAGAATTGCCGAGACGGAAAAATACGCTCACATAACTTATTTCTTCAATGGCCGCCGAGAAAAGCCGTATACAAACGAATACAGGGTACTTATTCCATCCAGAAACACGCCACACTATGAAGATTGTCCGGAAATGATGGCGTCGGAAATCACGGATAGGGCGGTTCTCGCGTTGGATGAGGGCGGCTTTGACTTTGTCCTGGTAAATTACGCGAACACCGACATTGTTGCTCACACCGGGAAATACGGCGCCACAGTCGAGGCCGTACGCACCGTAGACCGAGAGATAGGCCGGCTTATGAAAAGCGCGCTCGCCGGCAACCATGTTCTTTTTATAACTTCCGACCACGGAAACGCGGAATCGGTTATGGATCCGATAACCGGCGAAGAGGAAACAAAACATAATCCAAACCCCGTTCCGTTTTATATAGTGTGCAAAGAATTCGCCGGCAGAGGGAAAAACTCCCGAACGCGCGCGGCAAAAATACCAACGATAGGAATTTTATCAGATGTCGCGCCGACCGTACTTGCCGTTATGGGAATGGAAAAACCGCAGGGAATGACGGGACAAAATCTGCTTGACCAAATGCTATGACGGGAAACGTGATAAAATTAAAACAATGAAAATCATAGGCAAGCTGATAATGGCCGTCGTATCTAATTCCATAGCCATATATGCCGCGGCGCGTTTCATAGACGGCGTTTCGTTTACGGGAGGATTTGTTGATTTGGGAATAGCGGCCGCGATTCTCACGCTTATAAATATGTTCATCCGCCCGGTGTTGAAGCTTATATTCGGGCCAGTGATACTTCTCACATTAGGACTATTTTTACTTGCTATTAATGCCCTAACCGTTTATTTGCTTGACTTCTGGAGCGCTCCGATTAATATAGAGGGATATGTACCGCTCTTTTTGGCGTCTTTGTTGATTAGCGCAGTAAACTTCTTGGTAACATCGGGCGGGAAGGCGGCCTTTAAGGAATAAAGATATGCTCACAATCGCTGAAATTATCGTTTCGGTAATTCTTATCGCTTTAGTCCTGGTTCAGGAAAGATCAAGCGGGCTTTCCGGTGTTTTTGGCGGAGGAGGAGACGCGTCATACCAAACAAGGCGTGGGATGGAAAGGGGTATATTTATAAGCACAATCGTATTGGCATTTGTTTTCGCCGCGCTTGCGGTGGCGAAGCTCATGTTCTGAAATAAAAGATAGATAATTTTGAATTTGTTATGAAAATTTTTAGGGCTTTTCTCGACTCGCTTTCAAGAGCCGAAACTAAGGCGTTGGTTTGCATAACCGCCGTGTTTTTGATTTCCGCGCTGGCACGCGCGGCAATCGCCGTAGACGAAAGAAGTGTTCTTGTGCCGGTTTTCGGAGGAGTATTCAGAGAAGGCATAGTCGGCCAGCCGATAATCATAAACCCGGTTATGTCGGGAAATACGGTTGATATGAACATAAGCGAATTGATTTTTTCGCGCGCGAAACATCTATCAGAACGCATCAGCGCGGACGATAAAAACAAAGTGTTCACGGTATCATTGAAAAACGACATGGTTTGGGATGATAAAAACCCGATAACAAGCAATGACGTTGTTTTTACGATAAAAACGATTCAAAACCCGAATTCAAAATCGCCGCTTCTGAAATCATTCGAAGGAGCCATCGCCGAAAGGGTGAGTCAGCTACAAACCAGGATCGAACTGCCGGAGTCAAACGCCTCTTTTATGGGTACGCTCGAAAAGCTATTCGTGATACCTGAACATATTTACAAAGGCGTCCCGATTGAAAATTTTTATTTGTCTTCTTATACTCTCCAGCCGGTTGGAAGCGGTCCGTATAAATTCGAAGGATTGTCGCAAAACAAAAACGGGTTTATAACGAACTATTCTCTCGAGAGAAACCATCTCTATGGCGGAGAAAAACCATATATAGACGAAATCAAATTTATCTTTTATGAAACCGCGGACGAACTCTTAAACGCTTTTCAGTTGAAAAAAATAGACGGATTCGGCGCGGTCGAACCGATAAGCGACACTAAACTCGAATTGCTTCGCGGGAGTGCCGTAAGGTTGCCGACCACCAGATATTTCGCGATGTTTTTTAACCTTAACAATCCCGGGCTTGGAAACGCCTCAATGCGCAAAGCGCTGGTTGAGGGCGTATCCAAAAAAAGAATAATAAGCGAAGTGTTCGGAGAAGCTGAATGGCTGGAAGAGATCGGCGGACCGGCAATCGGATTAGAGTCGGACTCCCAGTTATACAACCCCGAACGCGCCGCCGAAACAATGGCAAAAAACGATACATTGACGGACATCAACGTTTTCGTCCCGAACGTGCCTTACCTGAAAACTACCGCGGAAATCATCATTGATGAGTGGACAAAAATAGGAACGCGAAACAACATCGAATTAATCACACTCGATCCCCAGGACATCGCTCAAAACATCATAAAGAGAGGTGAATACGATATGGCGCTTCTTAACGTGTCCCCTAAAAACTATTCCGATCTCGCGCCCTTTTGGCGCTCATCGGAACGAGGATACCCGGGCATGAATCTGTCTTTCTACAGCAATCCAAAGGTGGACTCTCTATTGGATTCCCTGCGCAAAGAAAGCGATGAGGGAAAAATACGCGACATAAGCGAACTTATAAACTCTTACATAATAAACGACTCCCCCGCCGTATTCCTGTATTCAATTCCGTACACTTACGTAGTGCGCGAAGGAGTCGGAGGAATACCGTTTTTCTCCGAATATTGGAGGGTTAGGATATCAGACCCAAGCGAGAGGTTTGATGGTATAAGCGAGTGGTTCGTTACAAAGGCGCGTGTTTTGAAATAAGACCCCGTATACGTTCCCCCGGCGGAAATAACCCACGGAACAGGTCGGAGTGGTGGAACTTGGTAGACACGTACGGTTCAGAGCCGTATGCCGAAAGGCTTGAGGGTTCAAATCCCTCCTCCGACACAGTAAAATATAAAGTCGATCATAAAAACAAATTTAATAAAATGATCACAAGAAGAGCGGAAATAACAAAAACCGCAAAAAAACCGCAGCATATTGTTTCACGCGCATCAGGTGAAACACTCAAATACGTCCCTTTGGGCGGGTTTGAAGAAGTAGGCAGAAATATGATGTTTTTCGAGTACGGCGATGAAATCTTAATAATAGACGCCGGACTCCAATTTCCCGAGATAGAAACCCCGGGGGTGGACTACATAATTCCCAATACGTCGTATTTGGAATCCAAAAAAGAAAATATAAAAGCGCTCATAATCACGCACGGGCATTACGACCACATCGGAGCGATTCCTTATATTCTGGATAAAATCGGCAACCCGCCGATTTACGCCACGCGCCTCACAAAAGAAATTATTATGAAGAGGCAGGAAGATTTTCCGCATTCGGCGAGACCGGTTTTTGAAATTGTAACCGGAGGCGAAACGAAACAAATATCGAAAAATTTTGCCGTAACGTTTTTCGATGTTGTACATAACATTCCGGATGGAGTCGGCATGATTATACGCACGCCGGTGGGAAACATCGTTCACCCGGGAGAATTTAAATTCGATTATGGAGTGGATGGTAAGCCGCGCGGACTTGAAGTATGGGAACAGGTCGGAAAAGAGGGAGTCCACACGCTTATGCTGGATTCAACCGGCTCTGAAGTCCCGGGATTCGCCTTGTCCGAAAGAATCGTGGAACAGGAACTTGAAAAAATATTCAGGGCGGCGAAAGGCAGGATACTCGTCGGAACGTTTGCTTCGCTTATAGACAGAATGTCTGAAATCATAAAAATAGGCGAAAAACTCGGGCGCAGGATAGCGCTCGGAGGGTTTTCGATGAAAAGCAACATAGAAATAGCAAGACGACTTGGCTACGTAAAATTCGCGCGCGGCGCGATAGTGCCGCTTGAAGACCTGCATAAATACAAGGACGATAAAATACTCATTTTATGCACCGGAGCTCAAGGAGAGCAGAACGCCAGTTTGATGCGTATAATAAACGGCGAGCACAGACAAATAAAAATAAAACCGGGGGATACGGTCGTGCTGTCGTCATCAGTAGTTCCGGGAAACGAACGCAGCGTGCAAAATCTGAAAGACGGCCTCACAAGGCAAGGCGCTCTGGTTTACCATCATAAAATGCTTGATATTCACTCCTCCGGTCACGCGCCGCAGGAAGAATTGAAAACCGTTATGCGGCTCATTAAACCGCGTTTCTTTCTTCCTATACACGGTTATTATTTTATGAGATGGCGAAACGCCCAGCTCGCGCAAGAAGAACTTAAACTGAAGCCGGAACACACTATATTGCCGGACAACGGTTCAGTTATCGAGATAACCAAGGAATCGGTAAAAATAACGGACGAACAATTGCCGGCGTATTATGTTATGGTTGACGGACTCGGCGTCGGAGATGTCGGTGAAGTCGTGCTTCGCGACAGAAGAACGCTCGCGCAGGAAGGTATGGTTGTAATAATCACGACTATGAGTAAGGACTCCGGTAGAATTCTTAAAAATCCGGACATTATCTCGCGCGGCTTCATATATCTCAAAGAAAATCAAGAGCTTCTGGACGACATAAGAAGAAAAATACGCGGGATTGTCGGCAAGTCGCCGAAAGGACAGGCGCTCGACGCGGACTATGCCAAAACTCTTATTCGCGACCAGATAGGACAGTTTCTCTACAACAAAACACAGAGAAGACCGATGATTTTGCCGGTGATAATAGAAGTATAAGGACCATAAGAACAAATTCCGAATTACGAATTTTGAATTTCGAATCAATCCAGAAACAATTTTTATTCGAAATTCGAGCTTCAAAATTCAGAATTATTATTACAGTTCATCCATACACATCTAATTTATTACCTATTCTTGGCTAATAATAAAATACGTCATATTATATTAGAATATGAAACCTCGACTTATAGCAGGGATCCAGCCGACGGGGAAGCTCCATATAGGCAACTATCTCGGGGCGCTTAAAAACTTTGTCGAGTTGCAAAACTCGGAAAAATACGACTGTCTGTTCTTTGTGGCCGACCTTCACTCGCTCACGGATCCGCTCGGCTGGAACAAGCCAAAAGAAAAACAGAAACAAATAGAAGACGTGGTTCTGTCATATCTCGCGGCAGGACTCGACCCGAAAAAATCGGTTTTGTTTTTGCAGTCCGACGTTCCGACTCACAGCGAACTCGCGTGGGTGCTTAATACCATCACGCCGATGGGAGAACTGTTTCGTATGACGCAGTTCAAAGAAAAAACAGAGACGCACGCGGAAAACACAGGGCTTTTTACGTATCCCACGCTTATGGCCGCGGACATTCTACTTTACGATGCCGGATTCGTGCCGGTGGGA
>Ga0209542_10006689_pt1 | contig 22321 bp, 27 predicted proteins | sample RifCSPhighO2_01_FD_184028 | JGI IMG/M metagenome (GOLD analysis project Ga0209542, IMG submission 184028) | Soil microbial communities from Rifle, Colorado - Rifle CSP2_plank highO2_0.1 (SPAdes) (version 2) | ecosystem: Environmental > Terrestrial > Deep subsurface > Rock core/Sediment ... | reverse complement strand
GCCCGCCGGATGGGCAGGGATTTGGCGGGCCGGGCGGAAATGTGCAAACAGACTGCTCGCCGAAAGGCACCGTTGCGTCATTTGTGTGTGCCAAAAACGGCAAAATTGCAGAACCCGGCGTTGAGACCACGTATTTTAATGAATGCACGGCAAAAGGAGACGGAGCGGAGATTCTCCATGGCGGCGTATGCGAAAGTCATATACCATGCGCGGATGTTGCAGATCCGGTGTGCGGAAATGACGGGCATACGTGGGTGAGTGCGTGTTATGCAAATCAAAAAGGCGGAGGAGTAAAATATGTAGGCGCTTGCAAATCGGGCGGAGGAAACATGGATCAGCCGCCGCCGGTCTCAAGTTGCACCCCGCCCCCTTCGGGTCTTGTCGGCTGGTGGAGTGCGGACTTGGCGTCCGGGACGACCGTGCCGGACATTGGAGGCAAGCGCAACGGAACCATATCCGGCGGGGTTACTATTGTGCCTATGGAAGTCGGGAACGCATTTAAATTTGACGGATCAAGCGGGCGCATCAGCATGGAAAATCCGGGACACTTGAACTTCGGGACCGGACCATTTTCATTGGAGGCCTGGTTTAACTGGAATGGCGGCGGAGGCACTGCGGCAAACAACATCATCAGAAAGTCGGATTATCCGGTGAGCGGACCCGGTTCGGGATATTGGTTGAGAGTAGGCAGTGGGACATTGGAATTTTCCGTGGGAGCGACTACCGGCCCCGATGGTCAGAGTTTGGTTACCGCACCCATCAGTACGGGGGCTTGGCATCATGCGGTTGCCGTACGAGATGATTCCGGCGCCGTAAAATTATATGTGGACGGTCAGGCGCAGGGCACTGTCGTGCGGCAGGCATCGAGCGCCAATTCAACAAGCGAAACCCCGTTTACAATCGGGGCATGGGATGATCGATTTGGCGTTACCGAGTTCTTCAACGGGCAGATTGACGAGATCGCCGTTTACAACAGAGCGTTAAGCGCATCAGGTGCACGGAGTCTTTTTGAGGCGGGCAGTATTGGCAAGTGCGCCGAGGGCTACGGACGTACAAATCGGGAATTGCCTCAAGAGTATCAACAGCAGTATCAACAACAGCAAAGCCAGCCGATGGAGAATTATAGCGGACCGGGCGGCTGTAAAAATCCCGAAGAATGCACCGCGTATTGCACTGCTCATTATATGGATCCGGCATGCCAGCAATTTATGCCGCCCTCTTCGCCCTCAAGCTCTCTGCCTTTTTCGTCTCTTCTCGGTGCTGTCTTCGGGCCTTTGCGTGAGCTGGTGAAATAGACCTACTGCGTAAAGATTATCGTAGTCAAGACGCGAGGCGTATTTCGCACCGGCGAAATCGCCCCGTCTCCGAAATTGTCAGATTTCGTGCGAGTATTGGAAAAATTATGAGGCATATACGGTGTATATGTTGAATAATTTTTTCAAAGTCGTAGTACAGACGCGAGGCGTTCCCGCATAGCGGGATGCCCCGTCTCCGAAATCTGGAAATTGCAGCAGAACATCTTTACGCAGTAGGTCTAATAAATCCCGACCCCGCGGCTTCATGGCATTTTTAATTGTTGCATTCATCGCAGGAGTTTTGACGGTGCTGACGCCCTGTGTTTTGCCGATACTGCCCGTGGTGATCGGGTCGTCCGCTTCAGGGAGGAGCCGATGGACGCCGTGCATTGTGATCGGGTCTTTGGCGTGTTCCATTATCCTTTTCACTTACGTGCTGAAAGTTTCTACCGTATTTATCATGGTGCCGCCGCAGTTTTGGACGTACCTTTCCGGCGGGATTTTGATTGCATTCGGCATCACGTTTCTCTTTCCGGCTCTATGGGAGCATGTGCCGGGTCTGGCAAAATTATCAGCCGACTCAAACCGGCTCCTCGGTGCCGGGTATCAGCGAAAGAGTATTTTTGGGGATATGTTGATAGGTGCCGCACTCGGCCCTGTATTTTCAAGCTGTTCGCCGACATACTTTATCATTTTGGCATCCGTGCTCCCGGTTTCTTTTGCGCTCGGTACTCTCTATCTTTTTGCGTATGTTCTTGGCCTTGCTCTCCTGCTTCTTCTGATCGCATTGCTCGGGCAGCGCTTCGTGGATCATCTTGCACGCGCCGCGGGTCCCCATGGCTTGCTCAAACGCGGCGCCGGAGTTCTCTTTGTTGTTTTTGGGATACTTATCGCCACCGGATACGAAAAGAAATTTGAAGCGGCGATCCTCAACAATGGATATTTTGATATTCTTAAAATTGAGCAGACGCTCTTGCAGAGGGCGCGATAATTTACTATGAGACCACAGATGAGACCTGAATACATTGTCGGCGGGATAATAGCCGTGCTCGTCATCGCGGGACTTTCGGCGCTCTTCTTTTTTTCTTTGTCGCCAATATCCGAGATACGCGCTCCGGAGTTTGCGCAAAACGCAGGAGAGCCGTACAAGGAAATCGCAAGCCCGTCTGGTTTTGTGAATACAGACGGCATTATGCTCAAAGAGCTTATAGGCAAAAAAGTGATACTGGTGGATTTTCTTACGTATAGCTGTATCAATTGTCAGCGTACATTTCCGTACCTCGTTGCATGGTATGAGAAGTATAAAGATCAGGGACTTGAAATCGTGGGGATCCACACGCCGGAGTTTGCATTTGAAAAAGATATTGACAATGTGCGGGAGGCCATGAAGGGATTTGGCATCACCTATCCCATTGTGCTTGATAATGACTACGCGACGTGGCAGGCATATGGAAATCAGTATTGGCCGAGAAAGTACCTCATAGACATACATGGGAACATCGTCTATGACCACATTGGTGAGGGTGGATATGAGGAGACGGAGATGAAAATCCGCGAACTGCTTATGGAACGCGCTCGCGTGCTCGGCGATCGGATGCCTGCGATAGATGAAAAGCTTGCGGCTTCGCTCATGCCCCTAGGGGAGAATGCCGCTCAAAGCCCCGAGACCTATTTTGGTTCGTTTCGCAACGAATATCTTGCAAATGGGACGCCCGGCCGCGGGGGAGATCAGGTATTTTCTCTGCCGCAGACATTTGCGCGCGACGCGCTGTATCTTGGCGGAACGTGGGCTATTACTCCCGAATATGCCGAGGCTAGAACCGCCCCTTCGGTCGTATACCGGTACGATGCAAAAGAAGTATATATCGTAGCCGATGCGGATGATCCGGTTGAAGTTGAGGTTCTGCAGGACGGCAAGCCGGTTGGAGTTTCGGGCGGTGATGACGTGCGTGCTGACGGTGTGGTGAGCATGAAAGAAAGCAGGCTTTATAAACTCATCCGAAACGCTAAAGCAGGGGAGCATATTCTTGAGCTTCGCATCAAAGGCAGGGGACTCCGTCTGTATGCGTTTACATTCGGATAGTGCCAGATTGAGGTTTGCACTATTTGTTAAATCAAACATATGAACTACGAAACATTGGCCGGTACGGAGACAGTTGATAAAACAATCAGCGCCCTTGCGGGACGCGGCGTCGTGGCGGTACTTGCAAATAACCGTACCGATGCGCTTGAAAAAGTAAAATCGATCATCCCCCCGGGCGCGTCGGTGATGAATGGGTCCTCGCGGACGTTGGAGGAGATCGGCTTTGTTGACTATTTGAAATCCGGCGCTCATGGCTGGAGAAATCTGCATGAGGAGATTCTTGCGGAAAAGGATTCCACGAAGCAGGCTATGCTGCGCAAGCAGGCCGTTCTGTCGGATTATTACCTTGGGAGCGTCCATGCGGTCACAGAAACCGGACAGCTTGTCGTCGCCTCAAATTCCGGGAGTCAGTTGCCGCACATCGTGTTTACCTCCCCGAATCTCATTTTTGTCGTGGGAATCCAGAAAATAACGCCACATCTTGATGCGGCGCTCGCGCGCGTGCGCGAGTATGTTCTGCCGCTTGAGGATCGGCGCATGAAAGAAGCCGGATACGGCGGGAGTGCCATTTCAAAACTTCTCATATTTGAACGGGAGCCCGACTTTATGGGTAGAAAAGTCCAGCTCATATTCGTCAACGAGAAGCTCGGATTTTAGCGCTCGCTCCATAACTCTACTCACCATGAGATTCCATTTTGAAATCATTACAACATTCATACGATCGTATGAATGTTGTAATGATGCCTTGTTTTGATGCTTGCCCGGTTTGCGGTACAGTGGGTGTATGCCGCCAGTGGATCAAAAAGCTGACTATAGCGTACGCGCGGGCAAGGCAAGAAACCGTACCCGTTTTTTCATGCGCGCGGTCTTGGTCTTTGCGGGGCTTTTGTGCGTGGTGGCCGCGGCCAATCTGGTGCTCTATACGCTTGGATTCAGTGTCGGATTTTTTGAGCGGTGGGCCGAGGCCCAGTATTTCGGCAGGATCGTGGCGGTACAGGAAGGCAGTTTTGAGATTGTCGGACAAGGCACTGCGCCGCTGACCGTGCTGATTGTCCCCACGACGCAGATCAGGCGCGGCAGGGACGGTGTCGGATTCAAAGATCTGCGCATCGGCTTCTACGCAGTTGTCGTGGGAAGTGAAAACGCCGCAGGACAGATAGAGGCGCGGGTCGTGCGTATCTTAAACAGCAGATAAATTCGGTCAGGATGCTGAAACTGCAAGACGGCAAAAAGGCCAGAACCCATCTCAAAATTCGCTTTCACGGGCGAGATACGGGATTTTTGAGGCGAGGCGATGCGGCGGACGCCGAGCCGTATCGGGGATACGGCGAGGCAGAGCCGCAAGCCGCAGCCAAAAATCCCGTATCGGAGCCGAAATGGAATTTTGGGATGGGTTCTAGATATCTCTGGGGGCTCGTGCCTTTGGTGTTTTTCGGAAGTCTCTCCATCTATGCTTTTTTGTATTTGAGTCCCGAACGCATCATTGACTTCATCGGGGTCAACAATGCGTATGCGCTGATCTTTTTCCTCGCGTTTCTCGGGGGACTGACGACATTCAGCGGAGTGCCGTATCACTTGGTGCTCGTCGCGTTTGCCGCAGGCGGCATGAATCCTATGTTGCTCGGCCTCTCGGCGGCGGCGGGCGTCATGCTCGGCGATTCCACATCGTACTATGCGGGCATGCGGGGCGGCATGGTAGCTCCCCGCGCGATCAGGGGGATTTTTGAGCAGATATATTCTTTTAGCGAAAAACATCCGATTCTGCTTCCGCTTTTTTGTTTTCTCTACGGCGCGCTCGTGCCTTTTTCCAACGACTTTATCACGATTTCGGCGGGTATCGCGCGGTATTCTTTCCGCCGCGTCATGATCCCGCTGGGTCTCGGCAATATCGTATTCAACGTCGCTCTTGCGTGGTTTGCGGCTGGCGCCTACCAATCCATATAAAGGTTCCTCGTTGTTGCCTCCGAAGTATTGTCGGGACTCTCGCCGACCGGCGGTCGTGCACCGTCCCGATTTGAATCGGGACGGTATTGAACCTTTAATGCGTCGTCGCTCGGGTAATCCGAGCAAGCTTACATTTCGCTCTTTGCTCGCCGCAATAAAGAGCTTGTATCGTACGCGAGTTGATGCCATAAAATCTCTAGACCTACTGCGTAAAGATTTTCGTAGCGAAATGTTCAGATTTCGGAGACGGGGCGATTTCGCTACTGCGAAATACGCCTCGCGTCTGCCCTACGGCGAAGCAAAAATTATGAAGCATATACGGTGTATATGTTGAATAATTTTTGCAAAGCCGTAGTTGAAATCTGGAGATTGCAGCAGAAAGATCTTTACGCAGTAGGTCTTCTGTAGCTTTCTTTTGTTATTTTTTCAAAAGAGGATATTATAAGAGCATGAAAACGGACGACGTGACGCCACAAAAGTATACCTGCCCCATGCATCCGGAGATTGTATCCGGCAGGCCGGGCAGGTGTCCCGAGTGCGGGATGAACCTCTTGGAAATGCCAAAATCAAAAGGCAAAGATCACAAACCGGTCCGCGGGGAGGATCAAGGACATGACTGGCATATGGCGCATGGCAGCACCTCGGGCGGGTCTATGGATAAGCATGCGGGACACCGGACGGAATCTTTTCTGCGGAAGTTTTGGGTTGTTGCGGCGCTTACCGTACCTATCCTGGCGTATTCGGAGATCATCGAGACGGTCTTTGGCTGGGCCCCGCCGACTTTCGTCGGACAGGAATATATGATTTTAGCGCTTGCGTCCGTAGTGTTTTTCTACGGCGGAGGAGTATTTCTTACGGGTGCGTACCGGGAAATACGTGCGCGGCTTCCGGGCATGATGACGCTGATCGCTCTTGCGATCAGCGCCGCATACGTATTCAGCGTATTTTCGGTATTCTCCGGCAGGAGTGAGACGCTTTTTTGGGAACTATCAACGCTGATTGCGGTTATGCTGATCGGCCACTGGATTGAAATGAAAGCTGTCGTCGGAGCCGAAGGGGCTTTAAAAGAGCTTGCCAAACTTCTGCCGGATACCGCGGAAGTCATGCGCCACGGCGCTGTACAGAAAATCCCGCTTGCCGAACTCATGGCGGGGGATACGGTGCTCATCCGGCCCGGGAGCAAAGTGCCTGCCGACGGCACGATCATGGACGGCCAGTCCGATCTCAATGAGTCAATCATCACCGGCGAATCAAAACCGGTCGCCAAAAAAATCGGCGACGCGGTGATTGCAGGTGCGATCAACGGAGACGGCGCGCTCACGGTGCGGGTGGATAAGATAGGCGAGCATACGTTTCTTGCGGGCGTCATGCGCATGGTTGCGGACGCGCAGGCTTCCAAATCGCGCCTGCAGATGCTTTCCGATCGCGCAGCACTCTATCTTACCGGCATTGCGGTCGGGTCGGGCGTTATCACGTTTGGTGCATGGATGTTTGCGGGTGCGGGCATCGTTACCGCAGTAGAACGGCTTGTTGCCGTGCTTGTCATCGCGTGTCCCCATGCGCTGGGGCTTGCGGTGCCGCTTGTCGCATCCATATCTACGACAAAAGCCGCGCGAAACGGATTTCTGGTGCGCGAGCGTATCGCGCTTGAAGCGGCTCGTGCCGTTGATATCGTACTTTTTGATAAAACAGGGACGCTGACCCGCGGGGAATTCGGCGTGGATAAGATCGTACCAGTAACTCACGGAGGCGAGGACGAGGCACTTTTATATGCGGCTTCGGCCAACAGTCATTCCGAGCATCCGCTTGCGGGAGCAATGATACGGGAGGCGCACAAAAGGAAGCTGACTCTTCTTGAAGCGCGTAATTTTCAGCGCCTGCCGGGGAAAGGCGTACGGGTTGAGATCGGTGGCGCTGAAGTTTTTGTCGGAAGTACGGTTCTGGCCGAAGAACGAAACATGGTATTGCCTCCGGCGCTGAAAGCAGAGACGGATGCGCTGGCGCGGCAGGGCAAGACGATCAATATCATTTTGAAGGACGGCGTAGTGCTTGGGGCCTTGGCGCTTGCCGATGTGATCCGCGAAGAATCGCATGACGCGATCGCTGTCTTGCGCACGATGGGAGTCAAGACCGCCATGATTACGGGCGATAGCGAGGACGTAGCGCGCTGGGTCGCAGGAGAACTTGGCATTGATGAATATTTTGCCAAAGTACTGCCGGATCAAAAAGCGGAAAAAATAAAACTGCTCCAGTCGCGCGGGCAAAAAGTCGCAATGGTGGGCGACGGCGTCAATGATGCGCCAGCGCTTGCGCTCGCAGATCTTGGGATCGCGATAGGCGCGGGGACCAATGTCGCCATTGAGTCGGCGGGGATTATTTTGGTACGCAACGATCCGCGCGATATCGCAAGCATCATCAAGCTCTCCCGACTGACCTATACCAAGATGATACAGAATCTCTTCTGGGCGACCGGATATAACTTAGCCGCATTGCCGATTGCCGCAGGTGCCCTTGCATATCGGGGGATTATCCTTGAGCCTGCTGTTGCCGCGGTATTTATGTCGCTCTCTACCGTGATTGTAGCTTTTAATGCGATGCTCCTGCGGCGCCAAAGTATATAATTCATGATAATGAGCAAAAAATCTCTTTATATCGCCGTGATCGCGGCTGTCGTCATGGTCGGGGCGCTCCTGCTGTCCCAAAATAGATTGCCGTATGGCGCGGGCCGCGAATACTCATACGCCGATGTCGCGGGGCTTGCGTTTGCGCGATCTTCGGAGACTGTGGAACTGCAAGACGGCGACACATACGATCTGACCGCACGTTATGTGAAGAAAACAATCAATGGCACCACATACAGGATGCTTGCGTACAACGGCTCCATCCCGGGGCCGCTGATCAAGGTGGTACAGGGCGCGGAGATAACCATCAATTTTACAAACGGCACGGATATGTCGACTCTGCTTCACTCTCACGGCGTGCGGATGGACAATCCCTTTGACGGATCGCAGGCTACACAGAAAGAAATGAAGCCCGGAGAAACATTTGCCTATACGCTGAAGTTTCCGGATGCCGGTATGTACTGGTATCACCCGCACGTCCGCGAAGATTATGAGCAGGAGCTGGGGCTCTACGGCAATTATCTGGTCGCACCGGCGGATAGCGATTATTGGTCGCCGGTCAACCGCGAGGTCGCGCTGTTTCTTGACGATATTTTGATTGAAAACGGTAGAATCATCTTGAGCAAACAGGGCGCCGATCATACGCTCATGGGGCGCTATGGCAATGTCCTGCTGGTCAACGGAGAGACTGATTATGCGTTGTCCGTAAAAAAAGGAGAAGTGATCAGGTTTTATATTACCAATGCTGGGAACGCGCGGCCGTTTAATTTTGCCATCGCCGGAACGAAGCTCAAACTTGTGGGAGCCGACGGAGGCGCGTACGAAAAAGACCAATGGAAGGATACGATAATCATCGGGCCTTCGGAACGCGCGGTCGTAGAAGTGCTGTTTGATACAGAAGGATCATACGCGCTTCAAAACAAAACTCCCGCCAGGGACTACGCGCTCGGGGCGGTTTCGGTTTCGGGTGATGGATCCTCACCCTCTTACGCCGAAGCGTTTGCGGCACTTCGCGTCAATACGGCCGCCGTGAAAAGCATTGACCCATATCGGCAGTATTTTGACAAACCGTTTGATAAATGGCTTGCGCTTACTGTTGATATGATGGGCGGCATGATGAATTCATCGGGCGGCCACATGATGCCTGACGGCACAATGATGAGAGATGGCATGATGGGTGCCAGCTCCGACGGCATTGAATGGGAGGATACGAATACTATGATGGGCGCTATGTCCACTGCCGACACGGTGAAGTGGAAGATCATAGACCAGACTACGGGCAAAGAAAATACGGATATTGACTGGACATTCAAGCGGGGCGAGCAGGTCGCAATCCGGATCTTTAACGATCCGAATTCCATGCATCCGATGCAGCACCCCATTCACTTCCATGGGCAGAGATTTCTCGTGCTTGCGCGAAATGGCGTGCGGCAGGATAATCTGGTATGGAAGGATACGGTTTTGATTCCATCGGGAGAAACGGTCGATATTCTCTTGGACGCATCAAACCCCGGCGACTGGATGGCTCACTGCCATATTGCCGAGCATCTGGAGTCGGGTATGATGTTTAACTTCAGTGTTTTATAAGCATAATATGAGTATCATCAATATGATCAATACAAATCATCTGCTCAAAGTCGCTTCGGCATGGATCAGCATTGTCTATGTGATCTGCTTTGTAGGCGTCGCGCTGGTACCCGGAATGCGCCCGGGATTTATGAGGTATGGTCTCCATATGGGTATAGACATGGGTCGCAACATCCTGACTCTCGGCACGTTTATCTCCGGCCTTGTGATCTGGAATGTCATTGCGCTCCTGTCCGTCTGGCTTTTCGTGGTTCTCTTTAACAAAATCAAGTAACTGATTAGACCTACTGATTAAATAGTTTCGTTACGAGATGTTCAGATTTCGTGCGAGACAAAGCAAAAATTATGAGACATATACGGCGTATATGTTGAATAATTTTTGCAAAGTCGTAGCCGAAATCTGGACATCGGAGTAGAATAATATTTAATCAGTAGGTCTATTGTACCTGATTGATTGATTAACTAATTATCAAATATATGATGGGATATGGAAACTATGGATCGAGTGCTGGCATGATGGGCGGCACTGGGGCGCTAGGTTCTATAATATTGATCGTGGTGCTAGTAGACCTCGTGCTTCTGGGCATCTGGCTTTGGAAGAAGATTAAATGAATGTGCGCTCCGTCGTAAAACGGCGGAGCGATTTCCTTTTGGATATATGTTGAATTTTACCGGTAAAGTAGCTCTCGTCACAGGCGGCAGGCGCGGTATGGGCAGGACACATGCGCTGGCGCTTGCGGAGCGCGGCGCTAAAGTCGCCGTTGCAGATATTGATGCCAAAGAATGCGCAGGAGTCGTGGAAGAAATAGCGGCCAAAGGGGGGGACGCAATGTGTGTTACGATGGATGTCTCCAAAAAAGCCGATGTAGACGCGGGCTTTGATGAGGTGATAAAAAAATTCGGACGATTGGATATTTTGGTCAATAACGCGGGTATTTATATTTCAAAACCGGCTCTGGAGCTTACGGAAGAGGATTGGGACAGGATGCTTGATATCAATCTCAAAGGGCAGTTTCTCTGCGCACAGCGCGCGGCCAAGGAAATGGCAAAAAATAGTCCGGCAGGCTCTGGGCGCATCATCAATATCGCCTCCGTGGCATCAGGGCAGGTAGGAGTCGGCATTGCCGGAGGCGCGCACTATACCGCGTCCAAAGGAGGCATCATCGGTATGACCGAAACGCTTGCCGTTGAATGGGCGCCGCTCGGGATCAGCGTCAATGTCGTGGCTCCGGGTGCTATTGATACTCCCATGGTGCAGGCGGCGCAGATACCCAAAGACGCGATGGATGCCATGATCGCGCGTATTCCTATGAAAAGAATGGGAAGGCCGGAGGAAGTATCGGCGATGGTTGTGTTTCTTGCGTCCGATGAGGCAAGCTACGTAACCGGCGCTACATTTTATGTGGACGGCGGATGGCTTGCCCAGTAGTAATTCTTTTGCTCATGGTGTAACATAAAATGTATCCACATGAATACAAAACTGATTGAATGGGTCTTGCGGATATCCGTTGCAGGCGAATTCATCGGCCATGGCGTGTTTGCCCTGCAGGGCAAGAAAGACTGGATCGGCTGGTTTGCCCAATTCGGCGTCTCCGATGCCGCGACGGCAGGACAATTGCTTTTTATCCTGGGTATCATAGATATCACGCTTGCGGTCCTCGTCCTCGCAAGGCCCGTCCGCATAGCACTTTTATGGATGGTATTCTGGGGATTTTGGACAGCGCTTCTGCGCCCGATCGTCGGCATGCCGATATGGGATTTTGTAGAGCGCTGGGCAAACTGGGGAGCGCCGCTTGCCCTGCTGATTCTTCTTGGATGGCCCAAGAGCGCTAAGGAATGGTTTAAATAACAAGATATTATGGCTCATCGCACGCCCATCACAGAAGAAAAAATCAAAGCATTGCGTTCGGAGATTAGCACGCTCACCGAAGGCTTTGATATGATCGCAGACCATATTGTCATGACGGATCCGGACGCCAATATCATTTACGCAAACAAAGCCGCGGAAAAACACACGGGATATACATTTGCCGAGATGATGGGGAAGACGCCCGGGGATCTCTGGGGCGGCCGCATGCCCAAAGACTTTTATGAGCATATGTGGGAACAGCTCAAGAGATTCAAAGTGCCATACCGTGGAGAAGTGGAAAACAAAAACAAAGACGGCTATACCTACTGGCAGGAAGTCATGATCTATCCGATTTTGGACGAGAAAAGCGAAGTGAAATTTTTTGTCGGCGTTGAGCCGGATGCGACACTTCGCAAGGCTTTTGAGATCAACCGCGAGAAATACGTGGGGGAGCTGGAGCGCCTGCTGAAATATATGGAGGGCAGGGAAGTAAAGCTCAAAGCGCTGACCGAAGAGGTGGTGCAATTGCGGGAGCGGCTACGGCAGATGTAAAGATGCGCGACAAAGGGTTTTACGAATACGTCATCCATGATCTGCTTGGCGGCATGCCCGGCATCACATCACGCCCCATGTTCAGCGGGTGGGGCATTTACAAAGATGGAATCATTTTTGCGATCATTGCAGATGGCGAGCTGTATTTTAAAGCAGACGAGGAAAATCAGAAGTATTTTGAGCGTTTGAGTTCAACGCCTTTTTCATATACCATGAAAAACGGCAAAGTATCCACATTGTCGTACCGGATATTGCCGGAAGAAGCGCGCGAGGATAAAAGAGAGCTTGAGCAGTGGATTGCGCGATCGGTCGGGGCAAGTATCCGTGCAAAAAAACGGAGAAAGAAGTAGTCATGGATTAACAGTTATAAAAACCAGAACTAATGCGCTACAGAGGGCTTTATATTTTTTTCGCCGCAGTAGTCGTGGCCGCCGCCCTTGGCGGCTGGTATTATTTGTATAACAGCGCGCCGCCACAGGCCTCATCGCTGTCCGAGACCCCGAGCGTTTTGGGACAAGAGCAGTCTTCGGACACAGCGACCCCGCAGGAGCCTACGAAAGCGCCGAAAACACAGCAAAAACCTATGACAGATACGATTCGTGTGACGTTTAAAACGAGCCACGGGGATGTGGCGCTGGAATTATTTCCTAAAGAAGCGCCGCTTACCGTGGAAAACTTCGTGAAGCTTGCGCGCGCCGGATTTTACGACGGTACCCGTTTTCATCGCGTGATCAAGGGATTTATGATCCAGGGAGGGGATCCCTACAGCCGCGACGACGATTGGTCAAACGACGGCACCGGCGGCCCGGGCTATACGTTTAAAGACGAGATCAATGCTCACAAAATCGTGCGCGGAGCGCTTGCCATGGCCAATGCGGGGCCCGATACTAACGGAAGTCAGTTTTTTATCGTGACAACGGATGCCGCTCCATGGCTTGACGGCAAGCATACGGTATTCGGCCGCGTAACCGCAGGCATGGAAACCGTGGACAAGATTGAAAATGTAAAAACCGATAAAGCGCGAGGAGACCATCCGATTGAAAATGTGACGATCAATGCGATAGAAATCACGGAGCAGTACGGAGATTATAATACAATATGGTAGGCCTGATCCATTTCTGATCAAATAAGTGAAATATAGAGTGTGCCTTTCGCTCCCGTGTCAGCGGATTTGTTGACAAAGTTATTAAATGATGTTTGTATTATACATACCAATCGATGGACTGATCGTTGATAAATGTACAGGTTCAAGGAGGCGCTCGTGGAGCCAGTGCCGGAGGACTTAGGCGAGGTCATGCTTACACGGGAACGACGCGAAGATTTGCGGCTGTTGTATGACAATGTGGGAGAGACCCGGAATGCCGACGTTACCATCCGCTGGTATATCAGTGCGGTGATGTTTACGCTTAATGCCGCATTACTCCCGTTTGGTCTTGATAGGGCATTAAAGGGTGAACCTCTTGGTATCGTGGTTGGATTAATGGAGGTGAGCAGTATTGTATTATGGTTCTTTCTTGAGATGAGGATGGAGGGAGTTATACAGTATTGGAATAGTAGGCTCATTGCCGGTGAGGATATGTTACGCCCAATCATGCGCGTCTTTGGCGGAGAGGAATATAGAGCGCAGGTGAGTGGTGTGCGGATAAGAACGCATTACGTTCTTATCTTGATAATTATGCTTTTCAGTTCGGCGGGCATAGTTACCATCTCTGTTTCTCTTATGACTCATCCGCGGCTACCAGTACCGACGTACGTTTCCACTGTCATTCATGAGAAGACGGAAGCAAAACTTCAGCAATTGGAGAATGAAGTAGAGAAGTTGCAACGGCAAGTAAATGTTCTTTCGCGACCGATTCCAAAGTCAGTTCCCAAAAAGAAAATGACTCCATCAAAGAGAGGAGGATCCAGGTGAGAAAAGTAGGAAGGATTTTGAGTTGGTTGTTTTGCGGACAATGTCTACTTTATATCCCTTTTGGATTGTTGATGTGTGTAGTCTCCGTGGGTTTTTTTGTTAAGCATGTAGGGTTCACTATGGGTCAGGCATTGATCTTTCCGGGAGCACTCTTTTTTTTAGGGTGGGGCCTTCTCGCCCTAAATGCTTGGGTCGAGGCACGTAGAAGCAGACGTCGTGATGAGCGTAGAGCGCGTGAAGTTAATCGAGCACTATCGCATCCGAGATAGTGTCAGATCGCCGGCGGCATACCACCGCCGGCTTTACAATGTATGGGCCTGCTCATTTTTTAAATATAAGTGTGGTAGTATGGCATATGAATATATCAGACATATGACACAAAATGACGCGCTGGATATTTTGAAGACAGGAGCGAATGTATTTCTTACGGGAGAGCCGGGATCGGGCAAGAGCCATACCGTCAACGCCTATGTCGCTTACCTGCGGTCCCGCGGTATAGAGCCCGCGGTAACTGCGTCCACCGGTATCGCCGCGACCCATATCGGCGGCATGACCATTCACTCATGGAGCGGCATAGGAGTCGCGGATGCTCTCTCCGCGGATGATGCGGTCATGATCTCGGCACGGAGAAAAATCAGAAAGCGTATGCACGATGCACGCGTCCTGATCATTGACGAGGTGTCTATGCTTTCGGCCGCAACGCTCGCGATGGTAGATACCGTATGCCGCACGGGGCGGGAGTGCGACGCGCCTTTCGGCGGACTTCAGATTGTCCTTGTCGGAGACTTTTTTCAACTGCCGCCGATATCGCGCGAGAGGAAAAAATCTTCTTTTGCGTATACGTCAGACGTCTGGCGCGCGTTAAATCCGGTAGTGTGCTATCTGACCGAGCAGTATCGCCAGGACGATCCGGCGTATCTCTCCATACTCTCGGCGATCCGCGCCAATCTCTTTGACGCGACGCATCGCGAGCGGATATTCCGCCAGAAGCGGGTACCAAAAGACATGCCGGACGATGTGCCGAAACTATTCTCCCACAACGCGGATGTGGATCGGATCAATAGCGACCGGCTCGGGACACTGCCCGGGCCGCCGGCGGTTTTTTTCATGGAAGCATCGGGTCCCGCGGCGCTCGTGGAGACGCTCAAACGCAACTGCCTTTCGCCGGAATCACTCACATTGAAAGAGGACGCTACGGTGATGTGTACCAAAAATAATCCCCAGCTCGGTTTTGTGAATGGGACGCTTGGGAGAGTCATTGGTTTTGATAAAGAAAGCGGATATCCCGTCATTGAGACGCATAAGGGAACGGAGATCCTCATCAAGCCGATGGAATGGATCGTTGAAGAGGGAGGCAGGATACGGGCGCGCGTCGCGCAGATTCCTCTGCGGCTTGCATGGGCCATGACCGTCCATAAAAGCCAGGGGATGAGCATGGATGCCGCGATCGTGGATCTTTCGGATGCGTTTGAATACGGACAGGGATATGTGGCGCTTTCGCGCGTGCGGCGACTTTCGGGGCTGTATCTCATCGGCGCCAATGATCGCGCATTTATGGTAAGCCATGAGATTCTTCAAAAAGACAGATGGTTTCGCATGGCTTCGGAAAAAGCGGAGGCCAAACTGCGCGGTATGCCGGGAGAAGAAATAGGCGCAAAGCATAAGGCTTTTATTGAGCGATGCGGCGGGCGTGCCGGTGATGTCGAATCTGCGGATAATACTGTGTCGTCTCACCATGCGCGCCCGCGTCCCCATCGTGATCGGGAGAGTCTTGAGCGTATCCGCGCCGTGCATCCCAACGCGTATCGCGCATGGAGTTCTGAAGAGGACGAGGTACTTGGCAAATATTTCAGAGAAGGGTGGACAATAGTAGCGCTCGCGGATCACTTCGGACGCAAGTCCGGAGCCGTCCGCTCCCGTCTCATCAAGGCAGGACTCATCGTGTTCAATCCCGACGCATGGCGTTATGAAGCAAAACCTCAAGAATAGTACACCAGGAGACTATGAGACCATTACAAAAAGCACCAACATCATTCTCATCCCGATTTGAATCGGGATGAGAATGATGTTGGATGTATAATATAAACAGCATATCTATATGGCAGTCATCCATAAAAAAGTCTGGCCGGAGTATTTTAAGGAGATTCTCGCAGGAAAGAAGAAATTTGAATTGCGGCTCGCGGATTTTGACGTGAGCGAGGGCGATACCCTTATTCTGGAAGAATGGGATCCGGACAAGAAGGCATATACCGGCAGAAAGTCGGAAGTCATCGCGACCTACATCATTAAAACCAAAGGCCAGACATTCTGGCCGCAGGAGGATACAGATAAATACGGATTTCAGGTCATCCAATTTGAGTCGAAAAGTAAAGATTAAGGGTAGGTCGCAGGCCGTAGATGAAAGATTGCAGGGTGGACGCGTCCATGTTATAACGGGATTATGTTAAGCGAATATCTTACAAAAAAATTAAAAGAAGCGCGGTATAAACTTCTCAAAGACGGGAGCTACTTTGGCGAGATTCCGGGATTGCGCGGGGTATGGGCAAATGCAAAAAAATTGGAGGATTGCAGAGAAGAGCTTCAGAGCGCTTTAGAGGATTGGATACTTTTTCATATCAAGGATGGAAGTCCTGTGCCGGGTTTCCATATCGGGGTGGATCGTCGCAAAATGGTGAAGCATGTCTAAGAATGTCTCTTGGAGAAAATTGGTTCAAAAATTCAGGCGGTTAGGATTTGACGGCCCTTATGCAGGCGGCCGTCATCTCTTTATGAAGCGGGAGAATATCAAAGTCATCATTCCGAATCCGCATCATAACGATATTTCAGGACATCTTGTTGCAGAAATTTTGAAACAAGCAGGCATCCCAAATGATATTTGGGATAAGATATAAGAGATCGTATTGGTATGGAAAATACGAATAGACCAAAGGTGGGGATCGGCGTGATGATTTTTAAAGACGGCAAGATTTTACTTGCACTGCGCCGCGGTGCGCACGGCGCGGGTGAGTACGCTTTCCCCGGCGGGCATCTGGAATATATGGAGTCGTTTGAGGGTTGTAGCAGGCGCGAGACGCGCGAGGAATGTGGCCTTGAGATTGAAAATATCCGGTTTCAGTTCCTGGCAAACGTGACGCACTATGCGCCGAAGCACTATATCCATATTGCGCTTATTGCTGATTGGAAGAGCGGAGAGCCAGAAGTGCTTGAGCCGGACAAGTCCGAGTCATGGGGCTGGTATGATTTGGAGCATCTGCCCCAGCCGATGTTCGCATTCTGCACGCTGTCGGTGCAAAGCTATAAAACAGGCCAGAATTATTTTGATATTATGGATATAAACTAGAAGCAGATGGCGCTATTTCCGCAACTCAAAACAGAGCGATTGATCCTGCGTGCTTTTGACGCGGCCGATGCCGCGGATGCGGCGCGTATGGCAGGGTGTCGCGATGTTGCGTCAAATACTCTTCGCATCCCGCATCCATACAGCGAAGAGATGGCTCGTATATGGATCGCATCTCTTGCATCGGAATTTGAAAAAGGAGAGAGCGTGACTTTTGCTATCGCGCTTTCAGGCGAGCTGATCGGCGCGATCAGTCTTGAGATCACGCGCGAATTTGACCGCGCAGAACTTGGCTATTGGATCGGCAAGCCGTACTGGGGGCAGGGGTATGCTACTGAAGCCGGACACGCGGTGCTTGCGTATGGATTCGGCGAGCTTGGTCTCAATCGTATATTTGCGTATCATTTTTCGCGTAATCCCGCATCCGGGCGCGTCATGCAAAAGATTGGCATGACGCATGAGGGGCATCTGCGCCAGCACACAAAGAAGTGGGGCGTCTATGAGGACGAAGAAATATACGGCATCTTGAAAAGCGATTTTGTGGATAGTTACGAGAAGTGATATTATAGGATAGACCTACTGATTAAATAGTTTCGTTACGAGATGTTCAGATTTCGTGCGAGTATTGGAAAAATTATGAGGCATATACGGCGTATATGGTGAATAATTTTTGCAAAGTCGTAGTACAGACGCGAAGCGTTCCCGCATAGCGGGATGCCCCGTCTCCGAAATCTGGACATCGGAGTAGAATAATATTTAATCAGTAGGTCTGATATATGGTTGTAAAAGAGTTTTTGGAGTTTCTCAAGGAGTATAAGGTTGCGTCTTTGGCGATCGCTTTTGTGATGGGAAGTGCCTCTACCGCGCTGATTAATTCGTTTGTCAAAGATATGCTGATGCCGGTGATCTTGCCTCTGGCTTCTACGGGGCCGTGGCGCGATGCGGTGTTTGTTATGGGTCCCGTGCGGCTTGCGTACGGAGCATTTTTTGCGGAGCTGATCAATTTTATCCTACTTGCGACAGTCGTATTTATCGTAGTGAAAAAAATCATCAAAGCGGAGAAAAATGGGACTAAATAATTTCTTAATATGAAAAAGAATATTGCAAAAGCAGGGATCGGCGTACTGGCGATATTGGTCGTAGTCTTGTCCGGAATACGGAGCGCTCGCGCCGAAGAATCTTTGACGATTCTGAATACCGCGATTCAGTTTGTCTCCGAAAGCGCGGTCGTCATCCGCTGGGATACCAGCGCGCCATCCACATCGGAGGTGGAATACGGCTTGACGACCGCGTACGGCAAGACGACCGGCCGCGATACTGTGAGGACCGCCGTGCATACGATGCCGCTTGGCGGTCTTATCGTAGGCGTCCCCTACCACTTCCGCGTAAAATCCGAGAGTGTTGCGGGTGCTCTGGTAGTGTCGCGCGATTATACGCTCACGACCAAGGCCGACGCATCATCGGGTACCATCTCTTCGTCTCCGGCGCAACTCGGAGCCAGCGGAACTTCGCGCGTATCAAAAGTGTTTATCCGTGATCTGGCGGTCGGCATGCGAGGGGATGATGTTATAGATCTACAGAGATTTCTGATTGAACAAAAGCAATATCCAGAGGCTTTGGTGACGGGCTATTTCGGTACTCTCACGCGCGCGGCTGTCGCGCGATTTCAGCAAGCGCAGGGCATCATGCCTGCAGTAGGCTATTTCGGTCCCCTGACGCGGGCACGGGTCGCGGCGCTTGATGGAACAAAAGAGTGATTTTGCGCATTGAACGGCGTGTGGTACGATCAGACCAGTCCTTGCGGTTTTGTGGCTTGAAGAAGGAGAAGTCCATGTCATTGCAAGTTGGTAGTTCCTTGCGTGAGGTAAAGTGCGGGAAATGCGGAAAAGACATAATTAGTCCTGTCTATAGGGATGGCCGCATGGTTTGCAGTGGTTGCTATGACAAGAGTTTGATAGAAATTCGGCGCGCCGATGAGGTCGCCGCGCGCTTCGGCTTCGCGCCGTCTCCGAGAGGTGGTGATGCTCCCACGTTTTGATACAGCGGCTTGGAGCTCCATGCCTCATGTCCCCGAGAGCTAAGGCCGCGCCCGCTTTTGCAAGCTCGGCCTTTTTGATTCTTTCATCCTTGATTTTTCTTATAATATGTTGTATTATGGCAACATATGAAAGGAAGGCGGGAAGAGTTTGAATTGAGCCAGATCCGGACGACGTCTGCGGCGTTTTTGGAGTCCTACAACCGCACTTTGCCTGCGGGGTATCCGCGCGCATCCACGGCTCTCTTGAGAAAATTTCAGGCCGCACATCCGACGCTTTTTAAACACGGCGATCAGTGGTCGGTGGCGCTTCACCGCAAACGCATGATGGACTGGCTTTCCTCAAACAGTCAACTCGTATAAGAACCTATCCCAATGAAAATCCACTACTCCAACATGAAATTTTCGGCTGCAAACCCGTCAGGACTCCTTGACGTACTCTTTGAGTACGCCATCGTCATCCTTCAGGGTTTTCGGAGACGGGGCGTCCCGCTTTGCGGGAACGCCTCGCGTCTGGACCAGAAAATTTCATGTTTCGCGACGTGTTTTTCATTGGGATAGGTTCTGCTGGCATGCTGATTGACGATGTGACAATCAAAGCCGAAGCGGGAGACGGCGGCCGGGGGGCCGTCGCGTTTAATAAAAACTTGCTTGCACTAGGGCCTGCCGGAGGATCGGGCGGCCGCGGAGGCAGTATTTATGCCGAAGGCGTATCGGATCTCGGTACACTGGGGCAGTTTCGGTATGAAAAAGACGTAAGAGCGCAGAGCGGCGGCGGAGGCAGGCCGCAATTTTGTGATGGCATAGACGGATCGGATCGTGTTCTGAAAATACCGGTCGGGACAGTAGTTCATAATCTGACCAAAGGCTATGCGCGGGAGATCGTGCGAGTCGGCGAGCGGATCCGTATTGCGCGCGGCGGCCGCGGGGGCTGGGGTAATTTTCACTTTCGGTCGTCCGTCAATACGACGCCGCGGGAGTTTGAAGAAGGCACTCCGGGCGAGCGCTTTGATATCCGGTTTGAATTAAAGCTCATCGCCGATATAGGATTGATCGGGCTTCCCAATGCGGGCAAGTCGTCCTTGCTCAATGAGCTCACGCGCGCGAGTGCCAAAGTCGCCAATTACCCCTTTACCACGCTTGAGCCAAATCTCGGGGTGCATTACGGATTGATACTTGCGGATATCCCCGGGCTGATAGAGGGTGCATCGCACGGCAAGGGGCTTGGCATCAAATTTCTCCGCCATGTGGAGCGGACGCGGATACTCTTTCATCTGGTGGCCGCGGATTCGGCACATCCGGTAAAGGACTACCGCACCGTAAAAAACGAACTGAAAAAATACAGCAAAGAGCTTGCCCAAAAGAAAGAGTACGTGTTTTTAAGCAAAAGCGATACAGCATCGCCCGCGGAGCTGAAGAAAAAATTGGTAGCCCTTAAAAAAGCCGCGAAAAATGTCCTGCCTCTCTCTATTCACGACTGGGACAGCATGGAAAAAGTGAAAAAGATTCTCGCGAAAATTCAAGCGAAAAAATGAAAAAATTAGCGAACGACATAAAAGGCATCATTACAACATTCATACGATCGTATGAATGTTGTAATGATGTGCGGTAGCAGAATTTTTTCTAAAGAAAAATCCCGGAGTGCTTGCGAGCGCTCCGGGAACTCAAAGCGGGAAGAAAATCAGACACCGTAGCTGAACTCTTCCCCTGCGGTTTTGATGACGACCTTCCGCCCGTGCGGATTCGCTCCATTTGGCACGACGCGGCCGATTACTTTTGCCTCTATGCCGCAGAGGGCGGCAATTTCTATGCATACGTCGGCAACGACCTGATCTTTTACAACCGCCTCAAGCCCATGCCCCATATTATATGTCTCATACATCTGGCGCAAAGACATACCGGGCACATGAAGCATCTGGAAAATAGGCGGTACAGGCAAGAGATCGTCTTTGAGGTATACGATCCCGGGAAATCCAAATTTACCGATTTTTGTCTGCCCTCCTCCGGAGCAGTGAATGAACCCTTGGATGTGATGTACGCCGATCTCGCGCACGATGTTTGAGATAAGCGGGAGATATGTCCTCGTCGGCGAGAGGAGCGCTGACCCGATATAAAAATCCGGAGTGCCTGCCGCGGTGTTCCATGTGTCCCAGATCCCATAGTTACCGCAGTAGACGAGATCAGGATCGCTTTCGGGATCAAACGTTTCTGTGTGGATCCGATGCGCTGGCGAGAGTATGTCATGCCGCGCGTTGGTCAAGCCGTTTGATCTGATTCCGGAATTCTTTTTATCCTCCCATGCCGCCCGGCCGGTAGAACTGAAACCGACGATGAGCGCAGGAGCCGAAATCCTGCTTGCGTCTATGACGTCGCTTCGCAGGAATCGCACGGTGATCGTATGGTCAACCGTGAGCGTACGCACCTGATCGCCGAGATCCGCAGTCTCGCCTCCGGTGAAATGGCAGGGGAAACCAAGATCAGAAAGGGCAGAACACAATTTCTGGCACGCTCCGATCAGAGACTTCACAATGTCGCCGGGAATCAGGCGCTTGTTTCGCGCGATTGCCATAGAGACGATGAACGGGCCAAAAGCTCCTGCGCATGCCGCATCGTCAAGATTCATAAACAGGCTGTCTTTGACGATGCCGCTCCATATCATCCAGTCCAAGTCGTCGGTAAGTTTCCAGTAGAGATACGCAAGGAGCGCCTTGCTCCCTGCGCCATCGCTATGCTGGATCACGCAGTGGTCGGGACTACCGCAAAAGTAGTCAGGATAAATCCTGCAAAACGCTCCGGGATAGAGTCCCGGATCAAGAACTGTGACAGCTTGCTCCACATCGGGCTTGGATGCGGAGACGCCTCTTTGTTCATACCGCGAGATTTCCATTGGATCCTTCCTCCTGCAGGAGGTTGCTGTACTGTATGACGAACTGGTCTGATGATAGCAGAGTAAACTTGGATTACAAGAAACATTCGGCGTTTCTTTGCATTTTGTCTTAAATGAAGTAGGGTGGGCGGATGGCCGACGCAATTGTACGGTTTGACCGCGTATCATTTGAATACGGACCCAACAAACCCATCCTCCACGAGGGGAGTTTTTCCGTGC
>Ga0209542_10006688_pt1 | contig 22321 bp, 35 predicted proteins | sample RifCSPhighO2_01_FD_184028 | JGI IMG/M metagenome (GOLD analysis project Ga0209542, IMG submission 184028) | Soil microbial communities from Rifle, Colorado - Rifle CSP2_plank highO2_0.1 (SPAdes) (version 2) | ecosystem: Environmental > Terrestrial > Deep subsurface > Rock core/Sediment ... | reverse complement strand
TTGTTTGAAAAATAACTTTCGATCTTATTTTCCAGTTCTTTGGATACTTCCTCTGGAGAAAGGTTACCGTTTACTTCAATCAGGCGCCCGTCTTCTTTATAGTAGCTGACCGCGGGAAAAACATCCGTATCAAACCAATCCAACCTCCTTTCGATTTCCCCTTCCTTGTCGTCGTACCTGGCGCGCAAAAGCAAGCGCTTCTTTGCCTCGTTCCGGTCGACATTAATAAATATCGCTATGGCCTTGGGCCTGCCTAAAAATTCTAAGGCTTCATCAATGAGCTTGGCCTCCCGCAAACTGCGCGGCGAGCCTGTTGATAGCAATATTTCCTCGCCCTTTACGGCCTCGCCAAAACCGAAAAGCCATACCGCGAAAGCAAACCAGTCAGGCTGGCGTTTTCCCGCATCCAAGACTTCCTTTGTTTTTTTCCCAAGAAGACTTTCCTTTTTTGCAAACTCGCGGAAGATGTCCCCGGTAGAAATTTCCGAGGCCCTCGAAAGATCCTGGCGCTTCCGGAGAAAATCTCCCTGCGTGTCCTTGCCGGATCCTGCCCTCCCCAAAAATGTTAAAGTTGTGGCTTTTGGAATCATCAAAAATTCGGGCAATTATTCGTATTCTCGCATCACGAGTTGTGCTTCGATTTGTTTAACCGTCTCAAGCACAACCGAAACAACAATCAAAAGGGATGTTCCCCCAATGGCCAGCGCGGTAAACCCGGTAACGGCCTGCATGATTATTGGGAGGACCGCGATAACTCCCAAGAAAAGGGCTCCGACGAGCGTGATGCGGGTTACTATTTTAGAAAGATATTCCGCGGTCGGGCGGCCCGGGCGTATTCCCGGGACGAAAGCTCCTTGCTTTTGCAAGTTGGAAGAAATTTGTTCAGGGTCGAAAGTGACCGAAGTATAAAAATAAGTGAAAAGGAAAACCAAGATAAAGTACGCCGCGCCGTAGAAAACAGTACTCGAGAGGAAACTCAAAATGGCGGTTGAAATTGAACGCAGTATTTCGTTATCGCTCTGCGCCATAAAGTTTACGATCATTTGCGGAAAAAGAAGGATGGAGAGCGCAAAAATTATCGGGATCACTCCGGCTTGGTTCACGCGAAGCGGCAAGTGCGTCGAGACCCCTCCATATACTCGCATCCCGCGGACGCGTTTAGCATAAGAAACCGGGATGGGCCTTTCGCCCTCACTTATGATTACAACCCCCGCGATTATGGCTATACCGGCTACAATCAAGCCTAAAATCAGCGGGAGCTGTGAAGCCGACGTCGAAAGGAAAGCCTGCTGGATGGAAATCGGCACACCCGCCACGATACCTGCAAAAATCAAAATAGAAATTCCGTTCCCGATGCCGTACTCGGAAATAAGTTCGCCAAGCCACATCAAAAATACAGAACCCGCCGTTATTATTGCCAAGTTAACCAGCATACCGGTGAACCCCGCGTTGGCAATAATGCCCTGGTTGGAAAGCAATATCAAAAGACTGAATCCCTGGATTAAAGCGAGGGGGACTGTAAGCATGCGAGAATACTGGTTGAATTTTTTCCTGCCCGCCTCCCCTTCTTCCTGATACATCTCTTTCATGCGCGGGAAAATCATAGTCATCAACTGCATGATAATAGAAGCTGTGATGTATGGGCCGACTCCGAGCATTATTATTGAGAGGTTGTCCAAGGCTCCTCCAGAGAAAAGGTTCAAAAGTCCCAAGAATTGGCTTCCTTCGAAAAGCGCCTTGAGCCGCGCTGGATCCACGCCCGGGATCGGCAAGGATGCGGCTATCCTGAAGACAACCAAAACACCTAGAACGAAAAGGATTTTGTTCCGCAGTTCCCGATCCTTAAAAATCAAAAGCAACTTTTCCATTAGCCTATTTTACTCTTTTTTCGGAATAATTCGACTGCCCGATTTTTGGAGGGCTTCCTCTACTTTTTTAGAGAATATGCAGCCCTTAAAGACAAAATTTTTCTTGATCTCACCCGATCCCAAAATTTTCACTTCGGGGATTTTCGCCCAAGCCTTATGCACCAAGCCGGAAGCGACCAAAGCTCTTGGGGTAATCTCCGCACCAGAATCAAACCTGCGCTCTATATCGCGGATATTCACCGCAACGATCTGCACGGGCATATTCTTGACGCGATATCCTTTTTTCTTCGGGATCTTTTTCAGAGTATCGCGGACCTGCGGGCGGATTCTTCGTCCGGAACGGGCCTTCTGTCCTTTTGTCCCGCGTCCCGAATAAGTCCCCCGCTTTCCTCCGCGGCCGACCCTCTTTTTTGTTTTATTTTTCGAATTTGATTTTATATTGTGCGCCTGCATTTTAGTTAGCTTGTCTTTATATATTTTAATTTGCGGAGCGCCTCGACAGCCGAGCGAGCGTTGGTAATTTTATTTTTGGTGTGCGAAATAATTTTTGCGGACGTATCCGTAATGCCGGCAAGCTCCAAAACGCTTCGTACCGCACCTCCCGCCACCAAACCGCGCCCGGAAGCAATCGGGCGAATTTTAACAACCGCCGCGCCATATTTGGCCTCGGTCTCGAACGGAATCGATCCGGTTTTCGTAAGGGGGATGGAAACCATATTTTTCTTTGCGACCCGCATAGCCTTTTCCATAGCCAAAGCGGTGTGCGTGCCCTTTCCGATGCCCACGCCAACCCTGCCTTTTTTATCGCCGACGACCATAGTCACGCGAAAAGTAAAACGGCGGCCACCCGCGACAACACGGGAAACCCTCCTAAGGTCGATCATTTTTTCTGCAAACTCTGATTTTTCTCTTGGTCGTGCCATATGTTTAAAATTCAAGCCCTCCCTTCCTTAAGGAATCGGCCAGTGTTTTTATTCTTCCGTGATATTTATAACCTCCGCGGTCGAAAACCACCTTTTTATAACCTTTGGCTAGAATCTCTTTTGCAAAAGCAACTCCGAAATTTTCCGCCTTCTGTGTCTTTGTCCCTTTTTTAATTTTGAGGTCTTTCGAGCCGATCAAAGTTTTTCCGCTCACGTCGTCTATCAGCTGGGCCTCAATATGCTTGGAGGAGCGAAAAACCGAAAGGCGCGGACGTTCCTTCGTCCCAGAAATCTTTGCGCGTAATCGCCTATGCCTTATTTTCCTGTCTTCTGTCATATTTTATATTTAGGCCGAGCCTGCGGCTTTTTTACCTGCTTTTCTCCTGATAATTTCGCCGTCATAATGAAAACCTTTGCCCTTGTACGGGTCCGGTTTCTTGAGCGACCTTAGCATTGCCGCGGTCTGCCCGACTTTTTCCTTGTCTGCCCCGGAAACTGTAACAGTATTTTTTTCAACCAAAAAAGTTATTCCTTCCGGCGCCGGAAATTTTACCGGATGGGAAAAACCCAAGCTAAGCGTTAAATCTTTTCCCTCGAGCTGCGCCTTGTATCCGATTCCGTCCAAAATAAGTTTTTTAGAAAATCCTTCGGAAGCCCCTATCAGCATGCTCTTCACCAAAGAAATGTAAGTGCCGAGAAGTTTTCGGGCCAAGCGCGTGTTGGAAGAAAGGCTAAACTGGAAAACGTTGTCTTTTAATTCTATGGAAATTTCGTTTCGGAATTCACGCGAAAGCTCCCCCTTCGGGCCCTTCACCGAAACTCTCCTGTCCGCGACCTTGGCTTCCACCCCGGCCGGGACAACTATTGGTTTTTTTCCTAGTCGTGACATATTTTTACCAAATTTCGCATAAAATTTCTCCGCCAATTTTTTCCCTGCGTGCCGCCTCGTCCGTCCTCAAGCCTTTCGAAGTGGAAATTATGGCAAGGCCATAACCTCGCCTTACCGGACGCAATTCAGAAACTTTTTTATAAACTCTCCTGGACGGCTTGGATATTTTTTTCACGTCGTGAAAACGCGCTTCCCCGTCCATGTCGTAAGCGATTTCAAGCTCCAAAAACTTCCTGTTTTTGCGTCCCTTGGATTCAGCCGAAGAAAGATAACCCTTTTCTTTCAGGATGCTCGCGACCTCCGCTTTAAACTTTGAATACGGAACCGAAACCGACTCCTTTTTTACAAGGGTCGCATTTTTTATCCTTATTAACATGTCTGCGATTGGATCCATATATTTTTTACCAGCTTGATTTTTTAACTCCAGGAATAGCGCCTTCGTTGGCAAGCTCGCGAAAACAGATCCTGCAAAGTCCAAAATCGCGCATATACCCCCTACGACGGCCGCACCTAAAACATCTCCGGACAATCCGCGAGGAGAATTTAGGTTTCTTTTTTGACCTTTCTACTACTGAAGTTTTTGCCATATTATTTCTTAAACGGTATCCCTAATTCCCGGTATAATTCCAAGGCTTCCTCGCGGTTCTTTGCCTTCGCGACCAATGTAGCCTCGAGACCGAAAATAGTCTTAACATCTTCCCCGATAATCTCCGGAAATGCAATATGTTCCCTGATCCCGATCGAGAGGTTGCCTGACTTATCTACGCTCGATTCCGGAAGGCCCCGGAAGTCCCTGGAACGCGGAAGGGCTATGTCGATCAATCGCGTCAGAAAATCATACATTCTTTTCCCGCGAAGCGTTGCGGAGTATCCGATTATCATCCCCTCCCTCGATTTAAAAGAAGCGATGGACTTTTTTGCAGCACGCCCGTGGACTTTCTGTCCGGCGATCATCGAAGTATATTTCTCAACAACTTCCTTTTCCTTATCCTCGTGTAAGCGCCCGACTCCGGTGTTTATTGAAATCTTCACAAGCCGCGGGGCCGCCATTGGGGAAATATACCCATGGGCCTTCATGAGTCTCGGTCGAATTTCTTTTTCGTATTTTGTCTTGTAATTCATATCTTTAAAATTCGGTGCCACATTTCTTGCAGACCCTTTTCCTTTCTTTATTTTCTAAAATTTTCGTGCCGACCCGCGTCGCCTTATCGCAACTCGGGCATTTCGGCATGACCTTGGAGGCGGTCAAAGGAAACGGAAACTGGATAATGCTCCCCTTCTCCCCAGCCTTGCGGGGTTTTTTGTGCCTCTTCCTTAAATTCATCCCTTCCACCAAAACCAGATCATCTTTTGCATAAACGCGTAAAACTTTCCCGGACTGTCCCTTGTCCTTTCCTGAAATTACTTGCACGTTATCGCCTTTTTTTATTCTTTGGGCCATGGTGAAAAATTAAACTACCTCGGGGGCTAAGGAAATAATTTTCAAAAATCCGCGGTCTCGAAGCTCCCTCGGAACAGGCCCGAAGATCCTTCCCCCCTTGGGTTCGTCGCCATCCAAAATCACGACCGCGTTGTCGTCAAACCTGACGTAAGAGCCGTCCTTCCTCCGGAAAGCGTTTTTCTGCCTGACTACAACAGCCCTCAAGACATCTTTCTTTTTTACGATTTTTCTCGGCTCGGCTTTTTTAACGGTTATGACAACGATGTCCCCCAACTGGGCATATCTTTTTCTCGTCCCACCTAAAACCTTAATACACTGGACCAATAAGGCTCCCGTGTTGTCGGCTACTTTTAACATTGTCCTGTGCTGTATCATATTTTAGAAACTATCTTCCAGCGTTTTTCGCGGGACATCGGCTTTACTTCCTGGATCACGACCTTATCGCCTACTTTATATTCGTTGTTTTCGTCGTGGGCTTTTAACCTTTTTGACCTCTTGATGTATTTTCCGTATTTAGGGATTTTGAAATAGCGCTCGATCTTAACGACCCGCGTCTTTTGCATGCTGTCCGAGACAACCTCCCCCCTAAAAATTTTTGATCTTGTTTCTGTCATGTTATTTCTCGTTCAAGATAGTTAAAATCCTTGCGATATCTTTCTTCAAAATCGATCCGTGCTTAACGTTCTTATTTTTCCCGAAACTGAAATCAAAGCGGAATTTATCCAAAGACCCCTTCTTTTCGTCAAGAAGTTTTTGAAGTTCATCTTTTGATTTTTGCCTTAATTCTTTCGTTTCCATATTATCCTCTCGATACTAACTTGGTCTTAACCGGTATCTTGGCCTGGGTTTTCCTAAGCCCCTCCATGGCGTTTTCCCTGGTAAGGCCGTCGAGTTCAAAAAGAATGCGCCCTGGTTTAACCACGGCCACATACCCAACGGGATCTCCCTTGCCGGCACCCATAGTAACTTCTGGAGGCTTTTGAGTAAAGGGCTGGTCAGGAAAGATCCGGATCCACATTTTTCCGCCCTTCGCCGTATAGCGCGTCAAAACTTTTCTCGAAGCTTCGATCTGCTGGGAGGTTATCTGTCCGGGTGCCAAAGCTTTAATGCCAAAAGCCCCGAAAGCCAAAGTGGTTCCTCTCGTCTCGACTCCCTTATACTGCCCCCGGAGCCTCTGCCATTTTCGATATTTAACTTTCTTAGGAAAAAGCATATTTTAAAATTAATTGGTCGGCTTGGGAGCCTCAAATACCTCGCCCTTATAAATCCAAACCTTTATCCCAATATCCCCGTACGGAAGATGCGCCCGCTCTTTGGCAAAATCGATATCCGCGCGAAGTGTCGTCAACGGGACTTGCCCTTTCTTGAGCCATTCGTATCTCGCCATCTCCGCTCCGCCAAGCCTTCCGGAAAGGGCCACCTTGACCCCCTTTACTTCCTTGTTTGCCATAACCTTCTCCAAGGTTTGGTTCAAGATCCTCCGGAAAGTCATGCGCTTTTCCAAATCTTCGGCGACCATCTGCGCGACTATCTTGGCGTGCGTCTCGGGCGATTTAATTTCCTGCACGGAAATTTTAAAATTCTTCGGCAAATTTAATTTAAGTTTTCCGGCAACCATAGAAATTTCTTTTCTCAATTTTTCTATCCCTTCCCCTCCCCTTCCTATCAAAAGGCCCGGGCGGGAAGTTTTTAAAATCAAATTAAGTTCGTTCTGCCCTCTTTCGATTTCGATATCGGCGATGTACATTCCGCGCAAACGCTTCGCAAGCCACTCGCGCAAAAGCACGTCGGACTTCAAAAATATCCTGTAAAATTTATTTTGGGACCACCTAGACTTCCAGTCCTTCAAAATTCCGAGACGAAACGAATATGGGTGTACTGTATGCGACATTATTTCTCTCCTAGTATTAAAGTTATGTGGCTTGACCTTTTTCTTATCGGATAGGCTCGCCCGAAAGCTCTTGGCATATTTCTTTTCAAAGTCGGTCCCTGGTCAACCCGAATTTCTTTTATAAATAATTTTTCTACCGCAAGGCCGTGGTTATGTTTTGCGTTCGCGATCGCTGACTTCAAAAGTTTTTCCAAAGGCAAGCCCGGAGCGCGCGGAACAACCTTCAGGTATTCCCCCGCCTCTTTAACGGATTGCCCGGAAATTTCCCGCGCTACCACCCTCACTTTCCGCGGGGACAATCCCAAATATTTTAATTTTCCAGTTACTTGTTTCATATGGTTTATTTGGCCGCTGGAGCCGCGGGGGAGGCCGCAAGTTTAGCTTGAGCTTCGAGCTCCTTCTGCATCTTTCCTCCGTGCCTGGTAAATTTGCGCGACGGGGCAAACTCCCCGAAGCGGTGCCCGACCATTTCTTCCGAAATCGTCACGTTGATAAAATCTTTTCCGTTGTGCACGCCGAAAGTAAAGCCGATCATCTCGGGCGCGATCTGCGAAGAACGCGACCATGTTTTAACTATGGTCTTATCTCCCTGCCTGATGGCAGAAATTTTCTTCAAAAGTTTTGGATCCACCCAAGGACCTTTTTTTACTGAGCGTGACATGATTATTTACTTCGTCTTTGAATAATAGAACCCTGGGACCATTTTTTCTTACCCCTGGTTTTCACCCCGCGGACACCCTTGCCCCATTTGTTTAACGGCCTGCGCCTTCCGCGCTGGGTCCTTCCTTCACCTCCACCAAATGGGTGGTCGACTGGGTTCATGGCCGATCCTCGTACCGTTGGCCTTATTCCAAGCAACCTGGAGCGTCCGGCCTTACCGATAACTACCAGATTTGAGTCCTCATTGGAAGCCTGCCCTACCGAAGCCCAGGAATTTTCCGGAAGCTTTCGCACCTCACCAGAAGGAAGCTTGATCATGGTCGTCGGAGAATCCTGGGCCAAAACCTCGGCAAAAGTACCAGCACTTCGTACCAATTTAGCCCCGCCCAATGGGTAAACTTCTATATTATATACCTGCGTTCCAACAGGGATATTCTTCAATGGGAGCCTGTTGCCTTTCTTAACAGCGGCATTTTCAGAAATTAAGATTTCTTCGTTGACCGTTATCCCGGACGGAAGAATTATGTATCTCTTCTCCCCATCCTTATATACAACAAGCCCGATAAAAGCCGTCCTGTTTGGGTCGTATTCAACCGAGGCAACCTTGGCCGGGATATTTTTTTTCTCCATCGAAAAATCAACGTCGCGATAAAGCCTTTTTACGCCCCCGCCTTTGTGCCTCGTGGTTATCCTTCCCTGGTTGTTCCTCCCTACCGCGCGCCTAATTCCAAATACCAAACTCTTCTCCGGTTCCGAACGGGTCAAAACTTTTTTGTATTCCACGACTGTCATCTGCCGCCTTGAAGGCGTTTTTGGTTTAAAACTTTTCATATTAGGCTAATTCAATTTTCTGTCCCTTTTTTAAACTGACGAGCGCCTTTTTGTATCCCTGCTTGAAGCCGGTCCTTCCGCGGAGAACTCTCCTTTTCGGATGCACGCTCACGAGGTTGACCCTCGTCACGTTAACTTTATACATGCCCTCAACGGCTTTTTTTATTTCAAACTTGTTGGCGTTTTTCTCAACGCGAAATGCGTAGACTCCTTCCGCGGCGAGCATGTTCGCTTTCTCTGTAATAATTGGATGGGTGATCTTTGACATATTATTTTCCGGCAAAAGTTTTTTCTAATACTTCCCCGGAATTTCCGGCCATCAAAACATATTTATTGGAAAGAAGCTCCGATGTATTCAAATTTCGCGCCTCGGTCAAGCTTATATTTTTTATATTTCGCAAAGCCCTCCAGGTCGCCTCATCTTTTTCCGGAAGGACAACCAATGTTGAGGATTTCAAGTCGATCGGCATATTTTTTAAAATTTCTTTGGCTTTCTTTGTCTTGGCATCCGAAATTTTCAAATCTTCCAAGAAGAAAACTTCATTGTCGCGGAGCTTCTGCGACAAAACAGTCAAAAGCGCCTTTCTCCTCGCCTTCTTATTTATTTTTTCAGAGTAGTCCCTATCGTTTCGCGGTCCGTGGGAAATTCCTCCTCCGATCCAAATCGGCGAACGGATCGATCCGTGCCTAGCGCGCCCCGTCCCTTTCTGCTGCCAAGGCTTTTTTCCGCCTCCGGAAACCTCCCTCCTGTCTTTGGTGTGCGCGATATTTCTCCTGTCCGTGGCCCTTTCCGAAAGAAAAACCTGCCGGACCAAATCGGCGTTCCAGGAAAAACCAAAAACTTTCTCCGAAACTTTTTTCGTCCCGACTTCTTTTCCTTCCTGGTTATATACTTTCGTTTCCATGTTAGCCCCTGATTTCGACTAAGCTCCCCCGCGCTCCGGGCAAAGCTCCTCTAATATATAAAAGATTTTTTTCGGGCTCAATTTTTACAATTTCCAAATTTTTTACGCTAACCCTTATTCCGCCCATCCTTCCAGGCATCCTTTTTCCTTTTATAACCCTCTGCGGCCAAGTGGCTCCGATCGAACCCACCTCGCGCTCCGAGTGCTTCTGTCCGTGCGTCCTCGATCCTCCGCGGAAACCGTGCCTTTTTACCGCTCCCTGGAATCCTCTCCCCTTGGAAAGGCCCGAGACTTTGACCTTATCTCCTTCTTTAAAAATAGATATATCTATCTTGTCTCCGCGCTTTAATTCCCCGGCCGGCATCCTCGCTTCGCGAAGCCACCTGAAGCTTCCCAAATCTTTTAAATGCCCCTTAACCGGTTTCGTTAAATTCTTTTCTTTTTTAGCCCCAAATCCCAACTGAAGCGCCTCATACTTATCTTTCTCGCTTGTCTTTACCTGGGTTACGACAAGCGGGCCCGCACGCAAAATAGTCACCGGCTTTACAATTCCGGCTTCATCGAAGATTTGCGACATCTCAATTTTTTGGGCAAGCATGAACTTCATAAAAATTTCTTAAGAAAAAATTCCGGCTCATTTCCGGAATTTTTTTCCCGGCACAAATTATACTTATAACATTTTCACCTCTATATCCACTCCCGCAGGAAGATTCAGGTTCGTAAGCGAGTCAATAATCTTCGGGGTGACATTGATAATATCCAAAAGGCGCTTGTGGACCCGCATCTCAAATTGCTCGCGGGCGTTTTTGTGGACGAAAGTTGAGCGGTTCACCGTATACTTCCGGATTTCTGTCGGAAGCGGGACCGGACCAACCACCATCGCGCCGTAACGCGACGCGGTGTCCACAATTTGCTTTATCGAGGAGTCCAGAATCTTGTGGTCGTACCCGCGTACGCGGATGCGCAACTTTTGGACCTCCTCAACTTCACTTTTGGATGGCTTTGTTACCATTATTTACTTTTCAATCTTCTACTTAATAATCTTCGTCACCACACCCGCTCCAACGGTCTTTCCGCCTTCACGAATGGCAAACCTCTGCTTTTCTTCCAAGGCAACCGGCCCGATAAGTTTTACCGTAAATTTGATCGTGTCTCCCGGCATAACCATCTCCGTTCCTTGAGGCAAAGCCACGTCTCCGGTAACGTCCGTCGTCCTGATGTAGAACTGCGGCTTGTATCCGGTGAAAAATGGGGTGTGCCTTCCACCTTCTTCCTTGGTCAAGATGTAAACTTCAGCCTCAAATTCAGTGTGCGGATTGACTGATCCCGGCTTGGACAAAACCTGTCCGCGCTCGATGTCTTCCTTCTTAACTCCGCGCAAAAGGATTCCAGCGTTGTCCCCCGCGATACCTTCGTCGAGCTGTTTATTGAACATTTCGATCCCGGTAACGATGGTTTTCTGGGTGTCCTTCAAGCCGACGATTTCTATCTCGTCGTTGATTTTTATCTTGCCTCTTTCAACCCTGCCGGTAACAACCGTTCCGCGTCCCTCAATCGAGAAAACGTCCTCGACGGGCATCAAAAATGGCTTGTCGATCTCGCGAACCGGTTCGGGAATGAAAGTGTCGAGGGTGTCGATAAGCTCTAAAACAGGCTTGGCCCATTCGTCATCCGGAGACTTGGCCTCCAAAGCTTTCACAGCTGATCCCCTGATTATTGGAGTCTTATCCCCAGGATATTCATACTTTGTTAAGAGTTCGCGAATTTCTGTCTCAACCAAGTCTATGAGTTCCTTGTCGTCCACCATATCTACCTTGTTCAAGAATACGATTATAGCAGGCACACCTACCTGGCGGGCCAAAAGGATGTGCTCCCTGGTCTGCGGCATTGGGCCGTCCGCGGCGGAGACTACTAAAATGGCGCCGTCCATCTGGGCCGCTCCCGTGATCATGTTCTTTATATAGTCAGCGTGGCCTGGGGCATCGATGTGCGCATAGTGCCTCTTGTCCGATTCATACTCCGAGTGGTGAAGGGCGATTGTAATACCGCGCTGGCGTTCCTCGGGAGCATTGTCGATTTGGTCGATAGATTCAAATTTTACGTTCTTTCCCGCCAATTTCAGCACATGCAAAATAGCCGCGGTCAAGGATGTCTTTCCGTGGTCTACGTGCCCGATAGTACCTACGTTCAGGTGGGGCTTTGTCCTTTCAAATTTTGCCATAAAATAAAAAAATTAAAGTAATAACCACTAAATTTTGTTAGCGCCTGCCTGCCGGTAGGCGGGTACTTAACATACTAATCTAAGCCTTAAAATACGTCAATAGCCCATAGGCAACACCACGCGAACATTGACAGAATATGGATTTTAATGCAGTAAAGCGCGAGTCCATGCGAACCCGCGCTTTATCTTTCATTGAAACGCTCCTCATCCAAAGAAACGCATGAATGGCCTCTTAATAAAAGTCAGGAGGCGGTCGACACCCTTCCAAAACTTTGCCCAGCGGAGCATAGATTCAATTTCTGGGAATTCAACCTCTACGATTTCTCCATCCTTCCTCTCTACTAGAATTCTCGACCCTTGCTCAAGTTCTTCCACGATCCACTTTAGTTTCCCTAGGCCGTGATTTATCGCGTTTCCACGGGAAGACTTTAGCCTCTCCGTTATTTGATCTAGCTCTGCGGCGGCATCGGAAGAAAATTCAAAACCTATATTTTCCATAAATTCTCCTTATTATTCTAACTAATGAAAAGAATTCTACCGAAAGCATAGCAAATTCCTACGGAAAAACAATTAGTCTTCCAAATCCAAATATTTTGCGGGCTGCAAGATTGCCTTAGGGTCGCGCCTCCATTCGTCCGAGACATCCGCATACAGTTCGAGTTCGTTTCCGTCGGGATCCGCGACATACAAGCTATGCGTTATGCCGTGGTCAGTTGATCCTAAAATTTTCACACCTTTTTCTTTAAGCTCGCGGTAAGCTTTCTTTAATTCTTCCGTCGAATCGCTAATTTTAAATCCAATATGGTACAAGCCGGGCTCCGATTCCGTTTTCTCGCGCGGCTCTCCCCCGATTTCTATCAGCAAAAGTTCGTGATGCGTCCTTCCGGAAGAAAAAACTGCGGCCCCGCGCATGATAGATTCGATTTCTTTAAACCCGAGCGTGTCGCGATAAAAATTCCGCATCTTTTCGAGGTCGGTCACATAAAGCACGACATGCCCCAATTCTTTTATATGCATAACTTATTATATGACGGATTATTTACCTAAACACAAAGGCGCGGACGAACTTAATCGCCACGCGCCTTTTTATTCGGGTTGTCATTCTCAAGTCTAAGCGTTTCCACGAGGATTTTGCGGAATCTTTTTCTTACGCTCTCCGGCGTCCATTAAATTAACGCATGCATTACTTAGACCGTGAAGTAAAGTTCGCATCATAGGATAGACTGCATACGCTCCGTCAGGATACGCAACAGACATCTCGGATATTGCACAAAGTATTTTGAGCATTATCGTGAGAGGATCAATAAACTGCTCTCTAACTGTTCGTTCACGCAGAATGTCCGTACCAGCCAAATACGGTCTCGCGATGTCTGGAGGTAGTTCGAGCTTCAAACTTCCAAAGGAATCCTTGATCTCAATCTTCAGCCCTTTGGCCGAAAGATCAAATGTAAAGTTCTTGTCTTTTTCCATGTGCTATCTCCTTTCGCAGGGAGCATAGCAGATCTTAGATATTTTATCTACCAGTGAGCTATTTTTTGCCTTCTTTGATCAATTCAGCGACGTTGTTTGGGACTTCTTCGTAGTGGTCGAATTCCATCGAATACGACGCTCGGCCTTCGGTGAAGGACCTTAAATTCGTAACGTATCCGAACATTTCCGAGAGCGGAACTTTGGCCTCGATTACTTTTATGTTCAAGCGGTCGGAAATTTGCTCGATCCTCGCGCGCTTCGAGTTTAGGTCGCCGGTAACGTCTCCCATGAATTTATCCGGGACAACAACTTCAACTTTCATGATCGGCTCAAGCAAAACCGGCTTGGCCCTTTTACAAACTTCCTGCGTCGCCATGGACGCCGCGATTTTGAAAGCGATTTCGGACGAGTCAACTTCGTGGTAGGAGCCGTCGTAAAGAGTAATTTTCAAATCCACCATCGGGAACCCCGCGACAACCCCCCTATCGAGGCCTTCTTTGACCCCCTTTTCAATCGGCGGAATAAATTCCTGCGGGACAACTCCTCCGCGTATAGCATTATCAAATTCAAAACCTTTGCCGCGTTCCTGCGGCTCGGCCCTAAGCCAGACGTGCCCGTATTGTCCGCGTCCTCCCGATTGCCTAATATATTTTCCTTCCGCCTCTGCTGTTTGCCGGATAGTTTCTTTATAAGCAACCTGCGGGCGGCCGACGTTCGCCTCAACTTTAAATTCGCGCTTCATTCTGTCAACGATAATTTCCAAATGCAATTCGCCCATTCCGGAAATGATAGTCTCGAGAGTTTCTTCGTCGGACTTGATCCTGAACGTTGGGTCCTCTTCCGAAAGGCGCTTCAAGGCAAGGCCCATTCTTTCTTGGTCCTGTTTGGTTTTCGGTTCAATGCGCATAGATACAACCGGCTCCGGGAAAGTAATCGTCTCCAAGCGTATCGGCTTTTCCGGATCGGAAAGCGTGTCTCCCGTGCGGGTATTTTTAAGCCCGACGATCGCCCCGATTTCTCCAGCATAAATTTCTTTTATTTCCTCGCGGTGGTTGGCGTGCATGCGCAAAATTCGCCCAATCCTTTCTTTGTCCCCGCTGTTAGCATTCAAAACATACGAACCAGCGTTGAGCGTTCCGGAATAAACCCGGAAATACGTAAGCTGGCCGACGTACGGGTCGGTCTGCAATTTAAAAGCGAGCGCCGTGAAGGGAGCGTTGTCGTCCGCCGGACGCAAAATTTCCTCCCCGGTTTTTAGGTCAACACCTTTTACCGGCGGCAGGTCCGCCGGGCTCGGGAGATAATCCACAACTCCGTCGAGCATCATCTGCACACCTTTATTTTTAAGGGCGGAGCCCGCAAAAACCGGGACCAAATTATACGCGAGCGTTGCTTTGCGTAGTGTTTTTTTCAACTCTTCCTGGCTGATTTCTTTTCCTTCCAAATATTTTTCGGTGAGCGTATCATCCTGTTCCGCAATTTTTTCTACCATCTTGTGCCGCCATTCTTCCGCTTCGGCTTTGTGTGATTCCGGGATATCTTCCAAAACTATATTTTCCCCGTGCTCGCCTTCGAAGCGGATAAATTTCATGCGCATCAAATCTACCAAACCCTTGAAATCTGATTCGAGGCCAACCGGGATCATTACCGCCACCGCGTTCGGAGTTAACCTTTCCAAAATAGAATTCAAACTTCCGACGAACGAAGCGCCCATCCTGTCCAATTTATTTATGAAACAAATTCTCGGAACTTTATATTTATCGGCCTGCCTCCAAACAGTTTCCGATTGCGGCTCGACTCCGGAAACCCCGTCAAAAACTACAACCCCTCCGTCCAAAACGCGGAGCGAGCGCTCCACCTCAACGGTAAAGTCCACGTGTCCCGGCGTGTCGATAATATTTATGCGATATTCGTTTGATTTGTCTTTTTTGTCCTGCGGTAAATAGGTCGGCGTCCAAAAACATGTCGTCGCGGCGGAAGTAATCGTGATTCCGCGCTCCCTTTCCTGTTCCATCCAGTCCATCACCGCTTCCCCTTCGTGCACCTCCCCGATTTTATGCGAGACTCCGGTATAAAATAAAACGCGCTCGGAAACCGTAGTTTTTCCGGCGTCTATGTGTGCGATAATTCCAATATCGCGTACTCTTTCTAGAGGATATTCTCGGGCCATACGTTACCAGGCGAAGTGGGCAAAGGCGCGGTTCGCTTCCGCCATTTTGCGCGTGTCTTCTTTTTTCTTGATCGCCCCTCCTTCGTTTTTGGAAGCGAGCAAAAGTTCTTCCGATAATCTTTCCGCCATGGATTTTCCTTTTTTAGAACGGGCCGCAGCAATCAGCCAGCGCAAAGCAAGCGTAGTTTTTCTTCCTGGGCTAACTTCCCTCGGCACCTGATAGGTCGCCCCTCCAACCCTTCGCGAGCGCACCTCCAAAAGAGGAGAAGCGTTGTTTATGGCTTCCTCGACAACCTTAAGGGCGTCGTCGCTCTTGGTTTTTTCCTGCAAAATTTTCATCGCTCCATAGACGACTTTCCGCGCGGTGGATTTTTTTCCGTCCTCCATGATGTAATTGGTCAATTTCTCAACAAGGTCCGATTGATAAACCGGGTCAGGATTCCTTTCAACTTTTTTCTTAAATGGCCTTCTCATAATTTAATTAGATTTTGGGCGTTTAGCGCCGTATTTAGATCTTTGCTGTTTCCTTCCTTCAACTCCGGAAGTGTCGAGCATTCCGCGGACGATGTGATAACGGACACCAGGCAAGTCTTTAACCCTGCCTCCGCGAAGGACGACTACCGAGTGTTCCTGCAAATTGTGCCCCTCTCCCGGGATATATGCCGTGACTTCCATTCCATTGGTTAAGCGGACCCTGGCTACTTTTCGCAAAGCGGAGTTTGGTTTCTTTGGAGTTGTCGTAAAAACTTTCAAGCAAACCCCCCGTTTAAAAGGCGAGGGATAAAAAACCGGCCGGTTCTGCAAAAGATTAAAACCCCTGGCCAAGGCCACGGCTTTAGATTTCTTCACGATGGGCTTTCGGCCCTTTTTTACCAGCTGGTTTATTGTCGGCATATGATGAGGAAAAGTCTATCAGATGTATCGATTCGCGTCAATCATACCCCTATCAAAAGTCCCACTATAATAGTAGCCAAGCGCGAAAGTGGCACCAAAAGCACGTCATCCGGGAGGATAAAAAGAAGGGCGATCAAGAGAAAAAATCCATATTGCTCGAGGATCTGCTCCCAATACAAAAGGCGGGCCGGAAGGACGGAAAAAAGAAGCTTGGAGCCGTCCAAGGGCGGGATCGGGATCAAGTTAAAGAGAGCGAGCCATATGTTTATCTGAATAATCCAAATAAATATACCGAGGAATTCCCCGGAAAAAACGCCGAAATTTAAAACTATCGCAAAAATTATCGCGACCAATATATTGGAAATTGGCCCCGCGACGCCGACCATCGCCGGTCCCCAGCGTTGGTTCGAAAGGTTGTACGGGTTATACGGGACGGGTTTGGCGTATGCAAAAAATATTGGCGAGTCGACTAAAATAAAAAATGCCGGAAGCAGGACCGAACCGAACAAATCTAGATGCGGGATCGGGTTTAAGGTAAGCCGCCCGGCGTATTTTGCGGTCGGGTCCCCCAGCCAATTGGCAACGACGCCGTGGGAGACCTCGTGTATCACCACGGACATTATCAAAATCGCTATTGAGAATATCATATCGATCCCTTGCATATTCATTTACTTTATCATATTATCTAGCCTAAGTGAGGGCGCGCATTTTAAAGACCTAGAAAAATGCGGGCCGGAACGAATAATATGGCTAAAGCTTGCTTAATTTGCCAGAAGGGTTCGCAGATGGGAGGCACACGAGTGCTCCTTCGCGGAAAATACAACCCGACCAAAAAATCTAGAAAATATCCCAACCTACAGTGGGCGACTTTGCCTGCGGGAGGAAGGATTAAAATCTGTACAGACTGCATCAAAAAGGAAAAATATTTGACCTACAAAAAATAGGAGATACGCGTTAAAATAGCGGCATGGCCACTTCGAAAAAAGACTGGAACGCTATCGCGGATTTTGTATATGAGGTAGGGATTTTAGAGAGGACTCCCCGCTCGGGCCTGTGGTTTTTGGGAACCGGGGCGCAATCCGTAGCGGAGCATCTTTTTCGGACCGCCGTCATCGGGTATCTTCTGGCGCGGCTCACCCCGAAATCAAACAAAGATCGGGTAATATTTTTGTGCTTGATGCACGACGTCGGGGAAGCGCGGACTTCGGATTTGAATTATATCCACCAGCGCTACGGCCGCCTAGCCGAGTCTCAAGCGATCAAAGACCTCGCGAAAAATATGCCTTTCGGCGGAGAAATTCTTGAAGCGTATAAAGAAGAGCAGAAAAAAGAAACGCTCGAAGCGAAGATAGCCAAAGACGCGGACAAAATCGAGTGGATCGCGACCTTAAGGCAGGAAGGCGCGAAAGGAAACAATAAAACGAAAGAATGGATAAATATCGCCGCAAAAAGTATACGGACTCCGGCGGGAAAAAAATTAGTAAAACTTATAATAAAAATGCACCCGGACCATTGGTGGTTCGACGCGAAAGACAAATGGTTCGAGTCCCGCGACCCAAAATTGCGGTCCTGGAAAAGTAAGAAATAAAAAAACCGTCCAGGTCATCTGGACGGTTTTTGGCAACTAGACTAGTTGCCAGTTAATTTTTTCACCCGCGCGGAACGGACGAATCACGATCTCACTACCCTCTTTGTTAAAAGTGAAGCGGGTCGGTAAGACACGTTTGCGCCGCTCGAAAGTAATCTCCTCCTTGCTCGGCTCAAGACCGTAAAAACGCGGGCCATTTATGCAGCCAAAGTTCTCTAAGCGCTCATCCAAGGCATCCATTTTTTCGAAAGCCTCCAAATAGAATTCGACAGCCGCGTGCGCAACCATCACCCCGCCCTTGCACCCGTCTTTTTCTTTTTCAGAAATAGGATGGGGAGCGGAGTCCGTCCCGGCGTAAACGTACCCGCGGCCTTCTTTGACGAACTCCCTTAAGGCATCCCTGTCCTCTTCCCGTCCAAAGATCGGCCACCAAAAATTATGGGGCCGGAAGCCGCCGCGAAATAAATCACGCCGATCGCAAAGCAGATGTTGCGGCGTTATGGAACATCCGAGCCTGGATCCGCCATGTTTGCGTAAAAAATCCACACCGGCTCGGCTCGACAAATGTTCCACGGATATTTTTAAGTCGGAATGCGCGTCGATAATACGCGGAAGCGTTTTCCGAATGAAATGTTTTTCCTGATCAAAGGGATCGATTTCATTCTTCTTTTCATCAAACCCGTCGGCCGCATGAAGCAGCAAGACCTTTCCGCTTGTAGAAAGGAAACTCAACACCAGATACGGTATTGTTCCCCTAGTCCACATCGAAGCAGGATTTTGTACGCCGCTTTCGCTGTTGGTTGTGAGCCCTGGCGGATAATACTTAACACCCACCGCACCCAGAGACATACTTTTAACAACTTCACCCAAATCCATCGTGTCGGTCAGGTAAAGAGTAGACAGGCATTGGAAATTTGTATTACCTCCCTCATCCTCTCGCGTCTCTGATAGAATACGCTCCCGGTATTCAGTCATAGCGCCAGAAGTCGTGGTAGGCTCCGGAAGATTAGGCATCGCAACAGCTATCGCAAAACGCTTCCTTACCATAGGCGCGATCAACTTCAGCATCTTGCCCTCGCGAAAATGGTGATGCATATCGGCCCATTTTCTTGTTTTAATCCTTGCTGTCTTCCCTTCGCCATTTTGTACAATTTCCATTACTCCTCCTTGTCCTGAAAAATTTTATATAGGAAAGAAACATTATCTAGCCGGGATAATATCACAAGAAGGGCTTAGATTAAAATTTTCTAATTGTCCTCCCACTAGGAATCGAACCTAGGTACACCGCTTAAGAGGCGGGTGCTTTACCACTAAGCTATAGGAGGTTTTTTATTAAATTTACAGGACGTGCAGTTTTTGTCAAAGAAACCCATTCTTTCTGACTATGCTTGGAATTGACATCTATGTCACTTAGGGCAGCCTTGATCCAACCAAAAACCCTATGGCGCATATCCGTTCCCTTAGGAACAAATACTTTAATAGTGCCATAATACAAATTATTTCTTTTATAGCCAGTGCTGACCGGTTTTACAAAACTTTTTCCAAAATTTTGAATAGGGATCAATGTTAAGGAGGACCAAAATTTTTTTATACCTAACTCATTTTGCTGGGGATAAATGTTTAGCCATGCCTTCAAATTTTTCGGTTCAATTTCAAAAACCCCCTCAAGCCACTTTACGAAAAATAAAATAAGGTGCGGGTCGGAATTTGTTATGGTAAAATTTTTTGTTTTGCTCCCTTCTGCCCAGTATAACGCCGCTCCCATCATTTTTAAAACTTCGGGATCAAGCGGGAGGCCGACTTCCTTTCTAGCAGTTTCCACAATAATTTCTACTTCCCTGGCTCGCCTTTCTTTCTGACTGCTTGCACCAAACGATAAAGATTTAATCTGTTTTGTGTATAGCCTATTTTTATACTCCGGTTTCAACTTCACGGAATTAAGCCAGAGACTTAATGTGCTTTTTGCAACGGGGATTTTTAATCGAATTTCATTATAACTAAGTCCCCGCTTCCTTAATGAGATAGCTTTAATCTTTAATTTATCTTTCCTTCCCCACATATACAACTAATTATATTACACATAGCACCCGAACCAAATGTGCATAAAAGACCCCAAAAACAAAACCCGCGATATCGCGGGTTTTGTTTTTATAATCAACGTTATTCCTGGGGAGGAGTCGTTTCCTCTGGAGTGCTATCTCCCTCGGGGGTTGTCTCCTCTTCCGGCTTTTTGTCTTCGTCCATTTTTAGGATCTTAACTAATCTGACAATAGTCGACACTTAATCCTACCCGAACCTCAACCAAAATACAATCAATGTCGGGCTGCGGGGAATCGAACCCCGGCTACAAGACCCCCAGCCTTGCGTACTACCTCTATACTACAGCCCGTGAATATGTGCCCTCGCCGAGAGTCGAACTCGGATCTCAAACTTCGGAGGCTTGTGTCCTATCCATTGGACGACGAGGACAATTTTCTCAGGTGTGCCTGTCCGCTAAAACAAACGCGCCGAAAGAATATGGTTTGATGACCGCTTCGAAACCGTAACCCTTTACCATCCCGACGACGGCATCCACCAAATCTTTAGTCGGGCCGTTCTGTCCCACGTCCAAGTGCACGGAAATTTTTCCATCCCAGAAATATTCCTCCCCGATTTTTTCTTTTAAGCGCGAGCGGAGTTCCTGAGTGAAGGCGATGGAATACATCACCTCTTTAAAAATCCTGTCGCGCATTGTCGCGGTTTGGATTTCTTCGGAGCGCGTCCAGAAATATCGCCCGCCGTTGCCGACGCGTAAAATGGAAACCGCGGTTATCAAATGCGTCTGCTTGTCCGCTTTGGAATCCGTGCCGACAACAATTTTATATTCCCTTTCCGGTTTTTCTTTTACGAATTGGACGAGCTTCTCCACCAATTCATCGAGGCTTATGCTCGCCCCTTCGCAATTAAATCGTGCGTTTTCCGTCATGCTAAAAAGGAAGGTCTATTGATAAAAATCCTGAGCGCAAAACCAAAAGTGAAATCGCGGCGGCCAAAGCCAGGATATTAAATTCGTATCCGTTGAACCTCGTTTTCCAAAGTGCGCCCAACCTGTCGACGATTAAAAATATCGCGCCTAACTGCGTTAAAAATCCTAGAAAAACCATAAGCCCTCCGGCGAGCTCAAATACGCCCACCGCAAGAGTGGCCTTATCTTTTTTCGAAAAAGTTTTCGCGTATCCGTGCGCAATAAAAATAATGCCCAAAGCTAGGCGCAAAAGAAACGAGGCCAATCTTTCGAATTCCAAAAGTTCTGGAAAAAGGCTTAACATAGCACCATCCTATAATAAATGGCTAAAAAAACCAAATGCTTTTATTATTAAGATATGGCTGAACGACGAGAAGGCGGAGAAGGCGGCGGAACAGATCCCTGGATCTGGATTTTTGTCGTGGTTGTAATCGTCGCCCTGCTTAGCTCAGGGGGAGATTCCGGCTTCAGTTTTTTCGGCGGAGGTTCGGACATTCGTTTCGGCTCCCCTTCCCAACAAGGGACGGTAGAGGAAGAATTGCGCGAGGTGCCGCCGTCTTTCATAAACCCTCCAGCGCCCACACCCCCAAGTTCTAGCCAAAACACAGGAACAATTTCCACCCCGACCGAAAACCAATTAAGCGTGCAGGCTTTTGGGAACGCCCGTCTGCCATACGAAACCGAATACGTGCAGATATCCGCTTACGGGTTAAACCGCGGGAAAGTTATTTTAACCGGGATGGTTTTGAAAAATAAAAATAATGAGAGTGTTGTAATAGGCCCGGACGAAAACGGAAGGCCCATAACATTGGCTCCGGGTGAGCGGGCGCTGGTTTCAACCGGGCCTTCTCCGCGAGGAATAGATTTTAAAATAAATAAATGCTCTGGATACCTCGCGCAGGGCCAAAATTACTATCCGGGAATTTCCAATTCCTGCCCGATTGCAACGACCCTTCCCCAAGTGCGCGACCTCTCCGAAAATTGCGAGCGCTTTTTGGAAAGGAGTTTCGCCTGCCAGACCCCTAATATAAACTTCGAATCCGGGATCGACAATAAATGCGCGGCCTTTATAGGCGAGCATTTAAATTATGTCGGGTGCGTGAAAGATTTTAAAAACGATTCGGATTTCGACAAGGGCGAGTGGAGAGTTTATCTTGGCCGCACGCGTGAATTCTGGGCGAACCTGCACGAAGACGTTTACCTATACAGCCAGTCCGGGATCCTAATCACGAAAGTCTCGTATTAATTCAAAAAGTGCCACTCCCGCCGCAACCGAAACATTCAAAGATTCTTTTTCGCCTCGCATCGGAATCTGGATTACATTATCTGCTTTTTTCAAAAGATCAGGCGACATCCCACGGACTTCGTTACCCAAAATTAAAGCGGCCGGAAATTTCGGTTTAAATTTTCGATAGTCGATGGATTTTTTATCCTGCTCGAGAGCAACAATTTGAATTTTTTCCGCCCTTCGCAACTTCGAAAGTAGGCTCGATATATTTCTATGTCTTTCATACGGGATAAATTTCTCGGCGCCCAAAGCCGTCTTCTGCGAAGGATCGGGAGTAT
>Ga0209542_10006687_pt1 | contig 22323 bp, 18 predicted proteins | sample RifCSPhighO2_01_FD_184028 | JGI IMG/M metagenome (GOLD analysis project Ga0209542, IMG submission 184028) | Soil microbial communities from Rifle, Colorado - Rifle CSP2_plank highO2_0.1 (SPAdes) (version 2) | ecosystem: Environmental > Terrestrial > Deep subsurface > Rock core/Sediment ... | reverse complement strand
CCTGACGCGCTTCATATTACCGCCATCGCTATCAACAAGGATATCACGCTTATTATGTCGCCCGTGGACGTTATGACAGGCCCCATTATATTGTTCGGGTCATGGCCTTTCCTGAACAGGTAAAACGTGATGAAAAGCGCCAAGGGTATTTCCATCGCGTTGGCTATTATCCCGGCCACTACTGGGAATATAATTATGCCGGTTGAAGAAACACCAAAAATCAGCCAGTTGAAAAGAAACGCGATAACCCCGAGAGAAAAAGAGATTATCATCGCCTGCAGGAACGATGCCAAAAGATTGCCTTTCACGATCTTTGTCCCGAACCTGTCCGGCTTCACCACGCCAAGGAACAGCCCTGAGGTGAGGCGCGACGAGAACGAGCCGCTTATGTTGCCGCGCATCTCAAGGAAGCCCGGTATCAGTATCAGCATCCCCGGAACCAGCAACAGCTTGTCCGCGTGCAGCGCAATCAGCGTCCCTGCTATCAGCCCGCCGGCTATTGAGGCCGCCTGCGACGACAGGATCTCCTTGAAGGAGGAATCGAAGAATGGCATATTATTAATTGTTTTTCCGTTATTATAGTCTGCGGATGCCAACAATTCACAGCATGGGTATATTTATATCTACTATAAAGTAGTGAATATATAAATCTTTATATGCTATTTCTGCATAGTTATCGTATGTTTAGGAAAAAAAGAAGCGGGTTGCCGTGACATCCAGAATCGAGAGAAAGAATATCCGTCAACTTTCCGGGGCTTTGCGAGCTAAGAGAGCTTACTCAAAACGGGTATTTGGAAATGAAGATAGCAAAAGGCAGCAATATCCGAGGACTGCTTAAGAAATCCGGTTATGGCGTAGATTATATGAGCGCGGGAAAATTATTGTAGTTATCGCCCGTTTAATTGCACCAGCTTCAGACTATCTGCAATCCATTTAGCTCTTTCTATATAACATAATTTGACATGGCCAAAGATTACTACGAAACGCTCGGCGTTTCGCGAAGCGCTACACAGGACGAGATAAAGAAGGCGTTCAGGAAGCTGGCACACCAGTGGCATCCGGACGTCAACAAAAGCGCCGGAGCCGAGGAGCGGTTCAAGGAGATAAACGAAGCGTTCCAGACCGTCGGCGACCCGACAAAGAGAAAGCAATACGACCAATTCGGCTCAACTCCGGGCGGGCAGAGCGCCTCCGGCGGGGCCGGATTTGAGGACATATTCAGCGGCGGCTTTGAAGACATATTTGAATCCTTCGGCTTCTCGTCTCGGAGCAGAAAGGGCAGCGACCTCAGATACGACATGGAGATGACGCTTGAGGAGGCGTTTAAAGGCATAACGAAAAAAATACGAATCCCGCACTTTGAGGAATGCAAGGCGTGCAAGGGAAGCGGCGCCAGCAGCCTGAGGACGTGCAGCGAATGCAACGGCGCAGGCGAGATAAAGCGCGTACAGAGGAGCTTCCTTGGGCAGTTCGTGACGGTCATGCCCTGCGCTAGGTGCCGCGGCACCGGCAAAATCACGGAAAAGACGTGCAGGGAATGCAACGGCGCAGGCGGCAAGCAAACGCATAAAGACATGGAAGTCGCAGTGCCTGCAGGCGCGGACGACGGGCAGTATATTAAATTTCCGGGCTACGGCGCTCCGGGAGAGAATAGAAGAAACGCAGGAGACCTTTACGTTGTCATCAAGGTTCGGGAGCACGACGTGTTTGAGAGGGAGGGCAGCGACCTGTATTGCACGGTATACGTTGACCTCGGCACGGCCATACTCGGCGGCGAAGTCGAAGTCGCGGCGATAGACGGGAAGGCCACGCTGACGATACCCTCCGGAACGCAGAGCCACACGGTATTCCGCATGAAGGGCGAAGGCATGCCAACGCCAAGCTCAACGAAGCGCGGCGACCAGATGGTCAAGGTCGTGGTCCGCATACCAAAAAAGCTTACCGGCGCCCAGGAACAATCCATACGCGCAGCCTTTGAAAAGAAGGCCGAAACAAAAAAAGGATTCTTTGACAAGATAAGGGAGCACGTTTGACTGCATCGTAGAAAAACTGAACAAGATGCCGTAATTTTTCGGCACGACGGGGACCTGCCTGCATCCCAAGACTTTCCCACATTATTAAATAATTATGTTACTATTTTTAGCATGGCAAACATTATTGAAGAACTAGGCACTACTTTGGACGAATATTTGCTTGTTCCGGGGCATATAGGAAGATCGACCGTCTTAGATGTTGACATAGGCTCTCCGCTGACTGCATGCCGCAAAGGCGAAGAGCCTGCATTAAAATTGCCTACGGCCCTGATGAGTTCGCCGATGCAGGCCGTATACAGCACTGGAGTTAACATAGAACTTGCCAAGCTTGGCGGCATGGCAATCTCCAACTGGAGCCAGCCATCACAAGAACAGGCGGCAAAAAGGAGAAGAGTGAAAGACTACAAGGCTGGCTTTGTAAAGCCCGATGTCGTGAGGCCCGATATGACCATAGCGGAGTTGATAACACTTTCCGATGCAAAGGGCTACCATACATTTCCCGTTACCGAAGACGGCACCCTCGGAACGAGAATGGTAGGAATAATAACGTCCAACGACTACCATCAAAGCACGCATGGTGCAATGACAGTGGGGGAGCGGATGACGCCCACAGACCAGATCGTTTTTGCTTATGATACTGAAATAAGGAACGATCTGACAATAGCCCAACGAATGCTCATAAACCACAGGCGCGGAAATCTTCCGATACTGGCCACCGACGGCAGAATTTCATCAATAGTGTTTAGGAAGGACATTGACCACCACACAAAAAATCCCAACGAATTTGTTGACAAGAACGGAAGATACATGGGTGGAGACGCAATAAACACGAGCGATTACGCCGAGAGAGTCCCGCAGCTTGTGGAAGCCGGCACTGATTTTCTTTACATAGTCACTTCCCAGGCACATAGCGATTATGTCAAGGAGACCTTAGATTTTCTGAAAAACGAGTTTCCTCATATTCCCGCAGGCGCCGGAAACACAGTCACCGCAGACGGCTTCAAATTCCTTGTGCAAAACGGCGCCCAGTGTGTAGGCGTAGGAATGGGCCCCGGAAGCATATGCATAACGCAAGAACAGATAGGCGTAGGGATGCCCCAGGCCACCGCAATAAGAAACGTTGCAGCGGAAAGGGACAGATATACCGCGGAAACCGGCATCTATGTGCCTATCATAGCAGACGGCGGGATAAACAACCCAAGAAGGGCGCTGGTGGCATATGCATTAGGCGCCGATATAGTCATGGGCGGCAGGATATTCGCGGGCACCGAAGAAGGCCCCAGCGAAAAAAGCACGGACGGCTCGAAAAAAGCTTATTGGGGCGAGGGTTCCCCGAGAGCCAGAAAGTGGATGGAGATGAGATACGGGCATTCTGCATTTGACGAAGGCGTTGAAACATGGGTGCCATATGTGGGAAGACTGAATAACCATATGGGAAGATTCGTCTATACCATACAGGACGGTTCCAGAAAGGCAGGATGCATGAGCATACCGGAACTGCACAATGCAGCGCTGCAAAGAATGTCACCTTCTGCCATTGCCGAAATGAGAGCTATGGCGTGAGGCGTCTTTTATGCTGAAGGGCAAAAAATATTGAATATGCTATTATTGTTCTTCAGATATATATTATGCCAAAGACATTGCAAAGTTCAGAAATAAATGCCTTTAGGTATATAAGCGTTTCATTAAAATTACATTATGAAAATTCTCGTCACCGGCGGCGCGGGCTTTGTCGGAAGCAATCTTGCTATTTCTCTACAGGATGACCACGAAGTGTCTGTGCTGGACAATTTCTCTTCAGGCGATTCCCATAACTTGGCCGGCTTTGACGGGAATGTCATAACCGGCGACATAAGGGACGCTGCTACTGTGGCCAAGGCCGGAAAGCCGGACGTGATACTGCACCAAGCGGCAATCACTGACACGACCATCACCGACCAAGGCATTGTGTTTTCCGTCAACGTTGAGGGATTCCGCAACGTTCTGGATTACGCCATTAGCAAAGGAATAGACCTTGTCTATGCATCTTCCGCCGGTGTGTACGGCAACGGGCCGGTGCCCATGAAGGAGGAAGAGAGCGCGCCGCTCAACAGCTACGGATTTTCCAAGCTCGCCATGGACAATCTTGCAAAAAGACACTGGGACAGCGGCATAAAAATCATCGGCTTGCGTTACTTCAACGTCTTTGGTCCGCGCGAGCGCTACAAGAAGAAGGCTGCGAGCATGATTTACCAGCTTGCGCTGCAGATGGCTGCAGGCAAGAGCCCGAGGATATTCAAGCACGGCGAGCAGATGAGGGACCATATTTACGTTAAAGACGTCGTGCATGCCAATCTCATGGCCATGAACGCCAAGGGGAATTGTATAGTCAACGTAGGCACCGGCAAAGCCACAAGCTTCAACGAAGTAGTCGGCGTTCTGAATGAAGTTCTGGGCAAGGACTTAGCCCCTGAATACATGGACAATCCCTACCAAGAAGGCTACCAGAACAACACGCAGGCGTCAACCGACAACGCCGAGAAGCTCATAGGCTTCGGGGCAAAATACTCCCTGCAGAAAGGCGTTCAGGAATACCTGACGGAAATCGGGATGATTTAGAACGCCGTTGCATCAAGCAACCGCGAACTTCTTCTCATCGGCCGGAGCATTTAAGTCTTGCCCTTTCTTGCTCATAAATATCAGTTTCTGCCGGTTACTGCGGCTTTTATCCTGTTGCTATTTGGCGGCTCCTTTGCGCCGCCAAGATAATCAGACGGTTTCCGATCCAAGCATGGATTCCTGCATCCTGCATCAATTCCGGCGGCTTTTCCTTGCCGTGAGTAAGAATTAAGGGAAAAAGAAAAGATGCCTCTTATCGCCCTGATGCGAGGCTGTATATCGCCTTTACCGCCACTATTACTGCGGCAGGGCTCACCAGCACTGCTATGTTCTTGACAACGCCGTCAAGAATCGCGCCAACGCCATACATGTCGATAGCGGCAAAGCTTGCCGTACCGGCAGTCACGAGGGCTATAGCAGCCACCAGAAACGCCGTGGTTTCCTTCTCTGATATGTTAAGGAGACCCACGACTATTCCCAGCAGCGCCAGCAACAGGGACGTCCACGTCGCGTATGCCGCTATGGCACCGGACGCGAGCCCTGTCAGCACGGCAATCGCTATGCCTGCCAGGAAAGCGTACTCTCCCATTTTTTCGGTTTCCATTTTTATGTTCACCAGAAAGGCTCATTTGAAGCGATATTTAAGCATTTTGCGGCAAAAGAAGCTTTATATACCCTTTCTGCATAGGATGCCGCGATATCGCCGTTCCCTGCAGCGCTTCGCGCTGACTCGTAGGATCATACCCGACAAACAGCCTCGCCCTGATTTTTCACGGCTTTGAATCCTGCTTTATAAATTTCACTCCATATATGGCTTTCGGGGGTTGTAGTCTAACCAGGTAGGATGGCTGGCTCCAGTCACGGCATTTCCCTTGAAAGAGATGCCATGCAAGCTCTTCTGGAGCTAAGAGCCGCGCAGGCGGCAATGATTTAGAAGAAACCAGCTAATGGGGGTTCAAATCCTCCCGACCCCATATACATTCGGGTTCAAGTCCCACAAATTTTTAGCACATTTTGCTGCTGTTCGGCGCACAATAATCTGTACATGAAATTATCTATACAGATACAGAACGATACTAATGTATCGTTATTTATATATTCAGAGCATTATATCTATACATGAAACCAACAAGAAAACTTTTCGACGACCCAGAGCTGGACAAACTCGTAAAGGAAGCCAGACGCAGGAAGATTGCAGACGAAGTCAGGCTATAATTTTACCGGATGAATTATTTTTACTCCGAATTCCTTCTCCAGCGTTTTGTGGCATAGAAGTTTCTCGTCAAGCGTCACGAAAGAGTCCGCGTTGTTTTCTACTGCCACCGCATAGTTCAATGCGTCCGTGCCTTCGATTCTCGGATCCAGTTCCATGACCTTCAATGCCGTTTGATAGGCATCATGACCTGCTACTGCAAAATCGATTTTTCGTTTCCGTAGTATTTGGTCAAAAATCCTAAGCATCATCTCCCTATTCTCCGGCTGGGTTATGTCTCGGAGTGTGACGAGCAGGAATTCACCAAGGACGGAAAGTGCGATTTCTCCCCTGTATTTGTAGCCCACCCTGTTCAGATAGCTGGCGCAGAAGTCGCCCAGCTTCGTGCCTTTCTGGGATTCAAAAAATATGGCAGTGTCAATGTGGTGGCGCGGTAATGTCTCGAACCTTTTGGCGATTGCCTCCGCAGTTTTGGCTTGCATTGGACTAATTGTATGATGCGCTTTAAATCGGTTTACGCATAAATGAATGACAAGAGCAATGATTTTGGCGCAGTTTCCCCCTGTGTGGATTCATACCAATTTGGGTATGAGGTTCTCCCGACCCCATATAAACGCGTTTTGGCAAACGACAGTTGTCAAATGCCTTTTTATAAGAAAACAGCAAGATTGATTAAACATGAAAATTGCAATCATAGGCGCTGATCCAAAGGAGGAATCCCAGTTTGTCAGGAAGGCGGAAGGGATTTTCGACGAGTGCGTCTATGTGCATGCGGACGATCTCAGGATAGAAACCGGCGAAGGAAAAACAAGGCTTGTTTTCGGGGAATGGGACATGGACAAATTTGACGCGGTTCTGCCTTTCCCGTCCGCAAGCCATAGCGATCTTTTCCTTTCCATTGTAACTGCACTTGAAGACTCGTCGACCTACGTTCCTTACGGGCTTGACGGGCTGTTGGCATGCCAAAAGAAACTTGTGGGCTCAATGAAGCTCAGGCAGGCCGGCTTTGAACTGCCCCGGACTTATTATGCCATAAGCGAGAACGCAGCAGAACAGATACTTCCGGAATTGCAGTTCCCGATACGCGTGACCATAGGCGAGCGATCATCGCTTATAGAAGACTCAAGGCACATGAAATCCATGATACGGCTAAGAAAAAGCGGCCAAGCAATCACTATAAGGAAGCCGGTTTCCGACAAGATCATAGGGTGCTTTGTGGTAGGAAACGACATCGTTTCATCGGTTGAAATAATCAAGGGCAAGATGAGAGGAACTGGCATAGGCACAGGCATCAAGGAAGCGGCAGTGCATGCCGCAAAAAGCATGGGCTCTGCCTACGGCTTCGTCACGTTTGCCGGCGATGCGGTAGCGTCCTTCTCGCTGTCGCCGCCCATGGCCACCATAGAAAGGCTGTCCGGCAAGGACGTGTTCACGCCTTTGCTTGAATACGCCAAGGCCAATGCAAGAACGCCTGCCACGCCCAAGGGCATATTCAGCCGCATACTTGATATTTTCGGGGCGAAACGATGAAGATATGCATACTTGGCTCAAGGGAAAAGAAGCCTCAGGACTTGTGGCTTCTTGAAGAAGCAAAGAAAAGGTTTGATAAGGTCAGCTATATCCAGATACCCGACGTAAGAATACAGGACGGTGAGCCCCTTACGCTCAAGGGCACGCCTTTGTCATCTTACGACATCGTGTTTCCCCGAATACCGCGAACTTACAGGAACTACGGCTACGTGATATGCAAGCTCTTGGAAGGCAGGACGTACATGCCTATCACGCCGGAATCCATAATAGTGACGCATGACAAATTCCTTACATTGCTCAAGCTTGAGAAGGCCGGCATACCGACGCCGCTGAGCTACCTCAGTTCCACTGTAAAAGCAATGAAGCCCGTGCTCAAGACGATGAAGTATCCTGTTGTCATCAAGCTGCTCCAGGGGTCCTTGGGCAAGGGCGTGATGTTTGCAGAAAGCCAGTCTTCGGCGCTGCCGATACTGGATACCATAGAAGGCATGAAACAGCCGATAATGCTTGAGGAATTCGTAGGCAACCCCGGGGAAGACATACGCGCGCTTGTGATCGGGCATGAGGTGGCGGCTTCCATGAAAAGGATCGCCGAGAAAGGAGAAAGGCGCGCCAACATAGGGGCAGGCGGGGCCGGCAAGAAGATAAAGCTCAATAAGGAAATGACGAAACTTGCCATACGCAGCGCCAAGGCGCTTGGCCTTGGCATAGCCGGGATAGACATAATAGAGAGCAAGAGGGGGCCCCTAGTCATAGAGGCCAATGTCAACGTGCACTTTGAAGGCATAACCCATGCCACCGGCACGAACGTCGCGGCGCTGATGATGGATCATGTGAAGCACGAAGCCGTACTTTCCAAGAAGGACAGGCTTGCCGGGCCTTTTCTGAAGGCGGTCGAGGAACTCATAAGGTAAACGCTATGCTGAACCTGCTCAAGACTGAAAAGGACCTTTCGTTGTTTCAGGGCAACATGAAGGCTGAAAACGACCATTATATTGAATTTGAGACCCTGAAAAATTATCCGGACAACGGGATTCTTATAGTGGCCGAGCACGCCAGAACCGCAAGCATAAAATCGCCGCGCCATGGCGGCCGCGCATACATTGGCATAGGCGATGCGAACACCGCAACGCTGGCGAAGCTCGGCGCTTGGTACACGCAGTCGGCTTACATAATCCCGACACTGTTGAGAACGCAGATAGACCTGTCAAGGCCGGCGGACGCGCAGAACCTCGTGCTTCGCGTAGCGCCCTCCGAGGCGGACGAAAAATGGAAGGGCGAGGAACTTGACGTTCCCATAAGCACGGGCAGGAACCTCAGGCACGTTTTTGATTTCTATCACAGAAAGATTGAAGACCTGAATCCCAAGTTCGTGCTGGCATACCACGGCATGCATTCGCGGCACAAGACGGACGTTCTTCTGGGCTTTGGCCCGGGCAGATGCTACATAGGCGGCAACAAGAACGCCTTCGCGTTCCGCAAGTTATTCGTGGAGCGACTGAGACAAAGGCTCAAAGAAAGGAACGTCAGGATTGACATCACGGTGAAGATAAGCAAGAAAATTTTCACCGGAACCAAGAACTACACCCTCTACAGGCACGTCAAGGAATACAATGACACGCACGACGTCAAGAGATTCGGCGTGCACGCGGAATTCAACCGCTCCGGCCGTGTCATGAAAGAGCACCCGGACCTGCCGAAGCTGCGCTATCAGGTCGCGGCGCAGGTCCTCGCCGAGTGCGCCGGGGAGTGGGCGGGAAAACAGTAAACGCATAAAAACGTTTGGGGAAAAATATGCGAATGAAAGGCAATCGCAGAACATGGCCAGCCTCCAACTTCAGGGGCCCAGCTGAATATCCCAACATATATCCAGGACTGAGGCCTGCCTCCGATTATCTTTTAGGCCATGATGGCCAAAAGGTGCCAAGAGTGTACCTGCTTCATGAGACGAATCTCCGAAATCTTGGTAACTGTTTCATTACATACGAAGGGAAGGAAAAGAAGCTGGACGATTACCTGCATTCGCAAGGAAGATACCCCATAGAAAACAGGATACCGTCCCTTGCATACGGCTCCAACGTGAACCCTATGCAACTTGTAACCCGCAAGTTTGGCGTACTGAAAAAAGGCTTTGAACTGCCTGACATCGACACCGTAGTGCTGAAGGGTTCCACGCCTGACTATTCCGCGGTTTATACGGCTTCTGTCGCTGCATACGGGTCCGTGCCGGCCAAGATAATACCTTCCGCCGGAACCATGGAAACGTGGCTATTGCTGCTGGACGAAGAACAACTGCGCAGAATGCACGACACGGAAGGCGTGAAGACCGGAACTTACGGGGTGGGATTACAGGCTTTTGAGAAGGAATGTTTGGCTTTGGATGCCTACGGTTATCTTGGCGGCAGGAGAAAGGTCTTTGTGAACGCGGAAGGGAAACCTGTAAGATTTGCCGGACCGGAATATTCAGGAACTTACATGGCCGTGAAAGCGGGCAAGGATTTCGTGCCTATAGCGGGAGGAGACGGCAGTTTCCCAGAGATGGCCGAGATAGAGATCATGACGCGCTACGATGAAATGGCGCGTTCTACGCTTGGCTATCCGCTTTATGCCAAGGCATCTGTAAACGGAAGAGACGCATGGCTATTGACGCAAGACGCAAAGGGGAATTTAACTGACGTGAACAGGTATCTGGATACCATGGGAATGATCATAGAACCGGGAACCGGACTCATGTCAAATCCTTACGAGCTTGGCGACTTCAAAAGATTGAAAGACCTGCTTTAATTTTTGAACTCTTTCACCACGCCGTCAACGATGCTGACAACTTCTTCCGCGTGGTTCTCGTTGAGGAAAGACTGCGACTCAACTTCAAGGCCAATGCCGTTCGTTTTGCGCAGAAGCGCCGGGACGGGCTTTGCAGTGTCGCCAAAATAGGCGTTTTCCACGGTTATTTTGACGCTGGACTTTTTCACGGCATCGTCTATGGCACGGTAATATTGCGGGAAGCTCATCATGTTTATGTCAAGCCGCCTACCCAGAATCGTGTTCGCCTTGTTTATGTCCTGAAGCATCCACTCCCGGCGTATGCCGACGCAGGCTTTCAGCGAAGGAAAATGCTTTCCCAACAGCTTTTTTTCCATCATGGCGTGGAATTTCATGTCCACGCGCCAGTCGCCTTTGTATTTTTTGAAGTCGTATTTTTTATTTAGCCTGACAACGGCCTTCTCCACGGTTCTCTTGTCCAGCCAGCTTCCCCTGCCGGTTATGAAATCCACCGCAGAGGGCAAGTTCTTTATCCGCGAACTGAGTGTGTGGCAGAACACGAAAAAAGGCCGTTTCTGCCGCCTGCCCAGCAGAGCAGCGGTTTTCCAGAAGCGTTTGTAAACCTTCGTCTTGTAACCATTCTGGCTCGCGTTTTCCGCGACCCACGCGTAATTCTTGTAATATGCAGTCAAGTTGTCGTTCCCTCTTATGTAGCCCGTGTCCTTCACCAGAACGCCTTTCGCAGGAATGCCGCGGTTGTAGTCTATGCCCAAGACGCCGTGGCGCGGGATCGCGGATATTATCGCGGAGCCTCCCATCTTCCGGACGGCGGCAAAGGCGACATTCTCGGCGCCCACGTCTTCGCGTTCAGCAGAACGGTAGGTGAGCGCGGAGTGGGGCGCAACGAACACCGGCCCGGGCTTTCCGCTTTCCACGACGTTGAATCCGGGCATATAGCGGAAAGAGAGCATAACGAATTTATGCTGGTGGCCCAATAAATAACTTGGTCGTTATGCGCGCTTATTACAAGGAAGGCTTTGTGCTTCTCAAGAACAGCCAGGTAGGCCCTGTGTTCATAGCCCCGCATTCCACCACGACGCTTTCGCCTGTCATGCGGGGCGACGCGGGATGCGAATTTATCGCAGCCATGCTCACGAAACGCATGGGAAGCCTAGGCATCATCTGCACGGTTCCGCGCGCAGGCAGATACGGCGTGGATTTTTTCAGGAAACCGGCTGATATGGACGAGGCGCTTGAGATGTTCAAGGCCGCGAATAATTACAAGAAACGGGTGCTTTTTGAGAAAAAGTATGCTTTCTATTCCCAAGACCAGGAAGAATATTTGGAAAAAGTAAACGTCCATAATCATTTCTGGATGGCGGCCGAGACACTTGCGCCGAAGATGCCGCTGTACGTGATAATTCACGCCCAAGCGATGCGCCTCAAGAATTTTCCGTCGATACTGGATGTCTGTACAAACGACGGGAAGTGGTTCAACGAAAGCGTGGTAAAGGAAGCCGTGGAGAAAGCCAACAAGAAGAACGCAGAGAGGCTCGCGCGGGTAAAAAATCACATGAAAGCGTATGCCGTGTCTTGGGCCGGCAACTGGCTGAGAAGGAGCATAGGCTACAGGTTCAAGAAGTTCAGCCTCAATGCCATGCAGGGAACCTATAGGAATGATGTCAAAAGGGACATAAGCAACGCCGCAAGGATACTTGGTAGGAATGCCGCTGAAATGGAAAAGAGCTTGAATTGGGCCAAATATGAAAAGATGCTGGAAGAAAGCATAGAAGCCACGCAGTTCCGCATAACGTACCAGAAGTCGTTTACCGGCAAGAGGGGCGACGGAAACGTGAAAAAAATGCTCGAAAAAACGGGCGGAAGCGCGATAATGTTTGAGACTTCTGCGTTCCTTAACGAGATGTACCCGAAGACGTCGATGAAACTGATACAGGACGTGATTTATTACGCTTCCCAGAAGGCGCGCTGGAGCAACTTTGAAAAATTCATTGGTGAAGCCAAGTGAATGAAAATCTTACTCCGAAATTCTATGCGATCGCAACGCTCTACATTGCGGTACTGCTCTTCAATGTCGCATACTTCATCCTACCGACTTTCGACGTGATTGCCGCCTACGCCGAATTCTACGTCTACCTGCTCCTGCTGCTGGCGCCGGTTGCGCCACTCGCAATGGTGCTCGTCGGCACGGAAGTTGCAGTTCATCACTCATCTACATTTGCCGTCATCTTCACTGCCATGACGGTGATGTCCGTCTTCGCCACTATCTTCTTCGTGCTGCCCGTCATTTTTTAGTTGTTTTTAAATCATTTTCCTACCAAAGATAAGGATGGACTGCCTGTTCTGCGGGATAATAGCAGGGAAGATTCCCTCCAAAAAGGTTTATGAAGATGCCTCATGCGTCGCGTTTCTTGACATAAATCCGGCGAATCCCGGGCATGCGTTGGTTGTGCCGAAGATCCATGCGGAGAATCTTTTTGACGCGGACGATGAGAGCCTGAAGGCTGCCATCGTTGCCGTGAAGAAAGTCGCAACGATGGTGAAAGACAGGACGGGATGCCAGGGAGTGAACGTTGTCCAGAACAACGGCAAGGCCGCGGGACAGATAGTCAGCCACGTGCATTTCCACGTCATCCCAAGGAATACGGGCGATTCCGTCGTGATAAGCTACCCGAGGAAGCAGACCGACGAAAAGGAGCTTGATATGATGGCAGCGACGCTCACAAAAAAGAAAAGCGCCGCCCTTGACGAAGAGATAATGCGGGAAATGCGAAGGATATAACAAGCAACGCCCCCCTCTGAAGACGCTGGTTGGCCCGGCATTATTGAGAAACTTTAAAATTTAACTGTATTTTATTATATAATTCCTTGTATGAGATTTGAATTGCATTCCCCGTTCAAGCCGGCCGGGGGGCAGCCGGAAGCCATAAGAAAGCTTTGCGAAGGCTACGAAAAATATCCCATGCAGACGTTGCTTGGCATAACGGGAAGCGGCAAGACGTTTGTCGTGGCCAACCTCATAGAGAAAGTCCAGAAGCCTGCGCTCATTCTCGCCCATAACAAAACGCTCGCGGCACAGCTATATGCGGAACTCAAGGAGATGTTCCCAAAAAACTGCGTCGAATATTTTATCTCGTATTATGACTATTACCAGCCGGAGAGCTATGTGCCGACGACTGACTTGTATATAGAGAAGGACGCTGCAATCAACGAGCAAATAGAAAAGATGCGGCTAAAAGCCGTAACGTCCCTGCTCTCAAGGGCGGACACCATAATTGTCGCATCCATATCGTGCATATACGGCCTTGGCAATCCGGATGATTTCAAGAAACTTTCCATGACGCTTCTAAAAAACGGCAGGATCTCAAGAAACGACCTCATAAGAAAATTGATAGAAATGCAGTATGAAAGAAGCGAGCAGTTCCTGGAACCGGGAAAATTCCGCGCCAGGGGCGACGTAATAGACGTCATGCCGGCATATGCAAATACCATAACCCGAATAGAGCTGTTTGGAAGCGCAATTGAGAAGATCTCTGAACTGGACGGCATAACAGGAAGCGCGATAAACGCTCTTGAAACGGCGACGATTTTCCCGGCAAAACAGTTCGCAACGCCTGAAGAGAAGCACGAAACGGCCATAGAAGCGATTAAGCAAGAGCTTGCAGCGAGACTGCCGGAGCTATCAGGCATTGAGGCACAGAGGCTTGAGAAGCGGGTGAAATACGACATGGAGATGATAAAAGAAGTGGGCTACTGCAGCGGCATTGAGAACTATTCCAGATATTTCGACAACAGGCGTGCAGGCCAGCCGCCGTTCGTTTTGCTTGATTATTTTCCAAAGGACTTTCTTTTGATAATAGACGAAAGCCACCAGACGTTGCCCCAGTCACGCGCCATGTACAAAGGAGACTATTCACGCAAGAAAAATCTTGTCGATTTTGGGTTCAGGCTGCCATGCGCATTTGACAACCGGCCACTCAAGTTCCCGGAGTTTGAACAGTACTTCCGCCATGCGGTCTTTGTATCGGCAACGCCGGGAGATTACGAATTGCAGGCGTCGGGACAAGTCGTGAACCTGATAATACGGCCCACAGGCCTGATTGACCCGGAAGTATCCGTAAGGCCCATACAGGGCCATATACCCCACATGATAAGCGAAATACGTAAGACCGTTGCAAAAGGCGAAAGGGTTCTTATAACAACGCTGACAAAAAGGATGGCAGAGGACCTGACCGATTATCTTGCGAAGGAAGGGATAAAGGTCAGGTATATGCATTCCGAGATTGAAAGCTTGGACAGAATAGAGATAATACGGCAACTCAGGTCGGGCGAATTTGACGTTCTTGTGGGCATAAATCTTCTGCGGGAAGGATTAGACATACCGGAAGTCTCCCTTGTATGCATACTGGACGCCGACAAAGAAGGGTTCCTTAGAAATGAGCGAAGCCTGATCCAGACGATAGGCAGGGCGGCAAGAAATATAAACGGCTGCGTGATACTTTTTGCAGACCAAATGACCGATTCGATAAAGCAGGCAGTGGAAATAACGAACGAGCGAAGGCGCATGCAGCAGTCATACAACAAAGAACACGGCATAACGCCTTCAACGATAGTCAAAGGCATAACGAAGCCCGGCAAAGTGAAAGGATTCAGGCACATGGCGCGGATAGATATTGACAGGAAAATAATAGAGCTGGAAGCCGAGATGAGGGCGGCCGCGGAAAGCCTTAATTTTGAGCGGGCAATAGAATTGCGGGACGCAATGCAGGAACTCAAGAATTCAACGGACTGATCATGTGCTGGACAAGATAGTAGTGAGAGGCGCAAGGGAGCACAACCTGAAGAACATAAACGTGGAGATACCGAGGAACAAGCTTGTCGTAATAACCGGCATGTCGGGCTCGGGCAAGTCCACTTTGGCGTTTGATACAATATATGCCGAAGGGCAGCGCAGATACGTCGAGTCGCTCTCTGCATATGCCCGCCAGTTTCTGGGATTGATGAACAAGCCGGACATGGACTCAATAGAGGGCCTCTCGCCTGCAATATCAATAGAGCAGAAAACAACATCAAAAAACCCAAGATCAACCGTAGGAACGGTCACTGAAATATACGACTATCTCAGGCTCCTGTTTGCGCGCATAGGGGCCATACACTGCCCAAAATGCAAATCCCAAATCAGGCCGCAGTCGGCGGAGAACATAGTAAATCTCGCCATCTCCGAAAAAGGCAGTGAGATTCTGATTCTTGCCCCTGTCATAAGCGGCATCAAAGGAACCCACGAAAAAATATTCGGGGGCCTGCTATCGGACGGATTCAGCCGCGTGCGCGTTGACGGCGAGATATTCAGGCTTGATGAAATAAAGGCCGGGGCAAAATTGGCCCGCTATGAGAAGCATTGGATAGAAGCGCTGGTGGACAAGATGGAGGCCAGCGACGACAACCGTTCCAGAATATCCGAAGCCGTTGAGCAGGCGGTGCGCGTTGGCAAGGGAACCGTGATAATCATTGATCCGAACAAAGCGCAAAAGACATACAAGGAGATAGAACGCGGCGCAGGCGAAACCGTTTATTCAACCTTCGGCGCATGCCCCAATCATCCTAAAGTCCTGTTCCAGGAATTAGAGCCGCGGATGTTCTCGTTTAATTCGCCTTTCGGGGCGTGCCAAGGCTGCCTCGGACTCGGAGAAACGCTGGAAATATCGCAGGAGCTCGTGATTCCAGATAAAAGCAAGTCCATAATTGACGGCGCCGTTGCAGTTTATGGGAGAATGGATCTTCAATGGCGTGGCCAGCAGATTGCCGCGGTCGGCAAAAAATTCGGGTTTGACGTCTTCACCCCGATATCGGCGTTTTCGAAAAAGCAGCTTGACGTGCTTCTTTTCGGCTGCAAAGAGCGAATAGACGGCAGATGGAGCAACGGCGCTTCCATGAACATGGAAAACGGCTGGGAAGGAATCGTGCCCCAGACGTTAAGACTCTACAAGCAGACGGATTCCGATGAGAGAAAAGAGGATCTTGAAAGGTTCATGACCGGAAAGCTGTGCCGCGCATGCAAGGGAAAGCGGCTCAAAGAAACCGTGCTTTCGGTCAAGATAGCGGGAAAATCCATAATTGATGCGACCGAGATGGATCTTGATGGTTGCGCCAAGTTTTTCGCGCAGCTTGCGGGCGGCCTTTCGGAAAAAGACAAGATCATATCAAAGCAGATACTCAAGGAAATCAACGACAGGATCAGCTTTCTTACGAACGTGGGCCTTGGCTACCTGTCGCTTTCTAGAAGCTCTCGGACGCTTTCGGGCGGCGAAGCGCAGCGAATACGACTTGCAACCCAGATAGGGTCGAACCTCATGGGAGTTCTTTACATACTTGACGAGCCTTCAATAGGCCTTCACCAAAGGGACAACAACAAGCTTATCGCAACTCTTCAAAGGCTAAGGGACATAGGCAATACCCTCATAGTCGTTGAGCACGATTACGACACTATAAAGGCCGCGGATTACGTGATAGACATGGGGCCCGGCGCCGGGGTGCATGGGGGCCACGTCGCCTCGCAGGGGACCCCCGATGAAATGGCAAAAGACAAGAACAGCATAACCGGCCGATACCTTGCAGGACACGCAAAGATAGAGACGCCAAAAAAAAGAAGGGTGCCAAAAGACTTCATAATTCTGAAAGGCGCTTCGGAAAATAACCTGAAAAATATATCCGTTTCATTTCCAACGGGCGTGCTTTGCGGAATAACGGGCGTCTCGGGATCTGGAAAATCGACCCTGATAAACCAGACGCTCGTTCCATTATTGAAAAAGCATGCCGGCATGGCGGCCGACAAAACAGGCGCAAACGCCGGCATAGAGATTCCAAAATCCGTAGAAAATGTCATAGTCATAGACCAGGACCCGATAGGAAAAACGCCAAGGTCCAATCCTGCGACTTACACCAAGATATTTGACGAGATCAGGAAGATTTTCGCATCCACAAAAGAAGCCCGCGCCAAAGGATACAAGGAAGGCAGATTCTCGTTTAACGTCAAAGGCGGCCGCTGCGAAAACTGCAAGGGGGATGGGACGATAAAAATCGAGATGAACTTCCTGCCGGACGTCTACGTGCAGTGCGAGGATTGCAAGGGCAAGCGCTACAACAAGGAAACTCTTGGAGTTACCTACAAGGAGAAGAACATAGCGGACGTGCTTGACATGAGCGTTGAGGATGCCGTGGTATTCCTTGAAAATCATCCGGGCATATCCAGAAAAATAAAGACGTTGTACGATGTCGGGTTGGGATACATAAAGCTCGGCCAAAGCTCCAACACGCTTTCCGGCGGGGAAGCGCAGCGAATAAAGATTACAAGGGAACTGTCAAAGCACAAGATCGGAGACACCGTGTATATACTTGACGAGCCCACCACCGGGCTGCACTTTGAGGACGTAAAAAAATTGATAATGGTCCTCAACAGGCTGGTTGAAAAGGGTAGCAGCGTGCTTGTCATTGAGCACAATCTTGACGTCGTGAAATCATGCGACTACGTGATAGACATGGGGCCCGAAGGCGGAAGGGACGGCGGGAGAATAATAGCAAAGGGTACCCCGGAACAAGTCACCCTTGAACCCGCGTCCTACACCGGCCAGTTTTTAAAGCGAATGCTGCCAGATTTATTATAATTATGATAACGAATATTCCAGAGGGCCCGGGAGTCTACCTATTCAAGGACTCGACCGGAAAAATAATCTACATAGGCAAAGCCAATATGCTGAGGAAGCGTGTCTTGTCTTATTTTTCCGGCGAGAAGAACGCGAAAACCCGGGCGCTGGTTGCCAAAATAAGCGATGCCGAGTTCATAGTCGTCAACAACGAGGCGGAAGCCCTGCTTCTTGAAAACCAGCTCATAAAAAAACACTGGCCGAAGTATAACATCTCGCTCAAGGATTCAAAGACATACGCCTACATCAAAATAACGAATGAGAAATTCCCCCGCCTTGTTATCTCACGAAATCCGAAGGAAGACGGCACTTATTTTGGCCCGTATATTGATTCGAAGCTCAGAGACGAGACGATAGAGCTTCTTGTCAAATCGTTGCGGCTTCGTGCCTGCAAAAATATGCCAAAAAAAGCCTGCCTTAATTATTACATCGGAATCTGCACAGCGCCGTGCATCAGCCTGGTGAACCGCGAGGAATACCTATCGCAGGTAAATCAGGCCGCGGAATTTCTTTCCGGAAATACGGCGCCATTGAAAAAAAAGCTTGACGAAGAACTCAAAGCGGCATCGCGAGCCATGAAATACGAGCTTGCCTTGGAAAGGAGGCGCCAGATAGAGTTGATTGACGCGATACGCGGAAAACGCAACATAGACGCCGCTAAAAAGATAGACCAGGACGTCATTGCCGGCATTAGGAACGGGGAACGCTTCGTCTTTGAGGTATTCTACGTAAAACGCGGCGTCATTTCGGGAAAAACCGGGTACGTGATAACCCCCCATTTTGAAGAATCCGACGCCGAAGTCTTTGAGAACTTCATAAAAACATACTACCTGAATAAGGAACTTCCCGACGAGATAATAGTCAACAAGAAGTTCTGGGATGATAAAACGCTTGAATCATATTTTAAAAAATTGGCAGGAAGAAACGTAAGGCTTTTGTTCCCGGAAACAAAAGAAAATCTGGCCCTTGCGGGCATCGCAGAAAAGAACGCCGCGCTGAGGATAGATAACAAGGCGCTGGCTGAACTGCAGGAGAAGCTGAATTTGCCGTCATTGCCGAGAATTGTCGAGTGCTTCGACATTTCAAATCTCGGATATGACTACAACGTCGCTTCGATGGTGAGATTTGCAGAAGGCGCAACGGACAAGCGGGGGTACCGAAAATTCGAGATAAAGAGCTTCCGCGGGAAGAACGACGACTTTGCGGCCATGAAAGAGGTGGTTCACAGAAGATACCGAAGGCTTCGGGACCAGAATGACGCCATGCCGGATCTTATAATCATAGACGGCGGGCCCGGGCAGCTAAACTCCGCGCTTGGCGCATTGAAGGAGTTGGGCCTTAAAATACCGATAATATCAATTGCCAAAAAAGACGAGGAAATATTCACGCCGGAGAACAATATGCCCATTCGTTTTCCAAAAAACTCCGCCATGATGCTTCTTGTACGCTCAATAAGAAACGAGGCACACAGGTTCGCTGTCAGCTATAACAGGAAAAAAAGGGTCATGAGGCTCGCGGAAAGCGCGGAATAGGCTCCCTATCAACTGTTAATCAGGCCGGAACTTCTAAACTTCCTTAATAAATACAGAAGCCATTATTACTCCATGAAGTACGTTTATACCCTGCAGGAAGGCGGGAAACGCATGACGTCCCTTCTTGGCGAGAAGGGCGCCAACCTTGCGGAGATGACTGCCATGGGGATTCCCGTGCCGCCGGGATTCGTCGCGACGACCGACGCATGCGCTTATTTTCTGCGCACCGGAAACTTGCCCGAGGAATGCGAAGCCCAGATAAAAGGGAGGCTGCCTTATCTTGAAGACCTAGCCGGGAAGAAACTCGGGGAAACCCTGACGGTGTCCGTAAGATATGGAGCCAAGGTTTCCATGCCCGGAATAATGGAGAGCATCCTGAACGCAGGGCTCAACGACGAAACCGTGAAAAACCTTGCACGGGAAGGCGGGGATAATTTCGCTTACGACTCCTACGCCCGGCTGATAAAGACGTTCGGGGTCGTGATACTTGGCATGGCGCCTGAAAAGTTTTTGCCGAGCGGCAGCGCGAAGCGGGATTGCGATGCGTTCAAGAAAGCGATAGAAAAGGAGAAGCGCAGATTCCCGCAGGATCCGGAAGAGCAGATACTTGAATGCGTGAGGGGAATATTCCGGTCGTGGAACTCGCAGAAAGCAGTTGATTACAGGAAAAACAACGCCATAGACAACGCCATGGGCACGGCCTGCATGGTGCAGGCAATGGTCTACGGCAACCTTGCCGGATCGGGCACCGGAGTATGCTTCTCCCGGGACCCGTCGACGGGCAAGAAAAAACTCTACGGCGAATTCATTTCCCGCAGGCAAGGCGAGGACCTCGTATCAGGGCGGCTAACGCCTCAACCGCTGGAGTCAATGAAAAGAAGCTTCCTTTCTGCATATGCCGAACTAGGAACGATAGCCTCGCTCCTTGAATCGCGCTGCAGGGACATGCAGTATATGGAATTCACGGTGGAAAAAGGAAGGCTTTACGTGCTTGAAGCCGCAACCGCGAAGAGGGCGGTTCAGGCTGCGGTGCGCGCTGCAGTGGAGATGGCGGAAGAGGGATTCATAACGCGGGAGGAGGCGATAATGAGGGTGAACCCTTACGAAGCGGATGCGCTCCTCCGGAAAACCATAGACGCCACTGCGTCTAAAATCGTGATAATACGGGGAACCGGAGCTGCACCGGGAGCGGCATCGGGAGAAATAGCCACTGATCCGAAGAAGGCGGCGGAGCTTGCGGCAACCGGAAGAAAAATAATACTCGTCCGCAAGGAGACATCGCCTGACGACATTCCTGCCATGGCGGTTTGCCAAGGCATGGCTGCCGCCACGGGCGGGGCAACGTCGCACGCCGTCGTGATAGCGCGCGGCATGGGAAAGCCGTGCGTGATTGGCGCGGATATGTCCGTGGATTACGAAACCGGCACGGTATCGGCCGGTGCCGCCGTTCTAAAGGAAGGCGACACGGTCACAGTGGACGGCTCTACTGGGGAAATATTTGCCGGTGAAGTGCCCATGAAAGAGCCGTCGGCATCCAATGAATTTGAAACACTGCTGTCATGGTGCGATTCGTTCGCAAGCATGAAAGTCCTTGCCAACGCCGACACGCCGAAGGATGCGGAAAAAGCTCTGAAGCTTGGGGCGCGCGGCATCGGCCTTTGCCGGACAGAACACATGTTCTTCGGCGAGCGGCTGCCGATGATGCAAAGAATGATAATAGACGACGACAAAACCGGGGCACTGGACGCCATGCTGGAATTCCAGAAGCAGGACTTTATCGTGATGTTCAAAGCCATGAACGGCCTGCCGGTTACTGTAAGGCTTCTTGACCCGCCGCTGCACGAATTCCTGCCGGATGCGGACAAGCTGACACAAGAGATCGCAGCGCTCCGGAAAGAAGACAAGGATACAATACAGGAAGAAAAGATATTGGAAAATGTCTCTGCTCTCCGGGAAAAAAATCCCATGATGGGACTGCGGGGATGCAGGCTCGGGATAGTCTTTCCGGAAATATACCGGATGCAGACCAAGGCAATAATCGACGCGGCACTCGAAACCGGCGCCAGCCCGGAAATCATGGTTCCGATGATAAGCTCGTGGAAGGAGATGGAGCACGTAAAGAAAATAATTGACGATGCTGCGCAGGATTTCATGACAAAACAGAAAAGATGGGCGAACTACTCGGTTGGCGCCACGATAGAGTTGCCCAGAGCCTGCATCACTGCGGAGCGAATAGCCGAGCACGCTGCGTTCTTTTCGTTCGGAACGAACGACCTCACTCAAGCGACATACGGCTTCTCCCGCGACGACGCCGAGAAGAAGTTCTTCACCAAGTATTTCAAAGACGGCATTCTTGAGGAGAATCCCTTCGCAACCATAGACAGGCACGGCGTAGGCGCGCTCATGCGGATTGCCATTGAGAAAGGGAAAAGAAAGGGGCTAAAGATAGGCGTGTGCGGCGAGCACGGGGGCGACCCGTTTTCAATTGAATTCTTCAATTCGCTGGGAATAGACTACGTTTCCTGCTCGCCCTACAGGATTCCGGCGGCGCGCCTCGCTGCGGCGCAGGCGGCGATACGGAAAAAAGGAATCAGCTCTTGACGAAATAGCTCAGGGCCTCGCCGATGTCGGAAACTTCCTTGACATCGTTGCTGTTGCTCACGCTGACTTTCTTTACGGTATACGCTATCTTGCAGTATTGGTAGCCGCTTTTGATGGTGCAGACTTTTGACCTTTCGGCAGTATTCTGCGTGGACTGGCCCCCTGGCACGAGAAAGGTAGTTATGCCGGCTTTTCTTGCAGCAGCGAGCTTCTCTTCAATGCCGCCCACCGGGGCTATCGTGCCGTCCTCCTTTATCGCGCCGGTTATTGAAACGTGCGGGTCTATAACGCTCTCGCCAAGCGCCGCAAGGGCAGACACGGCCATAGCCGCGCCG
>Ga0209542_10006686_pt1 | contig 22328 bp, 26 predicted proteins | sample RifCSPhighO2_01_FD_184028 | JGI IMG/M metagenome (GOLD analysis project Ga0209542, IMG submission 184028) | Soil microbial communities from Rifle, Colorado - Rifle CSP2_plank highO2_0.1 (SPAdes) (version 2) | ecosystem: Environmental > Terrestrial > Deep subsurface > Rock core/Sediment ... | reverse complement strand
CTCACGACTTGCCGGTGGGCATCTTGGCTCCAAGTGAGAATCTTGAATCATTTGGCAAACTTTTCGGCCTCGTTAAAAGAATCGGGTACGTACCCAAGCTTGTGGTTGGAGATGACTCGGCTGCCCTCCAAAACGCCCTTGCTTGGGCCTTTCCCGGTGTACCCTTCCAACTCTGTCAGACCCACTACATGGAAAACATCAGAGAGGCTTTGAAGATTAGGACGGAAGACAGGTACCAGCCATTCTTCGAGGAATTAACCAAGGTGCTTTCTCGAGGCAAGAGCAGGGAGGAGAGATATTTCATGCTTGGAGATATTGAGGGACGCTACGCCTCACTCGACAAGAGTGTGGGTTGGGCTTGCCAGAACGTGAGAGACAGATATCACGAGCTTTTTGCGTTTGAGACTGTTGGTGTACATGCTCCACACTCCAACAACATCATCGAGTCGTTCAATTCACACCTCCAGGGAAGGCTGGCAACGATCAAAGGCTTTGAATCATGGAAGAGTGCAGAGCGCTGGCTCAACGCATGGATGATACGCAGAAGAACAAAACCATTCACGGATTGCGAGAAACCATTCGAACACTTAAACGGCAAATGTGGACTGGAGATGAGTATCAAAAGAGACAAAGAGTTTCCGAAGTGGTATTAAAAAGAGAGACAAAAACTTCTGGAAAAGCACCCGAAAGTTTACGGACCTCAGGAGTGCCGACTGTGACGGAATCAATCTCTTTGACATGTCGAGGTCTCCTTCCCAGTGAGATACTAGCAGAATCAATGTGCCAATGTAAAGCCGATTACTTCTTTGGCTCCCGTTTTCGTGAGTATTCGTTTTATTTCATTAAGAGTGGCACCGGTTGTGTACACATCATCTATTAATATGATTCTCATCCCCTTTATTTTTTCGGGGTCTGTGATTGCGAAGGCGCCCTTGGGATTGGCCAGACGTTTATTTCTATTTTTGAGCGAAACCTGAGTCGCTGTGTGTTTTATTTTTGCGACGGCATTGCGTTCGATGGGGATGCCGGTAATCAATGAGACTACTTCAGCAAGAAGCAAGGCTTGATTGAAACCTCGTTCTCGCAAGCGCTCACGCGATAATGGCGCTGGGATAATGATTGTGTTATTTGTATCAGTGAAGAGTGCTTCATCAGATAAATCTTCCAGTATCATTTCTCCCAGAGGGACAGCGACAATACTAGCCAGACGTCTCCATCGTTTATACTTAAGTTTGTGTATTACCAAACGTGTGCGCACATCATTATATTCGAAACATGCCCGCATATCCGGTTGGTTGTCCCACGCTCGAGGTAACACAGATAAGCAATCAGAGCAAAGTGGAGTAGCGCTTTTTCCACATACTAAACAAGAATCTGGGAAGAGGATATTGAGTAGAGCGGAAAAGATATCAATCATGTTATAATTATCGCATATTATGAATTTTGGAAAGATTTTCTCTGGACTATGGCAAGATAATCAGAGCGTGCTCGGTATAGACATCGGCTCTTCTTCTATTAAGGTGGTTCAACTCAAGAAGAAAAAGGGCCGAGCCATACTTGAAACTTACGGCGAGCTATCTCTTGGTCCATATGCGGGATTATCAATAGGCCAGGCCGTAACTTTAACGACAGAGAAAACGACCGAAGCACTTAAAGATTTATTCAGAGAAGCAAGTATTACGGCTAAAATCGCGGCTATTTCTCTGCCCCTCCGATCCTCGCTTCTGAAAGTTATAGAATTGCCGGCTTATAAAGATGAGCAGATAAATCGCATGGTTCCCATAGAGGCTCGCAAACATATTCCGGTCCCGATAAGTGAGGTTACTCTCGACTGGTGGGTGATACCAAAGAATGAGTTCCACGGACCGACTGACGAAAGTGTTAGTGCGGGTGAGACGGTAGGGGTTCCACGAGAAAATTTAGAGAAGACGGAAATTTTGCTTGTGGCCATCCACAAGGCAATCGTTAAAAAACAACAGGACATAGCTCTGGCCATGGGACTACAGTCCAGAACTTTCGAGATAGAAACTTTCAGTTCTATCCGCGCTGTACTCTCTAGAGATATTTCGGCTTATGCCATATTGGATGTTGGCGCGGGAACAACTAAACTTACCATTGTTGATTATGGTGTGGTTCGAGTTTCTCACGTTATAAATCGTGGAGCTCAAGACGTTACCGTTGCCATGGCAACAGCATCAGGTATTTCATTCCAAGATGCCGAGAAGAAAAAGCGAAAAGAAGGTTTAGGTAATTCAACCAGTGCCAGCTCTGCCCTCGACTACGTTTTCTTCGAAGCCAATACTGTGATAGAAGAATACCAAAGGCGTTATGCGAGACTTGTGAGTAAAATAATATGTACAGGTGGAGGAGCTTTGCTCCAAGACTTCACGGCGTTAGCACAGAGGCACTTCCAATCAGAAGTAAGTTTAGGCCAGCCATTTTCTAAAGTTGAGGCACCAGCATTTTTATCCGAAATCCTAACCCAAGCTGGCCCCGAATTCGCAGTTGCTCTAGGCCTAGCCATTCACGAACTCGAAGAAGTCTAAAGATATTTAGAAATTTTAAGATTTGGATATTTAGATATTGGGAGCAAAAAATGATAAGAAGATGGCTACGATAGAAAAGTTTGAGGATTTGATTTGTTGGCAACGAGCTCGGGAACTTGCAAATTTTATTTTTGATATTACTGATGCTTCGAAATTCCGCGATCTTGATTTGAAGCGACAAATCAGGAGAGCTTCGATTTCACCAATGTCTAATATCGCTGAAGGGTTCGGCAGGGGAACTCGAGCCGAATTTTTAGATGCGTTGTACATTTCAAAAGGCGAAGTGAGCGAAGTTCGCAGTCAGCTTACTATTTCTCACGATCGAAAATATATCGACGACGTGTCACTTGAAAGGGGTATGAAATTAACAGACGAATGTGCTCGTCTAATTCAGAGTTTCGCTGGTAAAGTAAAAACTTCAATTCACCGCGGAATTCAATTTAAGTAAATACGAAAAATCGCACGGCAGTTTATGTTAAGACTACACTAAGCATGCTATTTGTCAAGCTTTTTCACTGTATTGATTTTTCTTATATCCAAATCTCAAAATATCCAAATATCTAAATATATCCTGGTTGGGTATAAGTTGTTTTGCGCTTTTTTTTGGAGTGCTACAATATGATGAGTATGGATGCTAACCCCACAAGTATTCGCACTTCTTTCATTCCCAAAACCAGCCTCTCGGCTCGTGGTCCGCGCAAGGAGGGCTTGGGCTTCTTCACTTTTTTGGCTCTCGCTATTTTGTTAGTTTCTTTGCTTGGTTGGTTAGCAGCTTTTTCTTACAAGTCTCTTGTGGAGAAAGATGTCCACAATCTTGAAGCATATTTAACTAAAGCTAAAGAATCTTTCGATCCATCTTTACTTAAGGTTTTCGAGAATTTAGACAGGAGGCTTAGGACTTCTGAAGATTTATTGCATTCGCACACGGCCCTTTCGCCACTCTTCACATTGCTCGATAAGCTTACGTTGAAGAATGTGCGCTACACATACTTCTCGTACGTCAATAACGGATCAGCGGCTGCAGTCAAGATGTCCGGCGAAGCTACCGATTTTTCCGCCATCGCCCTGCAAGCTTTGGAATTCAGTAAAGACGGAAGATTGACTAATCCCATCTTCTCAAATTTGGGAGTCGAACAAGATAAACTTTCTGGACAGTCGGGTAGGATTACTTTCGATGTTCAATTCAATGTTGATCAATCATTCGTAACTTATGCGCCGAAGCCAGTTTCGGCCCTTGAAGGTATATGAAATTACTACTTCCACTTATCTCTCTTGTAGCAGCAGCTGGGATTTTTTTCGGGCCAACCAGAAGCGCGCTTAATGCCACAACTCCGTTGACTGAGCAAAGAACGAGTCTAGAAGAAGCTCTGGTTAGTGCCCAGAAGATTCAGACGGTTCGAGAAACTTTGCAAGAACGTTACAATTCATTCTCAAGTTCTGATCTCGCAAGACTTTCCAAGATGGTTCCATCACACGTGGATAATGTGAGGTTGGTGATTGATATTAACGCCATGGCTTCTGCTTATGGCATGAATCTCAAAGATATTGAAATAGGTCAGACAGTTGATGCCATTGAGAATCCAGCCGCTGGCACTATCGCAGGAGATGGGGCGGAACATCTGGATATGCGCTTTACCGTTTCCGGAACTTACGAGTCTCTGAAATTGCTTCTAGCCGATCTGGGCAAGAGTTTACGTATCGTGGACATCACAGATTTAACCTTCAATTCCAGAAACTTGGATGTTTATGATTTCTCTATAGCTTTACGCACGTATTGGTTGCAAGACAAATAATATATGAGTAAAATTGGCAAAATTATAATCGCACTCATCTTGATACTTGTTGTTATTGTGGGTATAAATTTTCTGAAAGGGAATGATAACAATGCGCCGACATCTGGGTTGGTGACCGAGAATTTCGATACGGGGAATACTGGAGAAAATCAAGAGTTCTTGCGAGTCCTGAAGAATCTCGAAAATGTTTCTCTCGACCCGGCGATCCTAAATTCAGAGGATTTTAGAAGTTTGGTTGATTTCAGCATCGAATTGGCCCCTCAGCCCACAGGCAGAACCAATCCTTTTAAACCAATTAACCCATTGGAGCGCGACTTAGCTACATTCGACAATGCCACAAGCACAAGTTCCTTCTGAAGCTCCGTCTATTCCAGTAAGAGACTTAAAAGGGAAAAAAATTTCTCCGGATATTCTTAAGTATATCCCACAAGAATCCGCGGAGTACTATCGTTTTGTGCCTATAGGCATTAAGGATTCAGCCCTTGAAATAGGCTTGGTGGATCCCGAGAATAGCGAGTCTCATAACGCCATTTCTTTCATTGCCGATAAGCTCGGCATGCCCTTCAAGATATTCCAAATTTCAGCCGAAGATTTCCACGCCATACTCGATGACTATAAGAACGTAGCGAGCGAGGTCAATAAAGTTTTGGGCGAATTGGACGCAGAACTTTCCGGCGAAGAGGGCCTACCCGAAGCTGTTGTCAAGAAGTTGACTGGAGGAGGGGACGACATTGCCCTTGTCGAGAATGCGCCAGTGACGAAAATTGTGGCGGTGATAATACGTCACGCTATTGATGGCAACGCATCAGACATACACATTGAGCCTATTGGAGATAGAGTAAGAGTGCGCTTCCGCGTGGACGGGGCATTATATACCAGTCTTTATTTGCCGGCCAGCGTTTACGATTCTGTGGTAGCCAGAGTTAAAATTATTTCAAATCTAAAACTCGACGAGAAGCGCAAACCTCAAGACGGGCGTTTCAGTGCGCCACTTGATGGACGAAAGGTGGACTTCCGTGTTTCTACATTCCCGTCGTATTACGGCGAGAAGATTGCCATACGCATACTTGATACTGAAAGGGGCGTTAAGCGTATTGATGACTTGGGTATGTCTGTGTCTCACCTTGATATTATCAAGAAAATTCTAACTAAGCCCTACGGCTTGATTCTTATCACGGGTCCCACCGGCTCTGGTAAATCCACTACCCTTTATGCCATGTTAAATGAGCTTGACCGCGAGAAGCACAATGTCGTGTCGCTTGAGGACCCGGTCGAGTACTCTGTCGTAGGTGTTAATCAGTCTCAAATCAGACCAGAAATTGGTTATACCTTTGCCAATGGCTTGCGTAGTATCCTGCGTCAGGACCCGGATATGATAATGGTTGGTGAAATCCGGGATAAAGAGACGGCCGAGCTTGCCATACAAGCGGCGTTGACCGGTCACTTGGTTTTCTCGACACTGCACACTAATAATGCCATGGGAGTTATCCCGCGACTTATAGACATGGGTATCGACCCGTATTTGATTGCCCCCACACTCATACTTTCGATTGCTCAAAGATTAGTGCGACAACTATGTCCGGATTCCAAAGATCCTACTCCGGTGGAAGGAGGAATTAAGGCTATGATAGATAAGCAATTAGATGATTTACCCAAACGTTTCCGTGATGAGATAAGTATTCCCAGCGAAGTTTATCACGCTAAGAGTTCGCCACTTTGTCCCGGAGGTACCAGAGGGCGTCTGGCAGTATTTGAGATGTTCGAAGTTACAAAAGAAATGGAAGAGCTTATTCTTAAAGACCCAACCGAACCGGCGATATATAAGCTTGCTCGTGGACAGGGCATGTTAACGATGAAAGAAGATGCCCTGATGAAGGCATTCCAAGGGCTTATCCCCTTTGAAGAAATCGCTACTTTGTAACTAAGATATAATAAAGAAGTGACTATCAATTCAAAACCAAACGTACTTATCGTAGAGGATGATAGATTTCTTTTGGACATGTATGTCATGAAGTTCAGTGAACGGGGGTTTAACGTGGCTACGGCTTTTGGTGGGCAGGAGGTGCTTAACAAGATTGAGAAAGACAACGCTCGTCCGGATATTCTACTTTTGGATTTAGTCATGCCCGGCGTGGGAGGTTTCGAAGTTTTAGAGAAAATAAAGAAGAATAAACTTTTACCGGATTCTCTCGTGATAATTCTTTCCAATTTGGGACAGAAGGAGGATATTGACAGGGGGATGGCCTTAGGAGCAGATGGTTATATTGTTAAAGCTTCCGCTACCCCGACAGAAGTAGTTAATAGAGTCGAGGGGATTTTGAAAGACAAGAAATCGGGAAAATAATTTATGACTAATTATAAAAATCAACTTGAGCAATTAGTTGAAGCCGTTGGGCAACAAGGCGCCTCTGACCTGCACCTCTCCGTTGGTCACCGTCCCACGATTCGAGTATCGAGCGATTTAATTCCGCTTGTTAATTTCCCCGAGCTTACGCCCGTTGACACCGAAGGTCTTACTTTTGAACTTTTGACGGAGGACAATAAAAAGCTTTTTATAAAAGAAAAGGATTTGGATTTTTCTTATACGACAGCCAAGGGCTTACGTTTCCGAGGTAACGCTTTCTATCAGCAGAATACTGTGGGAGTTGCTTTGCGTCTTATAACTTCAAAGATTCGTTCGATAAATGAGTTGAATTTGCCACCTATTCTCAACGATATTACGAAACATAAGCAAGGATTCTTTTTGGTAGTGGGACCAGTAGGACAGGGTAAGTCTACAACACTTGCCGCCATGGTTAATCTTATCAATCAAGAAAGGTCAGAGCATATCATCACTATTGAGGATCCGGTGGAATATATATATCCGAAGGGCAAGTCTATTATTGACCAACGAGAAGTGCGTTTCGATACCGTTGATTTCCACAGCGCTCTTAAGTCGATGTTCAGACAAGATGTGAACGTGGCCCTAATTGGGGAGATGCGCAATCCCGAGACAATCTCAACAGCGGTGACAGCCGCCGAGACTGGGCACTTAATTTTCTCTACTCTACATACCAATAACGCCGCTCAAACTATAGATCGTATCATTGATTCTTTTTCGGGTTCGCAACAGCCCCAGATAAGAGTTCAACTTGCCGGATCTCTCATCGGTGTTTTCTCGCAGAGACTATTACCCAGAGTTTCCGGAGGTCTTGTCCCCGCATACGAATTATTACTCAACAATTCCGCTGTGCAGAACCTAATCCGTGAGGGTCGCACGCATGAGATTAATATGGTCCTCGAGACCGGTTCTGAGCAAGGCATGATAGACATGAATCACTCCATTGCCACTTTGGTAAGAGGCGGAGAAATTACTGCTGAAGACGCCTTCAAGTACACCCTTGACCCAGAATCACTCCAAAGACTTCTGTAATGTAACAATGTAACGAAAGGCAGGCTTTCGCGAAAGCCTGCCTTTCGTTCGTAAATTGTGGATAGGTTAGGGATTATGGTGGTTTATGGGTTACAATGTTATGTATGCTATTTTATTACAAAGCAGTTACTAAAGATGGAAAGGAGTCTGACGGTAGCATAGACTCAAGTAGCATAGACACGGCTATTTCTTCTTTGCAGAAGAAGGACCTTGTAATTATTGATATCAAGCCGGCGACCGCCGAAGCTAAAGCTTTTCACTTGCCCTTTACTGGCGGGGTGAAGATGAAGGATGTCGTAATTCTCTCTCAACAACTTTCGACATTGATTGGCGCCAATGTGCCCATACTTACTACGTTCAGACTACTCGCCAGTGAATCGGAAAGTGTCGCACTTCAGACACGCCTTGCACAAATCGTGGACGATATTCAGGGAGGGATGTCCATTTCTGTGGCCATGGCCAAGCATCCGGAAGTTTTCTCAACTTTCTATGTAAGTTTGGTTAAAGCTTCGGAGGAATCAGGCAAGATGCCGGAAACCTTTAAGTTTTTGGCTGAATATATTGAACGTAACTATCAATTGACGCAAAAAGCTAAAAACGCACTTGTCTACCCGATTTTCGTGGTGATTGTCTTTACGGTTGTTATGATACTGATGCTTGTTATGGTCATTCCTCAATTGACTGGAATATTACTCGAGTCCGGTCAAGATATACCGCTCTTTACTAAATTGATAATCGGTACAAGCGATTTCTTTGTCAATTACGGTGTCATTATGCTATTTCTCCTAATCGTGCTGGGAATTATACTTTGGCGCTATAGTCGCACTGTTGTTGGGCACTTAGCCATTGACCGTTTCAAACTCTCTATCCCTTACGTAGGTTCTCTATATAAGAAGATATATTTGTCGCGTGTGGCTGATAATATGAATATGATGCTCGAGAGTGGTATACCAGTTATTCGTTCTCTGGAGGTGACCGCAGACGTAGTCGGTAACGATGTATATAAGAAAATTTTACTAGAAGCAGTAGAAACTGTTAAATCCGGCAGTGCTCTGTCGGATGTTTTCGCCTATTATCATGAGTTTCCTTCAATTGTGGCTCAGATGACAAGAATAGGCGAAGAAACTGGCAAAATGGATTATGTCCTTAAGACTCTTTCTCGTTTCTACAACCAGGAGGTGGTGAGCACAATTGACCTATTGGTTGGCCTCATTGAGCCAATTCTTATTGTTGCGTTAGGCTTGGGTGTTGCCCTGTTACTTTCGGGAATTCTGCTTCCCATCTATTCTCTTACTGGAGCATTATAATTAGGCTTGCCCCGCGGAGCTTTAGCGGAGTGGGGTTATCCACAAGAGAGCGAGATTTTAAGCCATTCGGTCTGTATAATGTAGTCATATAATAAAAGTCGCGTTAGTTATTATTTAATAGTTTATTAATTATATTAGCAACAATGATTAAGAGAAATAAAGGCTTCACCCTAATCGAGCTTTTGGTGGTTATTGCCATCATAGGCATCCTCTCGTCTGTAGTCTTGGCTTCGCTCAATACCGCAAGAGAGAAGGCAAGAGACGCAAGACGTATATCGGACATCAAACAGCTCCAGTTAGCCCTTGAGCTTAGTGCCGATGATAACGATGGTAATTATCCCCTCACGCTTGCGGCGTTGGCCACCGCTGGCTATATCTCTGTAATTCCAACAGATCCTTCTGATGATTCCCAGTACCTTTATGCTAGTGGGGTAGCTACTGTACTTGGTTCGGAATATCATATTGGTGCAACTTTGGAGGGCGGTAATATGCCCGACAATGACCGAAACTGCGATTCGTCTGTTGCTACAGACTGTTTCGCGGCCGCCCTTGATGGTGGTTTCGATGGTAATGTAGCAACATTTCCTCAGCGTTACGACCAGACTCAATAAGATATTGTTAGGGTTGGGTTAATACCTAACAATAAAGTCCCCGCAATGGGGACTTTATTGTTATACTTGAGTTATGTTAATCGGGCTTTTGGGGTTATTGGTTGGGAGTTTTCTTAATGTGGTAATCTTGCGATTAAATACGGGCAGGTCTATTGTAAGTGGTCGCTCGCGATGTTTCTCTTGCTCACACATTCTTACCTGGCGGGAACTTGTTCCAGTGCTTAGTTTTATTTCAAGTTCTGGAAAATGCAGAAATTGTGGCACTAGGATTTCTCTACAATACCCCATAGTCGAACTAGCCACTGGATTTCTATTTGCTCTCTCGGCGTATAGATTTTTTGATGATTTACCCATTATTTTATTTGCCAGTTTACTTGGCATAATTAGTTGCTTGGTTGTTATCTTTGTTTACGATATTAAACATAAGATTATCCCAGATAAATTAGTTTATATTTTTATACTTTTATCAATCTTCTGGCATTACAGCGTTTTTGGGATGTTCAGTCTGTATTCCTTAGACACTTTAGCCGGGCCTCTCACTTTTGCCTTTTTCGCTCTTCTATGGCTTGTGTCCTCTGGGCGATGGATGGGCTTCGGGGATGCTAAATTGGGCTTGGGCATGGGGTTATTGCTAGGCTCTGCCGTGGTCACAGCTCTGATGATTGCTTTTTGGTTGGGGGCGATACTGGGATTATTTATGTTGTTTATACAGAAAGGAAGATATACAATTAAGAGTGAGATACCCTTCGCGCCATTTCTTATTATTGGCATGTTAACTGTTTTTTTATTTAACATTTCATTTTTTTAGAAAACTTTTGAAAAAATTATCCCTTACATCCCATTTTTCGACAGGTCACAACTCCAAAGGCTTTACTGTTATAGAGTTGCTTGTCTCAATGGGTATCATCACTGTTATTTTGGGCATGATCCTTTTCAGCTATCCGCGTTTCAAGGCTCGCTCGTCACTTTCGGCCCTTGCTCGTGAAATTGGCTTATTGGTGCGAGAAGCGCAAGTTTACGGCTTGGCTGTCAAAGAGTTCCCCGTAAGAGACAGTGAATTTCCCCCTTACGGTATTCACATTTCATCCGATAGACTCAAAGAAGTTATCCTGTTTGGTGATCTAAAAGCTGGCTCAACTAGCGGTTTGCCGAATAATTTGTATGAAAGTGGGGATGGCTGTGGTAGTGAGAAAACAGAGTGTATTAGGCGCATTACAATTACGGGGCCTGAGTATATAGATAAAATTTGCGTTAGCCCAGGCGGAGGACATGGTTCTGGTTCAGGTCAGGAAGATATTTGTGGAATAAATGAACTCAATATCACATTCAGGCGTCCTGACCCGGAAGCTGTTATTGTTACGGATAATCCGACGATTCGCTATAATGCCGGAAAAATTTATTTACGTACAACAAAGGATAATAAGCAAGAAAAAATAATCAGAGTTTGGATTACAGGTCAGATCAGTATCCCATAGATATTTTATGCATATGCTAAAAATGCCAAAATGCCAAAATATCAAAATATCAAAATCTAGCAGAGGCTTTACTCTCATTGAGCTTTTGGTCGCTATATCACTTTTTTCCGTTGTTATTATCATCGCGGTGGGAGCCCTTCTTAATCTCGCCAGAGCCGCTGATCGTTCCCATGCCATCATGACGGCCATTCACAATCTTGATTTTGCCGTTGAGCAGATGTCGCGCACATTACGTGTGGGCGGGAGTTACTTCTGTTCCAATGCGGTGCATCCTATCCAGAGTCAAACAAAAGATTGTACATGGAAGCAGGGTAAGATGGGATTGTCTTTCACAGACAAAGACGGTCGGCGTATTGTGTATCGTTTAAATGTGGCTCGAGGTGCGCTCGACAGAGAAAATTTATCTGAAGTGCCACATAGGTTATTCAGCATAACAGCGCCGGAAATATTTATAGAGAGTGTTACCTTTAATGTTTTCGGTTCAAGTATTTTAGATAGCACACAACCCAGAGTAATGATTAGAATAAAAGGTCGGACTATTATCCCAGGGATGAGAGATGAGGATCAAGTGCCATTTGATTTACAAACAACGATATCACAACGTGATCCAGATTTTTAAATCACAATCAGGATTTACGCTTCTTGAGACGCTTGTAGCTATTGCCATACTCATGATTGCGATTGCAAGTGCTTTCGGCTTAGCCCCCGAAGGTTTGGTGGGTGCCCGTTTTGCCAAGAATCAGACAACCGCGACTTATCTTGCTCAGGAAGGTTTGGAAGTAGTACATAACATGAGGGATAATGCTATGTTCTTCGCGCCCAATCCGGACGACCCCATGAATTGGCTGGTCAATGTTTCGCAATGCATAAACCGAAAGTGTACAGTGAACCCAATCGAAGAGAAGCTAGATATTTGTCCGGGTGACAAATGTCCGCCAATTCAATCTATCCATACACTGGATGGGAGCATTGCTTATGGGAACGGGCAAGTTTTCAGTTCAGATTCGACCGTGCAAGGTACGATATTTACGCGTGAAGTAAGTTTAACAAAAGTATTCAATGATACGATTAGTCGAGATGATACAGAGGCGGTTTTGACAGTGAAAGTTTCGTGGAAAGAAGGTCGTGTTACCAAGACTACCGAAATCAGCGAGACGTTATTTGACTGGTGGACATACAGTAAATAAATTTAGATATGTTGAAATTTGGACATTTAAAAATCTCAAAATCTCAAAATCTCAAAATCTCCGACCGCGGGTTTGCGCTTTTGATAGCCGTAGTTGTTTCAGCTATTATTTTGACCATCGGCATATCGATTATTAATACAGCAATTAAAGAAATTATTCTCGCATCCACGGTGCGCAATTCATCAACTAGCTTTTATATAGCTGATTCAGGCGCTGAGTGTGCTCTATATTGGGATAATATTCGAGGAAATTTTGAAAAGAAGAGCGCTTTCAGGGTAGGATCTCCCCCTTCTATTATTGAATGCCAAAATATAAAGATTAATGTCATCCCCAACAATCCGCTTCAGGGTGTATGGTTGCGTGATGATGCGCACCTCAATCTGCCTTGCGCAGAAATAGAAATTAAGACAACCTCCGTTGGCCCTCAGGAAGAAAAGACTTTCCTAACTTCCTGGGGATTCAATACTTGTGAGGTGGCGAATCCTCGAAGAGTAGATCGCGCGCTTGAAATAAAGTACAGCAGATTTGAGTAAATGGCAGAGTCTCAAGTAAAGAAGCGAATAACGGAGTTAGTTAAAGTGATTAATCACCATCGCTATCTTTATCACGTCCTAGATAGACAAGAAATCTCTGACCAGGCACTTGATTCGCTCAAATACGAACTCAAACAGCTAGAAGAACAATATCCTGATTTAGTGCAAGCTGATTCACCTTCATTAAGAATAGGAGGTAAACCACTGCCAGAATTTAAAAAGATAGAGCATAAAGTGCGTCAATGGAGTTTTGACGATGCCTTCAACGAAGAAGAGATCAGGAAGTGGCAAGAACGTAATCTAAACTTACTAACGAAGGCGAGGCCTCGGGTAAGTCCGGAAGCCTCGCCTTCGTTACCGTACGTGTGCGAGCTTAAGATAGATGGTTTTAAAATAGTGCTCACATATAAGAAGGGAATACTTGTGACCGCTGCAACACGGGGCGATGGCAAGGTAGGTGAAGACGTGACAGAGAATGTCAAAACGATCGAATCAATACCCATCAAACTTGAAAAAGAAATAGACATAATAGTAGAGGGCGAGATCTGGCTATCTAAGAAAGAGTTAAAACGCATTAATCGCGAGCAGAAAGAGAAAGGTCTGCCATTATATGCCAACCCCAGAAACTTAGCCGCCGGAGCTATTAGGCAATTAGATCCTAAAGTAGTTGCATCGCGCAAACTAGATAGTTTTATTTATGATATTGCCCAGTTGGATACCCGGTATCCAACTCCAACTGCCCAAGAGAGAGAACTCGAATTTTTAAGTGAGCTGGGATTCAAAGTTAATCCACATTATGAGAAGGTAGAAGATATAAGGAGGGTTATAGAGTATTGGCGAGAATGGCAAAAGAAGAAGGATTCTGAAAAATATTGGATTGATGGCGTGGTGGTGAAAGTAAATGAGCATCGTTTGCAAGAAAAGTTAGGCTACACGGGCAAGTCACCCAGATTTGCTATTGCGTTTAAGTTTCCAGCCGAGCAGGTTACAACTATTGTGGAAGACATACAGGTGCAGGTGGGGCGCACTGGCACGCTCACACCAGTAGCGCACTTGAAGCCTGTGAGTGTGGCCGGTAGCACAGTGTCACGTGCGACTTTGCATAACGAAGATGAAATAAAAAGATTAGATGTGCGCGTGGGTGATACTGTGATCTTGCAGAAGGCGGGAGATGTAATCCCGGATATAGTGCAAGTGCTCACAGAACTGCGGCCCAAATCATCCAAGCCATATGGTTTCCCAATTATGTGTCCGGTGTGTAATAGCAAAGTTGTACGCGAGAGTGATAAATCAGCGCATAAGTGTAGTAACAAAGCTTGTCCGGCGCGTGATTTGCGCAAGTTCTATCACTTCGTTTCAAGGCGCGCTATGGATATAGACGGTTTAGGGCCAAAAATTATTGATTTGCTTGTAGAGAATAATTTATTATCTGATTTTGCGGATATTTACGAGCTTGAACAAGGTGATATTGAGAGTCTAGATCGCATGGGTGAATTGAGTGCGAGCAATTTAATCAAAGCAATAGATAAATCTCGCGACGCTACATTATCCAGATTCATATTTGCCTTGGGCATAGGGCAAGTAGGTGAAGAAACAGCAATAGATTTGGCGAGTCACTTCGCGGCACTAGATAAGCTCATGCAAGCAAGTGCTGAAAGTTTGATAGAAATAGATGGCGTAGGGGATGTGGTGGCGAGAGAAATAGAAGATTATTTCGCAGATCGCAAGAATATTAGGTTAATCCAGAAGTTACTGAAGCATGTAAAGCTAGCAAAGTCCAAGTCTCAAAGTCCAAAGTTCAACCAAATTTCAAATTCTCAAATCGCAAGTAGAACATTTGTTTTAACGGGAACAATGGAGAGCATGAGTAGAAATGAAGCCAAAGACAAAATCCGAGAGTTGGGCGGCAGTGTTTCAAATAATGTGTCAAAAGAAACAGATTACGTAGTAGCCGGTGCAGAACCGGGGAGTAAGTACAAGAAAGCGCAAGAATTAGGTGTTAAAATACTAAACGAGCAAGAATTTTTGAAACTAATTAAGTAAATATAGCGACCTGTCTGTTGGTAGGCAGGTACATCGCTAGAAAATAAAGTGTACCAGTTCTGTCACGATCGTAGCAGAAGTGGTACATAGAAAAAGTAAAAAATATAAATGGTGAAGCCGTGCGGAACGGCTTCACGCACGGCTCAGAATCCTTGAGGTGCTTCCTTGACGCATTGGATGGATAAGCTCCACTGTGCAGTAGGCCCTTTCAGTCCTCCCTTTGGTGGGATCATGATGACTGAGATCCAAGTGCCGGGAGCATAATGATTTTGTATCAAGTGCCTTACGAGCGAATCCAAGAAATCCGCCGTGTTCTGGCGTCCCACCCACTGAACCGTTTTCCTTGCCATCTCTTCGATGAACTTCTCTTCCTTGGCACTGAAAACAAGCCAAAACCTGGGTCTTGCAGCATGCTTCAAAAAGAGTTCAGCAATCATTGGTATTAGGGGCAGGCCCTTGTCCCCCTTCCGGATGGCGATCTTCTTCCAGTAGTTGTTTGAGCCGACTCGGCCCTTTGGGCTTACTGTCCAGAGCTCCATTTTGGCTTCCTCCTGTTGAGAGCCTAATATGTGAGGCTGTGTTTGTCAAGGTGTGAGGACACGAAAAAAATTGTAGAATATAGTTATGTTAAGTATTGAGGAATTGCGGAAGTTGGCTAGTTTAGCTCGCATTGCTATGGATGATGACGAGCTTGAGGAGTTGCGCTCACAACTTGATGAGATTATCGGGTTCGTGGGAGAGGTGCAGAAGGCTGACACCACTTCGCTCTTTGAGCTTCGCGATGCAAGCACTTCACTCTTGCCTGAATTACGCAATGTGTTTAGGGATGATGGTGCGCCACACGATACGGGCAGGTTTACGCATGACATTGTGGCGAATTTTCCTGACAGTGATAGGGGATATCTACGGGTGAAGAAAATTTTAGAAAAATGATTGACTTAAAAAATCTCACAATTACGAGGGCTCGTGAGAGTATGGAGAAGGGGGAATTCTCAGCTGAAGATTTGACGTGTGCTTATCTTGAGAATATAAAAATCAAGAATCCGGAACTTGATGCTTATTTATCTGTTTTTGATGATGCGATAGATGAAGCACGAAAGATAGATGAGAAGAGAAAGAGGGGAGAGAAATTGGGGGCTTTGGCTGGCATACCTATTGCTATTAAGGCTTTGATAATGGTTAAAGGTAGAGAGATAAATGGTGCCTCTCATATTCTGAAGGGGCATATTGCTACTTACGATGCGACGGCAATAACTAAATTACGTGACGCTGATGCGGTTTTGCTTGGGATTGCTAACTGCGATGACTCGGCCATGGGTGCTTCTGGTGAGAATAGTGGCTATGGTCCAACTAAAAATCCCCTAGACATATCCCGTGTGCCTGGAGGATCTTCGAGTGGTTCGGCTGCGGCAGTAGCGGGGGAGCTTGCTCTAGTCGCATTGGGTTCTGACACGGGTGGCTCGATCAGACAGCCGGCAGCATTCTGTGGAATTGTGGGATTGAAGCCGAGCTACGGTGCTGTATCACGCTACGGTCTCTTAGCGTTATGCTCTTCTTTTGATCAAATAGCGCCGTTGGCTAAAACAGTCAGCGACGCAGAAATTGTATTTAATATTATTAAGGGAGAGGACAAACTTGATTCAACGAGTGTGGGTAAGATGGGTAATTTAGGGAAGGCTAAACGAGCGTTGAAGGAAAAAGCAGGGCATACGATTGGGGTGCCGAGTGACTTATCATTTGAGGGTTGCGATCCCCGCGTGATTGCAAATTTTAAATCGCAAATTAAATCATTAGAAAATCTAGGTTATGAAATTAAAGATATCAAATTACCTAATATCAAATATGCCGTACCGGTGTATTACATAATTCTACCAGCAGAAGCCTCGGCTAATCTTGCGCGTTACGACGGCATGCGTTACGGAGCACACATAGATGCCGGTGGCAATTTGCTGGAGGATTATATGAAGACGAAAGGTTTGGGATTTGGTAAGGAAGTGAGGAGGCGTATTATTTTGGGCACATATGTTTTGTCGGCTGGATATTATGATGCTTATTATTATCAGGCTATGCGGGTGCGTGAGTTGATCAAACAAGATTTCGCGCGAGCTTTCGAAAGTGTTGATGCCATTATTACTCCCACTACAGCAGGGCCCGCGTTTAAGTTAGGTGCAAAATCATCTGACCCACTTAAGATGTATCTCGAAGATATTTTCACCGCGCCAGCTAATATCGCAGGCTTATGTGCGATTTCTGTGCCGTGTGGAACAGTGAATGAAGAAGGGAAAGAGTTGCCTTTGGGATTGCAGATTATTGCAGATAAGGGTTGTGAAGATGTATTATTCAGTATAGGTAAGAAATTTTTGGGCGAAGAATAATTGAGAGATAGTTAAATAAAATCATGCCTCCAACAACATTAGCACAGCCTAGCATCTCGGGGTTCGGTCGGGTAGGTTTTTCAGAATCAGTAATTCAGTTTTTCCTCGCCCTTCCGGAGCACTTGCATAATCTCTCCGGAAATCCAGCCTTCATGAGTTTACTTTATTTTCTTTGGGCACTATTCGTGGTACTTGCGGGTCTGATAGTCTACACAGCTATTAGAACAATGAAACTCCAAACTGTAGAACATGAGAATTATTACGAAACATTCGCTCGTGACAAAGAAGCCCTACCTATCTCGCGTAAGCATACAGAAGCTTGGCAGGAGATTGTTGAACATATAAAAAGCGATAATGAGGCAGATTGGAAAATAGCTATCCTCGAGGCGGATAGTTTGCTGGGGGAATTAGTGGAAGGATTAGGTTACCCAGGAGATAATTTGGGTGAAAAACTCAAGGCTGTGCCTAAGGGCGAGATCCTCTCACTTGATTCAGCCTGGGCGGCGCACAAGATGCGCAATCGCATAGCACACGAAGGTAATTTGAAACTTTCGCGAAGGGATCTAGGAGAAACACTCGCGCAATTCGAGAGTGTCTTCCGTGAATTTGACTATATTTAATTGTGTTTGCACTGAGCGAGTATAGCGAGTCGAACGTGTCGCGGGGTCTGGTAACGCTCCAGATCCTCAAGGTTATGAGCCTTGCGAGGTACTTTTCCTCCACCCCGCGTGTTGAGTGCCATTATACTTTATTTTTTGATATTTGCAATTTTTGTGTCGGGGATGGGAGTCGAACCCATATCCTGTCGCTTATGAAACGACTGCTCCACCATTGAGCTACCCCGACGCCACGCCCAAAGCCTTTATCAACCCTCTGATTTGATATTTCAGGTCAGTGCTTTTGCGTATTCTAAGTGAAAGAACGCCATAATACAAATCGTAATTTTCGTAAACCTTCTTTTGTTTAGCCTTTATAAAACTAGTGTTCCTGAATTGAGACAGGGGTAATTTTAAAAGTTGTGCCCAAAATCTAGTTACTTTCTCAATGCGTGGGCGGTGGATTTCGTTGATTGAAACTCGTGGTAGGAAATCTTTTTTCGGGATGTTAAAGATTTTTTGGAACCATTGATACATGAAGTAAATCAAAATCGGGTCACTATTGACGAGCGAGAGTTGGCTTCGGTCTGTCTTACTACCCTCAGCCCAGTACAAGGCAATACCGGCGATTAGTAATTCTCGTGATGTAATTTTGCCTATTTTAGTTAAGCCAGTTCTATCGTGTATTTCTATGCGTTCCTGTTTCTTTCGCTTGTTCATTTCTGCCCCCACAAGCCTCCCAGAAGAACCAGCTTTGATAGCATTTCTTGTCAGAGTCTCTTTTTGTTGTTTCGTTAATTTAATACCCATACACCAATGACTTGAGGTACTTTTAGATACCCCAAGTTCTTGCGCAATAGAGCCGATACTTTTCCCTAGCCTTCTTAATTTTAGGGCTTGGATGCGTTTTTCGAACTTAGCCATATATGAGCTTATAATACCATACGTGGATAGTATGTTTTTACATTTATCCACAATCTTGCTATTATTGTTAAATCTGCGGGCGTAGCTCAGCTGGTTAGAGCATTCCCCTGTCACGGGAAAGGCCGTGGGTTCGAGTCCCATCGCCCGCGCAGTAAGATTATTATTCGATCCCCACCTCCGACATAAAATAAATTTTGCTTCGCGAAAGCCAATGTCCGGGATCGAACCGGAGACCTCATCCTTACCATGGATGTGCTCTACCAACTGAGCTACATTGGCTTATTGTCTTGAGCAATACTAGCTTATTAGCACGGTACTATCAATAGAAGCTAACTCACCCTACCCTCTCTTATAGATAAGAGAGGGCGATCCGCCTTGGGCGGACGGGTGAGTTGGTTGAAAGATGTGGCAAATAAATATAGTATCTATCTATCGCCACCTTAGCTCAGGTAGTAGAGCATCACATTCGTAACGTGAAGGTCCCCGGTGCAAATCTGGGAGGTGGCTTATATTGTTCTGCTATAATGTATACATGGCAGATGATTCAAAATCAAAAATAGAACAAGAACTCGAGACACTTGAGACTAATATGGCCGAGGCGGGGTTCTGGCAAAATAAGGCTTCGGCTCAAGCTACTGTCGTTCGATATAATGAATTGAAAGAAGAATTGGTGACTGGTGGGGTGGGGGGGAAATATGACAAGAGTGATGCTGTTGTTACTATCTTTTCCGGGGCTGGGGGAGATGATGCTGAGGATTTCTCTAGAATGCTTTACGAAATGTATCAGAAGTATTGTGCTAAAGTTGGCTTCGCCACAACGCTCATTCATGAAAATCAAAATGATCACGGTGGATTTAGGAATGTGACTTTTGAAGTTTCGAGTGCTTCCCGAAGGCAGGCTTCGGGTAAGTCCGGAAGCCTGCCTTCCGTAACGACAACAAAAATGGGTGCGTATGGTACACTTAAGAATGAGTCGGGGGTGCACAGACTCGTGCGCGTTTCGCCTTTTAATGCTAAGGGCTTGAGACACACAAGCTTCTCGATGGTGGAGGTCATTCCCAAGTTGCCTAAAGCTAGTCACGAGGCAATTCCCGCAGATGAATTGAATATCGAGTTTGCGCGTTCGTCGGGACCTGGTGGTCAGAATGTGAACAAGCGTGAGACGGCCGTACGGATAGTGCACATTCCCACCGGACTGTCAGCGCATAGTTCTAATCAACGCTCGCAATTACAGAATAAAGAAACAGCGCTTGAAATTTTGACAGCTAAGCTTTGGAAGCGTCGCGAGGAAGAGCGTGAGAAGAAAGAAAGGGGCATGTACATATCAAAAACAACAGAAATAGAATGGGGCAATCAGATACGTTCGTATGTTTTACACCCATATAAAATGGTCAAGGATCACAGGACAAATTGCGAGACAAGTAATATAGAGAAGATTTTAAACGGAGAGATAGGTGAATTCTTGAAGGCGGAGGAGAAATTATAAGAAAAAAACCAGAATGCTTAAATTTCAGAATGTTTCCAAAATCTACGCCGATAATTCAACTGCTCTATCTGACGTGACGTTTTCTGTTGGTAATGGCGAGTTTATCTCTGTGGTGGGACATTCCGGAGCGGGGAAAACAACTCTTATCAAAATGATTCTTGCCGAAGAGGCTCCTAGTGAAGGAGAGATTCTTTTCGAGGATGTGAATATTCACAAACTCCGTCGAGATCGTATACCAGAATTTCGTCGGCGAATAGGTACTGTCTTTCAAGATTTCAGATTAATTCCAAACAAGACCGCTTACGAGAATGTATCTTTTGCCATGGAAGCAGCTGGCCGGCCGGATGAAGTTATTGAGACGGATGTGCCTGAAGTGCTTGAGCTGGTGGGCCTTGCGGATAAAATGTGGAACTTCCCAGGGCAACTCTCTGGTGGTGAACAACAGAGAGTTGCGATAGCCCGGGCGATTATTAATCAGCCTGATATGCTTGTTGCAGATGAACCTACGGGCAATCTTGATCCTGTCAATACTTTCGATGTTGTGCAGATTCTCAAAAAGATTAATGATTTAGGTACTACTGTATTTTTGGCTACACACAATAAGGGCGTGATAGATTTCTTGGGTAAGCGCGTGATTACGATGGAGAAAGGGAAGATTATAAGAGACGATCCAACTGGAAAGTACGTGTTGTAAGTAATATCTAATACCTAGCAAACAAATGTTTTGGACAAATATAAAACGAGTAGCAAAGCAAGGTTTTATCACTTTTTTCCGCGGTGGGGTGGTCTCTTTCACTGGAGTTTTCGTTACCTCCGTCACACTTTTCATTATCGGATCTGTAATTATTGCTAACGCCTTTCTAGCTGCCTCGCTCACGGAATTGGAGAGCAAAGTAGATGTTAACGTATACTTTACAACCACAGCACCCGAGAATGAAATTCTTCTTCTAAAGAGGCGTCTGGAGACTCTTCCGGAAGTCGCGAGTGTTGAGTATATTAATCGCGAAGAAGCCTTGGCGCGCTTTATTGAGCGTAATAAGGGTAATGCTTTGGTATTGCAACCACTTGAAGAATTGGGCGATAATCCACTGGGTGCCAGGCTTAATATAAAAGCTCGGGAAGCTAAACAATATGCCAACATCGTGGCATACCTAAACAAACAGACGGAGAATGTTTTAGCCGCCGGTAACACAAGCATTGTTGATAATATAAACTACGCTGATAATCAGGAGATTATAGATAGGTTGTCGGCCTTAACCACTGGCGTACGAAGGCTTGGGATTTTCGTTGGTTTGGTGCTTATTCTTATGGCGGCTCTCGTCACAGCAAGTACAGTGAGACTTGCTATTTATAATTCTAAACAGGAAATTTCTGTGATGCGTCTTGTGGGTGCTAATAATAGTTACATACGTGGGCCATTTGTGATAGAGGGAATTATGTATGGTTTCTTTGCTGCGATAGTGGCCGCACTTTGTCTTTATCCAGCAACCCTCTGGGTAACCAAAACAACAACCGGATTCTTCGGTGGTATCAACGTCGTGCAATATTATATTTCTAATCTTGGCCAGATTCTCGTAATCCTAATAGTTTCGGGTATTTTGCTGGGTATGTTTTCGTCTTATCTGGCTGTTAGAAGATATCTGAAGGTGTGAGTGCCTAGAGTTAGTAAACCACGTTAGAGATAAGACCTCTAACGTGGTTAAAGTCCAAGCTTCTTCGGGGCTAGGGCTTGGTTGGTGGGCGAGCTTCTTCAATCCGTCTCCTGAGCTCGTCTTCCGGAAGCGCAGTTTGCAGAATGTCGGCTAATGTTCTGTGCCCGTTGTTCTGTACTGTCACTGACAGTTTGAGCGACGGAAGCACGACCTCCTCGATGTGGGTAACCAAATCAGCGCGTTCTTCTGGCGTACGAGCAAGGCGACATGCCCGCTCGATCAGTTCTTTCGTCATGGGATCCATGGGCCCTCCCTCTGACCATAACTATACACATTCGGGTGGGGGCTTTGCAACTGTGGAAAACTTTAACTCGTTTGAATAAAAAAA
>Ga0209542_10006685_pt1 | contig 22332 bp, 28 predicted proteins | sample RifCSPhighO2_01_FD_184028 | JGI IMG/M metagenome (GOLD analysis project Ga0209542, IMG submission 184028) | Soil microbial communities from Rifle, Colorado - Rifle CSP2_plank highO2_0.1 (SPAdes) (version 2) | ecosystem: Environmental > Terrestrial > Deep subsurface > Rock core/Sediment ... | reverse complement strand
GCTATAATATAGTTCACTTCGTATGTCCCTACCTGCCTCGCAGTAGCCTTTTGGCGAAGGCGGGTCTGACTATCAATTAAACCTGCTTCTTCAAAAAGGGCCAAAAGACCCGGTCTTTCAGTGTTATTGAGAGCCTCCAAACCATACTTTGCAAAAGACCTATTTGATCCCAATAAAGGCAATTGATCCGCAATCGTCCCAATCGCAACCAGCTCTAAAGAGTTGGTAATTTTTATTTTCTCATTTTTAATTTTTAATTCCCTCGCAATTTCTCGAGAGAAAATCCATGCAACCCCAGACCCCGAAATTTTATCTGTGTGAACAATGGAGTACGCTTTTGGAAGCTTTTTCCCTGGCTGGTGATGATCTGTGATAATTACATCTATTCCAAGTTCATTTGCTTTATCTACTGCATCATTTGCAACTATTCCATTGTCCACGGTTATAATAATTTTTAATTTTTCATTTTCAATTTTTAATTTTTCTATGCTTTTAGCATTGATTCCATAGCCCTCGTCGAACCTGTTGGGTATGTATGGCTTCACATTTTTTGTCAAATAATATAGCTCTTCCCATAAAATTGCCGTGGAACATATTCCATCCGCGTCGTAGTCTCCATAAATGACGATATCTTCGCCTTTGACAACTGCGTTCTTAATTCTTTTTATTGCTTTTGACAATTCTTTTTCTTTTATGTTTAAACTTTTAATTGAAATTTTTTCAGGCGGTGTTGGATTAAAAAACTCTTCTTTTTGCTTTTTAGTTTTTATTCCCCGATTTTCCAAAAGAATATCAACAATATCCTCGTTTCCCAGTTTTTTGGTTTTTGAGTTTTTCAGTTTACCCAATACCTCCCATTTTAAATTTTTATTATTCATTTTATTTCCCTAATATCTTAATATCCTACGACTTTTAAAAGTCAGATACATATCTAAATCTCTACTTGCAGTATAATGAGTTAGCAATGAATGTCCAAATACCAACGAAGGTAAGTGAAATCACCCTTACATTCGAAAAAGCTAACTACGAAATCTACATTGCCGGAGGCGCTGTAAGAGACGTTCTCATGGGGAAAAACGTTTATGACTGGGATTTTACGACAAATGCAACACCGGATGCGATGTTAAAGCTCTTTTCGGACGCTTTTTACGACAACCTCTTCGGAACAATAGGAATTCCCAGCGAGATCGAGGGTGAAAGACCTTACGAGATTACTACTTTCAGAACTGAGTATGGATATTCTGATAGCCGACGACCGGATAAGGTTGAGTGGGGAAAAACACTCGAGGAAGATCTAAAAAGACGTGATTTTACAATAAACGCAATGGCCCTTCGTCGCAAAGCTCCTCAGGGTAAACCGCATAGACACTCCGGGAGTGGTCGAAAGGACTCTCCCGGTTTGGAGGATATAGAAGTAGAGTTGATCGATTTATATAATGGTCAGGAAGATCTAGAATCCAAACTCATCCGCGCCGTTGGCGACCCAAACGATAGGTTTTCCGAAGACGCACTACGCATGATGCGCGCGGTAAGGATTGCGTCGGAGCTTGGTTTTGCTATTGAAGCAAATACGTTAAATGCAATAAAGGGCAATGCTACTTTAATAAATAAAATCGCCAAAGAAAGAGTTAAAGATGAACTTTTTAAAATACTCGCTTCTCCCTTTCCCTATGACGGTATGATGCTTTTTAAAAATGTGGGGTTGATGCAGGAAATCTTGCCGGAAATGGAAAAAACTTTCGGCGTCGAACAAAAATCTCCGGGAAGGCATCACATTTACGACGTAGGAACGCATAGCTTACTATCACTAAAATATGTGGCCGAAAAAAATAAAGATTCGATTGTACGGTTTGCAACTATGATTCATGATATTGGAAAACCGTTAACTAATAAAAAACTGGAAACCGGAACAATAACTTTTTATAATCACGAAATAGTTGGAGCCAAAATTGCAAAGAGAATTGCGGATAGGCTGAAATTCTCCAACAAAGAAAAGGATAAGCTCTACAGATTAGTTCGCTATCACCAATTCACTGTTGACGAAAGACAAACCGATTCAGCAATAAGACGGTTTATTAGAAAAATCGGATTAGAGGATATTCAAGACATGCTGGATCTCAGGGTAGGAGATAGGTTAGGCGGCGGTGCCAGAGAAACTTCATGGAGACTGGAAGAATTTAAAAAGCGCCTAATTGAAGTGCAAAAACAACCATTCACAGTCCGCGACCTAAAAATCGATGGCCGCGACGTAATGAAAATACTTAATATCTCGCCGGGACCAAAAATTGGCAAAGTCCTGCAAAAACTCTATGACGAAGTTGTAGAAAAAAAACTTCCTAATGAAAAAGAACCTTTAATACAAAAGCTGAAAGAAATTACATAAGTACTCAAGTTCCAAGTTCCACATAGGGGGTGGAATAGATTCAAACCTAGGAAGTCTCTAAAATGCCTGATTTTTTAACTAGTAAGTTAATCGGATTTGATAACAAGTTAAATAGTTTCGTTAGTAATTTTTTAAAGCCATATAATATTAATGTCTCACATTCCTCTTTTACACAGCTTCTTCCTCAAAATATTAAGGTCTCTATTTATTTAATTTTAACAATCCTACCCTTTTTATTCTTAAAGTTTCTGTACCCTTATAGCAGAATACTTTCCATAATTTTATTTTCTTTCTTATTTGTAGGAGGAATGCTTCTTTTCGCAATATTTATCGGCTTTTTTGACCTCCTTTTCGCTTATTGATATTAGTCTCAGAGTTTTTGGACTAAAGATTTAATGTAGGTCGCCGGATTTCTCAAATCATTAAGTTTCGGAGGCGGATTTTTTACTAAAAAAGTGATTGCTTGGCTTACGTCTTTTGTTTTTTGAATCAACTCCACCATTGCTTGAGATACAAAATAATAACCCGTTGTGTATTTTGAATCCGACATTGCAGCTTCTGCATCTGCACTTTGAGTCATTACCTTTATACCTGTCAGAGTAAGCGCGTGGGAATAGATTCTTTCCGCAGTTTTTATTTTCTGAAATTCCTCATCTATATAAACTTCATCTATATTAGGCTCTCCAGATGCTTCTTTCCCTCTAAGCAACAAATTTTTATTTGATTGAATATTCTTTTCATCAAATTCTTCTGTAAGGTGCGCAGCAACCTCGAGTGTTGCCCACTGAGCCATACCCTCGTCAAAACATTTATATGCTATAAATTTTTCAATGTCGATTTTTTAATATGAAGTGCAAAGCTAAACCACCTGGAAGGTGGATCGAATTGGCACCCAGTATTTAGGGTAGACTTTCACAGACTTTGCCATCCCCGTCGCGATCGAGCTTGTGGACGTCATTTGAAGTTCCACCACAAGCTTCAAAAACCGACTGTGCCTCGGATTGAGTTGTAAAATCAGTACAGTTATAAGAATTCGACGAACATTGCCACTCACCTGAGAAATCTACTGTATTCTTATCATCCGCAGCTTTTGACACCTCTGGTGCCTTTGATCCATTTGATGCTTCACTTTTGCAGCTTCCCCAAAGCCCACGATTATTTTCCCGAGCTTCTTTTTCAGCGTTTCTAAATAATTCCGAATACTTTACATCGGGCGGATAAGTAGCTGCGTTTGCAAATCCCTCACGAACTAAATATTCATTCACAAAAATGCCTTGCCTCCCCGTAGCTTCTTGCGAAGGCGGGTCGACATACACATACCTCAGTAATCTTCCATATCTATCCGTCTCGGAAACATCTTTTTCTAATCTAACTGATTTTCCCAAAACTAGTTCCTTATTTTTTTGTGTAGACTCATTGGCAAAACACTCTTTGCCTTGTGATATTTCGGGTGTATCAATCCCGATATACCTAAGTGTTTTCCCATTTTCTAAAACTATTGTATCCCCGTCTATCACTTTGGTTACAAGATATCTTTCACCCTCTAAAGTGTCATATGTAGTCGGAGACAATGCAGCCGATTCGGTCTGTTCATTCAAAACCTCCCTTTTTAAAATGTCGACTTTTTTTCGATTTGCCTCGAATTTATTTGAGATAATAAATATTAGAAGAAATAAATTAAATAAAAGAGAGAGTAATGCGAAAGCCTTTATTTTACTCATTTTCTTCGCCTAAGTTTATTGACAACCTCTTCCCATGTTACGAGAATCGGAACGGCGATAAACGGAGAAGAATAAGTGCCGAAAATTGTTCCTATTAAAAGTGCGACAGAAAACCATTTTATTGAAGTTCCCCCAAGTAAGATTAAGGCTACTAACATAAATAGTATCGTAAAAGAGTTATTTAAAGATCTTACCATGGTTTCCGTTATTGCAATATTTGAAATATTATACAAACTCACATCTTTATTTTTCTTCTGAAACTCACGGATTCTATCGTAAACCACAATAGTGTCATGAACCGAAAAAGATAAAGTGGTCAAAAGGGCTGTTATAAAAAGAAAATCAACCTCAGCCTGCCAAAAATGTCCGAATAAAGAAAAAAATCCTACTAATATAAAACTGTCGTGAAACATGGCCAATATTGCAGAAGTGCCGAATTTTATACTTTTGAATTGATAAGCAACCCATAAAAGGATCGCCGTCGAAGCTATTGCTATAGCATAAAAAGTTTTTATTATAAGCTCCGGGCTGATCGATGGTCCGACTGTCTCATATCGAAGCTCCTCAAAAGCTTTACCATTTGTAATACTTTCCAAAGATTTTTTAACCTTATCTTTTTCCTCAGGCTTTAAGGCAGAAACTCGAAAGAGATATTTTTTATCATCTGTCTTTTGGATAGAAGTTACCTCCACTCCTTCGTCTTCAATTTTTTTGCTTGCCTCCTCGGTCGAAATATCTTCCTCAAACTTATATTCGATAATAGTTCCGCCACTAAAATCAACACCCAACCGCATTCCCCACTTAACCAAACTGAAAATTCCTAAGGCTATAACCGCCCCCGAAAAAATAAAGTATATTTTCCTAAATTTCATCCAATCCATACTTATTTAGGTAAAAGGCAAGAGGTAAATGTCGAAAACCTAATTCCTTTTACCTTTCACCCTTTACCTTCTTTTAAAAACACCCTCAACATATTTCTACTAACTACAATTCCGGTAAAAAGACTAACCAAAATTCCGAGAGAAAGCGTTATTGCAAAACCCCTCACAGGGCCAGATGTGTGCAGAAAAGCCAAGTCCAATGGGTTTGCAAGAACAAAAGCGGTTACCAGTGTTGCAATATTTGCATCCCTTATAGAATCCCAAGCCCGACCGAAAGCGGCTTCCAGCGCATTTGCAAAATCGCGCTTTTTCTTTTCTTCTTTAAATCTCTCGAATATCAAAATATTACTGTCAACCGCCATCCCAACAGATAGTAGAAATCCCGCAATTCCAGGAAGAGTCAAAACAACGGGGATTATTTTATATAGGGAAAGTGTAATTATTCCAAAAATAATTAGTGCTATATCTGCAATTACTCCCATTCTTCCGTATGCAAGGATCATAAAAGTAAGTACCATAAAAAGACCAATTATTCCTGCATTAATACTTTTTACAACTGACTCTTCTCCCAATGTTGCTCCCACAGTTCTTTGTTCGACAAGTTCAACCGACAAAGGTAGAGCTCCCGCGTTAAGCTGAATGCTCAGATTTTTAGCTTGATCGACGCTAAAATCCCCAGTAATTTGTGCAGATCCCCCAACTATTTTTTCTTGAACGATAGGTGAGGATACTAAATCCTGATCAAGAAAAATCGCTAAAGGTTTCCCGACGTTTTTTTCTGTTAAATCCTCAAATTTTTTGGCACCTTCGTCGTTAAATTCGATACTTACTGCCGGTTTTCCGCTTTGAGAATCAAAAGTTACCTTAGCCCTTTTCAAATCGGCGCCGGTTAGTTCGGTTGGTTTAAAGTCAGGTTCATTTTCGTTACTTACTTCAGCAAAAATCAATTGCGCAGTTTTACCTATCAGTTTAATCGCCTCTTCCGTCTCTTTTACCCCGGGAAGCTCCACAATAATTCTATCTTTATCTTGGAAAGAAGAAATTTGAACATTAGGTTCCGATACCCCAAAGAGGTTCACCCTTCTTTCCATTACTTCTTTTAAAGATACTAAAGCTTCTTTTTTGTCCTCCCCGCTTTTACTTTTGGTGTCCGCTTCAAAGGTAAGGTGTGACCCTCCTGCCAAATCCAAACCCAACACCAAGTCAAAATTTTTTGTTAGAGAAAGTCTAGAGTAATTAATATTCAAATCATATCGATACAACTTTTTATCAATTTTTAATGGTCCTACATTTAACTTAAAAGGAACCTCATTAGGTAAACTTATATAAAGACATATAAGAGTAAGCACAAAAATTAGAATTACTTTTTTAAGCGGGGTAAACATATTTATACAATAAAAGCACACTGTCTAGACTCTTCTGTGTGCTTAAAAGATTTATCCAACTAATTCATCCTCATCGCCAATTATCATTATTCTACTTGCATAAAGAATTCCAAGAAGGAAAGGGTCGCGTCGTTTTTTTCTGAAATCAAATTCTTCTCTACTCATAACGGTATAATTAATTTCTTTTCCTCTTTTGGATTCTTCTTTGCGGATTAATGCAGCGAGTTCGGGTAAAACTACTTCACCAACCACCAATATATCTACCGAATCATCCCGTCTCCTCGATTTTCTTCTGACAAAATTTCCTGAAAACATAACATAATTTAACTTTCCGATTTTATTTCGTGATGCGACTATCTCTGAACCCAATCCTTTGGTTTTCGCAACCATAGATAATAAATCTCCGTAAAACTCATAATCATTTCTTATCCAATAATATAATCTATTCCCCCGTGCCTCCTTTTTTAAAATCCCAGCTTTTTCCAGTCTCTCCAATTCACGACGTACTGCATTTATTTCTTCTTTGATCTCACGAACAATTCCTCTCACATGATACATCTCGGAAATATCCGACAAAAATAGCTCTAGTATTTTTATTCTAACTTTTGAAGTTATTATGTCGCCTAAATCTGCCATCTGACCTGGAGCAGGTATTATCTTAATAATTAATTTCGTTTCTCGAGGGAACCGCCTCAATCCAAATCTGCCCTCTCACAAATGTAATCTCATCTCCTTTACTATCCAAAAACTTCGTTCTTGCAATCTGAGACGATTTTGCCCATCTACCCTGAATTACGTCCCCGTTTTGGAAAACAAGCGCTTTTCCTTCACCAATTGTTGTATAAAACATATGTCCTTCTTTGTCAACGGGGCCTTTCTCGTTAACAAATTGTATAACAACATTTTTAGAACTTATTTGTTCATTATTAAAGTAAAAGTCGGTAAAAGGTTGCCCTCCGTTTGATCGTAGATAAGTATTTTTCTCTTTGGAATATTCCCACACTACATCATAGTCTGACTTGCCTCCCCAAAATTCAAAAGATATCTTTTCAGTCTTAGGAGAAGACAGTGCTTTATCATCGGCAAAAGACCAGGCAATAAAGTTTTCATCCCAAGCTTTGCCGTCCGCGTCCTTATAACCTAAATTCCTTTTTTCCGTAACTTGTTTATATAACTCGTCTACAAAGGCGGTCGGCGTGTGTTCGTCAGGAGTCCTTTCACCTTTCTTCAACCGATCATACTTTCGTACGAGTGCAGGATAACCAAAATTACTTTGTCCGTCCAAGTCATTGCCGTATTGACCGTTTCTCCACCCAATTTTATTTAATAATTTAAAAGCGTCCACTTCGGGCGCAATCTGACCGGCAAATTTTATTCCACCCGGATTTTTATCGTCAATATTGTTTGCTCCACCCCAATGTAAAAATAGCGGCTTATCACCATACTCGCTAGCCCAATTGATAAAGTAAACCCTAGCGCTTCTAATCACCGCAATTTCAAAGTCCTGTGTGGTTGCACCGCAGTAGAAAACACCCAAAAATCTTGTTATTCCGCCTTCGGCGACAGCTTCGTACACTACGTCTGCCCTGGATACTCCAGATAGAGGCCGTGCATCTTTGTGGTTCTCTATAACTGCCGTAATCGGTCTTCTTGACTCCCATATTTCTTTTTCGGGTTTGGAAAATTTTTGACCATTGATAGGACATGCCTCTGTTTTAGGTAATGCTGGGTCAATTCTTGCCCGATTTTCTTTAGTTTCTTTTGTAGATGCCGTAGGATCTTCTTTGAGATAAGAGAAAAGAGCCCAAGAAGTTCCTGAAGAAAGTAAGTAGACTCCAATAAGACTAATTAATATCATTACCTTTCTACTGGTTAAATATTTACTGAATTTATTCATATGTTCAAAAAACAGCCTCTTTAGACTTGCGCGCAGTTTCTAACACCTTTGTTTCTTCTTTGGAAAGCTCCAGTTTACTTTTTCCCTTTTTTACAGGTTTTACATACATTCTTGTTCTATCCCTCGCATGCAGTCCTGTTAATATTATACCTGTATTTTGGCCGTCCAAAATAGCCAAAGAAAAACTATGATCTCCTCCCACCTCTCCAAAGGGATTAAAACGGAGAAGTGCAAGCTTCTGCAAATGCAAAAATCCTTCCTTCTCAATCCTAATGACTTCTTTCTTAATTAATAATATATCTTTTGAATTAACTTCTTCTACCTCCAATACTTTTTTCAACACTTCATTTAAGTTACCCTCTTTAACTTTGTTTGTAAGCTTATTAAAAAAAGTGTAAATCCAAATAAATAACACTGTTAAAGTGATTAACCAAATAACAACAAGCCCTATTAAAATATATGTGATTTGCATCAAAAACTAAAGTATACTTTCGAGTAAAGAATTAGCTCAAGCATTTTTGCATCTTGTTTACGACGTGTCAATCCCCCCTTGAAAAATCTGTAAATAGATTTAAAATAACATTTGCTTCATATAAACATGTCAAAAAGAAGGACTCGCAGAGAAAAGGAGAAGGCAAGAGAAAAATTGGCATACAAATGGAATACTGAACTCACAAACTTAACATTTGAACCCAGTGTCAAGAGGCAAATCGACAAAAACAAAAAAATAAAATATCCACAAAATCAACAGCTCAAAAGTGCCGAAAGTTTGGTAAAAGATGAAAATTTGAACCTAATCAAACGCGATATCATTAAAAGCCTTAGCCTCGCGGGTTTGCTACTTGGAATTGAATTAGTGTTATACTTAGCTTTGACAGGCTAAACTTACTTTAAAAATTTATTTATAATTTATGCCCTGTCGAAAGGGGGTGACTATTAATATATGTACTGTGTAAAATGTAGAGCCAAAAGAGAAGGAAAGAATCAGGAAAGTGTCACAATGAAAAATGGAAAGAAAGCTATGAGAGCCGTTTGTGAAGTTTGCGGCACAAAAATGTTTAAGATAGTAGGTAATGCCTAATCTTTTCAATCTTAACTTTTAACTCAAGAGAGCCGAGTTGGTCTCGGTTTCTCTTGGTTTTTTAATATACTCCATAAAAATAAAGGCTATGCCAAAGAATAATTTTGAACGTGTATTTTCTGTATTTAAAAAAAATTATAAGCACGTTCCTCTAGAATATTTCAAAAAAGATCCTTATAAAACCTTAATCTCGACAGTCCTATCTTCTCGAACTAACGATGTTACAACTCATGCAGCTTCGGAAAGACTCTTCAAAATAGCTCCGAATATAAAAAAATTAGGTCAATTAGGTGAGTTGGAAATTAGAAATTTGATTTATCCGGTAGGATTTTATAAAACAAAAGCAAAACATCTCAAAAAACTTGCCGAGATAGTTATAAACGATTACAAAGGCCAAATCCCACGTACAAGAATTCTCCTTATGCATCTTCCTGGAGTGGGAAGGAAAACCGCAAATCTTGTTTTAAACCGTGCCTTTGGAATTCCTGCAATCGCTGTTGATACACATGTTCATAAAATTTCAAATTTGCTAGGATGGGTAAAAACAAAAATTCCTGAAAAAACTGAAATAGAACTTATGAAAATCTTACCTAAAAAGTACTGGCCGGATACTAACCGTTTGTTTGTCTCTATCGGCCGCCAGTATACTACAAAGAAAAAACTTGAGGAGTTTTTAAAAAAAGAAAAATTAATTTAAAGTCTTTAACCTAGTATGCTGTAATCGCGACGGAAAAGGTATTCTGGGCATAAATACAACCCCACACATATTCACCACCGGAAAGTAATTTTTTATGTCCCAATGTATTATCCCAAAGTGAAACAGTCTCTCCCGGCGTTTTTCCGCCAACAGCCAGAAATTCGGCAATAACCGAGTATTTTTCAAAAATCCACTTTAAGTCGGGACGCCTCTGGGGCATATTACTAAAACCCTCGTGGTTGTCCAGTTTGCCAAGTTCCAAAAGTTCATTCAAACGAATTGATGCAATTGTACAAAGCTCGGTACGCGACTCTAGCTGATTTACTCCGTATTCTACTCTCTTTTTATTTACCATTTCCCAAAGCTCAGGTCCTCCCCAATCCACCCAGTTTTTTAATATTGATTTTGTCGCTTGCGGATTGGGGCTAGGAGTCGGAGAGAAAGTTACTATCGGTGTAGTTGTCACACTTTTTTTGAAGGATACTAAATAAGATTCAATGTACTGCTCACTTAAGTTAAACCCCCGTATAAAACCAATAAAGTATATAGCCGTACCAACTGAAATTAAAAATATTAATGATGTCGTTAAAACAAAAACTTTGGATATTAAATTCCAAATAGTTGTAGATTTTTTATGCATTTTTTTATGTTTCTCGTGCAATTCAATCACTTAATTTCATTCTTCCAAAAGTATAGTAACCGGCCCGTCTAAAACGGGTTCAATTATCATATATTTACCGAATTCGCCTGTTTCAATTTTAATATCATTACTTTTCAGCCTGTCGATAAAATGATTGTAAATTTTCTCAGCCAAAGTAGGGTTTGCCGCTTTAATAAACGAGGGTCTATTGCCGTTCATAGTATCTGCGTAGAGTGTAAACTGAGAAACAACTAAGATTTCTCCGCCAACTTCTTTAACAGATAGATTCATTTTATCTTTATCATCTGACATGATACGAAGTTTAACCAGTTTATCTGCTAACCTGCCGGCGCTTTCTAACGTATCTCCTTCCCTTACACCCAATAAAATAAACAATCCCCTCTCAATTTTTCCTACTGTTTTTTCGTTAACGGATACTTTGGCCTTTTTTACTCTTTGTATGACAAGTTTCATTTTATTAAAGGACCTTTCTTCTTTTTTTCCATAATCTCCCAATAGTACTTTATCAGAAAAGCTATCCAACCTATTGCTATTAGTAAAAAAACCAAATTAACCAAAAGTCCTTCGAGTCTTAAAAGAGAATAGACAACACCAAGAACAAAGATAAATAAAAGCCCAACTACAAATACAAAATATTCGGCAATAAAGGTAAGTATCTTTTTTATTAAATTCATAATTTGCTCCTTAAGTTTACAATGAATAAGCTATGAAACCAAAATTATTTAATCTAAACAACTTGACAATATTTAACTATAGGTGTAAAATTCCCTTTGAATATTAATCTCACCTTAAAATATTTAGAGGTGGGAAGCTTATTCCCGGAAGGTTTGCATATTATGGATTAAAATGAAGAGGACGTTAACTTGAGAAGCCTCGCTTCTCTCGTAGGTGTATTTCTTTACACCAAACAAACATCCAAATCTCCAAACATATGTAGCCTTCCGGTTATCTTTTTCAATTATCCTAAATGCGATCAAGAGTTATGAGTCTGGTATTTTATAAGAGGACCTTAACTATCAAGATTTAATATAGCAAACTTCTTTCAAGATTTCAGTCCCCGAATTTAGCGTAAAAATAATTTTTTATTATCTCTACTGCGATAAAATAAATAACAGGTATAAAGATAACCCACAACCACACATGATATGGCATCGATCTGAAATCGAATAAACTCCTGCCATACTTTGAAAATGGTAAAGCGATTACTACCAGAATAGAAATTACTGACAAACCGACAAGCAATTTACTGACTGCACTTCTGAAAAATACTAACCTTGTTCGAATTGTAAAAGTAACTAACATCTCAGATAATGACGACTCGATAAACCACGCTGTTCTGAAAACTTCGGGTGAAACCTTCCAAATAAAAATTAGTGGCAAAATTGTTGCAAAATCAAATATAGAACTCACCAAACCAAAATAGAACATAAAACGGCTTATTAATTTTAGATTCCATCGTCTGGGTTTTTTTATAAAACTTTTGTCGACATTGTCAGTAGCAAGAGCAAGAAGCGGAACATCGCTAATAAAATTATTAAGAAGGATTTGTTTCGGTAAAAGTGGAATAAATGGCAAAAATAAAGACGCAGCCGCAACGGTAAACATATTCCCATAATTTGCACTTATGGTATTTAATATATATTTCGTAATGTTACCGAACGTTTTTCTACCCGATTCAATTCCTTCCGCAAGTACCTTCAGATCTTTACTTAAGAGCACAATATCCGCAGCTTCCTTAGCTACTTCAGCGCCCGTATCGACTGCGATTCCTACATCAGCCGCTCTTAGGGCAGGAGCGTCATTTACTCCATCCCCAAGATAGGCAACAACGTGTCCTTCCTGATTCAAACTCGATACAAGGTGGTACTTTTGTTCTGGGGTAATTCTGGCAAAAATTTTGCCTTTTTTTGCAATTTCAGCAATTTTAATTTCGTCCAAATTAGCTAGCATCTTACCGTTAAATATCTCATCTTTACCTATATTAAGACCCACCTTTTTAGCTACATTTTCAACTATTTTTACGGCATCGCCGCTTATAATTTTTATATCAATGCCTAAATTTTTAAACATTTTTATTGCTTCTCCAGCGTCTTCTTTTACCGGATCTTCAAAAAGCAACCATCCTTCAAAAACAAGATCATTTTCGTCCTCGATGGTGGTCTCATTTTTATTAACTTTCTTCTTTGCAACTACAACAACCCGATATCCATCATCTTCAAAATTAGTGAGCTGTTTAAGTAAAAGCCCAGACTTCTCTTTATTTATCAAATTTACCTCTTCGTTTTCGTTCACATACTTACACCTATCTAAAAGTTCCTCGGGGGCACCTTTCACTATTAGCCATTTTTTGCCTTTATCCTCCACTACTACACTCATCATTCTTCTTTCAAAATCAAATTCATTCTCGTCCAGAATCTTATAAGTTTTCAAGCCATGTTTTATCGAAGAAATATCTTCTTTGTCCCACAATGCTTTATCTATCTGATTTGATGTATTTTTACCTATACTTGAAAAGCCGCTTGAACATAGCAGGGCGTCGGCCAAAATCTCATCTTTAGCTTCTCCACGAAAGTCCTTATATGAACTAAGTACAACTACTCCCTCAGTCAGTGTTCCGGTCTTGTCTGTACATAAAGTATCCATATTGCCGAAATCCTCAACGGCTATCAACTTTTTAACCACAACCTTTCTTTTAGCCATCGATAGCGCCCCTTGTGAAAGAGTTACTGTAATAATCATCGGTAATAACTCAGGTGCAATTCCCACAGCTAAAGCTACGGCAAATAAAAATGAGTTAAAAATACCTTTATTTAAAAATGCATTTGAAGCAAAGACAAAAATCGTCAGAAGCATAATTACTTTAAAAAGAAAAGTAGAAAAATTTTTAATGTCTTTTTGAAAATCGGTAAGTTGTGTTTTAGTCTCCAAAAATTTAGCAGTACGACCCAAATAAGTATCTTCTCCGGTAGATATAACGACTCCCTTACCTACTCCGCTCTCTACAAAACTACCCGCAAAAGCGATATTTTTTTGCTCATACGATTCTGCCTGATGGCTAACGATGACCTCAATTTGTTTAACAACTGCAATCGATTCACCAGTTAATATCGATTCATCTATACTTAGAAGATCTACTTCGAAAAGACGAAGGTCTGCGGGTACACGATCGCCGATTCTTAAATTTACAATATCCCCAAGAACTACCTCTCTAGTATCGATCTCGCTCCACCTACCACTTCTTAGGACCCGCGTACGACTTGTTATATACTTTTTCAATTTTTCAATTGCATTTTCTGCCTTCTGCTCTTGAAAGTACCCAAATATTACTGTCAGAAAAATCGTTGCTAGGACTACAATCGAATCCAACTTTTCACCGAGTAAGAATGATACTATCGAAGCAAATATAAGTACGATAATTAACCAATTCTTAAGTTGTGCAAATACAATTGAAGTTGCGGTTCTTTTTTGGGAAATTTCAATATTATTTTCACCTAAATTTTTTAGCCTTTGTAATGCTTCCGAATTTTCCAAACCTTTCTTACTGCTTTTTACTAAACTGAAAACTTTATCAATAGTAAATCTCCAAGGTGTTTCTATAGTATTTCCCGGTCCCATCATTTCATTTTATACCCTTAAAGCTTGAATTTAAGACGATCTTCGAATTTTTGTGATTTTAGTGTTATAATAGGGATGGTCTCACTTAAATAAGTAAATGGGGCTACAATACATCTATTTCCTCTAGTTAGATAAAGATACTAAACAATAATCTTTTATCATTTAGAAGCAAGTAGTGTAGAAAAGAAAGGTGGTGAAAATAAATGGCTAAAAGATTATTTGTTGGAGGACTTCCTTATGGTGTTGACGACTCGCAGCTAAAGGATCTATTTTCTCAAGTCGGTCCTGTTGCATCAGCTAGCGTAATTTCTGATAAATATAGTGGACGAAGTAAGGGATTTGGGTTCGTTGAAATGGAAAGTGACGAGGATGCGGATAAAGCAATTCAAACTCTCAATGGTACAGAAATTGAAGGTAGAAAAATTGCAGTCAATGAAGCACGCCCACGACCTGAACCGTCAGACAGAAATTATCAACCTCGACAGGATTACGGAGGCGATCGTCGAAGATCATACGGAGACTCAAGACAAGGACAAAGACGGGGGAGATATTAAAAATGATTCAACAACCTCAGAAGAATCCGTGTATTCGATGCGGCAAAGATAGAATTACGGTCGATGTTCACAAAGAAAAAATTGGCGGGTCGCTTGTAACCTCAACAAAAACAGCCTGTCCAGATTCCGAGTGTCAAGCTTTGGTTGATTTACTATTGGAAAAGGAAAGACTGCAAAGAGAACGTTTGGTCAATATGAATCAACAGCACATATTCAGGAGGGGAAGGAAAAAAACAAAAAATATTCATTAATTAGAGGATCGGGGATAATAATATCCTTTACAGCTTAAATCCTTCAAATGATTTTTCTTTAAATGCTTTTTCCAAAGAATCTCTTTGACTTACTAATCTTTTTTTCAGTTTTGGTGGGAGTTTTAACTTTTCCATTTGTCCTAAAGTGAAAAAGTTAATCATTTGCCCTTCTGTTCCTCCGTGTTTAAATCGCACTGCCTCACTTGAAGCAACAAACGAAGAATAAAGGTAAGTATAACCATTGCGTCTTTTTACCTTACCCAAATATTTCAGACTTTCGGGAATATATGAAACTTCTTCAATAAGTTCTCTTTTCAAAGCCCGCAAGGGAGTTTCTCGATTTTCAGCTTCTCCGCCGGGAAGTTGCCAGCAATTCGGATTGGGTATTGTCGGAATATTATCCCTGAGAAACAGAAGAATCCTATTCTTCCAACATATTATTGCAAATGCGGAATCCATTAATTATTTTTATACCAATCTACAAATTCATTAAAGACACCCAGCTTCCAAACCTTGTTATCATAATCCTGTACCTCTTTTTTTGAAAACTCTGCAAAAGTTTTACTGTACCGCTCGGGAACCAAGACTCTGTCAAAATCTCTTATCAGTCCCTTTTTATTGTGATTAAGTTTACGAACAATTTTGCCTTTTTGTACACCTATAAATATCTTCTGAACCTTATCGTCCCTGTAACAAAGCACATTTAAAAACTCCCAATACCTGTCCACCTTTCCTTCCATTAATTTCAATATTCCTTCCGCGCCGATATACTTGTCGGTAAACTTAATGTAGGACTTCGGAAAATTATTCAAGGCCCGAATATGGAATGACCCGTCGAGAACGAATAGGGGTCTTTTTAACTTTCCATAGGCGTAGTCAGCCTTTTCGCGAGCAATCTCCTCACCTTCTTCACTTCTTGATTCCGGCATATCAATCTCAAACTGTTTCAAGTCAATACCTCTCGTTCTAAAATATCCCCTTGCCAGTTTAAATTTCCACTTATTCGACGTGGCAAAATACAAAGTTTTCATTCCTTTAACAATTTATCAACTAATTCGAGCGTGTATAACTTATGCACGTTTTGGTTTTCCCAATCTATAGCTTTTTTGTATTCTTCTTCAGTATATGGTTTGAGTGAAAGAGTTTTAGCTAACTCGTTAGGATCTTTTACAGGATCATCAGATTCGATTTCCCAAGTATAATAACTATCGCTATATTTTGAAATTTTAACCTCAAAATCTTGATATTCATATTCCCAGGATTCCCAAAAGTAAATCATTCCTTTATTAAATCCTAATGTTTCTAATAGTTTTAATGCATCTAAAAATTCCCCTTCTTTTATTTTTACTTCAATTTCTTCTCGCTCTTTTAGGTGAAATTCTCCGACTTTCAAGCTAATTTTTTCAGAATTACCTGATTTTTTGAGTCTTAAGTCAAACTTAGATTGCTTCCAGCTTCTGGTTTCCGGATCAAAACCGGGGGAAAGGTCGACTGATAATCTTTTATAGGTATCTTTTAGTTTGGTAGTTTTCTCCAAAAAATATTCCAGTTTATAAAATTCCTCTTTGGTCAATTTTCCCCTGATTTCTATTTCAGTCATGCTTGATTATAACTCTAAATCAAATTTCCGTGCTAACATATGTTCATGAAAGTTATACTTGGATCTGCAAATCCTGACAAAATCAGAATCGCTTTAGACGCATTTAAAGAAATTCACTTAGAGGCAAATGTAATCGGGATAAAAACTAAATCTCAAATTATTGATCAACCGCTAGATAAAAAAACTACTAAAAAAGGGTCGATAAATCGAGCAAGTTACGCGAAACGAGAAATGCCAAACGCGGATTTTTTGTTAGGACTCGAAGGTGGACTCCATAATTATGAAGGCGAATATCACCTAGTAACTTTCGCTTGTTTGGTTAATAGAAGCGGAGAGAAGTTTATTGGTGAAGGAGAAGAAATTCATTTACCCCGAGAAGTGTCAGAAAGAGTCAAAAACGGAGAATGGTTTGGAAAAGTAATCCGTGAATATGCCAAAGAGCATGAGATAGAAGAGAATTTGATAACAAGATTATCTTCTTTTACTCAGGCTATCCAAAATGCATATGCAGAATATCTTAAAAAGTACGGAAATTTGGGATACAGAGATAAGGTTTCGGGAGTTATCACAAATAATAATGGCAAACTCTTGATAGTTCAATTGACAACCTATGGTGAAAATCAGTGGAATTTTCCGGGTGGAGGTATTGAAGATAATGAAATAGAAGAGCAAACAATTATGAGGGAATTAAAAGAAGAACTGGGAACTGAAAAATTCTATATTATTGGTAAAAGCGCACATATCGAGCAATATGAATGGCCACCTTTCGTAATCATTAAAAGATTGAAAGCTGAAAAAAGAACTTGGAGAGGACAACGAGTAAAATATTTCTTGATCGAATTTATTGGGAAATATAACGATATAAAACCAGATCCAGGTGAAATCAGGAAAATTAAGTGGGTTGAGAAAGAAGAATTAGGAGACTACTTTTTATTTCCAAAGCAGGTTGAATTAGCCAAGAAGACAATTAAGGAATTTCAAAAGAAATTTAACACAAGGTATTAAAGCTTAATCAGATAAATTGGATATCTCTTTGGTGTTGAAATAACTGAAATTCACCATCTGTTATAGGTATATATTAAAGTACTTCAACCCTTCAGCAGGTTCAAAACATTGATGTCAGAATTCACTATCTTTAGGACGATATTGTAGAGCCTCGGCAAGATGGTTTTGGGAAATTTCTTTAACACCATCCAAGTCGGCGATCGTTCTGGCAATTTTAATGACTTTAAAATAGGAGCGGGCAGTTAAATTCATAGAGGCTGTTGCTGATATCATCATTGTACGACATTCCGAGGAGAGGGGACAGTACTCTTTTACATTTCTCGTACTCATTTCACTGTTATTCTTTAACTTGGAGCCTTTGAAGCGTTTGGTTTGAATATCACGGGCTTTTTGTACTCTTTTCTGAATTACTTTAGATGAATCCGACTTTTCCTTTGATTCCCCAACCAATTTTTGTGTTTCGACTGACGGAACATCAACATGCATATCATTTAGTTTGTTGTAAACAGATAAATACATAAAATTATCATAACAAATATAAGCACCTTTCTCCTCTAACCTCTTCTTATATTAATAATTTAAAGCTATAATTCGTATGTAATATTAAGATTAATATGAATTGGATAATTGCTAGTTTGATAATGTTCTTTTCCTCTGTTGCACTATATCTCTTCGTAAGAAAAAGTAACCAACTCAAGACACCCCAACAATTGAATAATTTGGCAATGTTTTTAATCCCCGTAATTGTATATTAGTTCATTTCAATAAATACAAAAACACGCTTTGAGTTAAAGCCTTTTGAATACTTTCTAATCATTATTCAGGGAATATTTTTCAGTTACTTAGGTAATGTTTTCTCGCTTAAAGGTATTGAGTATGCCCCCAATCCTGGATATAGCTTGATTATTTCTAAAAGTTATGTAGTTTTTACTGCTATAGCATCAATATTTCTATTTGCATCTCCGTTAACAACTAAATCTGTTATCGCAATCGTTTTAATTGTTGGTTTCTCTGCTTTAATTATGGTCGATAGAAACAAAGAGAAATCTAATTCAAACAAATTATGGTTACCTTATACGATAGGAGCATTTTTTTGTTGGGGATTACTTGCCTTGAGCTCAAAATATCTTCTTAATTTAGGTGTTCCAATTTTAACAAGATTAATTTACTCAATGATTATTGTAACAGTTCTTATTTTCAGTGAGATGAGAGCAAAAAGGGTTTAAGATAAATGTTTCTAAAAACCAATTAATAACTCTTCTTATGATTGGAGTCTTTGCATCAAGCTTTAATTACTTTATGCAGGTTGGATTTAATCTTGCACCAAATGTGGGTTATGTTAATGCAGCTAATGCATCAAGCATCTCTCTTCTGACTTTACTTTCAGCATACTTTTTTAAAGATGATCTTAATAAAAGAAAATTGATTGGTATCTTTGGAGTTACTGCAGGTCTAATGCTTTTATTTTTATAACGATATGAATATAGATAAAACATATTGTGTATTTGGAGATAGTGTTACCCAGGCTGCGTATATAAAAACATCTTGGGTTGATATGCTACGGATCTATTTGGAGAAGAAATATAGTAATGATTTTATTAATGTTTTCAATCTAGGAGTTGGTGGTAATACTTCAGATGATGTTGCGAAAAGGTTTAAGTTCGAATCTATTATGCGTGCTCCAACAGATATTATTATTGCTGTAGGTGTAAACGACTCAGGATATTTTAGGACTCCAGATAAGCCAATCGTTTCTGAGGTGAATTTTGATAAAAATATTACAAGTTTAATTACCGAAGCCAAGGAATTTACAGGTAATATAACTTTTGTAGGTTTGGTGTTAGGTGATGATTCAGTACTGAAACCTTTTCCTGACAGTTCACAGGGGAAATCATACGAATACAAAAGAGTTGAAAAATATAACCGAAGGGCACAAGAGATAGCTCAAACTAATTCCTGCCGTTTTATACAATTATTGGAAAAGCTTATACCGGAAGATTTCTTAGATGGACTTCATCCAAATGATCAAGGACATAAAAAAATATTTGAAGAAGTAAAAAAATATTTTTGAGTAGTTAAATATGTTTATGAAAGGGTTAAATAAATTTCCAGAGGAATACTTCTTAAGATATAAAACCAAACCCGTAATACTTAAACCATATAATTCACAACAAGAACAAATAGCTGAAATATACCTTGAGAAGATCGATAAAGTTCTAAAAGGCTACGATATTAGATTAAAAATTAGAGGTTCTACGGCTTTTAAAATCATGGGAAAAGGAGAGGTTGAAGTAGGTGTTTATCCCAATGATAAAGAATGGGATAAAGTAGTTGATAATTTAAAAAGTGTTTTTGGTGAACCTGAAAATATTGAGGTGGACTATGTACGTTTTAACGACATATATAAAGATACCGAGGTCGAAATTATTTTATTAAAAGGGCATGAAGCGGATGTTGATATTAAATTACACGATTATTTAATTGCTCATCCAGAATTACTTAAAGAATACGTAGATATAAAGAAACAATATTGTTTTTCAAAGCGAGAGTATCAGCACCAGAAACACTATTTCTTAAGTAAAGTGATCGAAAAAATTCCTGAGTAATAAATATGATTAAATTTATTTATTTTGATGTTGGAGGAGTGTTGCTGGATTGGTCAAAAGTATTTGAAAATGCTACAACCAAGTTTAATCTGGATCCTGAAGATATAGGTAAGGTATTTGATGAAAATCACGACCCGATTACTAAGGGATTAATATCGGCTCAGGAGTTGTGGGGAAAGTGTATTCAAAAATATAATCTAAAAAATGCTTCTGATTATAATTTTCTGGAATCGTGGGTATCTGATTATCAACCGATTCGGGAGATGCATCAGTTGATATATAAAATAGTGCCAAAATATAAAATTGGACTTCTGTCAAATATTTATGAAGGTATGTTGCCATTACTTTTGGAAAAGAAAATTATTCCAAATATTAATTATGAGCAGATTGTCTTTTCTTGCGATGTGGGAATGATGAAGCCAAACTCAGATATTTATGCTTTGGCTCAGAAAAAGGCAAGGGTTGATGCAAATGAAATTCTTTTAGTTGATGACAGGAAAGATTATTTAGAAGGAGCAGAAAAGCTAGGGTGGAAAACATTTTTGTTTGATTCCTCAAAGCGCGAGAAATCTTACAAGGAGTTATTTCAATTTCTTACTAGAAATAAACTAGGTATAGCCCGATAAATATGATCATAATTGATATAAATTTGTGCGTTAAAACAGATTTTGTAATATCCTCTTTTATTAAATGGGGAAATTTCTTAGTTAAAATCACTCCTTCAACCAAGCTAATAGCAGGCTGAATGCTTCCAATAATATTTACAAGTGGAACTGCTGCCATAGAAAGAGCATAAGATTCCGACATCTGAGCCGCAATTGCAATTCCGTTATTGAAAGTTATTATTCCGGCTGAAGATTTAATGACACTAATCTGATTTTGTAAGTTTTTTCTCACTTTGGGTATTAAAAACAATAGAATTCCTCCAACCCCAGTTCCAATATATTCATAAGATAAAGTTGTCCAGAAACTAGCCTCTTTTACTACAAAGCGAAATAAAATTCCTACCAATCCATACATAAAACTAGCAAGAAGCATAAAATAAAGTGATTTTCTTGGTCTAAACATTCTACCTTCGATTTTTTCAGCGGAAATGAACAAACCTGCAGATACGACCAAAATTAACCCTAATATTTGTTTTGTTTGAAGAGTCTCTTTTAGAATGATTGTGGATAATATAAGCGTAAATACGGGAATAAATTGGAAAAGTGGCACAACTCTCGAAGCATCTTCTAACTTCATAGCTTCGAAGTATGGGATTAAATAAAAAGTTAGCAATATTCCTGCAAATAACAAAATTAAAATTTGACCAAATCCTATATTGGTAAATCCTGTAAAAATTCCTATCACAACACCAAGAACGCCAGAAGCTATACAAGCTAATGCGGTAATTGCCATTGGGTCTTTAATTTTCTTTTCAATTAGGAATTTATCAACAAAGTTAGAAACGCTATATAAAGTTGGAGTTGCTGCTGCGAATATATACCAAGGCATAAGAAATTATATCAATTCGTAAATGAAAATATATGCTGATTTTTATATAAGATAATCTCTTAGGATGATTATTTATTCCACTCAATGAAGGTCATATTTGTCAATATAAATTGATGATACAAAAATGCTGCAAACATTAAGTTATCTTGAAGTTTAAGCTTCTCTACAAATAGTCTGAATGAAATTTTCTTATTGTTTCTACTTTTATTTTTTATATTGAATAATTGATTGCTATTTTCCCCTCACCTACAACAATATTATCTATCAATGATCTTAAGAAAGCTTTTTGAGCTTGAACATTACCATTGGTAAATACGCTTTCGAAATTATTGATTGCTCTTTTAAAATCTTCCCTAGATAGTTCTCTTATACGTTTATTGTTTAATTCCATTTCAAGTTTTTTAATCTGTTCCTGCATTTGTTTTTCCTCTACATCCAATTTCTCCACATCAGTATTAAATCTCTCTGGCGATAAAGTTCCATACTGATATGCGTGAGATA
>Ga0209542_10006684_pt1 | contig 22335 bp, 17 predicted proteins | sample RifCSPhighO2_01_FD_184028 | JGI IMG/M metagenome (GOLD analysis project Ga0209542, IMG submission 184028) | Soil microbial communities from Rifle, Colorado - Rifle CSP2_plank highO2_0.1 (SPAdes) (version 2) | ecosystem: Environmental > Terrestrial > Deep subsurface > Rock core/Sediment ... | reverse complement strand
TTTGGAGACCGAAGTTATACCATTTAACTAATCGCCCTACGGGTTTGAGTATATCGCACCGTGAGAACGCTCGCGACTATTTCTTGGATTCCTTGTGCTTCGTATGCGCCTTGCACCATTTGCATGACTAGCCAGAGTCAGAGAGAAGTTTTTCGACCGGAGAGATAGAAACCTCGCTACCCCTCCTATCAAAGATCAGTGCGCACACTATACACTACGAAAGCTGCTTCCGAACCGAATAGTAAAGTGCATAAGCGAAAGTGGCGAGCGCAAGAAGACGGAGGGTCATAAGCATGGGTATACCATCCTGGAGACCCAGGTCATTCAGTCCGACCAGAGATTCGTAGGCATACCAAGGCACTAGAATGAACACGAAGTAACCTGCTGCTATCAGCGCTATCCTCTTCGGAGAGCGAATCACAAAATTTTTCTTGACTATCTTAGCGACGAGAAGAACGGTCAGGTAGATAGCAGCAACAGTGAGAATTACGCCAATGCTGCTACCACCTAGTCCCGCCTGCGAGAGATACTCACTGCCGCCCGCGAAGTATATTTTCAGTGCGATAGCCCCGACGATCCAAGGAGCAATAAACCCTGCCGCAACGAAGAATATCGCCGCTATGAGCCAGTCGCTCTTATCAGCCAGGACGGTAGCCTACGGCTGCTGTGCGTCATTCATGCCGACACAATACACCCGCATCGCGTGTGCGGCAAAACTCATCATGGCGGCGCCTCGTTATTGACCGGCTTCACCTTGCGGTGCGCAGAGCCAAGACCCGGCCCTCGCAGATGCGTATACACGAACGAGCTCGTCAAGTTTGCGTGTCCCATGAGATCGCTGATGTTCGAATTGTTGAGACCGTTCTCCGCAGAGTCGGCCCCGAACTTGTGCCGAAGAGAATGCGCATTGACCGTTTCGATTCCGGCTTTCTCTGACGTTCTCCGAAGCACGAGGCCGACCGTAAATGGAGTCATTCGACTTCCAGCCTTGCCGTGTGAATCTTTCGTGCTTATGAACAGCGCTTCCGGATCGCGAGGCGGAACGAGTCGCGCGTATGTTGCCCGCATTTCGAGCCACTTTTTCAGCGCAGTGTGTGCTTGTTCATACCAGAACACCCTACGGTGAGGATTCCGAGAGGACCGTGCTTTTTCGGTCCGTATCACGCACGAGTATTGCTTGCAGCCATTCTCCTCCGTGACTTCGCACTTCTCCGTAATGTCCGCGACATTTAAGGAGCATAATTCGCCGTTACGCACCCCCGTGTCCGCCAGCATGAGAATAACTGCGCGGTTCCGTATGTGATAGATGTCATCACCCGCACACTGCGCGAGGATCTTCTCTAACGATTCCCGTGATGCAATGCGTGGCTCGGTGCCCTCTTTCCTAACAACAGGGAGCATTTGATAATCGAGTACCGGATACCCCTTGCGTTTCCAGTATTCGAAGAATTTTCTGAGCGCCATCGCGGGCACAACCATCGAGTTGCGCTTCCAGCCGAGTTCGGCACGCTGTTTGAAGTAGAGATCGACCTCGTCCGGTGTGACGAGATTGATGAGCGGATTCCGCAGGTACAAGCAGAACTGCATGAGCGCACCTCCGTAGCCTTTGATCGTGGCCGCTGATTTGTGCTCGGCCGACATGTGGTCGATGTAGATCTTGATCGCTTCGTTCAGGGGCATCATAGGGAAAATGCCTGCGACGCTTCTCGCAGGTTAGAGAAAAGTGATTGTGAGAGATTCCACGTCATGTCGACGTGGAAAGCGGTTCTTCTCCTATAGCATAACGCACGGAAGCGCCCTCTGAAAAGGCATGGTGTGAATAGCTGTGGATTCCAGATCATACACGGCGTCAGAATTTATTTATTGCCTCACCTGTGTCGTCCGCCTCGGGCTGCACTGCCTCTCGACCTCGAATTGCGCGGCATTCGTCGCTCAAAAACCATGACAGATCGTCTACCAACTGCATCTTGAACTCGCCCGTGCCGCTGGAAACTTCCTCCTGCGTTACGATACCGAGAATCTCCAACGTTCTCATTTCCTTGCGGGCGGTTGGCTTAGAACAATTAAGTTCCTTCTCGATCTCCGACGTTTTCATTATGCCGCCGTGGTCAATGAGGGCGCGGAAGAGTCGTGTCCGACTAGGTGGCGCACTATCGAAACACATGTCGAGAATGATCCGCAGGTCCTCATCTGTGACAGATGTCCTGCCGCAAACGAGTGCATGACCCCGAGCGAAGTTGTATAGAAGCTGCGTGATTCGATCTGGCTGCTCGATGATGGGTTGTTCGTAGCGCTCCACGTCGCTAAAATCGTCCTTCCAAAAGTTCACGACGCCTCGGAGGCGAGCAAGCATCATGGCGCATCGTGCAATCAGCGCCACGACGTTTTTGTTGTCTGCCTGCTTGTCCCACTCGATGCCTTCTTTGTGCGTATTCCACAGCGTGTACAAGAAGTCCCGTGTCGCTTCGCGACAAATGCGTTCTTTCTCCTTGTAGCTTTTATCGACGACCTGATTTGCGAGTTCCTCTTCACTCTTTCGACGTGAGTGTACGCCGAGAAAGAAGAGTCGCGAACCGAGAGTACCCATGACCTTCCAAACGTGATGCTGAATCGGTGTAGAAGCCGCAAGGATCATGAATAGATACTCGCCGCTGTAGCCTCGATGCCCATGTACGCCGGAGTCTGTTTGCAAACCCTCGCCATCCAAAACGCGGGTTAAAATGCCGAGTGACTCCGTGAGATCGTCAGCACGCTTCGCGAATAGAGGTGCAAGGTCTCGCACAAGCAGCATCCGGTATTGAATCCGCGGCAACAGATCGACATCAGCAAGTTCCTCCTTCGAGACGTTTGCGGCGTTTGAGACGAATGAGGCAGCACTGAACTTGTCCGTCGTATACGTTATCTCTATCATCCCGTCGAGAAAGTTGATCGTGATGGTCTTTCCCGAACTCGGTACGTCAACCAATACAAGGGCAAACGGATTTGTGACGTCCTTGATGACAAACTGAACAGGAATCGACACCGCTGCTTCTGCTGCTTGTACGAGATCCGGGAAGTTCGTCCGTATTATGTCCCGCCACTTCTCAAATGTGAGTAGTCGGGTGGGCGTTCCAATGATGGCTATCCGTATGCGTGGTGGCCGCACTTTCTTCTCTTGTAATTTCTTTTTACGCTCCAGTTCCACGCTTTTGCGTACACTCGACCATGTGCTGTTGAGATAACGTGGTGCATTTGGCTTCGGTAGACGATCATTCCATCGGCGAAAGAACACCTGCCCTATTGGCCATGCTTCTTCGGGCATAGCTTGCAGTATCTTCCTCGCAACCTTCATGGGCGTGTCTTCTCGCATTTGTTCGAGTACGTCATTGCTGAAGATCTTCTCCCAGTCCTGATCTCTGACTGGATAGAGTTCCGCTGCAACCCGTGCAGCCTCGCGATAATCACCGCCGTGATTGAGCAGGGCAAAGGTATGGAACTTTGAATATCCTTTGTTGGCTTCAAACGGAGCGGCAGCGCTCGAAAACATGTAGAACATAGGTCTGCCGTCATAGTCGGTCGTGGCCGAGATGCCTTCACCCTGCTTCTTGCCGGGCCTTCTCCATCGATTCTTCTGTTCTTCCACCCATCCATGCGGCTCTAGAACCTCTGCCCACGGCATCAATGCATTCAGTTGGTCACCGGGACGACCGCCGACGATTGTCTCGCCCGGCTTCCACTCGTATTCTGTTGCGGGCTCATCCACAACTTCATTGAACGTGCGCAAGATATCGATCAGTTCTTCGTGTATGTCGTCCGGAATGACTGGTAGATCCCTAAGAGCACCCCGAATCAAGGTATAACCTTCGCTCGGCGGTATGAGAGCATACCCACCCTCCGCTTTCGTCTCTGCTGTCGTCTCGATCTTTTCACCGACGATGCGCCGCGATAACTTCATCGTCGGCTGCGGCGTCTCTGTGCGGTAGCGAAGATGCTTGCCGTTATTGCGCGTACGCACGAGAGAACATTTGTCGACGTACGCTTTCTGGTGGTCAGCAAGACGTGCGTACCAAAGATCGTAGAGATTAGAATAGTGCTTCTCATCGAAATCGAGTGTGGTTAGGTTGCCGGACACCTTTCCTCCGGCAATAGCCCACGACGTGACACCCTCCGCGCTCCACTTCCGCACCTCCTCATGGGTTGCGCGTCGCGTGAGAAGATCATGTGTCTTGCCAAGTATTGGGTGAGGAATCTTTGTCCCTTCGGCAATAGGAATGACGGAGACCCCTGCGTCGACGAGTGCGTACAAGTAATCGTTATTCATGTACGCGAGCTTACATTCGCGACATCTGCGTATCAACGTATTTTGTGGTGAATCACCGGTGACTCACCATCTGGTTTGCGTAACGAATCAGAAATTTCGACGTACCTTCTTGTTTTCCACCGTGAGAAAGGGATGCTTGTATCCGAAGAAGTCCTTGATATGCGTGCTCAAAGCGTCACATGCATTTCTCGTCGCTCTAAGCCGATCCTTCGCGACCCTCTTCATACCCGCATACTTGATAGCGTCCCAGACATCGGACCATTTAACCTCCTTGCCGACGTCTTGCTTCAGCATGAATTCGGCAAGTGCAATCTGTCTGCCGACAAGAGGGCACTTGACCCCGCTTGCGATCAACACCGAGTTCCTCTTATCAAGTTTGAGCGGATGCTTTGTGAGATCCACCAGGTTCTTTTTAACCTGAAACAGAGCATCGTTGTATTTTGCCGGGAGCATGAAAACAGGGGCATGGCTATTGGGATCGTGTCGAATTACGTATTTTCGTCCATGGGGTTTTGTTGACTTTTCTTTCTTCCTTTTCATATCGATACGTAGAGCTCACGCTGTCACTGTTCTCCAAACGCCCGTATCGCTTCATTGAAATTGCGAGGCTTCATGTTGAGGCGGTCCCAATCCTCCTGTTTGACATAGAGCATGTGGTAGATGGCTTTCTTCTGGTTGGCATTCACGTCTTCACACCATTGCGCAAGTCGTTTCTTCTTCTCAATAGCGTCGAGATCCTCCTGCCCCTTTGTTTCCACGATGTAGTACTCCTTCGGCGAGACCTTGACGATGAAGTCGGGGTGGTAGTCGGAGATACTGCCGTCGGCTTTCTGGTAGTCGATTCGAAAGTGAACGGCGAGAAAGTTTTTGACATAGGAAATAATGTCTTCGCACTCGTCGAGGAATGCTGCAAACTCGAGTTCAAAATGGCTGTCTCCAATCGTTTTGTTGAATATGCTTTTCTTCGGGATGATGTAGCCCTGATCCTTCACGACGAAGGGACGACTCCGACTGACTTTGATGTAATCCCGTATCTCGGCTTCTCCCTTATCGAGCACCGTTAGCGCGTTAATCTGCTTCCGGAACGTCTCGATGATGGTACGTGTGGCTTCTATCTCAGAAAGGTTGCGGAGCGTGTTGAGATTGTCGAGCTCCACGTGCTTGTCGAAGAGATGGTCCTCAATGAATTCCTTCACCTTGCCGTAGAGGATGTCGTAGCCGGAGACGAGACGGAGTTCTTTCATAATGACCTGCGTGAAGTAGCCGATGACGCTCTGGTAGTTGGGAATGAAGTTGCTATCGAGCTCGGTCTTGTGGCTTATGTCGCCGCTTGAGATGTCACGGAAAACTATCTCCCGCTTCTCTTCCTCCGAGAACTCTCTCATCGGTAGCTTCTTGAAGTCAAAGGCGGCAACGTCGAGCTCGGAGAGATTCTTATACTCACGATAGATACGGGGCGTAAGGACCGGTATCTCGATGTCGAGTTTTTCGATATCCTTCTTGAGATTCTCCCTATCGACTTCAATGACAATGGGCGCAGCGGGAGTGCCGCCTTGCCCCATCTTGCGATGCTCAAGCTCAACGCCCTCGCTTCTTATGGATTCTACGAAGTCCATGAAGGCATCAGTTCCTACCACACTGACATACTCGGACACATCGGCATCGCGATACATGCGCCGGAGACCGCGTCCCAATGTCTGTTCCGGTAGTATCTTGCTTTCCGAACCAAATGGGCGAAGTCCGACGATCGTAGTCACGTTGCGCACATCCCAACCCTCTTTCAGCATGAGTACCGATACGATTGCCTTATGCGGGCTATCGAAGCGGTCTATCGTGTTCGCCGCGTTTCGCAATGCCTTGAGTTCTTCCTCGCTCTTCCCAGAAACGCTTTCGGAGATCTCGCCGCTCTTGTTGGTGTGAATGACTAGCACCGCGTCTTTGAGTTCTTGGTAGGTGTTCTCTAGGTACTCGGCAACCTCATCACAATTCTTGGTATCGTTGGTCATTACGAAGAGTACTGCTTTCTTTCCCAACTTCGCGTGCTCCTCGTACACCTTTTTCCATTCGAGATAGCCAAGATGGATGTAGTCCTTGTATTTCTCGCTGAACTTCGAGGTCTTGTGCTCCTGTAGTTTTGCACGGCTCGCAGAGTCCGGAAGCACAGGATGCTTCACGACATCCTGATGGATAGCCTCGACGAGAGGATAGTCCGATACCGTCTGCACGAAGATAGAGCCGTTGTTGTGTTTGGGGGTTGCCGTTACGTCCACCTGAAGCGCGAGCTTGTCTCCTTTCATCACAAGCCGGTTGTGTATGTCCTCGATGGCTTTGAACCATGCGAGGCGCGGATCGTGAATGTGGTGCGCCTCGTCATTCAAAACCACAAGCTCGTCAATGTTGCGTACGATATCGCCGACATCCACCTTCGACTCGTTCGTTTTGCCAACCGGCTTGCTACCGAGAAAATAGTTCGCCGTGTCCGCATCCTCAAAGCTGGCAGATTCCGTGGCTCCCTCATAGATTCGGTGAATGTTGGTGAGGAAGATGTTGCCTGTTTTACGCACCGTGCCAATGTTGTCCTGTACGTGGAGCGTCATTTGGAAATCGTCCCGCCAATTTTGTCCTTCGTATCCATTGTCGGGGAGCACGGGATCCTCGAAGAATATTTTGAGACCGCTGAAATCCGCGAGAAGCCTATCAAGCACGATGATGTTCGGCGCGATGACGAGGAAGTTCCGAGCGAGCTCCGAACCTTCCTCGTAGAGTTTGTGGAAGTACGACCATGCAAGGATGAGTGATAACACCTTAGTCTTGCCCGAGCCGGTAGCCATCTTCACGACGTAGCGGGTCCATGATTCGTCGAACATACCCGCTGATACCGCCTGGGAACTGTCGTACCGCAGTAAATCGTACTTCTCCCGGGCTTTAGCGACCTCATAGAGCCATATAACGGTCTCCAGAGCCTCACGCTGGGCAAAGTAGTACTGGAACAGAATCGTCTCTCCATCGGCACTCTCGACGGGGTGCTCCGTCATGAACCACCACTTGAGAAGTGCCTTGCCGGTATCGCTTGCTCCCTCATATCCGGAGAGCCGCCAGTCGCGGACCTTCTTGCGAAGCTCGGCAACTAGGGGCGGTAGTAACTTTTCATATCCTTGCTCGCGCAATGCCTCATCAGCCGGGAACCACCTTATGGCAGGGTCGAGTATCTCGTGCGGGGACTTCGGAAATTTCGGGTGAAGAGCCATAACTATGATTTTATTTTTGAAGCGGCGATCTTGTTGTCTTTGCGAGCATCAACAAGAATAAAGTTCTGGTCATTTTCCAAATTATTTTTTTTCAGTACCTTTTCTATTTTTTCTTTTTCCTCCAATTTGAAAAATACTATGACCCATATACCGTTATTGGTCTTGTTTACTTCTTTGTACTTTTTGAGCTGGTTCAATATGTTGTCCTCCAAGCTCTTGCTTTTTGCCAACTTAAACTCAATAAGAGTTTTGTCTTTCTTGCCCTGCGAGGCAGTGAAGTCCGGCATACCAAGTCCGTTTTTTGGGTCTCTGTTTAAATCACTTAAAGAGCCGTACCAAACAAGCCAAAACATTCTTTGTATCCAATCTTCATCAGCGGGTTCATCTCCGACATATAGGTTCAGATAATTATCATGTAGCTCGACGCATTCCTTAAAGTATTTTGCTCTGTCCAAAGCTTCTTCATATGATGTGGGCGGGGTAAGACTGGTATCAATACTTTCGGCAAATCTGGTGAATTGATTTTCAAGAAATGCTTCCGTGCTAGCAACATACTCAAGACTGATTTTCTCAGCTTGATCACCTTTCTGTTCCTTAAGTTTTATATATACGTCAATTGCTTGTCGGAACTGCCGAAGCGTATCCATAACAGCTTTTTTCTTTGTTTCTTGCGTATGATAGCCTTCCGGCTTATTTGTTTTTTTATTTAATCTGGTCTTTTCATACTCTCTAAGTTTTTGATTGAAATAAGCAGATAACTGCTGCCGAAGTACGTTGTCTGGAATAGCGGCTGGTATATTTGCAAAATCCCTTACAAGGTCATCTCTGTTAATCCAAATCTTTTCTTTGGTTAAAAGGTCCTTAGGGGTTAATAGAACATAATCTCCATTGAAAGCAGGGAGTGTGTATCTTTTTGGTTTCCATACATGGGTATCGAAATCAAACTCCGCACGTTTTATTGTGAACTCTCGAGCGCGATTTTTATCGATATGTTTTTTTGTAAACTTTTCGGTTTCAGTGGCTAAGTAATCAAGTATTAAATTGGTTGTAAAATCACTGATAGTATCTTTACCTACGCGATCGGTAATCAGTGTGATTTTTTCTAAGTGGTGGGTCTGTTTCCCAGAGCCAAAGTCATTGAAAAGCTCAACAAAATTATCATTAAGCGCATTTGCAAACTTCTTACCTAAACCACGCCCCTTGTTGCCCACGAAAGAGAAACCGAACCAGTTTTGTTCAACCTCTGGAAACCTGTAGTACGAATCTATTATTCTCGTGGGTAGTTTTTGTCCACTGAAAGACACTGAGTTTTCTTTCAAGAAAACGAGATACTTAATTATGTGATCATGAAGCTCTCTGTATTTCTTTTTCTTGCTGTAGAAAAGATGAAAGGGGTCAATAAATAGTGGCACATCGGCGACTAAAGAGATGTTGAACAGTCCGACCTTGTCGAGGTCTTTTTTCTTGACAGAAAAATATTGATTGAACTTTAATTTTTTACTCATACATTTATTTATTTTCAATCAATTTCTTTACCTGTACTATTACCTCGTCTGCATCCTTTTTTCTGGCGTTGAACTCAACAGTATTTATTCCGTACCTCGCCGAATTAGTTAGCTCAATGAGTGTGTTGTAGTGTTGCAAGATTGCACTTAGACCGTTTAGCTTTGCCGTGACCCTCAAAGATGCGGCTTGTTTTGATAACGCTCTTTCAGATTTTTCTTGAGCTTCGGCTGTCCGTTTTAGCTCCTCCCGCGTCAGTTGGAGCTCTTTCCTCTGTAAGCTAAGCTCTTCTCTTTGAAGGAAGATGGCATAAACAACTCCCAAAAATGCAAGACTGGAGAAAAGTGCATTGAGTCCTCCGAATGTATCGCCGAACTGCCCACTTTCTGACCAGCCAGGCAGAAAAAACCGCACTGCAAAAAAATAGACGAGAAAGACCAGAGCGACCGCAAAGATTGATAAGGCAATTTTCCTCATACAGTGACTTCAACTATTTTCATCGTGTCGTTGCCGAAGATGTCCACGACCTTGACGGCGATTTTGTGCTTGCCCTTGGAAAGTTCCCGGGCAACGCTTGTGAGTTCGAGGTTACGATCCTTTTTGGTGCGGAATGACTGCCATTCATTCTCGAACACGTAATCACCGGTCCATTGCTCCTCCCATTTGCCGGTCTCCTCGTCCTTCACGCGGATGATCTCCTTTTTACTCTCGAAGTTGAAGTCGATAGCCCAATAATCTATCCAGTCCGTCCACTTCTTCGTGAGGATCTCCTTCGTGACGATGCCGTGCTTATCTTTCGATACCTTGATAATCTGTCCGTTCTCGACGATGAGCTTCTTGCGACCGTTCTTGAGATTCTCCTCGACCTCTTTGAGTGAATCTTGGTTGTAAAACACGGAGAAATCAGTGAGCTCCATCGCCACTGTATTCTTCTTCACAATCGGCTTCACTTCGATGTAGGAGACGTCGTGGAAAACCACCTGATTCTTCTCGATAGCACGCTTGTCAAAAACGTCTCGTGGTATGTACTTGAGAGCGAGATCAATACCTTTACTCTTTGCCTCCTCCTGAATGTTTGGGAAGAGTCCCATCTCGAACTCAAAGGCGAGCACATCGACCTTCGTTATTTTCTTTTCTAGGCACTCGTCTATAACTGCCTCCACAAAGAGACGCGATACGGGCAGATTGATAGGACCGATGGCAACAAGGCGGGCTGCCTTCTTGCCATGAAAGGTTTTGAAGCCGCCGAATGGCTCCGCCCTGTACGCTGAAAGAATGAGTGATGTAAACTCCTTCTCTTTTTGTGCTATCTGTCTTTGTTTCTCTTCCTCCCGGAGGCTCGGGTTCACGCCGATGTAGTGCTGGCGCTCATACTTGCCGAGGTTGAGAATCTCAAACGCCCGATAATCTTTACCCTCATTCTTCAGCTTCCGCTGAACCCCGATCATGCGCTTGCGCGTGGTATGTATTGCAAACTTTCCAAGATCAGCACCTATCCACTTGCGCCCCAACCCTTCTGCGACTACCAATGTGGTGCCCGACCCTACAAAGAAGTCAGCTACTAAGTCACCTTCGTTTGAATTTATCTCGATAAATCTCTTGAGCAAGTCCTTCGGTTTTTGAGTCGGGTATCCGGTATTGTCGTGTGACATTTTGTTCTCATACGCGATATCCCATACATCCGTGATTGTTTTACCTTCTTTCTCCTTAGAATGCATCTGTCCTCTATATGCTAGAAGGGGCATTTTATCGTAGTTGAATATCCAGTCGTCATTGCTTTTCGAGTACCAGAAAATCGTATCGTACTTTCTAGGATAAAAATTCTTCGGTCTGCCGCCGAAATCGTGGTGCCAGACAATATCGTTTCTATGACACTCTTTCCCAAAAAGCTCATCTAGCACGAGCCGAATGTACGGACTGACTCGCCAATCACAGTGCACAAATATGCTCCCGTCGTTGGCAAGTAACTCCTGCATGATAGAAATTCGCTCATAAATCATGGCAATAAAACTATCCGCACCCTTCCCCCATGTGTCGCGATATGCGAGTTCTTCCAACACTGACGGCTCTTTTGTAAACTCCTCATCGCCAATCTCGATATTCATTGAGAAGTCAGCTCCCACATCGAAAGGCGGATCTATGTAAATTAATTTAATACCGCCCTGTTCTTCAATCTCTTGGCGAAGCGGACCGTTCTTCAAGCTTGAGAGAATGAGCTTGTTGTCTCCCCAGATGAGCTTGTTCGTCCATCCTTTGAGTTGTCGTCCCCGTGCATCTACGTCGAAGAGTGAGCCCTGCAGTTTTGCTTCCTTCTCACTACGCGGTTCGTCTACCTGTTCGATGACTTGAAATGGAAGTACCGTATTCGTGACTTCGTCGGTCTTGCCGTTCCATACGAGCTCCACCTCCTGCTTCTCATCGAAGAGCAAAAAGCGATACTTGTCTGGCAGGGGTTTACCCGCCTCAAGGTATTTGACGATATCGCGTTTTTCGTTGTCTGATAAATTCATATATGATAGTGCTTGCCTCGCATTTAGAGGCACATAGAATTATATAGCAACTACGCCAAAATTTCCTCTCTACGTGATTCTGCCTACGAGGGAATGCGCGGACATGTTCTCCAAAGTCCGCTTCCTGCGAGATCGGCAACCTCCTGTATCCTTCTTAGTTCGTCTTTGAGCACTGCAGGATATGAGTAGCTTGGTTCACTGCCTAAGGCGACAGTGCCATGACCGCTTCCGATGAGGAAAGCAGCCGCGTCCATCGTTTCGTTCGTTCCATCTTCGATTTGCAGCATGTATCCCTCGGAATCCAACAACCGAGCAAGTGGGTCAGAGTCATCGGCAAGCGGATCCACCTCAACGAGATATACAACCTTGTGAAGCAGATTCGAGTTCAGAAACGACACTGCACCGCTAGTCCAACATCCGCCTGCTTCTGTCGCGCTCCATCCGCTTGGAGGGAACCCCGGAGGCGTGCCCGGTTGTTCGCTCAGACCGGGTATGTGTATCGTTTTGAAATCCAGAATCTGTATCCCAACGCGATTGATGGCATAAGAGACTTTGAGTGAGTGATGGTCAGCAACCTCCTCAACCCATAAGGCACGTCCCAAGGGAATATCTGAAGAAACTTTGTCTTCATAGTCCACCACGTATGCGGATGGATCATTCACATAGTCCGGATTTGAGACTTGAAACTGCGTAGCACTGTTTGTATCTTTCTCTCCCGTCGTTGTTTCTTTCCCGGAAATACCAACAAATACAAGTGCGGAAACTAGGACGAGCGCTATGGTGCCGCCCGCGACAAGGTAAATATTTCTCATATTTTTGATCGCCTACGTTTGTAAAGTGCCCACGCCGCGAATGTCCCGCATACGAGAGCGATAAAGGCGATGAGATAAGTGGTGAAAGCGAATATATCTTCAGCCACAGCCATCGAACTCCATACCGAGTCAGGATCATGCGACTGAGTCCACTGTTCTGCGAATCGTGCGAGGAGAATCTTGTCTGCCAACATTCCTATTGGGGTTGCAATGACAAAGGAAAACGCGACGCAAAGTCCGCTTGTGATTGCAATGATCCATAATGTTTTTGTCTTGAGTTTTTCCATACAAAAAGCCCATGGCGGGCATATGGATTTCTCCATAAGGCGGATCACGCGAACCCCACCATGGGTTTTTCACTCGTGATCCGACTGCGAACCATACCGGACAGATTGCTCTATCACGGGTTAGGTTCAGGGTCTCTCAACCCTCCTGCTATTCAGTTTTACGTCCCGTTGCCGGAACCTGCCCATTGTAGCACCGACAAATATTACGCAATAGGCAACAAAAAACGGCAGCCCCCGAGACAGGGACCGCCGTTAATGTTGGAAGATTGGCTACTCGACCCGCTCGACACTGTGAACTTCTAGGCAGCCTTCAGACATTTCGATTGAAGTCTCTTCCCAAAGCGTTCCCTCGTAGATGTGAGCCTCGATCTTTCTACGAGCTTCTTCAGCACTATCAGCTTCGAACTCTACCGGTAGCAACTCGGATTCTGATAGCCAGACTCGGTACTTTGCCATACGCTACCTGTTTGCGAACTGGCCGATGGCCTCCGAGGCGTCCTCTCTGCTCATCGAATCCAGTCCGGCCTCCCAGCGTTCGCGTTCCGCTTCGTCCTCCACGTTGAGGCTGACGAGCTCGCGAAGGTAGCTCTTTTGCTTGTCCGTGGCGAGGTTAGCGCTTTCCTCCTGCTTCGCTCGATACGCTTCGCCAAGCCCTTTTGCGGCGGCTTGTTCGTGCGGTGTATCCAGCCGGAGCGAATCCAAGACCTTGCACGCGGAGTTGGCTGCGGAAAGAAAACTCGCATTGAGGCAAATAAACGCGGTTCTTTCTATGCCACGATTTATGCGCGTGAGAATGGCAGAGCCGTGACCTTTGCCCACCGGCTTACCGTCCTTGTCCTTCAAGAGGCACTGTACCGCGATGAGTCCCGGTACGTGCCGGAATGTTGCCAACGTATCCGTATCCTCGGAGAACGTAGCGGTAAACTGGTACGTCCCGCAGAGCTTCTGGATTTCCTTCCGCATCACGTGTTCCGGATCCTGCGTGTCCATCGCCTTTTTCCTCATCACCTCGATTGGATGGGGTTGGATCGGCGACAGGGTGCGGCGTCTGAATGTTGTCGTGTTCATGGTTGATGTTTCTAATGGTTATTAAGTCCCGTTGATAGGACACCTCAATCGGTGTTCCCAACTCAAATCCCATGTCCTCTAGCGTTGAGTTCGCAATCTTGATCATGGGTTTATCCATCGTGCCGGGATTTCGCACAACGGTTTGACGTTTGACGGTCATGAGATTCTCTGCACTTGGCGTTTATGGAAGAGATTGACGGTCCGACGGATCTTCTTGATCACCTTGTCGTTCTCGTCTCTCACTTCGACAAACGTGATTGATTTCAATGCTTTCTGTCCTTTCTTCACGACGTAGCCTTGGGCGAGCCATGCGGAAAATGGCATTGCATCAGACGACGCTTGAAATTCGTCGGCAATAGCATCGCCCCATCTTTCGCGAACTTGCTCTCTCACGGCTTCCTCGGTCTGCTCGCTGCCTTTCCATGGCGACACGAGCGTTTCTTTCACGCTTTGCATATGCAGGCATTGTTAAACCACGTGCACATCGACACGGCGCACAAAGGCTCGGCGTGGGTTGGTAAGTAAGTGAGTCTTCAACCCTTTGAGTGGTTTATTGTGGGGGGGTATCCGGGGTGATTTCAAAGGGACTCCGGGTGCTCCTAGGTACCATAGGTATAGGGTGTCGCACGGACCCACGCCATTTTGGGGAAAACGGACTCTAGTAGACTGGGGTATATCGGTACATTAACAACACGCACTATAAAAATATGAGGAAGCTTAAGGAGATAGGAGAGATGGAAGGCGAGCTCTGCGCAAAAGTCTGGTACAACCGCCATATGGGATACAGAGTGGACCTGGATGATCTAAGCCAAGTTCTTGTAGAGAAACATTCGGAGAAATTCACTCCCCAAAACTCAATCTGCAGAGAGATTTGGGAACGTGCTCTCGAGGCGGCGAAGCGAGTGGAAAAAGAATACGGGGAACATAACCTGGGACCATGGGACGACTTCGACTGGGGCATGATAAACGGGAAGTTGTCTGCTTTACGATGGGTTCTCGGGGACGAATGGGACATGCTGGATACCTGACATAGCCCTGAACAGAAAAATTGTATGCCTTGGACAGCACCAACAAAGCACTTACGCCGCAAGAAACGCAAGATGGGTCCGTTCTTGCTTTAGATTGTCTGAGGGATATGCTTTATCCTCGCCCTATTTGAAGCATATGAACCCCAACGAATACGTGATTCTGGATATCGAAACAACCGGCCTGGATCCCGACTATTCCTCGATTATCGAAGTGGGAGCCATCGTGGTCTCTGGCAACAAAACAATTTCTGAATTTTCCTCGTTCGTGAAGTATGACGAGGAAATTCCGGAGGACGTAAAACACCTCACCAAGATCACGAGCGAGATGCTCACCAGTGCGCCACCGCTTTCAGATGTGCTGAAAAAGCTGCGCGAATTCATCGGCAAGCGCCCCGTTGTCTCTCATAACGGCTTCTCTTTCGACTTCAGAATGCTTGCGCGAAACGGTTTTCCCATTGAAGAAAAATACGACTCGCTTGAGCTGGCATTCTTCGTACTTCCGACAAATCCAAGGGGTCATAACATGAAAGCTCTGACGGAATATTTCTCGCTCCGAGAAGTCCCGCATCGGGCTCTCGAAGATTGCAAGCTGGAATTTGAGGTAATATGCAAGCTCCTGAAGGAATTTTCCAAACGGAAGCATGGAGCCGCTCTCAAGGCAATCGCGGAGCGAGGCGGATGGTGGTGGGCTGGATTGCTCCCCGGTAAATCGGAACCGGGTGGTCACATCTGGAGCTTTGTAGATCCGCACGTCCCGTATCGTAAGCGCGATGCTGAGCAAGATCGTCTGCTTCTTCAAACAAAACAGATAGATGTAGATAAGGTTAGAGCGCTACTCACCCCGGGAGTCCATACTGTGGCGAGTAGCGCAAACTACTCTGAAGACAGACCGGAGCAAAGAGAGATGGCTGTAACAATTGCCGAAAAACTGAATTCGCATACACATTGCGTTATCGAGGCAGGCACGGGGGTCGGAAAGTCCAAAGCATATCTCGTGCCATCGTTGCTCTTTGCAATCGAGAATCATATTCCTGTGATCATTTCTACGTTCACGAAACCCTTGCAAGACCAACTGTTTTTCAAGGAGATTCCGCACCTTCGGGAGCTAATCAAGGGAGATTTGCGCGTTGCAGTCATAAAAGGAAAGCATAATTATGTTTGTCTCAAAAAGTTCGAGGAATTTTCTGATGAGACATTGGGCACGCTGCCGACGCGATCCCTTTACGAATTTGGGAAGGATGAAGTGCGATTCACATCCCGTCTCGCCATAGTCTTGCTTTCTTCGTGGCTCATCCATACAGAACGGGGAGATTGGGACGAGTTGCCCTACTGGCTAACAGATAGGATTCCGAAGAGTATTGAGCACGAGGTTTGCAATACCGACGAACTTTGCACGGATGGCACATGTGAACTTTACGACGAACAAAGATGCTTCCTTGCAAAGGCGAAATTGAGGGCAAAGGATGCGGATCTAGTTATCGCAAACCATGCAATCGTGCTTTCCGGCATTATTCCGAGCTCGCAAGGGGAAGAGATTGTTGTTGACGAGCAGGCTGAAGACGAGCCGGGAGAGCAAAATGTCACGCGGAGCCATGCCATCTTCCCCAACGAGGCGAAATTCCTCATCATTGATGAAGCACATCATCTCGAAGAGGCTGCCACTTCTGCGTGGAGCGAGATTATCTCCGGACCCGTGCTTGAGCAGCTTTTCCAACAACTCTACGGGAAACGAGGCGTGCACAAAAGACTCGAATCAATCGCGAACCAAAAGAACAATGAAAGGCTCATTAAATTAGCTGAAAATTTTGCCGGTTTAGAACAAGATACGCGCCTCGCGGTAAACAACCTTTTTCAAGACATCGTGCCAGCAATCATGCCGGAGAGAGTCGATGCAAAGAATAATAATTGGAGCGAGTATCTCTCCTTCAAGAAGCTTGAAATGACACCTGAACATCTCAAAGTGCTGCGTGAATCCCTAGAGAATATTGCATCACGGATAAAGTCTATGGGAAATATTCTAAAAACATTCTATGAAGAGGAGAGCAATCCCAATGTGAAAAAGATTCTTGGCATTCGGGGGCGAAGGGCGTTGCTGACAGCGTGGTCAATAGATGTCATTACCGACGAAGGTCCCGCTTACGTTCGATATCTAGAACGCAAGAATTCTGTCACAGAGATCAAAGCAGACCTTATATCGGTGGCGCAAACTCTAAAGGAGGAGGTGTATGATAACTTTTCGTCAGTCATACTCACCTCGGCGACTATAACGATCGGAGGCACTTTCAATTTCTTCGACGAACGATGCGGCACAAATCTTATGGAACAGGGGAAGGTTGGGCACCGCCTGTTGCCATCGTCCTTTGATTACAGCAAGCAGGTGCAGTTTCTAGTACCCGAAGGGATCACGTATGCAAGCAGAGGCGAGGGATTGGTCCGGCACTACGAGCAGTGCCGAAGCCTTACGGAAGAGGGTGTCATCGCTGCCGGAGGTGGTGCTTTGATACTTTGCTCCAGCCATTCAGCGGTCGAAAACCTATACAACGACCTTGTCCGTCCCTTTGCTAAGAAAGGACTTTATCTCATGCGTCAAAATCGCGGTAGGTCTGTTGGTACAGTCGTTCGTGAGTTTAGCGAGGACGTGCACTCGGTACTTATAGGCACGAGGTCGCTCTGGCAAGGCGTCGACGTGCCCGGACCGTCTCTTCGTGCACTTTTTATTTACAAATTGCCGTATCTAGCGCCTGGGAATCCCGTAATCGAGGCTAGAGAGGAAGTTCTTGAAAACCAAATGAGAAGCGGCTTTAGCGAGTACTATGAGCCGCTCGCCGTGTTGGCGTTGAAACAGGGCTTCGGAAGGCTGATACGCAAAGCGACCGATATTGGCGTTGTCGTCATGATGGATGACCGGATTCTCCAAAAAAGAGCCTTTCTGAACTCATTTCCACCCGGAGTAGTGGTAAAACGTGCTGACCGAACAGCGATAGTATCAGCACTATCCACGCTATGCCCAAGAGAACTATAAAACACGAGCCCTGGAATTTCTGAAGTACAGCGGAGGACTCTCATATACTGGTATACATGGCATGGACAGCCCCTACACAACACCTCCGGCGGAATAAAGATCTGCTGGATGATAAAGAGTTTTATCGTAAGCTCTCCGTTAAGTGGAACTACATTGACGAAGAAACAGCGGCATTTTTTTACCTTGGATTCGTGAAGCTCATTGCGAATGAGTTGAAGCAACACAAGTTCGTGCGGCTTCCCCACCTTACAGACATCGCCCTAGTTGAGCAGAAATCGAGACCGGCATGGGTCGGAAAGGCACACGTACGTATAGCTCCGCGTGATGTGCTGAAATTTTACCCCAAGGAGAAAATGCGCCGGTACTTCAATAAACGCCAAGGTGACCCCGTGCTTCTTGCGCATTAAAAGCCTCAATCCCTGTTTATCGGGATTGTTTTCGGATTGAGCACGAAAGAAAAGAGAGAGATTCTAGGAAGCGTCGAAGGTGAATCGAAGAAAAACCGTCATGGGGTCTCGTTATTGAATTCTCCAGCCGTCGTCATAGAGAGTAAAGGTCTCTCGCGATTCTTCCTGCCCATCTTCAATGCTAGCAACGTAGCCTCCGATAATTAGGCCGAAAGGCGTGACGTCATAATAAGTCTTATATTCTGCTGTCATGGTCTTCTTCCCGTTACCTTCCGAGGGTTCGGTAAGGCCCGTAACTTCTACCTTCGTGGGCGTGGCGATCAGTATTTCTTTGACGTCTTTACCGGAGGCGCCAGCAGGCAAGAGGTAAGGCTGTGCTGCGTCAGTAAATTCGAACGTATAGTACCCACCCCTAATTTTTATTAGGCCGTCTTTCTCGAGATCCTTCGCGTGCTGCCTTCCACTTTCGCTCAGATAAAACAGACCACCGTCATAACCATACACACCGTCGGCGGTTTTTTCGTATTCCACAGAGAATGTTACTGTCTCGGTCTTTTCTCTCTCCCAAATCATCTGCTCCGCTTTCGCTCTCGTTAGTTGATTTCCCCCCATCGGAATGTTACCCGTTGAAAAGAAATAAACAGCAACGCCGATAAGTGCGACGACACCGCCAATGAGGATGTATGTTTTATTGGGCATATTTATAATCGTGGCCCTACTGTCGCTATCCTCCAACCGTCGTCATATAAGGAAAGAAGCAGTTCTAATTTAACGGAAGGAACGGCCACGTACTCAATAGTTGCACTGACCATAGCAACAGAGTCTCCTTGCATAGAGATACCAGTAATTGCAACGTCTCTTAATTCCTCGTTTCCTGACTGTGCTTTGAGTTGCTCCAAAACGGTTTGTCTGGCTAGCTCCGTCGTAAGTCCGCCGCCTTTTGTAACGGGTGCAGGGGTGTTTGTGCCACTGCTCCCGTTGAGGAAGTAATAAGCAACGCCACCGCCAAGCAAAACCAGAATCACTATGCCAACAATAAACCTTGCATTCAACATAATAATATACTGCCGATTGATGACAGAACCCCAGTAGTCTATCAGGTGGCAGGAAGGGCACAACCACATGTCCACCGAGGGCCAATCAGGGACGGTAGGGGCGATGTTTCCAGTGCTTTGTGTGACGAATGCTGGACTCTGCGTGGATTGTGGCAGATACTGCAATCAACATGGTCACGTTTTCGAGATATCGAATCGTTACGGGCATCTTTAGCGGCCTTGTTGCGATTTTGATCTTTTCAATGCCATGGTCTGTCGCAGCGGCGGCTTTGAACAGTCCATTACAGTACGGCGATCAAGGTTCACAGGTTACAGCGTTGCAACAGGCACTTGCGGATCTAGGATATTTCGACCACGAGATAACAGGATATTTCGGGACCGTCACACAAGCTGCCGTCATAAAATTCCAAACGGTAAATAATATCTCTCCAGCAGAGGGATACTTCGGGCCTTTGACGTTGGCCAAGTTGAAAAGTGGAGCGAGTGTGTCTGGGGGCGTGACCGTTGGGGCATCCACGCCTGCCCCTCCTCAAGACCCGACGTCTAACTCTAATATTGACCCCAATCCTTCAAGTGCTCCCGATAACTTGTCGACCACTGGTAATTTATCAACCGCAACTCGTGTTAAGAATTTCGCGGTCAGTGGTATTGAGAAGAACACTTCCATTTTCTCCAGTATAGATGCTTTCCTCAGCGGAGCTAATTTAGATGCTTTTAGTGTTCAGGAAATAGGAGATGCTCGTTCTTTCTGGGACGTCATGAAAAATAACTTCTCCGTGGATCCTGGAATTGCCCTCTGGAAATTTCTGATGTTATTCCCAAAAGGGAGCGTTGAAAGCCAGAAGATAGAAGCCCTTCTTGGAGAAGGGTCAACATATTTTGCAAAAGCACTATCTGACGGTGACGACTTTAAGTCTTTTTCCCTGCCGGCGTTCGATTCTATTCCTTGGACACGTGATTGGTTGGATTGTAACGATCAGTATGTAGCAGAATGGAGACTTGCCGCTGGAATAATAAATGCCTACAAAGAGAATAGTAAAATGAGCATTAACATCGTAGCTCATAGTCACGGTGCGGTGATTGCTTATAACACGCTGCGGTGGCTAGAAACAAACCGCCCCGAGATCAAAATAGGTAATTTTATTACCATGGGCACCATAATAGAACCTGGCAGTTATGTACCGATTTTAAATCCTCGAGACGATAGTTGTTTATCGTTAGATGGCCAATTTAATCTCTACCAAAAAACACAACCGGGCGATGCTAATCAATTCAGGCGGCCAACTAACATTAAGCATTGGATCAATGTGTTTTCACCTCAAGATGCTGATCTTTCGAAGAAAGTTGACATAGCTGATGAGAACGTATCTTTTGATGCTTTGACTTCCTATCGAAAAGACCGTCCTACGACGATATCCTATAAAAAAGGAAAGCCTGTTTATTCGCCACCGTTGCCAGCATTCTATGCTCATTCACAATATTACCAAGACGAAAATATTAGGCAGATTATTTTTCAGTGCGGTCAGGAAGGAACATGTTCTTGGAATACAATTAGCTCGCCAGTCGTTCCGACCCCTGTACCTCATGCACCCGCTTCAACTGCCTCACCACCCCCTCTAACGCCTGTCCCAACTCCCCCTGTCTCTGCTGCCTGCAATTTCACCAGAGACCTCTATCAGGGAGTGAGCGGTAATGATGTCTTGTGCCTGCAGCGATACCTCAACTCGTCCGGATTCATCATTGCCGCGAGTGGCCCGGGTTCTCCGGGGAACGAAACGAACTATTACGGTCCGCTTATGTCAAAGGCAGTGAGCAAGTGGCAGATTGCAAACAACATCTCTCCGGCATCCGGAAATTTCGGCCCACTCTCGCGAGCAAAATTTAATGTAACACCTATACCGCTCTCACCTGCGCCCACACCATCGCAGCCGCTACCTCCTCAGACCCCCACGCCAACGCCGCCATCATCCGCCCCTTCGGCAACAGTAAATCCCCACCTCTTGAATACACCAGTTTCCGCTCCCAAGGGTACGACGTTTTTCTTTCAAGGGACCTACTTCACGCCTCGAGGTAGTATTACAGAATTTATTACAAAGCCGAATGGTGAGAATTCTACCACTCACTATCAAACTGACGACAATGGCAGATATTCTAAAAACTATGGTGACAGCGTATTCTCAATGTTTGGGACATACACAATCTATTGGATTGACGATACAACTGGCAAAAGAAGTAATACAGTAAATGCAACAATACTGGCCGGTAACGTTCCGCCAATTCAAACGTCCAATTCAGAACTTCTGCAATACAAGAATTTTGATTTGATTGTACATCAGATTAGGAAGACCGACGGACTAGAAGTACCAGCAAGTTATCAGTATAGAGATGGCAAAGGACTATTGCTCATAGATATTGAATGGCTGATCAATGAAGCAAAGCAAAGCGGGTGGAAGTACGAGATTCTCAAGACCACTATTCCCACGCAGGGCAAGTGGTACGGCCTCTGGCGGGACAGTGACAATATCTATCACCTCATCATCGATGGGACAGATGTGTTCCAATCTTCGAATGTTGATGAGACGCTTGAGCGTGGACGGCGTGATGCAGCAAATTATATGGGCAGCACTGATTACACCAACTTCCCGAACATCCAGTCAGGTATTCAGGCTCTCATTGAGGAAGCCGTCCGGCAGGGGCTGAATTAACCGGTGCCTTCTCTTTCCAGGAGAGACCTACCCGTTACCAAGGTACACGGCGTCATTTTTACTTTATCCCTCTAATAAAGCGAATCTGACGCTGTGTCTGCACTATTTACTCTTTCCCAGAGCTTCGCCCTCTACACTGGCGACCATATACGAAAACTGTTTGAAGAACCGCCTTCCACAGATCGCCAGTGCAAAGAGAAAACCTCGCTTTTTGGCGAGGTCTACCCATCTCCGGTCTACTTCTTTGCCTCTTTATGAGGCGTATGACTCCGACACCATTTGCAATACCTCGTGGTGTCAATCGAAGAGTTTGAACTGGAGGGACAGAACCTTTTTCTATCCCTCCTATCAAAGATCAGTTAGAGCAAATATACACCTTCGCTTCCGAAA
>Ga0209542_10006682_pt1 | contig 22347 bp, 17 predicted proteins | sample RifCSPhighO2_01_FD_184028 | JGI IMG/M metagenome (GOLD analysis project Ga0209542, IMG submission 184028) | Soil microbial communities from Rifle, Colorado - Rifle CSP2_plank highO2_0.1 (SPAdes) (version 2) | ecosystem: Environmental > Terrestrial > Deep subsurface > Rock core/Sediment ... | reverse complement strand
AGCCAGCATCAGCAGGACAACTTGAGCAGTCTTCTCCACCATTAATAATTCCATCTCCGCAATAAGATTGTTGCTGAACTCCTGAATGAATCAAGCCCGTTATTTTGAATGTATTATTTGTCTCGTCCGCAAAAGTGCAGTTGTATTTGCCATTGTTAGCCGTTCCGGGGCATTCAATTCCAAATTCATTTGCTCCATTGCATAAAGATGATATTTGGGATATTGAAGTTATTTCTTCATCTTTTATGCACAAAGTTGTCAAATTATTTATGTTATCAATGTATAATGTTTTTGTTCCTATTATCGGCTGCCCATTTAATTTTATAATAGTTAATCCTTTAGTTGAATTTACCTGAATGTCAATGCTAATATTACTTAGATCAAGATTGACATTACTGAAATTATAATCAAATTCTGCTATTGTTTTATTACTATTTTTGATTCTGACTAATTTAGTTTCACTAAATCTCTTGCTAAGGTTAGTTGAATTGTCAATCTCAATAATTGGATTTATTGTGGAGGTGTTTATATAACTAGAATTGCCAAGAAGCGCATCATCTGTATCATTCATATTATCATTATCATCATCAGAATCACAAACATCCCCGAATCCATCCTTATCAATATCTTTTTGCTCTGGATTTATAATTTCAATACAATTATCATTTTCATTTGGAAGTCCATCATCGTCTGTATCAGCATCAACTGCAAAAAAAGTCACAAAGCTGTTAGCAACACTGAACGCGTCATTGCATTTTACGTCAAGGTTGTGCAATCCCACTGTTAAATTAAACAGCAATGCAGATTGTTTACTATCTACCTCTACAAACTTCGCATCTTTGCTTGTTATATATACTAATGGATACCTCTGCATTTCTGGATAGTCTATGTCCAGAGTTGCTGGCTCACTTGATGGTGTTTCTCTCTTGATAAACATGCCATATGATGTAAAACCATATGCTACATTTGTCACGCCATCTGGCGTTCTTGTAGATAATTTTTGCCCTTTTTGGCCAGCGGTAAATCCCGACAATTCTGCATGGGACACTTTGGAATTTGAATCACCGGTGATGTTGACTACATAATCTATCGGCCTAAGATTTTCTACACTATCTTTTGCGTTTACTTCATATAACGAATCTGGTGTTTTAATGGAAAGTATAATTTGATTTGGAGTACTATTAACTAATCCAATCTCTGCCCCATATCTTGTTGTAAGATTAACATGTGAATCACCGATTGTATTTAGCACGCCATTAGCATCCAAATCAACCTTAATATTAAAGTCATTTGCTGCTATACTGCTAGTGTTAAACACTCTGAAGTCCGCACCGCCGATTTTTAAAGTAGCTAACTGTTGTTCTCCACCACCCGAACCTGCAGAATAGGTTTGCTCTATAGTATCACCTTTTCCGACATTCTTAAACTTAAGCACGGGGTTGTCCGCTGTCGCTTTGTCCGCTCCTTTATACTGCAGCACGTAAGTCTTCCTTTCTCCTCTTTTCCTAGTGCCATCAGTCACAACAAGGTAATCATCTTTTGTGATCGTCGAATTTTCTCTGTTGATGAAATCTTTGTCAGAGTCACCAAACAAGACAGCACTTGCCGCATCCGCCTTTGCTATTGGCACATCAACTTTGTTGCCATCACCATCAACAAATTCTAGGTTGTATTGGCTTGAGCCGCTAGTTTTGAGTCTTATTTTCTCAGTATTAGCCGACTTCAGACCCTTGTACTCAATATCCCAGTTCTCAGTAAACAATACTTGGGGTTCTGCACTCGAGCCACCCTCTGCCTTGATAACTTCACTCAACTTTCCATTTGCAGGAACGAAGAAATTGTCATCCGCAGTCATGTTGACGTGTATTCTCGTTATTTTAAATGTCGAGTTGTCATCAGACCCCTCTATTATCACAAACGCATCATCGATTGAATTATCATCCACTTTCAGTGTGTTTGATGATACCACGTCATTGATGTCTGTATCCTTTAGTTCCAGCTTATTCGCACCAAGGAAAAATGTTGCGCTGTGAAGACCTCCCGCGTAATCCTGATACAAGACGTCAGTCACTCCAATTGTAGTGCCATCTGATTGCTTGTCGGTGTCTCCATATTTCAACTTTCTTGTTGCTTGTCCGTTTACTACAAATTGTGCTTCGTCTGAATCAACAAAGTTCAAAGTTATTTCATAATCTTTTCCTGAAATTGAATAAGTTCTTGTCTGTTTTTCCAATAATGTGTCTTTTGCCACTCCACCCATCAAAGTTAATACAACATTATTTCCTACTGTTGATGTTCTTTTTGCAGTTACAATCGTGTATGTCTTACCAAACATCTTAATGTCAACATCTTGATAATCTGTCAAAAACAATCCTGTCGCTGAGGCTGCACCATTTGAATCATCAACGTCGCTCTCTAATGCTGTTGTAAACTCAAGTAAATATCTTGCAATCTCTCTTCCTGATTTGAAATATAAGAAATCTGCTGTTGTGTCTTCATCATTCTCAGTGTAGATAACATAACCAGTGTCTAGTTTACTTTCTGTTCCCGGTCCTAATAGATACATGTATTGGTTGTATGGTGAAGTTACTTTATTGTTTGTGACAGAACCTGATGCCAATTCATGCAAATTGCTTTTATCTATATAAGTTGTGATGTTTCTTAGTGTTTCCACAGTATCACTTGTTGAACCATCTTCACTTAACTCAAGATGATTTGATGTTCCAACCAGCCAGGCATCACCTGAAACTTCAATTCCTGGAGGCAATATTACAACATACTTCTCTGCCTCTTGAAGATCTGTAAAAGGCTCTGAATCTAAACTATACTGGCAATTAGAAAATTTATTAGTGCTAACATTTAGCCATAAAGAATTGTCAAAGATTAGGGTGTTATTTAAGGGGGATATGATTTTTAGCGATAAGTTAGTATTATATGGTTTTGTAATATTTGCTGGAGCCCCACCACCACCGCCATCACCAGGTTGGGGTAATGCAACAAAAAAAGTAACTGAAGTTGAGTTGGAATTATTGACACTATCGCTACATCTTACATTAAGTGTATAATTGCCTGCGCTGGATGTTTGAATATTTTGTAAATGTTGTTTTTCTCCTGTGATATTCATTGTTATTGATGAAGAACCGCCACCTGCGCAACCGCCGCCATTGCTGACTCCATCTCCTGAAAAACAGTATATAAAACTGGAACTGTAATCACAAGTTGCATTTTCATTAGTTGTTACATTCAAAAATGTTGAACTAGGTGTTATTGTTGATCCATTCATGGGTTTAATTATATTTATTTGAGGTGGGGTAATATCATTTTCTAGTTTCAACTTAACAAGCCAAATATCAGATGAGCCAGCGCCATAGGAAGAAGTGTTCCCAATTAGGATATAACCGCCATCGGCAGTGGGCTGCATGGAAAATCCTATATCGCTTTTATTTCCCCCAAACGAGCCATTCCAGTCTTGATTGCCATTTGAATCTATTTTCATCAGCCAAATATCGTCAGATCCGGAACTGTATGAGGAAGTCCCGCCAATTAAAAGATATTTTCCATCAGGAGTTGGTTGCATGGAATAAATTACCTCGTTCCCTGAATCTGAAAAGTTCTTGCTCCAGATTAGGTTTCCTTGAGCGTCTGTTCTCATAAGAACTTCATCAATTCCACTGGGATTGACAGGGGATGAGCTAGAAATTAGGTAGCCGTCACTTAATTCAAGAATTGAGTGTATAAAATCTGTGGATTGTTCACCTGGTAGGATTTTTTTCCATAATAAGTTTCCATCAGAATCTGTTTTAACAACAAGTCCTCTTCTTCCTCCAAAAATATAACCTCCATCGCTCGTTTGTCTGAAAACTTTTGTTTTTGTAGTAAAGGTATCAGATATGTTTTTCGTCCACTCTAAGATACCAGTTGAACTAACTTTTATCAGTTGGAGGGGAGAACCAGAATTAGGATTGGTTGCACCTACTACATAGCCCCCAGATGGTAATAATACAGCGTCGATTGCCGTAATTGAAAATTCTCCGAAGTTTCCTCCGAGAATAGACAGATTCCATATCAAATTACCATTTGAGTCAGTTTTTATAAGCTGAATCCCTTCATAATAAGGGGTTTGCCAAAACACGGAAGATCCAGATACTAGATAGCCGCCATCATTTGTTTGCTTTACAGATGCAATATTATTTTTAGTTGTTAATCCATAAGTTTTATTCCACAATACATTACCCAGGTAATCTGTTTTTAGAATCCAAAAATAAATTGAATTATCCCCATATGGATCGGTATTACCTCCTAAGATGTATCCTCCATCCAAAGTTGGTTGTACTGAGTAGCCAGAATCGTTAGCAAAACCCCCAAAAGTAACATTCCATTCAACTTCAAATTGACCGATCGCATAAGTAAAACTAGAAATAATTGAAAATAAAAATGCAAAAATTACCAAACACCTAATAAAATTTGTAATATTTTTACCCCCAGTTAGTACCAAATAGCTAACACTTTTTAAACTTTTGCCTATTGTTTTCCATATTATAATAAAAAGTATATTTATAAATGGGTTAAAGATAGCAACTATAAATGAAAACCTTCATAATGATTCCAACCTACAATGAAAGGGAAAATATCCAGATATTAATAGATAAAATCCTGAAATTAAAAATAAATAACTTGCATGTTGTGGTTGTTGATGACAATTCTCCGGACGGGACAGCAAGTGAAGTTCAAAAAATTTCAAAATCAAAAAAGAACGTGCATTTGCTGTTAAGAAAATATAAAAAGGGAAGAGGGGCGGCAGGCAAAGCAGGTTTTATCTACTGCCTGAATCATGGAGCTGATGTAATAATTGAAATGGATGCCGACATGTCCCACGACCCGAAATACATCCCACTAATGATAAATGAGTTAAATAACGCAGATTTAATCTTAGGTTCCAGAAGAGTTAAGGGCGGCTCTGAAGTTGGAAGAAGCCCTTTAAGAAGGTTCGTGACTTGGGGAGCAAATCTATACATAAAATTAATGCTTGGAATAAAAGTCAAGGACTGCAATTCCGGCTTTAGGTGCTTTAAAAGAATAGTTTTAGAAAAAATCAACCTTGATAAAATTGAATCGAGAGGGCCTTCAATTGTGCAGGAGGTATTGTTCAAGGCCCATTTGAAAGGATTTAAAATAAAAGAAATCCCAATCACATTTGTAAACCGAACTAAAGGCAAGTCGAAGCTCGGACTTCCTCAGCTGGCTGCAGGATATTACATGATTTTGAAGCTGAAGATAAATCATTTGCTTGGAATTATTTAGGGAATTTTGAATGAAATATTAAAATAAGGAATTATTCAAAGTTCTCTATAAAAGATAAAATATATCAACAATCTGAAAAATGAAAATAGCAATATTAACCCCGACATTTTCTCATTACAGCGGCATTGACAGGGTCGCCGAGCAGCAGGCATCGGAATATTCAAAAAAAGGAAATAAAGTTACAGTATTTGCGCTTGAAGCCGATATCAAGCCAAAAAATTTTGAATTGGTAATTCTCGGAATGCCAAAGAGTTTATTCTTTCAGAGATTATACCGACTGTTTTTCTTTCTTGATGTTCAGAAAATAAACAAAGCTACAGATAAGCTAAAAGATTATGATATTGTAATTTCACATTTCTATCCCATGAATTTGATAGCCTCAAAGGCAAAGAAAAAATATGGTATAAAATATGTTTACCACAATCACGGAATCGGCTACAGCGAATTATTCGGAAATATTTTTGAAAAAGCATACATAAAATTATTTTTATTCTTTAATAGGAAATCATTGAAAAATGTTGATGAATGCGTGTCAATAAGCAAATTCATGCAGTCTGAATTAATGAAAGAAACAGGATTGGACAGCAAGGTTGTTTACAATAAAATTGATACAAGATTCAAGAAAGGAATAAATGGCAAGGCAATAAGAAAACAATTGGGAATAAAAAACAACGAAAAATTATTGTTTTTCATAGGAAGGCTCTCGCCGCATAAAAATATCCACACTTTGCTGGAAATTTTTAGTGAAGTCAATGAAGAGATGCCAAATGCAAAATTGTTGATAGCAGGAAAGCCAACATTCAGGTCATATTATAATGAATTAAAGCAAAAAGCAAACAAAAACGTGATTTTCAGTGAGGCAATAAAAGATAAAGAATTGCCAAATTACTACGCTGCTTGCGATATATATGTGACAGCATCTTTATGGGAAGGATTTAACTTGCCGGCAGCAGAGACGCAAGCGTGCGGAAAAAAAGTTGTCGCTTTCAATGTATGCTCGCATCCTGAAGTCATCAAGAACGGGATTTTAGTTAAAAAAAATGACAAAGATGCATTTGTTGATGCAATAATTAAGTTATTAAAATGAACCTAATAAATAAATTCAAAAAATCAGACAAATACACAAAATATTCAATTTACATAATTATATTATTCTCAGTTATAGTTTTCTCATTAACCTCAGTATATCACGTTTCAGGAGACGGATGCTGGCATGTACCGGTGGGAAAATTCATCGCAACTCATGGAAAATTCCCGCTGTTTGAGCCTTTGGGCAGGGACGAGCCGTTCTGGAGCCCGCCGTTATATCATATAATAGTTGCAGCTGTTTATTATTTTTTCAGTGCATTTAATCATAATGCAGCAAATTTCGCAATAAAATTTATATCCCCGATATTTGGAATTTTAACTTTGATATTTTCATTTTTAGTAATTAAGAAGCTGACGAATTCAAAAATATCCTTCTATTCGACAATTTTCCTGGCATTTATTCCGATATTTATTGACTACAGCGTTTTAAGCTATGTGGAAAGCAGCATGACATTTTTTGTGATTTTAAGTGTTTATTTTTTAATTAATGAAAAAATTTTCTTATCCGGAATTTCAGTTGGATTGTCAATTTTGGCAAAGTACAATGGGATTTTTATTTTGCCGGCGTTGATTTATTATTTGTATAAAAAGTACAATAGAAAATCATTTTATAAAAATTCAGCAATTATTGTCATAGTGTCTTTATTAGTTGCATCGCCTTGGATTATAAGAAATTGGTTATTGTTGGGTAACCCGATTTGGCCATTCCTCAATTTCATATTCCATGGGTATCAAATAAAGTCATACTCGGTTCTAAATATAAAAAATCTGATAAGTTGGAATTTGGTTACATTCACTGTGTTGGGAGTTTTTGGTGTTCCGGATGGCAACCCGGCTGCTTTTAGGTTCGTAAGCTGGATGCCGAATATAATATCATATATAGTTGCGTGGGTTTTGATTATAACAACATTTATGTTTTTATTATATATATTCATTTCTAAAAAGTCCGTGAATTACGGCAAAGACGTGAAAAAATTCTTAAAAATATGGATTTTATCGTATTTAGTTTTATTATTAGTGTACATAGCAAACGTAGGTTTTTCTGTATCTAGAATTATTCTGCCAGCTTTTCCTGCTATTGCCATTTTTTGCGGATTGGGGCTTAATAATTTTATAGAAAATTTAAAGACTAAGAAAAATAAAATTTTGGTTTTTTCATTAATTGCTTTGATAATTATTTTATTTATATTCACGCTCATTTTTAAAACACTTTATGCCGCCTCCTTATGGAACAGTTACAATTCTGATTTTGAATGGGTCAAATCAGGCACAAATGAAGGCTCAGTTTTCATAGCCAATGGCCAGTGCATTCCGTACAACATAGAAAGAACTTCATTGTATTTTACCGGCGAGAATTTAAACAAGGCCGATTATGTATGGGTTAACCAAAATTTCTTCTTGGACAGGCGGTCTATTTTGAATGATAATGAATTAAAGGAATTGCAATCAAAAAATTACAATGTTGCTTATTCAAATAAAAATACCGGTACCATAATTTATACAATCAAACATTAAATTTTTCCTTGAACAAGTAAACCTCGCTAAAAACTTTCAGAATATAATCATCACTAACTTTCCTGAACTTCTGCGTTTCCTTTCTTTTTTTAATTATTGAGCTGAAATTGAATAAAACAGAAAAAATTGCCTGTAATCGCGCAAATGCCAAATCAAATCTTAAGGCCAGAATATCCCTAACAATTGCAATCAGCCTGAAAAATAAAACATACGGCAAATATAAAATAAGATTATTTAATGAAAATATTTTGAAAAAAGTGGTAATCAAATTTCTTTCCATCAAAAATGTCGAGAATGATTTGCTTTTTTTCTGCATTGTGGTGGAATGCATATGGTACATCACGGATTTCGGCTCAAACATGATTTTCTTTCCGGCTAATCTTATCCTTAATCCCAAATCTACATCTTCACCGTAAATAAAATAATCATTATCAAAGAGGTACCCAAACATATCAACAAAATCTTTTCGTATCATTCCCACCCCAAGATAAGGTATTTCTCTTTTCGTTTCTTTGCCGCTTCCTTTTATGTGGCCGTTGTAAAATGCCCTCGAAAGCCACGTTCCACCGGATTTCAAATTCTTGTCATAAAAGTTAATCAGCCTTGGAGCGACCATAGCAACGTCCTTGTTTGATTCCGCAGTTTTAACAAGCTCATTTACGCAATTCTTATCCAGCCTGATATCATTGTTTAGGAATAGAATATATTTTCCCTTGCAGCCGCTTAATCCCAGGTTTATGCCGCAATATCCTAAATTTTTCCTGTTTTTAACCAATTTTACAGTTTTGTATTTTCTTTTTATCATCTCACGGCTGCCATCGGTGGAATCGTTGTCAATAACAATTATCTCAATCTGCCTGTAGCCTTGCTCCATTAATGTATCAATTGCGGTTTCAATTATTTCTTTTCCGTTATAGTTCACAATTACCGCAGAAACCAAAGGATTCATTTCTTTACTGCCCTCAATTCAAAATCTATTTTCAGGATGATTTCTCCGAGAAGATAGCTTACAAGGTGCCTCAAGTCCATGACATTCGGGAACAATGATTTGGGAAGAGGTATTGGCGGAATAATCCATCCAATTCTTGAAGGCAGCAGTTTTATTTTTTCCATCTTAAACCCATAATAATTGTCATAGCTCCTGTTAAGCTCCGTAAACATTTTCATGCTGTCCACGTTAAAAAAATAATTGTGATTGGGATAAAATGCTGCTGATGAATGCCAGTACGGGACAATCAGCCGCACTTTGGCGCCATTTTTGCAGATTCTGTTTATTTCCTTCATCGCCCTGAACAGGTCCTGCACGTGCTCTATGACGTCTTGCCCGTACACTTCTTCAAAATAATTATCAGGAAAAGGCCAGGGATATTTATCAAGATTGTGAACGACATCCACACCTTTTATTTTTTCCTTATCAAGATTTACGTACTCTTTTTTGATATTAGTTCCGCAGCCCAAGTGGAGCTTTCTCGGCTTCTGCATCAGATAACAACCTCTGGAAAAGTATCGGGGTCATTTGGGTCAAACGGCCTGTCAATATACATCAAAACAAAAAGCATATCGTCTCCGACATTTCTAAAGCCATGTGCAAGGCCCGGAGATATTTTAATTATTTTCAAATCATCTTCGCTTAGCATGATTTCTTTCTTCTCTCCAGATTTCATGTCTTTCAGCACAAGATGCATTTTCCCCTTTATGACACAATACCACTCATTCATTTTCTTGTGGTAATGGTTTGCCTTGACAATTCCGGGATGCGCTGTAGTAATTGTAACCTGCCCATTCATTGTATTATTAACATCCTCCGGCCTGAATATTTCAGCAAGCCAGCCCCTGTTGTCAACATACATTTTCAGATTTTTTATTTCTATTTTTATCATTTTACACCGCTATTTCATCTTCTAACTTTCCATATTCTAACTTATTTCTTAGTTAGCTATGCAAGAAAGTAAGGCTATTTAAAAATATTTATATTTGGAATGCAGTGGATTTTTATTTAAGTAAAGTAAGACCTAAAACACTTCTAAAATAGTTGCCTGGATTTTTTTTCATTGCGCCCTCAAGAACTTCTGCGGCCGGAATTTTTTGTTTCTTAAATTTAATTTTACAAATAAATATACTAACAGGCCGAAAACTATCTGAAGCCAATATGTCACGAGGCGGTCCAGTATTGCCACTGACAGGCTTAAGTTTTTTCCAATGCCGAATAATATAAGTATTCCGGAAACACCGGATTCAACAAATCCCACCCCGGCAGGCGTGATGGGTATAGCTGTAAGCAGGTTTTCAGCAGTCAGAATGAAAGCTATTAAAGGAAATGGTAGGCTTAAATTAAGAGACAAGGTAATCATATAAAAAAATACAACTGCAAACAGCCAGTCAGTAATTGTGAAAAATATAACTTTTGCAAGGATTTTGCCGTCCGTGCATTCATTTAATGCATTTTTAAAATTAGCAATTAGCATTATTAATCTCTGGGGCAAATAGCGGGTTTTGCTGTCATGGAAAATCACAGTTAACAATATGACGGATAAAAATCCGGTAATCAGCACTATGCCGATGACTGCTCCATAAAAAATAAGATTTGGCAAATTTTTGTGGAAGACCGCGAGAGCCAGTATAACGAATGCCACAACCAGCAATATTGCATCCGCAAATTTTTCTATAAAAATTGTCCCTAATGTTTTTGAAATTGGAATTTTTTTATTTTTTTTCAGAAGGTACATCCTATAAAAGTCTCCAAACCTCATCGGAGCGAGCGAATTAAAAAAAAAACACATGAATATTGAGTAGGATATGTATGAAAACTTTAACCTGACGCCTATTCCTTCCAAAAGCACCTTCCATCTCGCTGCCTTGATTAAAAAAGAAAAATAATATATGAATAAGGCAATAATAAACAGCTTGAGGTTTACATTGGAAATTATTTTTAATACCTGATATAAATCAAAATTCTTAATAAAAAAATACAAAAACAGGCCAATTGAAATTATGGAAACAATCCATTTTAACGAATCATATTTTTTCATTTAATTTATTATTTTGTTTTGCTATTGCCTTATAATAATATCCCAATATTTAAATATTACCATACTAAGCAATTTAAAGCATGAACAGGGAAGAGCACTATCGCAGGAATATTGAATACTTCAGGGAATCTGCGCTTTATAAGAACGGATATTATGATGCAAAGGCTGGAAGAAAACAGCAGCACAGCATTTGGCAGAAAATGGAAAGGGGTATAGTGTTCGGACTTTTTAAAGAGGCGCTGGGCAGGGATAATATTGCAAAAGTGGCGGACTTGGGATGCGGGAATGGCGATTTTACCCTGCAATTGGCAATGAGCCACCCGTCCATTAATTTTTTCGGCGGCGATTTCTCAAAAGAGGGCATATCGCTGGCAAAGACAGCATCTAAAAATGTAAAAAATATAAAATTTAAATCCTGCAATATAGTTGCAACTGGTTTGCATGACGGGTCATTTGACTTGACCATATGCATGAATACCCTGCACCACATACATAAGGATGACTTGCCCAAATCGCTTAAGGAGCTTGCCCGGATTACAAGAAAATACTTAATAGTGGAAATTAAAAATGCAAATAATATCTATAACAAGAGGATAAATGACAGAAGAGATTTCCCCCATAATTTCACCACGGAGGAATATGTGGAAACAAATCTAAAAAAATTCGGATTCAAACTTGAAAAATCAAAGCCGATCTTTCTTTTAGAGTCACTTTCTCCCATTGTGGTGTTATTATTCAGAAAAATAAAAAATGCCTGAAATGACTGACAATATAATTAGCATAGACCTGGAATCTTTTGTGCACATAGATATAAACAATAACGACAGTTCCAATAAAAGAAAAAAGAAAGATGACGGGTACGTTATCAGGGCAACGGATTATATTCTTAAAAAACTAAAGGAGAATGATGCAAGGGCAACTTTCTTTGTCGTGGCGGAAATATATGACTGGTACCCGGAACTTATAAAAAAAATAAGAAGAAATCATGAAATAGGCCTCCATACATATTCCCACAAAAAAATAACTGCAAGAAAGATTATGCTGGACGAGTTAAAAAAATCCTCCAGGTTTATAGAGGAGTTTGCGCCCCGGGGATTCAGGGCTCCCCAGGCTTATATGCCAAAAAATTGCTTGAATATATTAAAAGATTATGGATTTTTTTATGATTCATCATCCTATGATTCAATGGAAAATTCTGGATTTATAGAGGGCGTATTAGAAATACCGGTTTCAACCTACAATATGTATGGAAAAATAAGGAAAAAGAACTTCCCAAAGCACCTTTCTCTGAACCTTATGAAAAAAGAGATTCCTGTTGGATCCGGTTATTTTATCGGGATTTTTGGAAAAAACATTTCTTTTTTCGTGGATAGCTTGAACAAGCGGCACAGGCCTTACGTTATGTTTATGCATCCGTGGCAGATACAAAATCCTGAAATGAAAAAAAGTGGAATATTAAAAAGCCTGATGAAAAACCCCGCTATGTTGCCCTATTACATAAATAAGGGGCATGTATTTGAATATCTTTTAAAAAAGTATAAATTTATGAGCTTCAGCGATTACATTAATAAAAATAAATTATTAAAATCAAAAATATAATCCAAATAAGGGTAATTCAATAATCATGAAAAGAAAAAAGAAAACTCTTGTAACCGGAGCTGAATGGCTCGGGAGAAATGCTCCAAAGCACAAGATTTCACTCGTAATGCCGTGCTACAATGAAGGCTCATCTATATATAAAAATATCAAGGAAACAATTAACACAATGGGGGATTTCAATAATTTTAATATAGATTACGAGATCATATTGGTTGATGACGGCTCTACTGATAATACCTATTCTGAAATAAAAAAAATTAAGTCAAAAAAAGTAAAGCTTGTTTCCTACAAGCCCAACAAAGGGAAAGGGCATGCATTGGTATACGGGTTTAAGTTTGTGACAGGGGACCTGGTGGCTTTCATAGACTCTGACCTTGAAATACACCCAAAACAGCTGCTGAGATTTATAAGTTATGTATATGAGTATAATGCTGACATAGTTATCGGCAGCAAAAGGCATCCTGATGCAAAAGTTAATTATCCTTTAAAAAGAAAAATTCTGAGCACCGGATATCATTTGTTTGTAAATCTGCTTTTTGGGCTGCAGGTGCACGATACCCAAAGCGGCCTTAAGCTGTTGAGGTACAGCGCAGCCAAAAAGATTCTTCCGATGCTGGTTGTTAAGCATTATGCATTTGATTTGGAATTGCTGGTGGTTGCAAAAAAATTTAATCTTATGGTTAAAGAAGCCCCCATAGAAGTTAATTTCAATTTTGACAGGAAACGAATAGGCGTAACGAGCTCATGGCCAATATTAAATGATACGCTGGGAATTGCGTACAGAAAATATATACTGAGATATTACGACCCAAAAAAAAGAGCCTGATTTTTTTATTGTTCAAATTGAGTTCAAAACTCCACAGCTTGCTGTGACGCAAAACTCAATTTGAACTTAAAAAACCCCGCAGCTTGCTGCGATTGGGTTTTTTATTTATTTGTCAGGACTCGTAATGGTACAATAATATCCCGGTAAATTCTTTTTGTTCTTTAAGTGTATATTGCGAATCAAAGTATTTTTTTATGCTGTGGCCCGAGTCGCTGAATTTTTCAGCGGAGTACAAAAGCCAAAAGCTGCTTTTTCCGGCAGTGGCTGATTTTGCTTCTTCGACATCATTAACACCTTGGGAGTTTGCAGTATTGTAGTAATATTTGAGTGCCAGCTCGCTTACCGGCTTGTTTATTAGAATAATATCCTGCCGGCCATTGTTGTTTTTAAGATAAGCTGCCGCGTCACGCCACTGTTCCTTGTCAAAATTAGCATAATAAGAGTAAACAGGGATAATGCTGAGAATTGCCAATAATATCAAGATTGCCATAAAATGCTTCTTGAATGTCAGGATGCCTTTGGAAGCCAGGATGAAGTACGGAGGCGTTGCAAACATTATATATTGCACAAAACCAACTATGGATGCGCTTGGAAATAAAAGTGACAATAAGAATGGAACAATAATTGGTATAAAAAACCAGAACAATAGAATGCATTTGTTTTTGTCCGTTAAGTTGCGCATGCTAAAATGCTTATTTTTTAATGCACCGATAAGCGACATTGAAGCTAAAATTATTGTTATTGATAAAATACATAGTATAGAAGCCCATCCCAAAACCGTCAATAAATTCAAATTCATGCTTCTCAAGGCAATTCTGGATTGAAAATCCGGTGAAATCCAGCTGTTTATCTGAATAAAAACATAAATCAGTTTGCCTATTGTCGGCTTATAAATAGAAGAATAAGGGTATTGGCTGTGGAATATTTGCTTAATAAGAACGGGTGTCCAGGCAAGGTATGCAATGAATACTCCGAATGCAGATATTAATGCTTTTCTAAACTGCAGCCTGTAGGATTTATGGAATATCAGAACAAAAATATATTGGGACATCAAAATTAAAAAACTCAGATAATGGGTGTATATCATGGCAACAGCGCAAAGGGAATATAAAATCCAGCTTAGATTTTTATTATTATTCAGGGCTTTTATAAAAAAATAAAAAGACAGCAGAGTGAGGAAAACAAGAAAAGAATAATTTCTGGCTTCCTGTGAATAGAAAATATGCTGATGGTTTATGGACATTATAAAAGCGGATAACAGGCCTACCTTATCATTAAAAATCATTTTACCAATTTTAAATATCACGCATAAGCTGAGGATCCCAAATATTGCAGAAAATAATCTTAAGCTAAATTCACTTAGGCCATTGATTCCTGCCCAGAACCGGATTAAAATGTAATAAAGCGGAACCTCCCCGCCCCCAGCTTTGAAATATTCCGGAGTTAAGGTTGCATAGCTGTAAATATTGTGAATTATGTAGGAATACGTTTGTTTTACCCCGTAGGCCGTCGAGCTTTCATCCACCCAAAAGCTTTCATCACCCAATCCGTAGATTCTTAAAAATGCACCAAGAACAATTATCAATGCCAGCAGCAGGTAAGTTGTTTTTTTATTCATTTTTTAGTTGTTTTTTTATCCGTATTTTTATTTATAGATTATTATTTTTAGGTTATTATTTTCAAATTGTTATATTTTATATAGAGGATTTTGAATGAAAATAAAAAAATGGGTCATTCGAAGTTCTCTATCTTTAACGCCGCAATTCGGGCTTTATTCAATGATAAATTGTGAGAGGTAGTTATTTTCTTTTAATATTTTTAAATTTTTTATTCCGCCATTTATCTTTGGCAGTCTCGAGGTTAATATTTTTTTTGCTTTTGAAATATCCAGTGATGTGTCCAATGGTCTTTTTTCATGGCCGGCCATTTCAGAGCTTTTTATTGGTTTTATCAGATTTTTTTCCAGCCCAAATTTTTCTGCAAGCTTTAACCCAAATCCATGTTTGCTGATCCTTTCATCTGAAGCTACATTCAATATCCCGTTAATATCCTTGTCCAGTATTTCCTTGAGGGCCAATGAAAAATCATTGACGAGCATTAAAGAGGTAAACTGATCGGTAAACAGGCTTACCGGGCGGCCATTAGACAGCTCGTCAATAATCCACGTTGAAAAGCTTTTTTTTTCTTTTATTATATTCCATCCAAAAAATGAAGTTCTTATCACTGCATTTTTTGCCAAGCCTATTAATGCTTCTCCCTGCAGTTTAGTGCTGCCATAACAGTTAATTGGATTTGGCGCGTCATTTTCGTTATAGTTTCCTTTCTTTCCGTCAAAAACATAATCAGTAGAAATGTAGGCTAGTTTTGCCTTTACGGCATTGGCAGCATCGACAATATTTTTAGTGCCTTCAACATGGATTTTGTAAGCCAGTTCTTTTTCTTTCTCGCAGGCATTAATACCAACCAAAGAAGATGTGTGAACTATTATTTTCGGCTTGATTTTTTTTATTAAATCAACTGTACCTTTTGCATCTGCAATGTCCAGATAGGCAGTTTTGCATCCCTTAATCTCAACTTTATGGGATGTATAAGTTGAAACAACATCAAAATAGTCCTTAAAGTGAAAAGAAATTGCGCTTCCAAGGAGGCCGCTGCCGCCGGTTATTAATACCTTCATGCACACAAGTACCCAATAACACTATTTAAAACTTATCTTGAGTCTAGTTACTGATTTATATTTATAGATACTTTAATATAGGGAATTTTGGAAAATTATCAAATATCTGGAAATTATTAAAATTCTTATCGGCCTGATTTATTGATTGCTTTGTATAATCTGTCCGCATAAACCTGCATTCTGAATTTTTCCACAACTCTTTTCCTTCCAGCGTTGGCAATTTTTTTTCTTAAGTTTGGATTTTTTATAAGAGTGATAATCTTATCTGCCATCCCGTCCACATCAAATTTTTTGTACACCAAGCCATATTCCTCCGTGGGTATCGTAAATTCCCTGCCGCCGCATTCCATAACAACAGCGGGCAGGCCGGAAGCCATCGCCTCGTTTACAGCCGGAGTAATTTCTTGATAATTTGCTAAAACAAAAATATCTGACTGATTGTATATTAGCGCCAATTCATTATAATCTCTGCTGCCCAGAAATTTTATATTTTTTTCCAGCGTGAGGTTTTGCGCCAAATCCGTGAGGTGTTTCTTATAATAACCATCGCCAACTATCCACAATTCCGCATCAATTCCAGCATCAATTATTTTTTTTAATGCTTGGATTATAAGGTGATGCCCCTTAATCTTATACAGGCCGCCCACTGACAGCAGGATTATTTTTTCATGTGTTTTATACTGTTTTTTATGCCCGCGAGGCTTAAAGATTTTTGTATCAACTCCATGGCCTGATATAATTATTTTTTTGGATTTGCTTATTAATCCAAGCCTTATGCACCTTTGAGCGGCTTCAGGATTTGCAAATATCAAAGACTGCGCATAATCATAGGCTTTTTTGGCGTACAGCCTGATGATATATTTTGTTAGACAGAAAAGAAAAAAACCGTCAATTGTCTGTGATGTCCTGTAAACTAACCTTGCCTTGTATTTTTTTGCAGCCAGATAGCTTTGGTATGCAAACCAGTAAAATTCCGGGTTGCTTGTTTCAATAACATCATAGCCTTCAAGCTTTTCTATCAAGTCTGTGTAAAAATATCTCGGCATTCCGAGCAACAAAAATATTTTTTCAAAAGGAGTCCTGTAATCAGGGCTTCTGATTTTTTCGATTTTAAATCCTTCATAATGCGAATTATTCCTGATATCGGTAAAAATAGTCACTTCTATATTTTTTGTTCTCATCAAGCGCCTGTAAGCCCCCAGCAGAACATGCAGGGAAGACTGCAAATTAAAATGAATTGGTATTACAACAGCCACCCTTAATTTTTGCATATCAAAAAGCGATATTTGAGTTTATATATATTTTTGCATAGAATTTATAGAGAACTTTGAATGAAAGTGACAAAGTAATTAATTATTCAAAGTTCTCTATAAACTAAACTGAATTTTTTCGGGCATGAAAAGTGGCGGTTGTATGCCTTGGATAGTCAGATGACCGATAATGGATAGTGAAGCAACATTTAAATAGTCCAAAAGATTCAACGACTGTATGATTGCACAATATCTTCCAAAACTTGTCAAGAAAGGCGGCAGCATGCCGCTGTATGTAACTTTTTTTGTAACGAACCGCTGTAACCTAAAGTGTGAGCATTGTTTTTATTCTGCTGAATTAAATAAGCCAACCCAGGAATTAACGCTTGAAGAAATAGAGAAGATGGCCAAAAGCATGGACCAGTTTCCGGTGATGCTGTATTCTGGAGGAGAGCCATTTCTCCGCAAAGATCTTGCAGAGATTACGCACGCATTTTATAAATACAATAAAATTAATTATCTTTCAATCCCGACAAACGGCACATTTCTCAAAAACACAGAAGAGATAGTTACCAAAATGTGTGAACTATGCCCAAAACTAACAATTGTTATAGACTTTTCCATAGATGGATTGCAAGAAGAGCACAACAGGATTAGGGGAAGTCCGCAATCTTACCAGAATGCTATAAGGACTTTTCATGTTATTAAAGGTTATAAACAGAAATACAAAAATCTAAGAGTTGGCTTTGTAACAACTTTTACAGCTACTAATCAAGATACTATCAATGAAGTGTATGATAATCTCAAAGCACAGAATCCAGATAATATTTCTATAAACTTAATCAGGGGAGTTCCAAAAAACCCGCTGGTTAAGAATATTGATATATCTAAATACAAGGCGGTTACTAAGCGTGTGCAAGAAGATTTAATGCAAGTTAATCTCCCGGGTTTTGATCCTTTCCTTGCGTCTATGGCCTCATATCGTTATGACATGGTTACCAAGACGTATGAAGAAAACAAATTCCAGACAACGTGTTACTCATCACAGATTTCCTGCGTGATTTATCCCAACGGGGATGTTTTTCCGTGCGAAATACTGGATGAGACAAAAAAAATAGGAAATATTCGTGATTTTCAGATGAATTTTCGTGAATTGTGGAACAGCCCGCGCAATAAAGAGCTGGCACAATGGATTGTTGGCACTAAATGCTTTTGCACTCATGAATGCAACATTGCGGCAAACATGGCATTTAATCCAAAGCATTTTACTAAAATTGCTATGCGGGCAGCCGTTCTTTCCACAAAGAAAGTTTTTAATGCAGCGGAAGAGCAGCAGGAAACTATTTCTTTGCCAGTCCAATCATAAAGCCTATGCCATAGCTCATTTGGGCAAGAAATATGACAAGCCACGTGGCTGGAATTTCATATGCTTTTGCGTTTCTAATTGATCCTATCAAAGTTGTCACAGCATAAAGACATAGAACGCCGATATAGAAATAAGCTATCAGTGGATGAAGCCACGAAACTATAAATCCCACAATAATAAAAAATAAGAAAGCACTCGGCACAAGATAATACCAGCGGTGTTTTTTGCCGCTGCGCAGCAATTTTCCATTAAAGAGTCCGTAGTAGAAAAACTGCTTGAGAAAAGGAAGAAATATCTTTCTGCGATGGTGATAGACAACAACTTCCGGCGAGTAAAGGATTTTTAAGCCATTTTTGGTGATGTCAACACACAGCTTGTCGTCTTCCCCTATTGCAAGAGATTCGTCAAATGAAATTGTTTCAAATAGTGATCTTCGCACGAGAAGATTGCACGTCGGAAGTTCAAGGACAAATTGCTCCGGGCAGTAGCAATTACGGATATAGCCTTTGCCGAATGCAACTTCAGTTTTCAGAACATTTCCCGCAATTTGCCTGGAAAAGGGGTCATCGTGGGGCGTAAGATTAGGCCCTCCTACTGCGCCAATTGTTTGGTCGGAAAAATAAGGCAATGCTTTTTGCAGCCAATATATCTCCGGATATGCATCATCATCAATGAAAGCAATTATATCGCCGGTTGCAGCATTTACGCCGATGTTTCTCTTTTGAGGAATATTTTTTGGTCCGCTTGGAACAATTTTCACAGTCTGCATGTCCTTAACCGCATCGAGAAGCTTTTGTGAAGGCGCGTTATTTGGAACTAATATCAATTCCTGAGGCTGATTCTTGAGCTTCTTACAGTGGTCAAGGCACTCAAATAAATATGGGGTCTCTTCCCTGTATATAATAACAATTGAAACAGTCGTTCTTTTAATGTTAATTGAAACATTCATTCTGCCCCCCTAAATGCAACTCATCACTGCAAATAACTTTCAATTTTAATTTCAATAAAATCATAAAATATAAAGAACTTCGATTCAAATATATAAAACTAATGAATTATTTAAATTTCTTCACATAAACAAAAAAACAGAAAATCGGCTACATAGCAATTATTTTTCTGAAATAATTCCCTATTCTTTTTGATATCCATAATGGCATTATTCCCCATATTGTTGTTGCAATTGGTGCTATTAGGCTTTTTCTTATATCAGGGGGTATATTTTTTTTGTCATACAGCTTATAATAAAATGTGTAAGGCGATTCCTTAGCGCCCCATCTTTGTTTGTACCTGTAAACAGTATCATCCTTAAGTGTTCTTCCAAAAATAAATTCCTTGCATTTTTTAAATTTTGCTTCCTCTATCGCCTTAAAAACTAGCAGGCTATTTGCCTGAAGATCTCGGTAACGCGGCATATAAGCTCCGGCTTCATATTTCGCTCTATCTTTGAAAATCAAAATTAGTATGGCGCAGATTATTTCACCATTATATTCTGCAAACAGAAAGAACCCTTTATTTTTCATATCTATAAACATTTCCTTAAAATAATCAAAGCTCAAGGGTGGGGAACCAAGGCTCCTCATCGTTATGAGATAAAGCTCATAAAACTTAGTTAGCGCTTCGTACGAGCTGTCTTTTTTTACAATAATAACTTTTTCAGCTTTTCTTATGCCGTTTCTAAGCTTTTTATCCAGGTTTTTCCAAATGTCCTCTGTTTTAATGTTAATATCCATATAAAAATCAGTATATTCATCTTTAGCTGTAAAGCTGGGCAGGTGCATTGGGCTGCATCTTAATTCAGCAAAATTCACATTTTCTTTTAATGCAATAGCGTCAATATAACCGACTATATCATTCAGCGTTTTTTCTTCAGTATGATCAAGAAAGGGCCCGCCCATATCAATTATTGGGCCGCTGATTAATCTCCTGCCAAAAAAAATGCTTTTAACAAGAAAGAGGGACATAATCCCGCGCAAGGCATTGTCTTCATAAACCATAAAGCTATAGTTTTTATACTTAAAATTTTTTTCAAAAAAATCAATCCAATGGCTTTGGCTGTCTATCCATGTCGAAGGGTGAATCTTAGCAAACAAATCCCACTCGTCCTTAGTTTGTTCCGAGTATTGCTTAAAAGTTATCACAAGCCCCAAGAAAATAAACTTATTTATATAATTGCTTATACGCAGATTTTCCTGGATGGAAATGGCATTTGCTTTTTGTTGTTTAGATAAATACCCACCATAACATTTATAAAAGAAACTGGGTTTTTTCCGACCATGAAAACCATAACAGTTGTCGGCCTTGGATATGTCGGTTTGCCTTTAGCATGCCTCTGCGCCGGGAAAGGATACAATGTTTTTGGGTTTGAAATTGACAGGCACAAGATTGACAGCGTCAATAATGGCCTAAGCCCGATTGAGGATGAATATCTAATAGATAAATTAAAAAATCTGAAAGGAAAAATAAAAGCCACCTCAAATCCAGCCGAATGCATTGCAAATTCTGATATAGTAATTGTCTGCGTCCCTACTCCTGTTGACAGGAAGTATATTCCGGATTTGACAGCGCTGATGGAATCCACTTCAGCAATTTCAAAGCACATCAGGAAAGGCGCTTTGCTGGTTATCGAATCCACAATTTATCCAGGGACAGTTGAGGAAATTGTTGTTCCAATTTTAGAAAAGCAAAAATTTAATATCCAGAAAAATGATATTTATGTTGCGCATTGCCCCGAAAGAATTGATCCGGGAAACAAGAAATGGATAGTTGAAACTCTGCCGAGGGTTATTGGCGGCGTAACAAAAGAAGCGACAAAAAAGGCCGCAGAATTCTACAGGAGCGTGATAAATGCAGAGATTCTTGAATTGAGTGGCGTAAAGGCGGCAGAAGCTACAAAAATAATGGAAAATACTTTTAGGGACATCAATATCGCTTTTGTCAATGAGATGGCGCAGAGCTTTGACAGGGCAGGAATTGACATTCTGGAAGTCATAAAAGGCGCTTCAACAAAACCTTTTGCCTTCATGCCGCATTACCCCGGTGCCGGCGTGGGCGGGCATTGCATAAGCGTGGACCCGTATTACCTTATAGAAAAAGCAAAGCAGCTCGGATTTAACCACAGGTTTTTGATTCTTGCGAGAGAAATAAATAATCACATGCCTCATTATGCTGTTGAACTGCTGGAAAATGAATTAGGAAAAATAAAGAAAGTTATCAAGGGCGCTAAAGTCGGGGTTCTCGGGCTTGCATATAAAGCAAATGTTGATGATATCCGCGAAAGTCCCGCGCACGAGGTCCTTAATTTATTAAAAACAAAGGGCGCAGATGTGCACGTCTATGACCCTCATGTCAAAACCGGAAGCAATGTAATAGATTTGGATGAGCTATTAAATAAAAGCGATTATATTATTTTAGTCACAGACCACAAAGAATTCAGGGAAATGGATTTGGAAAAGTTAAGGAAAAACAAGATAAGGGTTTTTATAGACGGCAGAAACTGCCTCGACAAGGAAAAAATAAAGTCCATAGGCATTCTTTATCACGGGATCGGAAGAGCATAACTAAAATGACCTCCTCTGCGGAATAAATTCCGCAGTATCCATTCAAGCTAAACCATGGTGCTTAGCTTGGTTCAAAATGTACAAAGCTGTGTCGCTAAGCTGATTGTATCCGACGGTAACAGCAGTTCCGCCGCGGCT
>Ga0209542_10006681_pt1 | contig 22349 bp, 23 predicted proteins | sample RifCSPhighO2_01_FD_184028 | JGI IMG/M metagenome (GOLD analysis project Ga0209542, IMG submission 184028) | Soil microbial communities from Rifle, Colorado - Rifle CSP2_plank highO2_0.1 (SPAdes) (version 2) | ecosystem: Environmental > Terrestrial > Deep subsurface > Rock core/Sediment ... | reverse complement strand
TTCCCGAAATCCCGATCTGAAAGCCTTGCGGGATGTGGCTCTTACGGAATATCTTACTAACTACGTGGCACTGGGCTTAGACCTAAAAAAATGCGATTTTTATTTCCAATCGGCACGTTCTCCCGATGGGAAGAAAGCCAATGCCTACTACCGGCTGGCTAACCTGCTGGCACGGCACGTGACATTTAATGAGTTCCAGGCGGTGTACGGGGAAATCACTCCGGGAAAAATGGTCTCCTCATTGCTGCAGGCCTCGGACATGCTGCACCCCCAGCTGCCGGAGTTCGAAGGCCCGCTGTCCGTCGTCGTTCCCGTCGGCATCGACCAAGACCCCCACGTGCGCTTAGCGCGGGACATGGCACAGCGCATCAAAGAATGGAAGTTCCTGCCGTTAAGCTCGACGTACCATCGCTTCATGCCCGGGCTGAAAGGAGACAAGATGTCGTCTTCTGATCCAACGTCATACATTGCCCTGACCGACATGCCGGAAGAGGCTGCACGCAAAGTGCAAAAGTATGCTTTTTCAGGCGGGCAGGCCACGATTGAAGAGCACCGCAAAAAAGGGGGAAATCCGGACATCGACGTGGCGTTCCAGATGCTGCGCTACGGATTAGAGCCGGATGATAAGAAGCTGGCAAAAATCGAGAAAGATTATCGCGCGGGAAAGTTGCTCACCGGCGAGCTAAAGCAGTTGGCGATTGGGAAACTGACGGCATTCTTGAAAGAGCATCAGAAGAAACGGAAAAGTGCAGAGAAAGCCATACAGAAATTTCTAAAACCATAAAAACCTTTAAAAACTTTCTCCTCTTTCTGCTCAGTAAAGAGGTGATAGTCATGGCCAAGCGTCGGCAAAGAAAGAGTGCAGCACCAAAAAATAGAAAATGGCACGCCGTGCCCCTGAAAAGCAGCTTCATGGTGCTCGCCATTCTGGGATTTTTGATTTCAGCGTATTTGGTGTATCCACAAAGTGCCAGTTACGGGCTCATTTTCATGGTTATCTTTGGAGCGATGCTTATTGCATCGATTGTCAGCATGACCAAAGCCCCCATCATGAAGCCGTGAGGAAAGCATGGCACGACGGAATACGTTGCAGTGGAAATTTCCCGCAAAAGAGATACAGTTCCTGCGCGTGGAAGTGCTCTTTGTGGCGTTCTTAACGGTGCTGATCTTTCTCGTAACTTTCTTCCAGCTTGGCGATGGGGCGCTGGCGATGCTCTATGCTTTTCTCTTTCTCATCATCTATGGCGTGCTGTCTGTTGTTGTCCAGAAAATCAGCCGCGCCGAGGCGCACTATGCGGTCCGCGGAAAGCATCTGCATGTCGTCAAGAAAACGCTCCGGAAAACTGTCACAGAAAAAATTCCGCTGCGGGACGTCCTGCACCATAAAGTCGACAAAGTCTTTCTCGGCGGGTATGTGGTAACGAAAAAAGGGCGGAAGCATTCCCTGTTCTTCAATACGCGGAAAGAGGCGGAAGGGTTTGAAAGGATGGTGAAGCAGGGACGACGGGCATAAGTTATTGTTTACTCAGCAGTTCACACTGACGCTCAAACTTCTCCTTCGCTTTCTTCTCTTTCCAGAAGACCTGATGCGAAGCTTTTTTCTCGAAAAGGGCAATAGCCATTCTGGTTACATTCGCACCACTGTTTATCCCATGTTTTATGGCGAGTGCCTTGGCTTCCTGCAAGGAGGCATCCAGCAGGCGAAAGTTATCCCGCTGGCATTTTTCTTCGGCCTCTTGCTCTTCTTCTTCGCTGAGAGTAATTTCCTCCCAAACGGGTGAAGAGCTGCCCGGAAGATGCCGCGGAAAGGCTTTCGAAAACACCATGAGCAGTTTTCCGAAGGAGGATTTTTATAGGTTAAGAAACTGAAGCTCTGCCATGACCTCCTGGGAACATGTGAATATCGTGCTGCGGCTGGCAGATATTGTCATCGAAGTGCTGGATGCGCGAGAGATTGCGGCCTCACGGCAAAAAGCGCTGGAAGAAAAAGTACGCCGCTTAGGGAAGAAACTCCTGTATGTCATCACCAAATGCGATCTGGTGCCCAAAGAAGAGGTGCAGCAGGCTGCCCACCAGCTCCAGCCGTCTGTGTTCATCTCCAGCACCGAGAAGTGGGGAACAACCATCCTAAAAAAGAAACTGCTGGAAATCGGAAAAGGAGAAAAAATAACTATCGGCATAGTGGGCTATCCCAATGTGGGGAAATCGTCGCTGATCAATGCTTTGGCGGGGCGGCATGCGGCTCGCGTTTCTCCGGAAAGCGGCTTTACGAAAGGGATGCAAAGAATTCGCGTCAGCCCCAAGATATTGCTTCTCGACACCCCCGGTGTTTTTCCCCGGGAAGAGCGGGCCAAAGAAGGGCTGGAAGCGGCCCGTTACGTGAAAATCGGAGCAGTGGATTACGGAAAGCTGCGTGATCCGGAAACGGCGGCGCTGCAGCTCCTTACGGACGAAAAAGAGCGTATCAGAACACACTATAGCCTGCAGGAAGAGGAGCCGGAAGAGATTTTAGAAGCGCTGGCAAAGAAATTTAAAAAAGTGCGGAAAGGCGGCTTTCCGGACAGTGAAGCGGCAGCCCGGCTGCTCCTGAAAGAATGGCAGGCCGGAAAGATACGATGAACATGAAAATACAATAAAAAGCTAAAGAATTATTGTTCTTCTGCCGTCTCCAAATCTTTAAAAAGAAGATACGTCTTTTTCAATAAAAAAAGTGCGAATGGAGGTGGATATAATGGGTTTATGCGAAAAAAAAGTTCAGAAATATGGTGACGTTTTATACGTCCTGTTCCGCGTTCTGGTCGGCTTCGGGTTTATGCTCCATGGCGGGCAGAAGCTCTTCGGCTGGTTCGGGGGCGTGAATGGCGGTGGTGCAGTTGCTTTGGCCAGCCTTTTTGGATTGGCTGGAGTTATTGAGTTTTTCGGCGGCTTGGCCGTATTGCTAGGCTTCTTCACGCGATTGGCAGCGGGTGTTGGCGCGTTGGAGATGGCTGTGGCGTACGTCATGGTGCATCGCCAGCAAAGTTGGCTGCCCCTCTTGAATGGCGGAGACCCAGCGTGGCTGTTCTTTGCGGCTTTCCTGGTGCTGCTCGTCTACGGCAGCGGCAAATGGAGCGTAGAAAAGAAGCTGTTGAAGAAGGAAGTGTTTTGAACTACTTCTTTTCTTATTTTTTTATTCTTTCTTCTTCTGATACGGCAACACAAACAACCCCAGAATCTTATCCGCCGTCTTCTCTCCGATGCCTTCAATCTCCAGCAGCTCTTGGCGCGAGGCATTCACTAACGCTTTGATGCTGCCAAAAGTCTCCAGCAATCTTCTGGCCGTCTGCACCCCCAGTCCCGGCAAGGAAGAAACGATAAACTCCTGCTGCTCCTGTTCGGTCCGCGGCTTGCGGGCATGGTAGGAAAAATCGCGGTCTTTGTCCTGCTCCCGCCTGGCCATGACCGCCAAGAGCTGCGCGGTATCGCGAGGATTCTTAGTATACAGTATCGGCACATGAAAATCCAGCACAATCGCTGCCAGCATGCCCCGGATGGCATTGGCGTGCACTTGGCGGACAGCATAGATATCTTCTTCCCCTTCGATGATGACGACGGCTTTATCAAAATTCTGCTTGAGCTCCCGGACTTGATCAAGCAGCCTGCCGTCAATTATGGAAGCCACAAAGTCCGGCACTTTTTTCAGTTCCACGCCGACGGTGCCCGAGAGTACGTAATCAGCAACCTGCAGCTGCGCCGTTTTTACTGAAAGCCCTAAACCAATAAGCTCTTTGACGACTTTGTTGTCTTTTTCGCGATGATCCGCAAGTATGGCGACGCTTTGTTTTTCCGGAATAAAAGAATCCAAGGTGATATTCTTATTTGCCGCCTGCAGGAAAGCGCTTTCTTTCTTAATCTGCTCTAACGTACGATACATGCGCTTTTCGCGGTGATGGGCCGTCCAGCGGTACGCTTCATCGCGCGTGCCCGAAGTCACCAGAAAATTCACTTCGCCCTGCTCCAGCCTTCCCGTTCTGCCCCGGCGCTGGATGGTGCGGATGGCTGACGGAACCGGCTCGTAAAAGATGACTTCATCAACTTTGGGAATGTCGATGCCTTCTTCTCCGACGGACGTAGAGATCAGCACGTTGAAAGCGGCAGCACGGAACTGTTCCAGAATTTCTTTCTGCTGCTTCTGCGAAAAGCCCTGGCCGTTTTTCTTGGCCTGGCCGAGAAAGAGATGGGTGGAGATCTTCTGAGCCTCCAGCTTTTTTTGAATGAGATCCGCAGAAGAGCGAAATTGCGTGAAGACAATGATTTTCGCTTGGGGCTGCTGCTGCAGCGTTTCCTGCACCATCCCCAAGAGCTTTTCCAGCTTGGGATGCGGAATATTTTTTTCGATGAGTTGTTCCGTCAACGCCAAAGCGCCTTTGAAGTGCTCGTCGATAACCAGATTTTTGACGGCTTTCACTGGGCTGGTGCGGGATTCCTGCCGGATTTTATCCAGATAAGAAAAAAGCTGTGGCAACCCCTGCGTTTCCAACAGCTCCAAGGCATGCTCGACTTTCAAGGCTTCCGCAGCGAGGGAGATGGAGCGCAGCAGCTCAAAGGAGCGGTCACCGGAAGAGATTTGCTTTTGCATATCCCCTTGCAACAATAAGAGGTCACCTTTGCGCAGCTCGGCAGAGGACGCAAAGCCCAGCTTCTGCATCTCTAATAGTTTTGATTTCTTGCACAGCAGGAGCAGTTGCTGCACTTTCCTAAACTCTTCGGGAAAATCGATGGGAATCCAGTTTTTCTTGATCGTCTGCACGTACGGCTGCACATCCGGATCTTTTTCGGTGCGGACTTCCACTTTCTCAATCTTCAATGTTTGGCAAATTTCCTTGATTTTTTCCAAAGTGCTGCCGGGAGAAGCAGTTAAGGCGAGGATACGAGAATAGCGAGCCCGCGTCTCATACTGCTCCGCCAGCCAGACATAGGCATAATCACCCGTGGCATGATGCGCTTCGTCGAAAACCAGCAGGCTGACATCTTCGAAAGCAACTCGATTATTAATCAAATCATTTTCTACCGTCTGCGGCGTGCTGATAATGATCTGCGCTGCTTTCCATTGGACGGCACGTTTTTCCGGGGCCAGGCTACCGGTAAACACCACTATTTTTTCCGGCGGGATATCCAGATGTTTCTTGAAAGTTTCCGCATGCTGCTCGCATAACGGCTTCGTCGGAGCGAGAAAAAGAATTTTCGATGCGGGATAGAAATGCAGCCGTTGGACAGTGAGCAGCAGTGCTATAGCAGTTTTTCCTAAGCCAGTGGGCAGGACGACTAACGTATTAAACTGGGCGGCCGTGCCGAGGATGGTCTGCTGATAGAGGCGAGGCGTGAAGTCACGAAGCATGGAAGAGGACGGAAGGGGGGAGATTTAAATATCTTTGGTGAGCGCAGAAATACCCGCCTGCCGTGCATACGCTTCTTCTAACCGTTTGCGGACTTCCAACAGATTGCTGCCGTCGTACAGAACAACATTCGGATGAGAAAAGCCTTGGTTTTGCTCGCTCAGCGGCATAATCCCCAATCCGCGAGGGCGATGTTCCAGCCAGCGCAGCATATACAGCGGAAAATCGTCAACCAGAACTTTCCCGTAGACGAGGCCTTTGTCTTGGGTGATGGTGATGTCTGCTTCAGGAGCCAGAGGCAGCACGTGCTGCTGGAACCATTCCACTTTCTCTTTCCAGGCCGCCGGCTTGCTGCGCGGGCCTTTCGTCAGGATATGAATCTGAAAGTTGAGAGCAACACATTCCCGCAGAACAGCGAAGCCGAGCGTTAATTCCTCTAGATTTGACCACCAGCCCGGCTGCCGGGAGATGGCATTTTTCCTCGCTTCAATATGAGTGGGAAGGTCTTCGTGATACAGAGAATACACCAGTTCACCAGGCGCAGCCAGCACTTGTAAATCCCGAAGCATGGCTCCATCATAATCTGCTAACGTTCCGTCCAGGTCGAATAAAGCGATGTTTTCGAGTGGGGGCATGATTTATGAGCCGGACAAACTATTTCTTGCCCTCGTTATCCGTACGAGATCTATATGTGCCAAGAATACCCCCATATCCAACCAATCTACTTGATTCTTTTCCGTCTGAACAGTTCATTCCTTTGCCTTGCTCTAGTCCCTGAACTGCATAAGCGTACATAGCTAATGCTTCACCAAATACCCTCGATGAATTGAGCCCTGTTTTTCTCATAAGACCCTCAAATAGTTTTCTCATTTCTGGGCCAAGTATTAACCTACATTCTAAATCATTTTTTACCATTTTCATGCCTCCGCATTGAATTGCTATTACCGAGGAAAGTTGAAAAAAAGTTTCACAACCTCTGCTTCCCCGTCAGCGTCACGATATTCTTTTCTTTCTCGATCGTCACCGATTCCAGGTTGTTGATGACGAGATCATTGCCCCTGAGATAAAAAGAAATATTGCGGAGATCGCGGATGCGGACTTTTTCCGTGTCTTTGATGTCCAGCACTTCAAAAGGCGCGCGGCCTTTGAGATGCGGATTGTTCTCAGTGAACAGGCCGATGAATGCGGACCAGAGCCCTTCAGGATGATCAGCGCCGGGCTTGCGGCTAATGACAACACTTTTGGCGTTGTAGACTTTCTTTTCGGGAGCCATGAACCTCTAAGAGCAGAGCCTACTTTTAAAGATTGCGGCTTGGACTTTCTGGTTGAGAAAAAAGCTGTTATCTTAATTTCTTCCTTAATTTTGCCAAAGCAATATAATCTTCTTTGGTTCCGCTTCCATCTTTGCATTTGGCTTCCAAGATGGCCAGATCGCCCTTGGAATCACGCAGGCGCTTTTCCACATCCCTTTTACTCATGGTCATAAGGAAACATCCAGACGACGCTTTTATATAAAGTTCTCGGTTTCGGAGTTCTTTTCAGAATAGTGGATCTTCGCATACTGGCTTTCTCTCGATCAGCATAAACAAAAAACGAGGGTACTTGTTCACGTTCGGACAAGCGTTCCAAAAAGAAAACTATCTGAACCAGCCCGAATTATGCTGAGCAGCTATTTCCCCGACCGCGTGAGCAGCAAGAAAATGCCTGCACCGCTTGCCAGCACCACCGCCAGAATCAGGCCGAGAGTCGTTCCCGTCAACAGCAGCACACCGGCTAAGAGCACCATGCCGAGAGCCATGCCGTATAAGATCCGCGACCCGAAGAATATCGCTAAGCCATCCAGCTGCGGCAATGGCAGCAGAGAAAAAAACGCCATCGCCAGATTGAGCAGTACGCCTTTGGAGAAGAAATAGCTGTCTGGGGAAAAGTACAAGCCAACTGCAAAGAGAATGGCCAAGACCAAATTCGCTGCCATTCCCCAGAAAGCAATGCGCCCATTCTGTTCATAAGAAAATCCATAGCGAAATTCTCCCAGACGCTGCCGTTCTAAAAAAGCCACAGCAACCGTGCCGATAAGCACCAAAGGCAACCGGCCCAGGGAAATGAAAGCGACAAGCAAAGCGATAATCAAACCCAGCCACCAGACTTTGACTGTCGCCCGATAGCCTTGGCTCAACGCATAGATTTTCTGCCAAGAGAAACGGATGAAAAAAGAGATGGCCACAATGATGAGTGCCAAGAACAGATGCGCCACGCCGAGAGACACGTCGAGCTGCTCCCCACCCCAATCGCGGAAGGAAAAGATGAAAGCCATGATGAAAATAGCGGCCACCAGTGGCAGAAGCTCTTTTCTGGAAAAAGAGAAATATTCCTGGATGCGGGAACGGAGCTCGGGAAAGCTGACCATAGGAAAAGAAAAGAAGAAGCGTTATAAATACTTTCCCTTTATGAATGAGAAACTTTTGCGTGGGGATGATCTTTTTCCCGAACTTCTGCTGTTTTCTCCAGCACTATCCACTGCAAAGCACTATCCCCCCGCTTGAACAGCTCTCGAGAGAGCAAAGTAAATTCTTCCGGAAAAGTCGGGTCCCACTTGTCCCGGCTGATCAACAGCAAGGTTCCTCCTTTCTTCAGCAGCGCTTTGGCTTGGTAGTACAGTTCATTGAGCCTCTCTTCGTCTTTTGAGGTGATGTGGAAAATCAGCCTATCGAAAGCATTCTGTGCAAAGCGCAACTCCAGGTCTTCGAGTTGACACTTGGTAATCTCGATACAATCCGTAACTCCCGCCAGCCGGGCATTTTTCTTTGCCGCTTTAAGGTTGGGCAGGCTGGAATCGAAAGCAGAGATGGGAAAAGCTGAAGCCGGTGCAGAAAGAGGCTGCAGCGATTCTGCAGAAAGAATATCTTGAAACAGCGGGCTGTTCTTGAACAGAAAATTGGTCCGTTCGGGAGTATGCACCGGACGCTGCGCTGCATAGAGTGCTGCTTCAATTGCCAGTACTCCATCGCGGCTAAACCCCACTAACAGTTTCTCGCCCCATTGAAAACGGGAAGCCCGCACAAAGAAATAGCCGAGATCACCTTTAAAGCTGGCTTGGTGCGCAAAGAGCCGATAGCCGCGGCTGTTCAATTCCACGCCACCGGGGTCCAGGCAGAGCAGGTATTCTTTCTCGACGGGAATGACAACGAGAACCAGTGCTGGACGCCGGTAGTCAACAACGGCCGTTTTTCCTTCTTTCTCCAGCAGGGGAAAAAATTCCTGCACCACTTTCTTGAAAAGCGCTGAACGTTTCTCCTGCCCGTGCACTAGCTCGACATCAATACGGCAGGGAAAAGCCGCCGGGAAAAAAGAGGCTATCTCCATAAAGTCCGAAAGCAGGCGGAACTTCCCGCGCTCTTTCCACTGCGCAAAAGGCAGGGCAATTCTCCGAATCGCTTGTGCGTGGTAGGCCAGCCGCACCACTTCTTTCGCCGCAGGCAGAGCGCTGCGCACCAGCTGCGGAAACAGCTGCGTGTCCGCAGCAAAGAGCTCTTGCATTTCCCGAGCTGCCAGAGATTCCAGTCCGGGGGTCGTCAGCAAAAGAATGTCCATTATTTGAGTTTTATACGGTTACCTCTCCTGTTGACACCGGGCTCTCTGCAGCCTCTTCCCCGAGAATTTTCGCTGCCGCCGCAACTTTATCTCCTGCATCTAAGCGCATGACCCGCACCCCTTGCGTCGCGCGGCCAATGATCGGCACTTCCGAACAGCGGATGCGGATGCCCTGCCCCTGCTGCGAAACCAGCATAAGCCCCTCTTTGCCGTCGACCAGCATGACCGCTTTCACCGGCCCGTTCTTTTCGGTTATTTTGATGTTCGTTACTCCCTTGCCGCCGCGCCGGCAGAGGCGATACTCAGCAACCGGCGTGCGCTTGCCATAGCCCTGCTCCGTTATCGTCAAGATGTTCAAGCCCTCTGCAACAGTGATCATGCCCATCACAGCATCACCCTCGTCCAGGCGGATGCCCCGCACCCCATACGCCGTCCTGCCCATGGGGCGAACATCTTTCTCTGAGAAGCGGTTTGCGGAGCCATTTTTCGTGGCAAGAAGAATCTCTTTATCACCGGTGGTAGCCCGCACGTGCACCAGGGAGTCGTCTTCCTCCAAAAAGAGGGCGCGAATACCGCCTTGCCGCGGTCGGGAAAATTCCTCCAAAGCAGTTTTTTTGATAATCCCTTTCTTCGTCGCCATAATTAAATATCCCGTTGTGAAATCCCGAACCGGGATAACAGCGGTTACTTTCTCACCCGCACTGAGAGAAAGAAGGTTAGCAACATGCTTTCCCGTGGCTTGCCGGCTGGCTTCCGGGACCTGATATACTTTCAGCCAGTATAATTGCCCTTGATCGGTAAAGCAGAGAAGGTAGTCGTGCGTAGAAGCTACATACAATTCAGAAACAACATCTTCTTCTTTGGTGCCTGCTGCTTTAACCCCTTTCCCGCCGCGATGCTGCACTTTGTATGTTCCGAGGAGAAGCCGCTTCATGTAGCCAGAATGGGTCATGGTAACGACAGCTTGTTCGTCCGGAATGAGGGCTTCCATATCGAAAGCTTCCTCATCATCATCGCCAGGCATAACTCTGGAGCGCCGTTCATCGCCATACGTTTCCGCCAGGAAGCGCAGCTCGTCTTTGATCATATCCAGCAGCCGCTGCTCGGATCCGAGAATGGAACGATAGTTTTCAATGTCCAGCAGCAGCCCCCCATGCTCTTCTTTTATCTTCTCCTGTTCCAGGGAAGCCAGGCGCTGCAGGCGCATGTCCAAAATAGCTTTGGCCTGTTCGAGGGAAAGCGAGTAGGTGGCCATTAAAAATTCCCGAGCTTCTTCCGCGGTCCGCTGCTTTTTGATGCCGGCGATAATATCCTCTATGTGTGCTAAGGCCAACAGCAATCCTTCCAGGATATGCACCCGCTGCAAGGCCTGCTGCAAATCGTACTGCGTCCGCCGCGTAATGACGTCGTGGCGATGCGTAACGTGATGCTGCAGCATATCCCGAATCCCCAGCACTCGGGGCTGGTTGTCGACGAGAGCCAGCAAGGTGATGCCAAAAGAAACTTTCAGGCGGCTATAGGTGTGCAGTTGGTTTAACACGACTTGCGGGTCGGCATCTTTTTTCAGGTCGATGACCATGCGAATGCCTTCCCGGTCAGACTCGTCGTTAATGTTGCGAATGCCCGTGATGGTCTTGTTCTGGACGAGGTCGGCAATCTGCTTGATGAGATCCTCTTTGCCGACCTGGTAAGGAATTTCCGTGAAAATTATCTTATCCCCTTCCATATGAGAAACTGCTTTAATCGTCACCTTGCCCCTGCCCGTGCTGTACGCCTGGAGCAGGCCGTTGCCACAGAGCACTTCGCCGCCCGTCGGAAAATCGGGTGCAGGCAGCATTCCCAGCAGTTCGGCCAGCGGCAAGGCCGGATTCTCGATGAGCGCAATGAGGGCCTGGCACACCTCTTTCAGGTTGTGGGGCGGAATGTTCGTGGCCATGCCGACGGCAATGCCCGAAGAGCCATTCACCAACAAGTTGGGTAGGACGCTGGGCAGCACCTCTGGCTCTTTCAGGGAGCTGTCAAAATTTTCCCGGAAAGCAACCGTCTCTTTTTCCAGATCTTTCAGCATCTCTTCGGCAATTTTGCTCAGCCGGGCTTCGGTATACCGCATGCTCGCTGCATTATCTCCGTCAATGGACCCAAAATTTCCCTGGCCGGCGATAAGGGGATAGCGCAGCGAGAAATCCTGCGCCATACGCACCAAGGCATCATACACAGCCATATCACCATGCGGATGATATTTACCGAGAACTTCCCCCACGATACGGGCGCATTTCTTGAAGGGCTTGGTATGCAGCATGCCCAAGTCATACATGGCATAGAGAATTCTCCGATGGACCGGCTTCAGGCCGTCGCGGACGTCCGGTAATGCTCTGCCGACAATGACAGACATGGCGTACGTGACGTACGCTTCTTTCATCTCCTGCTCGATGATGCGGGGGATAATTTGGGAAGAAAACCCCGCTTCGCCGGGAGCTCCAATAGGAGGTACTCCGGGCTGCGCAGTGCTCTCCACAGACGGGAAAGTAGTATCCATTTTTGGTGTGAAAAAAAAATTTGTTTATCGTCGACAAAACGCTAAAATGTCGACCGAATAGCACTTTATAAACTTTCTGGTAAAGTTCTGAACAGGGGCTTTTTAGCAAGAAAAAAATGAATGGGGGGAGCGTATCTCCTGAAGCGGCGTTAGCGAAAGAGGCCTTCTGCCAGATAGCGCTTCTCCAACCGCTTCAAAGCGATGACGAAGGCAGCTTCCCGCATGCTGAGCTCTTCACCGACGAGAAATTCTTTGCTGGAGTAGTGGCCGTTGGCAGCTCGGTTCTTCGCTACATGGCGTACCAGCTGAAAATTAGCAACAATCCGCCTTCTTAATTCCTGCAGAACGTCAGCTTCGCTGCGCAAGTGATACTCAAAACCCATGTTCCGGCTCCATTCAAAGAAGCTGACGATGACGCCACCGGCATTTGCGACAATATCGGGAATGACAGGGATGCCTCGCTGGCGAAGTACTTTGTCCCCTTCAGCAGTAGTAGGATTATTCGCCCCCTCGGCAACAAAAGAAACGCACAGCTTTTCAGCCACATCGCCGGTTATCACGTTTCCCAATGCTGCGGGAATGAAGCCGTCAGCGGGCAGTTCAAAGAACTCTGCAGCCGAGATTTCTTTTCGTCCTTCAAATCCTTTGATCGTCTTCCGCTTATTCGCGGGCTGTGCCGTATAGTCCAAGAGAGCGGTAATGTCAATGCCTTTTTCATCGAACAAAGTAGCATAGGCATCCTGAATGGCAAGCACTTTGCCGCCGTGTGTGGCAATGTATTCTGCGGTCCAGGAGCCGACATTGCCAAAGCCTTGAATAAGAAAAGTTTTTCCGGTGAGAGGTGTGTTATTTTCTTTGAAGTATTCTTCAAGGCAGTATAAAAGACCATAGCCGGTAGCTTTCACCCGCCCTTCGATGCCGCCATCAGAAAGCGGCTTGCCGGTAACGACAGCTTTCAATCGCGGGGAAGGATCGTCCCGATGTGCTTTGCGGTAGGCATGGTAGAGCCACGACATAATCCTTGAGTCCGTGCCCACGTCCGGAGCAGGAATGTCTTGTTCTGGCCCGATGTCATTTTTAAAGCCGTCTACATAGGCTTCAGTAATTGCCCGCAATTCATTCTCGGAATATTTGTGCGGATCTATTTTGATGCCTCCTTTGGCGCCGCCCAGCGGTAATTCCACGACCGCATTTTTGAAAGTCATCTCCGCAGAAAGGATTTTCAACAAGTCGAGAGTCACTTGCGGATGCCAGCGAATGCCGCCTTTGTGCGGGCCGAGCATGCGGTTATGCTTCACGCGATAACATTTGAGGGTCTCAAAGCGCTGCGGATCAACAGTGTAAAACGAGCCATCGGCCAGGCGCAGAACCGTTTCCGGAGAGATGTTCAGCCCGGGAAAAGAAGCAACGACGCGGCCGTCGGCCAAAATCTCAGCTTTAGGGCTGAGGGAAAGAGGAAGATCCAGAACACTTTTCGGAACAACGCCCGCATAGGGCACTAATTTTTGCTCAAGAGCAATAGTCCTGTTGGCTATCTTTTCGCTAGAAGGCTGGCGAATGGCTGCAGCGATAAAAGGGGAAAGGCCAATTTTTTGCGCAATGGGCAGAACCTGAGCACGCATATATGCATCGTAAATGCTTTCGCCTCCCTGGAGCTGATCGTACTCACCCATTTTTAGAGCACGATGAGAAAGAAGGGTGTTTAAAGGTTGTGTAAAAGAGGACCGGAAAAAATGAAGAGAACTGAAAAAGATTACTGCTCGGGCTGCTCAGGAGCACGCTTGACTTCCTGCAGGGCTTTGCTTATTTCGCTTTTGCTTTCCGCTTCTTTCACCTGCAGTTCCTGCAGCCGCACGGCCTCATCCGCTTCTTTTTCCACCTGTTCTGCTTCTGCAATGACTGCAGCAGGCACTTGCTTGAGGAAGGCCTGCTTGGCTTCGGCACTGGGCAAGTCAAAATAGGCAAAGAACTTTGCGGTTAACCGCAGCTTGAAAGTGCGCCCATACTTCTCTTTAGCAACGAAGCCCTGCTCTTCCAGCTGGCGCATGTGCTCATAGGCAGAAGAGCCGCGTAATTTGATGACATCTGCCTGTACTATAGGATATTTCCAGGCAATGACTGCCAAGGTTTCCATTAAAGGCCGCTCTAATTCCGTGCTCGCAACTAACTTGCTGACGAGCGGAACAAAGGCATCCCGCACCGTCAGCTTCCAGCCATTTTCTTTTTTGATGATATGCAAGGCATGATCGCGCTCGCCATATGCCGCAGCGAGCTTTTGGACCATCTCTCCGACTTCGGGCAAAGGCAGGGAGCACAAGCTGGCAATCCGTTCCGTAGTAATTTCTTTGCCGACGGCAAAAAGCACGGCTTCCACTTGCTTTTCTTTTTCGTCCATGGTCTTAGGCTCGTTTTGCGGTATGGCCCTTCCTGATGCTAATTCTCGGTTTCTGCGGTTACGCTATTCTCTTTCAGGAAATAAAAGCTTTCTTTTAAATCAATATGCCCTTTATCGATCAGGGTGTCCAGGAAATCTTCCAGGCGGTCTTGGTCTACCCCGGTAAGCTTGCTTAACTGCTCTGCAGTCAGGCGGCCGCCTTTGGAAAGGAGCAGGATGACATAATTGCGCAGGAGGCTTCCCATATTGCGATGCAAATGGTCATTTTCCAGCTTCACGCTTTTGGCGATCATATCAACGTTATGCAGCTTGGCCTGCAGGTCATTGAGGAACTGCGTGACGTCGAGGTCTTTCAGCGGGAATTCCACCGGCTCGATGACCTCGATTAACGACGGCATATAATCAAAACAGAAGCCGATCAGGTCTTCCACTTTTTCTGTTCGTGCTTCTAATTCGGCAAACGTCACCCAGAGATCCTGGTCTTCCTGCTTCTTGGCCTTGGCCCGGACCGCGCGAAGCACGGTGTAGCGCTCGTTCTTTTTCAGGTTTTCCAGATAGGTGCCCAATGCTTCTTCGACATGCTCTTGGGGCTTGCCCAGCACTTCGATCATGGCCCGGAAGAGGATTTTCTTCTCGGCAGGAGGATTTTTGGTCATGGAGCGGCAAAAGAAGGGGAAGTTTTTAAGCGTTTCTGGGGGTGGGGTAGGGAAAGGAAAAAGGAGAAGAAAAAGAAAGAAAATAAGTTATTATCGCACTACGATTTAGTGGCAAGGGCACAGCGTCCACCGGTGCAGACAGAATTACAAATATTCCCTTTGGCATCCACACATGTAAGCCCTGTGCCGCAACGTGAATAGATGTCGCAAGATGCTCCTCTATCACAGGCATCTCCTACACCGTTCTTATCAGCATCAGCCTGATCGCTGTTCTGAACAAAAATACAATTGTCGCTTTGGACAGCAGGATCTATTGCCGTATAACCCCCCCGAATCAATGCTCCACCACTCCATTCGCCCGTACAAACTGGCTCGACAACTGCATCGGGATTCGGAATGCCATCCTGATCATAATCTCTATACCCATTAATAAATTGCCAATGGGCTGGCTGCGCATCATCACAATCATCCCAGCCAACTTTTCCAGCAGGTAACTTACGGCTTTCTTTACAGTACCCATCGCCATCAAAATCGATGCAAGTAGTTAGAGTTTTAATAGAAATAGCTTCCCCTGCCACTGCCTCTTCTGACGAAGACCGAATATTGAGAACAAGAACAACTATAGCGACAACCACCACCAAAGCGACGATGGCAATATACGGAACACGACTTGCATCTTTTGCCATGAGCAACACCTCTTTTTAGTAAAATTTATTGTGAAGAAGTAATCCCTACTAGTATTTATAATATCCCCCCCCTCAAGAGTAGTGACTCTGCGCCAAGCTTAAAACGCAGAATAAGCTTTTACTGTCTCACCCCTATTTGAAGCAAAAATGTTAAAAATGGGCTTAACGTACTGCCCACAAAGAGGGGCGCACTCCAAAGTGCGATGATTGTTTCGATAAGGAGTTTTCATATGGACACAAATAACGCAATTGTGGTATTTCAGGGGAAGAATATCAGGAGGACTTGGCATAATAATGAGTGGTGGTTCTCTGTCTTTGATATTGTCTCGATCCTCACTGATAGTGCTGATCCTAAGCAGTATGTAAAGAAGATGCGAAGCCGTGATCCGGTGTTGAATGCGAACTGGGGTACAATTTGTACCCCCCTTGAACTTTTGGCTCCGGATGGCAAGAAAAGGGAGATGAACTGCATTAACACTGAAAGTGCGTTTAGGATTATCCAGTCTATCCCTTCTCAAAAGGCAGAGCCGTTCAAGCTATGGCTAGCTAGAGTAGGTTATGACCGGGTTAAAGAGATTGAGAACCCGGAATTAGCCCAGAAACGCATGAAAGAACTTTTCAAATCCAAAGGCTATTCTGACGAATGGATAGAGAAGAGAGTTAGAGGCATAGCCATAAGGGACGAGCTGACTGATGAATGGGACAAAAGAGGTCTGCAAACAGAAAGAGAGTACGCAATCTTGACAGCAGAGATTTCAAGAGCAACATTTGGCATGACACCAAGTGAGTACAAGAAATTCAAAGGGTTACAAAAAGAGAATCTTAGAGACCATATGGATGACATCGAGCTTATCCTTACGATGCTTGGAGAGGCCACAACGACAAGATTCACCAGAGAGAGGGATTCCAAAGAATTCCAACACTTGAAAAAAGACGCAAAAGAAGGCGGCGACGTAGCGGGCTCAACCAGGAAAGACATCGAAGAAAAACTTGGCAAAAGCGTTGTTTCAAGCGAGAATTTCTTAGAGAAATCAGAAGAACAAAAGAGGCTTAGCTACAAAAAGAAAAATAGGCTTTTATATAGAAAACAGTCGAATTCTTAACATTCGCTACTTAACGAACAGTCCATTTTGTTACGAAGACCTATTTCCTCAACAGCACCAGCGCCAGCAGCCCGATGGTGACCAGCAAAACAATAGGCGTGAGGGCTTGCGCTTTGGCTGTATTGGATTCATAAACAACCATCCCTGGACCGTCGGGAGAAATCGCTCGAACAGAATTTCCTGTAAAAGAGGATTGAACCGAGCTTCCGGCCGTTTTTTCTTCTTTCTCACCCGTCTGGGCCGCTTCTATGCTGATCGTTTCCGTGAGCTCTTTGAGAGTTTTCTGATTATCTTTCCGCAGCTTCACTTTTAGATTGTAGTCGCCATCCCCCATCCCTTTATCGACGGGAAGCTGAAATACCAGAGTTTTTTCTTCGAACGGTTCCAGTATTCCGGCTTGCAACAACTCTTCACGGGGAATAGTCCCCTCACGGCACGAATAGCATTTCGAGCCGCGATATAGATAGCTCCAGACTTCATAGTCGTGCGGCTCTGCATCGCCTTGCAGGAAGACGCTGACGGGCAAGAGCTCGCCAGCCGCAGGGGATGCCGGCAAGCCGAGCACAGAGAAAGAAAAATCAGTTGAGGAATCGGCCGATGTTTCCTGTTGCCCTGTTGCATCATTATTGGCAGAATCTTCTGCAGAACAGAACGTACCATCCTCTTCATCGACGGTGAAATGCTTTTCCGCATGGATATCCAGCCCTTCGACAACCAGCGTCGCGTCCTGCGGCCCTTCCGTGCATTTAGGAAAGAGCTGCACAGGCAACAGGAGTGCATATTCTGTATCTTCTTCCCGCAGATGGATCTTCGTTTCGGCGCTTATCTTTCGGCCCTTGCTCTCCGCCCAGAGGGTGACGGCATATTTGCTGGTGGTGCCTTTCGTAATATCGAGCTTCACCTGCAGCAGATCACCAAAGCGAGGCTCGGCAGGCGTTATTTCAGTGATGGTTATTGACGATGGTTTTTCAGCAGAAGCATCGCTAGTAAGCGCCAAGCTGTCCTGCAAAACTATGAGCATCTTTTCTGCAGTATTATCCGAAGCATTAGTGTCCTGGCACATTGGATACAACTGGGCTTTCAGGAAATACACCCGATCCTGCTCCGGGCTTTGCGCCGTCCAGGATTTCTGGTTCGTATTCGTCGTCGTCACTTTCGCTTTGACAATTTTACCGAACAGGTCCTCTATCCAGTAGTCGATGCGGAAGGGAAAAGTGGTGTTTGTGGGCTTTGGGATGAAATAAATTTTTTCCCCTTCGGCATAGAAGAGTGTCTCATTCATGGTTATAGAAAAGCCCACGTCGCAGGGGAGAGTTGCGGGATCAACAATGGAAACTGAAAAGTTGATGGTATTGTCAGTGGGATTATCTTCCAGGATGGTGCTTTCCACGATCGTCCCCCATATCATAACATTGCCGGGAGCCAGGGGAATGAAGCTGCCAGTATTAGAACGAGTGCTGCAGCCTACTGCTTTCGTGAACGTGGCATTTTTGAGAAGCTTTCCCGTCTCTTCGCGAATTGCATAAGCAACGGTAACATAATCTGTTTCATTGCAGGCTTTTGGAGCGATTTCAATGCGGAAAAGGTCGTCGTAAGAAACATTGAGATAAATTTGGCTAGTCAAATAGGGAGAAAGGATAATGTTTTCGGCTGCCGGTACATCTTCAGGCGGCGCTGGCTCTCCAGATGTTGGTGCTTGGTTCGGCAATCCCGGAGTAGGAGGGGCAGCTTTCCACGTGCCATTGATCAGCTGGAGGGAGTTTCCTTGTTTCGCTGTACTGAGATTAGTATAGTTTAGTGCAGTGAGTAGAGTGCCGTTGGGAAAGAACAAGAAAACCGTGTCTCCATCATCATTATTAAGACCCCTCCCAATCTTTGCAACAGAGTAGAAGGAGGCCTGAACACCTGTAAGGGTAGAGCCGTTTTCAACAATGAGTGCATAGCCGGAGGCATGAGCATGGAGTTCAGTAAGGTTACCTTTTTTCCCAGAGCGAGCAGTTTCATCAGCGATAAGATAGCCGCTCAAATTGTTGTAATCCCCCGTGAAGACTTCGACATATTCTTTCTCACTGCTATTTACTGGATCATACATAATTTCCGTAATAGTTATCTCTACGGCTTCTTCTTGTGCGTAACTCTCGGCAGAAAAAATAGCTAGAGAAAAGGTAAACAGAACTACCCATAGCAAAAACTCCCTCAAACCCCCCATCCCCAAGCCCCGAGAATAAGGCGCATATATATTTTTCGCTGCGTTTACTATTTTAGAATACTAAACAAAGCTTTTAAACGAACTTGCACTTAAGTACTTTTATGGGACTATTCTTTCGCAAGAGGCCGGCAGCTCCATCTTTCCCGCAGGGAGACCAGCGGGCGCTGCGCTTTCCCGTTACGCCGCCACCAGAACGCATCATCGAGCCGGAAAGAGTAAAAGAAGCTGCTGGGATTATACCGAGAAAGCCCGTAGCGGCGCCACCACAAATGAAAGTGAAAGCACCAGAGCAGGAGATGCCGATGCCGCCATCACACGCCGAACTATTGCCGGAAGGGCCACTGTACCTGAAAGTTGATGCGTATCAATGTGTTCTGGGCGAGCTAGATAGCCTGAAAGGAGACCTGAACGACTTTCGGGAAGTTTCGCACACCCTGGAAAAATCAGAATTGAATGAAGAATCCCGTTTTTCCGATCTCAAAAAGATGGTTCGGGCAGTCCATGATCGGCTCCTGGAAGTGGATGGGCTGCTCTTCAAAACAGAAAGGTGATACCAATGGAACGCATGCCCGTGTTTGTCAAAGTCGAAGAATACAAAGAAGTCTTGCATCTAATGAAGGCCATTCGCCGCAAGCTGGAAGAGGCGAAAGAAACCTTAGGAAAAGTGCATGAATTGAAGAATGAGGAAGACCACCAGCTGGACCTCTGGGAAAACACTTTGGTCGAGATTGAGAAGAAAGTCGATTTTATCGACCAGTCGCTCAATGAGCCGGAACAATACTAAGGCGTTGTGATATGGCAAAGCATCATCGGAAAATGCAGCATCGGGGCACGAGCAGCAGGGTTCATGCTGCAGAGCGCAGAGAAAAGAAAAAAGCGCCCGAGTACATGGTGCAAATCGCCGATCCCCAGATGCTCCGCAAGGGAATCTTAGAAACGTTGCGCGATGTCATTGTCTTCATGCAAGGGTATGAGCAATTCATCCGGGTGCAGCAGGAGAAAGTTGCTATCTTTAATTCTTTGAAAGCGGCGACCAAAGAGCTTTCCGTGCTAATTGATGGAAATTTGCACCGCTATTTTCCCAAAGGAGAGCTGCAGCCGATGAAAGTGGGCGGGCTGCAGGAAGAGATGAAATTGCCACCCCTCCCCAAAGAAGAGATGGAGGAAGAAGCTTCTCGTAAAGAGCCAGAGGAGCGGCTGGAAAAGAAGCCAGTAGAACGGAAACCGAAGAGCGACTTAGAGCAATTGGAATCGCAGCTGAAAGACATTGAGAAGCAACTGCAGAAAATACAGTGAGTAAGTTTATAAAAAAGTCATTTCTTTTTGAGTATGCGGATATAGACAAATGATTTACGTTTGAATGTCCGCTCGCGGACGTGTGCAAAGGTTTCGCCTTTGAACATCCGCTCATCTCATTCGCGGACGTGCCGGAGTGGCCAAACGGGATAGACTCAAGGCATTTGAGTGATGAGTGCTCAAGTGAGTGCAATGACTAAACTCATCGTAAGTCATCTATTGGCTTAGTGCCTACCCAGGTTCAAATGCAAATGAACTTTGCTCGAAAGTCCTGGCGTCCGCACCATTTCCTTTCGCTTGGGGGTTGATAAATGGCGAAGCCACTTATGCGCGGTGCCTACGCAGGTTCAAATGTTAAACCGCGTTTAACACACCAGAAAAACGCAGTTTTTGAAGCAAACATTTTTAAAGAAAAAAGATAAATAGAAAATATCACCGATTAACATGGAAGAAAAAATAACAGACCTTAAAATTAAGTTTGATGAGAGAACTTCTAAAACCCTAGACCACATTTGCCAAGAATTAGGCTGTGAAAGAACAGACGCAGTAAGGAACGCACTTGCGATATATGAATTTCTTGTTGAAAAGGTAGGAGAAGGAAATAAGATACTTTTTACAAAAGATGACCAAAAATATAAAATATTTGTTTCAGGTGGATACTTTGGGGGATATATGAATCTCCACCAATATGGTAAGAAACCCTGAAGAATGCCATACCTCTTAAACAGCTAACCCCTCTAAAAAAGAAACGCCCCTCTTTTCTCGCTTCCAAACCTTTTTAAAGAACGAAGAAATATTCTACCCAAAATAAAAAGAAAATCGGATAAAAAGAAAACAAAATACAGTGAGGTTTGATTATAATGCCAATTGAAATATGTGCCATCGGCGGCTATTCCGAAGTCGGAAAGAATTCTACCGCCTTAAAAGTTGATGACGAAGTCATCATTCTCGATATGGGGCTCCATATGGAGAACTATATCCGCTATACCGAAGATGAAGAGATCAGCGCGCTCAGCTATGAAGAATTGCTGCAGGTGAATGCAGTTCCAAATTATCATCTTGTCAAAGACTGGAAAGACAAAGTTATCGGCATTGTGCCGTCCCATGGGCATCTTGATCACGTGGGGGCGGCGCCTTTTGCGGCTTCGATGTTTCCGCAGGCGCCCATCATCTGCACGCCGTATACGGCAGAAGTGCTGAAAGGCATCATCCGCGATGAAAGGATGCGCCTTCCCAACAAGATCATCAGCGTGAATATGAATTCTCGCTACCGGCTGTCCAAGAATATCACACTGGAAATGGTGAATGTCACGCATTCCATTCCACATTCTGCGTTAGTGGTGGTGCATACGCCATATGGAAAAGTCATCTATGCCAATGACTACAAGTTTGACCGCCATCCGACGCTAGGGCAGCGGCCAAATTATGAACGGCTGGAGCAATTGGGAAAAGAAAAGCCCCTGTTGCTCATTATCGAAGCATTGTATCCGCATATCCATGGCAAAACGCCGTCGGAGTCCGTCGCCAAGCAGATGCTGGAAGATGTCATGCTCGGCGTGCAGGCCCAGGGAAAAGCCATGATCGTGACGACGTTCTCGTCCCACCTGGCGAGGCTGAAGAGCATCATCGAGCTGGGAAAGAAGCTCAACCGCAGGATTGTGTTCCTCGGCAGATCGCTCTCCAAGTACGTCAGCGCCGGCGAGCGAATCCAGCTGATAAATTTTGAAAAAGACGTGCAGCTGGTCAAGCAGCGGGACAAGATGGAGCGGATACTGAAAGACATTGACAAGCGTGGCAAAGAAAAATATCTACTGGTGGTTACCGGCCATCAGGGCGAGCCCAAAGCGATTCTTTCTCGGATGGTGGGAGGGCAGCTGCCTTTCCGCTTTGGAACGGGGGACGTTGTTATATTTAGCTGCGGGGTCATTCCCGTCGAGCTGAACAAAGAGAACCGGCAGCGCTTGGAGCAGCAGCTGCAAGCAGTGGGTGTGCGCATTTTCCGCGACATCCACGTGTCCGGGCACGCCTATCGGGAAGATCATCGCGATATGCTGAACCTGCTGAAGCCGCAGCACATCATCCCGTCGCATGCGGGCCAGGAGCACGCCCACAACATGGCGGGGCTGGCTGCTGAGCTCGGCTATGAGCTGAACAAGAATATTCATCTCATGGAAGACGGCAAGCGGTTTGTGGTGGTTGGGTAAGATTTTTTGAAGAGGATCGGAAGAAAGTCGTTGATGCTCTTTCCCGATGAACCAAAAAGAGTTCATCGTGAGGCTGAATGCAATGAAGCCTCACTAGTACCGTGACAATTTAGTTTTGAAGCAAACCCAATGGGAACTTACCTAATAGACCTGCAATGATAAATGTGGCATAATTAATTTGTCAAAACACTAGTATGAAAATACATAACGCGATGAGAAGCAAAATAAACACCCCCCTTTTCATAGAACAGTAAACACCAAGCTAGTTTGTTATAAGCTTTTCTAGGATTAGACAGCA
>Ga0209542_10006680_pt1 | contig 22349 bp, 24 predicted proteins | sample RifCSPhighO2_01_FD_184028 | JGI IMG/M metagenome (GOLD analysis project Ga0209542, IMG submission 184028) | Soil microbial communities from Rifle, Colorado - Rifle CSP2_plank highO2_0.1 (SPAdes) (version 2) | ecosystem: Environmental > Terrestrial > Deep subsurface > Rock core/Sediment ... | reverse complement strand
CGCGCCAGCCAATAAGCAAGAGCATTGGAATTCCATATACCGCGGGATCAGCAAGTGAGACAAGCGGATTTACCGCATTTCCCATACCAGAGTTTTGCATATATACGCATGCGAGTTTTCCCGTTGCGAGGAAGTGCCCGGCTGCAAGCGCCACCGCATTGCCTTCGTTCGCCGCAATAACATGAGAGTTTTTTTCGCGTCGCGCAACGCATGAAACGAAATCTTTCAAAAGCGAATCTGGCACGCCAGTATAGAATGTAACACCATTTCGTTTTAGGGTGCGCACAAATTCCTTTGGCAAAATCATTTTAGAATACTCCGGCTTCTGTAAAATCTTTTATGTCGTCAACATCTAGCCAATGACCATTTACATACACAACCCGTATAGTATTGCCATCGGTGAGCAGTTTTTTAAAAACATCTGCCATGCGCATTTGTGAAAAATCTTTCTCTTTAGCGAGACTGGCGAGAACACTTTTAAGTACGGCAAGACCTTTTGACGAAAATGCGGCAAGCCCAAACCATTCGCCGGTTACAATTTTCTCATCAAGCTGCGGACCGAAATCCTTCATGCGCACCGGCTTATCAAAAAGCCCTTTGCGATACGGCTCGCTTGCGGAAATATATTCCATGTACCGGCCCTTCTGGCTGCTCCTCTCCCAATTTGGGTCAACAGCGACAACAATATCTCCATCGGTCTCCAAAAGCATCGACGGAATAAATTTCTTGTACAAAAGATCGCCGTAAGCCACGAGTGTTTTTGAGTCGTTGTTTTCCGTAAGCGCCGCGATGCCACGCGCAAGAGAAACAACTTCTCGCGTCGAAGCATACTCGTCGTTATCCACAAACCGCACATGCGGAATTTGAATCGAATCTTTTTTATATCCGCGCACAATCGTAATATCACGCACGCCTATTTCTTCAAGCGTATCAATCTGGTGCTGTAAAAGCGGCTTACCGGAAACCTCGAGCATTGCTTTTGGCCTCTTCTCGGTAAGCGCCCCGAATTCATCGCCCCGCGACGCGGCAAGTATAAGCGCGCGCGCGCGAACACCAATGGCTGGGAGATATTTCTTCTCTGCCTCGGCCAATTCATCGGCGCCCTGTAAACGAAATATCTCCTTTACAGGCACAATCTTGTCATCAAGCGCGTGTAGTGATTGCGCGGAAGCCAGATGCACTGCGGTCTCTCTCATCGAGCGCACGGCACTTCGCAAAATCATGTTAGCCCAAATAACAATACTGAATCCGGCCTCACGAAAAACATCGGTCGGCGTTGAGTAGTACGTGGTAGGCACAATCACTACCGGCAATCTGTCTCCCCACTCTTTTTTAAATGCCAACACCTCATCGGGTCTCGTGGACTTGCTGTGTATCAAAATAGCATCGGCTCCGGCTTGGCGATATGCTTCCGCGCGCTTGAGCGCCTCTTTCATGCCCTGCCCCGCAATCAACGCCTCGGTACGCGCGACTACAGAAAAGTTTTGATCTTGCTGCGCATCTTTTGCCGCGCGAATTTTGCCGCAAAATTCTTCTGCGTCGGCAAGCTCTTGACGGCCGCCATCAAGAAGACTGTTTGTTTTCGGAAACCGTTTATCTTCTATACAAACAGCCGCAACACCACGCTGTTCAAGTTTTTGCACAAGACGTCGTACATTGTTGAAGTTGCCATAGCCCGTATCTGCATCTACAAGAATCGGCACACGCGTTGCATCGCTCATAAACTCAAGAACATCGAGTACTTGCGTCCAGCTTGCTTCGTTCGAATCGCGCACACCAAGAGCTGCAGACATCGTAAGACCACTGGCCCAAATACCCTTAAAACCCGCCTCCTGGGCAATCCGCGCCGAAAGCGCATTATGCGCCTCACACAAGAAGTCCAGTTCTTTTGAGTTGAGAAGCTCTCGAAATTGAGCAGTTTTGGTCATACAAATGTAACGCCGATTATGCCATAAAAAATAACTGTAGTCGCTATTGACTTTGATTAGAAAATATGCTTCTATGCTTTCGAACGCACACGGGCGAACAGCCCTAAAACTTATGGGGAGGAAAGAGGACCATGCACCAGAAACCATGGAAACTCGTTGCCATCGGGATTCCAGTCCGTTTCAACGGGCTCGAAATCGAGATCATGACGCAACTACGGCTCGTGCGTAACCAAGACTACGATCCGATCTCGGATCGTACTTGGGAAGCGATCGGCGAGACCGTTAAGGAAGGCGAGTCGGTGCTCGACGCACTCATCCGCGGTTTTCGCGAAGAGTGTGGCGACGAACAATTCATGCCTGTTGATATCTTAGGAGCGCCGACGGATTGGTCAACAGGCAGGGGAGACCACGAACACCTCTACACCCCGCTCTGCTTCCTACAGAATCTCGCCGCCCCACAGCCATGGGCAGGTCCGTGTCACGTTGTGACCGTTCCCCATTGGTGGGAGCCAGACTACTCGAAGTCTGACGGCGAAGCTGGCGATCACTGTTGGTGGTCAGCCGAGCACCTCAAGCATGAGCTTGACCATCGGCGGGAGACATTCCACTGCTTCCACTACCCCGCCTTCTGGGTCCTCTCCGACGGCATTCTGCAAAAGACCTTTCCATTCCCATTCAGAGCTTAGCGCATCGGCACTGGGCTCGTTTTATTTTTGATCTACTTTCGAAAGAATATAATCAGCGGCGATCTTGGAAGAATTGCCGAAGTTAAATACATAGCGCGCACGCAGATCACGGAGCTTTTGGCGATAGTTATCTTTTTGTTCAAAAAGTTGCTTGATAACACCGCCTATATTTTTAATATCTTTTGGATCAATTGACGGCCCTAAAAGCGGCCGCAATGTAAGCTCAACCGGCTCAAGACCCAGTTCTTCATAATTTGGGTTAATTACTTTAAGTGGCGTATCAATAAAGAGCACGGGGCGCTCCGTACCAAACGCATACTCAACCGCCACGCCAGACATATCACAGATTAAAAGATCAGCTTCAAGTAGCGAATCTACCGAAGCAATATTTTCTTCGAGTATAAAATTCTGGTTGCCGGAAAATTCATCACGAAACGACTTTAAAAGTTCGGGCGATTTTCGCGTGGTCTCCGGATGCGGGCGCACTATGACTTTGTATTCTTCACCGAGCAATGTGCGCACAAGCTCAATGCCGCAAAGTTCGAGCACATTGTCTTTCCCCCACGATGGCGCAATAAGAATAGTTTTTTGCCCGCCTTGACTCGGCGAGGCAGGCCCGCGCTGCGTATTTTTATACTCCTGAAACTTTCTACATACCTCCTCAAGCCGCCAATATCCTTGCTCAACGAACACTTTTGGTTTCAGTTTTGCAAATTCTTCGCGCCTACGAATTTCTTCCACATGATGCGGTCCCGCGCAAAAAATAGCGTCGTACGCATCAAGCGCATTTGGGCGATATGTCCGAAACGTACTGACAAGCGTATGCATGACATAGATATAGTGAACAGGATTCAACGACCGCCGCAACCGCAAGTGATCAAGATCGGGAACAGTCATGGCACACACATCAGAGTTTATATAAATAAAAAGATATGGCAGCAGTGTCTTAAGATAAAACGTTCTCACGTGCGGGTCATCCTTTGCAAGTACCGGATCGCCCGCATCCGATGTTATATACGATATTGTTCTGCCGCGCGCTTGAGTAAGTTCGCGGATAATCCCTTCAAAATAGGGCAGGTCCCCCTTGTGTTCTGCATAAAAGAGAATCGCCTTCTCGGATCGCGGCGTTTTTGAAAAGAAACGCCAGGCGTTACTGATTTCTCGCAGAAGTGCCATTGTTTCTGTCCGATTTGCGGCCAAAAAGCTTCCGGAAAAGAGATTTTATATTCGCCCAAAACACCCGCACCGTATAAGAGACGCCGACCAGCGCCCCCACAATCATATGGATGATAAGACTGCCGGTGCCGGGATCAAGATACGCAAATACGGGAAGCGGCAGAAGAGCAAAAAATATACCAAAGAGAATCATAATAACGAGTATACGGTCCCCCACGATATTTTCAAGTTATTTTTTTACGGTATAGCCAATGGCCGATCCATACGCAATCCCAAGCGGAAGCCCCGTACCCGCGCCGATAAATCCGGGTGCGTCCGTTTTAAGATGCTCCTGCCACCACGCTTGGTTAAAAAAATGCGACACAAACGCGAGGTCCTGCGCTTCGTGCGAAAATAAGAAACAACCGCCCTCGAGCCCCACCCAAAGATATTTACAACACGTCTTGAGTGAATCATTGAGATCGACATCCAAGAAAACAAAAACGAGTTTTTTATCTTTGAGTCCCGCCAAAGTATTTTCATAATATCCTCTGATAAATTCACAGCACTGAATATCGCCATGACGACGAATGTTTTGTTTTACCTCCTCAAACGCCCCCGCGTAGTCTCCTTTCCGGTACTCTTTGTGTTTTCCTTTCACTTCTTGCAGGTGATAACGGTCTTCTTCAACGGGTTCGGGCAGGCCCTCAAAAGAGTCAGCGACATAAAGCGTACGCCCGGTAAGTACACAGGCGCGCGAAAGATTCGCGGTGCTTGCGCCTTTATAGGCGCCGCACTCGATGACGCCGCCCTCGACGCTGCGCGGGATCAAAAGAATCCGCTCTGCCATCGCGAGATGTTCAAGCCAGTCGCTCGCGGACGGAATACTCCGAATTGTTTTTCTGAACGACCGAACAAGAGAAATTTTTTTCCAAAATCCGACGTCATATTCCTTCCCCACCGCAGGACGAAAAAAAGAGCTGACAAAAATAGGAAGCGCAAAAAAATAAAGGACATGCCGATATATTTTAAATAAGCGTTTCATTGATAGTATCGTCAAATATGTTATTCTGATGAGCAATGAAATCATCCTCCTCTGATCTGATTTTTTATATTACCATGGGCAGCCGCTTTTCTCAAGAATTATGAAAAAACATAAAAGTGAAATTATTATTTTTTTGCTGGCAATTGGACTCCGGATCATTGCTTTTTTTGCCATTCTCGCCCTCTCACAATTTCTTGATTTTTCCTTTCCTATTATTGGATCAGATTCAAAACATTACCTTCAAGGCGCAGAGGGAATTCGTACGCATCTTCGCTATATCTACCCGACAGGAATCCCCATCAATTATTTTCTTCCCGGGTATCCTCTCTTTCTCGCCGCTCTTATGAGCGTCAGCACAAACCTTTATCTTGTGAGTTTCGTTCAAATTATTCTTGCCGGATTTTCTGCGGTACTGCTTTGGCATATCGGGAAAACGTGGTCCGAGAAAATCGGCTGGATTGCGGCACTTCTTTTTATTTTTGATCCTGCCGGGCTTTTTTATTCAAATGTCATTCTTTCGGAGACGCTTTTTATTTTTCTCTTGCTCCTTTTTCTCTGGGTGCTTATCAAAAGAATCGACGGCCCGACACCTCAAGTTATTCTTCTGGGCATCACTTTTGGTCTTATGGTGATGGTGCGTCCCGTTGCCATCGCGCTGATACCGGGGGTTCTGTTATACTTTTTTCTTAAAAAACGCTGGACCATGCGCGCCGTTTACGGAAGTCTCATGTTTCTTATAGGGACCGGTATAATCGTCGGCCCGTGGATAGTGCGCAATAAAATTATTTTCAACAGCTACGAAATTTCGCAAACTTTGAGTTCGCAACTTTTTTATGGACACGCCCCAGCGTTCTATGCGTACCAAAACAATGTCAGCGAACAAGAAGCAAAACAATATCTCAACAAAGAACTGAACGCCATAAGCCCGTACGGGACCGAGCCTTCCGATCGCAACGGACCTTACGCGAGAAAAGTTGCGCTTGGTTATTTACAAAAGTACCCGTTTCAATTTGCGATTTTCCATGCCGCAAAAACCGCGCCGCTTTTTTTAAGTGACGGGCTTCGCGATCTTGCTCAACGCCTTAATATTGTCCAAGGACCACTTCCTAATATTTCGGGATATATGGTCCGCCTTGACCTCAAAGACCTTCTCTCGGTACTTCAAAAAAATAAGCTTGTTTTTGCTCTTTTTCTTATCGGTTTTGTTACTTGGTTTATCATTATTTGTTTATCGCTCAAGGGCGCGGTTGCAGGCCGGAAAGACGCGCTTGTTCTCACGCTTGTTGTTTTTATTGCATTCACGGCGCTTCTTACGGGAGGCGCAGTATCCCACCCGCGCTATAGGCATAGCATAAGTCCCTTTTTGTTTCTTCTTACTTCTTACGGCATCTCTCATGCCCTTGACTTTGCAAGAAATAAATTGTAATATTTCTGCGAAACATCTTCTTTCCAGCAACCTGAAAGTCAGAGGAGGGCTAAGTGGAAAACAAGATTACCGACAAGGAGCTCGCGAGTTTTGTTCGTGTTGGCCAGAAAATCGCTGACATGAACGGATACATCCCCCCCGAGGCATGGAAGGGCGTGTACATGCCCACGGTTCCGACCGTGCCCATCGAGCCCGCCGTGTGTCGGCCCATCCACGGCATTCCGCATGTCCTGCTCGAAGACAGACACGACGACTTCTACAATGGGTACTGCTTCGCTGGCTCGTACCAGCGATGGCCGGAAAACCCCGATGACACCATCAAGAGGGTATTCGAAACCCAGATAGGGGGACTCACACTCGAGCAAGCGACCTTTCTCCGCCGGTTCACCCTACGGCCCGGGGACGAGTGCAGTATGAAGCCGGGAACGACATGGGACGTCCCCAACCTTCAAGTGTCCTCGCTCTACTTCTGTCTGGCGAAAGGGACTCCGAGACGTGGGAAGTTCTATCCCATGCACGATCTCCCCGATTACACTCTCAACCACCATCGCTTGTTCGCGGATCACCTCCGCGCGTACCTTCTCCGCCGAGAGTGGATGGTACTGCATGATGGAATCCGGCTTGACGGCGTGGCGCGTGCGAGCCAGGGACGGTGGTTCTGCACAAGCGACACCTTCATCCCATCCAACTCGTGGGAGGTATCAACAATATACGGGGAGACATACGGGGAAGAGTTCCGGACCCTCGATGCAGCACTCGAGTTCACTCGCAAGCAACACACCCACTGGATCATCTTCGACGACAACGGACAGTTCGTCACCAGCAATGCGGACTGACTCCCTGCGGCGGGACCACAACGGTTCCGCCCGTTTTTTATTAAGGCAAATAAAAAATTGTCAAAAGCATATTTTTTGATATACTAAAAAAGTTCATGAAAATCTCCATCGTTATACCTGCATATAATGAGAAAAAGACCATCCGCGAAATAGTAGAGCGCACCCAAAAGGCTGACACGCTCGGATTCGAAAAGGAAATTATTTTAGTGGACGATTTTTCCAAGGACGGCACGCGAGAAATCATCAAAGAGCTCGGCGCAACTCCCGGAAAAAAAATTGTGCTCCATGAAAAAAACCAGGGCGTTGGCGCCGCATGGCGCGACGGGATAGCCGCATCAAACGGCGACATCATTATTCGCCAAGATGCAGATACCGAATATCAACCGGAAGATTTTCCGCTTTTGTTAAAACCGATTTTGGATGGCAGAGCAGACATAGTATACGGTTCGCGCATTTTGGGATTCAAAAAAAGCAAATATCGTTACCAAACGTATCTCTGGGGCGGGCTCATGGTCAACTGGCTTATTAACCGCATAGTCGGGACGCGCCTTTCAGATATACTCACCGCATCAAAAACATTCCGCAAAAACATTTTTGACCGCATCTCACTTGAGTCAGTACATTTTGAGATCGAATCCGAGCTTACCGCCAAAGCAAAACGAGCCGGTCTTCGCATTGTCGAAATACCTATCACTTACCGCGCGCGAAGCTTTGAAGAAGGAAAAAAAATACGCTGGCACCACGCATTTCGTCTTTTGAAAGCGGCGGTAAAATATCGTTTTGCTCCCATAAAAAAATAATATGCAATCAGTCATTGTCACAGGAGGAACTGGAGGTATTGGCTCATCAATTGTGCAAGAGTTGTGCGCGAAGGGATTTCTCGTATATGTAATCGGGCACTCCCATGAACCAAAAGAAATGCATAACATGGTCCGTTTCCACCGGTGCGATGTGGGCAAGTTAAAAGACGTAGAGCAATTTTTTAAGAACATCGGGCATGAGGCCGCCGAAGAAATTATTGCGCTCGTCAACAACGCCGGCATATATGGAGATGACCGCGGAGAAGAATTGCTTCGTACCAACATCCTCGGCCCCTATTACATGACAAATTCATTTGCCGCTTATCGCCGGGCGCATTCATTTTCTGGAAGAGGCGCGGTGATCAATATGGGAAGCGCCGCAGCACTTCATGGAGTTACCAGATCACCGCTTTATGCCGCGTCAAAATCGGCACTCCATCGGCTTGGAACGGCGCAAGCGCTCGTTTACGCTCAAGAAGGGCTTCTTTCTATCAATACGCTCGTCCCCGGCCCCGTGGCAACCAACATGCTTTTAGAACGAAAAGATTCTCTCGAAGCGGCAATCCAACACACCCCCTCTCATACGCTTACGACCCCCCGGGAGATCGCAGAAATGATTTCGGTGCTCATTGAGAAACGAAATCACAATATCGTTGGCTCAATAATAACGATTGACGGCGGGCGCTCAATCAGTTGAAAAAAAATAATTTTCCAGTAAAATCTGCGTATGAAGCGTATTGCATATGCGGCTACGATATACGGAACACCGGAGATACGCGCCGTCAATCGCGTCCTTGCCGATCCAATGAAACTTGTCGCTGGCCCTTTGGTCCAGCGATTTGAAAAGAATATCGCGCGCCTTTTTGGGAAAAAATACGGAGTTATGACAAATTCTGGTTCTTCGGCAAACCTTATTGCAATCGATGTGCTCGATTTGCCAAAAGGATCCGAAGTCATTACACCCGCCCTTACCTTTTCAACTACCCTTGCCCCCATAATCCAAAAGAACCTTATGCCGGTATTCGCTGATTCAGAGAATGGCACCTACACTATAAATATTGACCATGTCGAGAAACTTCTTTCGCCTCGAACCAAAGCTCTCTTTATCCCTTCGCTCATGGGAGGTATCCCCGATCTTGAGCGTCTGCGCGACATTGCTCATAAACACAAACTTCGCTTTATTGAAGACTCTTGTGACACGCTGGGCGCGCGCTTTGCCGGTAAACCGACTGGCGCATATTCTGACATTTCAACAACGAGTTTCTACGCGTCACACATCATTACCGCCGCTGCTGGCGGCGGCATGGCTTGTTTCCACGACAATGATCTTTCGCGCCGCGCATTGTTAAAGAGCAACTGGGGAAGAGAGTCTACCCTTTTTGGTCCACACGAGAAATCGGAAAACCTGCGAAAGCGATGGGCGGGCAAAATTGAGAGGAATCACTACGACGCAAAATTTATTTTCAGTGAAATAGGTTATAACTTCCAGCCCTCGGAAATACACGCGGCATTCGGTCTTGAGCAACTTAAGCGTTTTACTGACTTTTTCAAAAAACGCCAGAAAAATTTTTCATCTCTCCTAAACTTTTTCCAAAAATACGAAGACCTTTTTATCCTTCCCAAGCAGCACCCCCGAGCGGAAGCTGCATGGCTTGCTTTTCCCCTCACTATCCGCACCACGGCTGGTTTCTCACGCAAAGAACTTACGTATTATCTCGAGCGGCATAATATTCAAACGCGCCCAATATTTACCGGCAACGCCCTGCGGCAGCCAGCATTTCATGACATTCGCGCGCGTCGCATGCGTAAAGGATATCCTGTTGCTGATTCAATCATGCGAAATGGTTTTCTTATTGGCTGTCACCACGGACTTACAGAAAAAGATGTTGATTATATCAAGGAAATTTTCGAAAATTATCTGAAAACACATGATTACAAAAAACCGTCCTTATAATATTCTCGTTACCGGCGGGAGCGGGTTCATTGGTTCAAACTTTGTCCGGCATGTTATTCAAACGCAACCACAGTATCAAGTGGTAAACTTGGATCTCCTTACCTACGCTGGAAACCCACAAAACCTTCGTGATATTGAACGGTCACCACGGTATAAATTTGTCCATGGTGATATTTGCAACCGCCCCGCCCTTGACCGACTGTTTAAAAACAACGGCTTTTCAACTGTTGTTCACTTCGCCGCAGAAACCCACGTTGACCGGTCTATCATTAACGTCAGCGACTTCATACGCACAAATGTTGAAGGAACGCGAACCATCATTGAAGCAGTTCGTGATTTTCGTACTCCGCGCTTTATACACATCTCGACCGATGAGATCTATGGCGATGTAGCGCGCGGGCGCTCGACGGAACGCTCACCTATCCGGCCCTCCAATCCCTATTCGGCCTCGAAAGCCGCCGCGGATGTGCTTGTACAATCTTTTATCCGTACACATAAGATACCGGCAATTATTGTGCGCGGCTCAAACAATTACGGTCCGTTTCAATACCCAGAAAAATTAATACCGCTTGCGATCACGAACCTTCTCGCGAGCCGAAAAATTCCCGTACACGGAGCGGGCACGCACGTGCGAAGTTGGCTGCACGTTCAAGACTTCTGCAATGCCATTGAACTTATCATGCAACGCGCCCCCCTGTTTGCCACATACAATGTTTCTGGAGAAGAGAAAACAAATCTCCAGATCCTCACCATGATTGCAGAACATCTTGGTAAAAACATCAACGAATACAAACAGCACATCAACGACCGCCCGGGAGCGGACATACGATACGCGATCGCCTCTCAAAAACTTAAAAAAGAGCTCAACTGGCGCCCCCGCTACACGCTCAAATCAAGTATGAGAAACGTCATCAACTGGTACCAAACAAACAAAGAGTGGTGGCAAGCAATCAAACGCCAAAAAGAGTTTTTGGGCCATTACCAAAAACAGTCGCGTGGCCAGTGGTTTTAGAAATTCAATATTTTTAAGAACCGCAAAAACGGACTTTTGTAAGTATAGGTATACTCACTTATCATGCGCCCGCCAAAACCAAGCTTGAAGGCGGTAATGCCGGCTTTTTCTTCGTCCGATAGGTTGACACCGCCCAAATCAAACCAAAGATAATCCCTTTCTTTACCATAATTGCATATTTCAAAAACAAGGCGCCGCAAGACAAAACTTTTCCACTTCCGGTGTAGAGGGTTCTCCGACAAAGATGATACGATAGCGTGCGCCCGCATATAAGGATACGCGTCGTAACAAAGAATTGCCGCCATGAGCTCGCTGCCCAAGTAAGCCCCGAAAAAAACACTCTGGTAAAAATATTCCGCAGGTCGGACAATACGATTTCCCTCCGACTCAAAAGCGCGATAGAGTCGGTAAACAGCATCGCGGTTTGCATCAGGAATTTGAAACGAAAGGTCAGAAACTTTTTCTGTCCTCCGAATCTCATTGCGCGTTGTATCGTTAAACCTCTTAAAATAATCGTCACCGAGTTTGATCACCGTTGTCTTCTTTGATTTTATGCGCACTTCGGAGCCTGCCGGAAAATTGTTATAGGACAGGCCAGTTATATACGAATGGCCCCTTGCTTGAAGTGCGCGTTTCAAGGCCTCGTTATCAAGAATGATACGGATTGTTTTGAAGAAAAATTTTTTTTGCTCAAAAATCATGGCAGAATAATTTTCCACAAAAAAATGCTCATCGTATCGTCCGGATCTGGCCGGACTTTATGGAACCGCGGGTGCGCCGTAGTTATTTGGTACCCCGCGCGCGCGGCTGCCCGCTCAAGTTCGGGCGAACTTCTCCCTTTTGGATACGAGAACGACTGGACGGGTGCGCCCATGTGCGACTCGATTTCTTCGCGGGAGCGTTTCATATCGGCCTCCGCTTCCCCGACATCAATCTTGTTTAATTTGACATGGCGCGCGCCATGCGAGCCGATTTCAAAAACATCAATCATCCCGCGTACTTCATCCCACGTGAGATAGACTTCTTGCGCTTTTTTCTGGTTGATAAAATCGGTTGTAATAAAAAGCGTCGCCGGGATACGCTCATTTTTAAAATACGGGTACACAACCTCGCGGACCGACCGAAAACCGTCATCAAAATAAATATACGCATTTTTTCCGCCCGAAACGGGCGCATCACGAAATTGACGAAAAACATATCCGCGATTTCTAAGATATGAAATATGCTCTTTCAGCGCCTCAAACGATATAGTGACGTGAGCGAAACTCCCCTCCACTTTTCCAATAGCGTGATATGCAAGAGCAAGCTCCCGCGGCTCTCGAAGCGCGCGCGCGAGCGGTCCCATACCTATATTCCATAAAAGCGACGCGCCAATGTCTCGGATTTTTCTCATCACTCCGATCTTAACGAAATAGCGGACGCGCAACAATATATCCCACAAGGCCAAGTTTTCGAAGGAGCGGAAACTTATAAAACCGCGCATTGACCGCATCGGCAAATGGAATCTTGTCGGTCGGCACCAACAACCTCGTGCCCGATTCCTCCACCAAAAACCCCGCCAGTTCCAGTTTTCTTCGAAGCGTACGAAACGAGATGCGGTTATGCGGACCTTCCGGCATCTTCATACGTAACTTTTCGAGAACCATCAGAATTGGCTCCCAAAGTGCGGTCGCCATAGAAATAATCACGCGCGTGTTGCGGCCGGATACCCGCCGAAGAAATTGCAAAGCGCTGTCAATGTCTTCCAAGTGCTCGATCACATCGGCACAAATAATATATTCAAAAGAAGTGCTTGAAATGCGCGGGTCTTCCTGCGAGTCAGTAAAATATAGGTTCTTTTGAGAACTAAATTTTACGCGCGCAATCTTAACCATTTCAGGGCTGATATCCATTCCAATCCCCTCGTGCGGCTCGAGTGAAGCAAGAATTTCCCCCGTCCCGCAACCAAAATCAAAAACAAGCCCGCCGCGCGGGACAAACCCCTGAAAAAAAACTTTGAGATTCTCGTAATAATAATGATTTCGCTTCTTCCATGTATCATAGGTTGGCGCAACCGCATCGAAGTGTTTGGCAACTTCGCTCATGAGATCAAATAAACTTGATCTTCCGCATTGCAAAAAATGTCATCTTGAGCAGAAGCCAGCCGTGGCGCCAGCGCTGAATTTGTGTCGAACCGTACGTGCGCGCTTGATAGCGAATGGGAATCTCCACAATTTTCAGATTGAGTTTGGCGGCGCCAAAAAGCAAATCAAAGTCACCAAACGGATCGAAATCGCCGAAATATTTTCTGCCATCAGCAATTTTTTCATAATCTAATTTAAAGAGCACCTTGGTGCCGCAGAGCGTATCTTTGAGCCGCTGGCCCAAAAGCCAGCTGAACATAATACTGAAAAATTTATTACCCAAGATATTGAGAAATCGCATCGATTCATCTTCAAGCTGATACACAAGCCGCGAGCCGTTGATAAACTCCCCTCGCCCCGACGCAATGGCACGATAATACTTTGGTAAATCTTCCGGCTGCATTGTTAGATCAGCGTCGAGGATCATGAGGACGTCTCCTTTTGCTTCGCGAAATCCCTGCCTCACGCAACTTCCCTTGGTCCCGTTAGGTCCGTGTTCAAAGTACCGGATATTCTTTTTTCCCGCATACTCTTCTGCAACGCGCTTGATTTCCTCAAATGTCCCGTCATGCGACCCACTCTCAACAAAAATGATTTCCGTATACGTACCAAACTGGGGAGTACGCTCGACTGCGTTTTTGATGTTTCCTTTTTCATTTCGGCAAGGAATAACAATGGACACTGAATATTCCCGTTTGCCTTCGGGGCGCGGGCGCGCAACCACATATTGGATAACACCGAGACGCGAAATCAGAGGAAGATTCGCTACAAACGTATTGAGAAATGCGGAGAGAAACGGAATCCACACAGGAAAAATCATTTTGTTGCCAGACTTGATAACTTCAAAACCAGCAAGTGTGAGCATGTTTTCGATATCTTTCGGACTCATCCAGTTTTGAAGCGGTTGGCGCGCTTTAAGATGAAAAATTTCGGAAAGACGCAAAATCGGCTCCCAAAAGTAGTTATAGTATGTAATCACAACGCGAGACCGCGGATGGGTTACGGCGCTCAATCCCGCAAAGACGCGTTCAATATCGTCAGCAAAACCAATGAGATCGGAAAGCACCACATAATCAAAACGCTCGCCGAGCGCAAGATTTTCGGCATCTCCAGCGCGCCACTCAAGATGGGGATATTTTTTTCCAGCAACACCAATCATCGCGGGGCTGATATCAATGCCGAGCCCGCGGGAAGGCTTGAGATGCGCAAGCAAATCTCCCGTTCCCGATCCAATTTCCAACACGCTGCCCTTTTCAGGAATAATGAACCGCAAAAGCCGCTCAAGCGTTCGGTGATAATACCAGTTGCGCGCTTTCCAGTGGTCGCGTGTCTCTGCGTGCCTATTAAAATATTTTATAAGTTCATCCTGTTTCATAAAATCAGTTGGATATTTTTTTAATAATATTGGTCGTTGAAATCGTCTTGCGCGTTCGGGGAAATTTTACATCAAGAGTGGTCGTCGCAAGTTTTGCGCCAATGCTTCTAGCAAGTTTTCTTTTTTCCTCAAGCGCCTTGTCATCCGCAGGAATGACATAATAATGCGGCCGAACAATGGAAAGAATTTTTCCGTGGTCAATACGGCCCACAAGCGGCTCATCAAGTACCACCACATAGTCAACACTTTCAAGCTCTGCTATAAGATCGGCGCGATGCTGCTCGGGAAAGAGCGGCCGCCCTGCTCCTTTGAGGCGCCGAAGAGTCTTGTCGGAGCCAACGCCGACAAAGAGCACATCGCCAAATGATTTGCAAAGCCGCAAACCGTATACGTGGCCGACGTGAAAGATATCAAAACAGCCGGTTTTGAAAACAACTTTTTTTCCTGCGCGGCGAAGGCGCTCTGCGATACGTCTGGCCTCTGCATAAGAGACAATCTTGGATTTAGACTTATGATGTTTGCGCATGCGCTTCATACCAATCTATAGTTTTTTTAAGACCTTCGTCGAAATCAGTTGATGCGCGAAAGCCGAATTCTTGCTCGGCTCTTGAAACATCAAGCATACGCCGCGGCTGACCATCGGGGCGCGACGGGTCCCAGCGAATCTCGCCAGAAAAACCCACAAGCCCGCAAATCTTTTCAGTTAAGTCTTTGATGGAAATTTCCATGCCTGACCCCAAATTTACCGGCTCGGGCTTATTATAACGCTCCGTAGCAAACACAATACCACGGGCCGCGTCTTCCACATAGAGAAATTCGCGCGTCGGCTTACCGGTACCCCATGCCTCGACAAACGTATCGCCGCGCTTTTTGGCCTCAACTGCCTTGCGAATCAGAGCAGGAATGACATGCGATGATTCAAGATCAAAATTATCGCGCGGACCGTAGAGATTCACCTGCATGAGATTGATTGCATTAAAACCATACTGCGCATTATAGGCAGCCGCCTGCACCGCGAGCATTTTTTTAGCAAGGCCGTATGGCGCATTCGTCTCTTCTGGATACCCTGCCCACAGATGTTCCTCGCGAAACGGCACAGGTGTAAATTTTGGATAACTACAAATTGTGCCGACCGCAACGAATTTTTGAACGCCTGCGAGCCGAGCCGCCTCCATGAGCTGAACACCCATCATAATATTGTCGTGGAAAAGTTCTGCCGGCTTTGCCTGATTAAAACCAATGCCGCCCACACGCGCCGCAAGATGAATAACAATATCTTGTCCTCGAACTGCTTTTTCGCAATTTTCTCTGATGCGTAAATCGTACTCGCTTGAACGCGGGACAAAAATATTTTCGCGCGGCACGCCGCGTCGTTTAAGCTCATCAACAACAAAACCGCCAAGAAACCCGGCGCCACCGGTAACAACGATCTTCTTACCCATTAGCTCCATGAATGCGCTTACAGTACAATACTTTTTGCAACCGGTCGATCTTGACGTGATAAAAGAAGTGTGCTAGTTTGCGCTTGAACAAAAACGCGACTTAAGTCGCAGTGGAGAGGAAAAGAAAATGCGAATCGACGCTCATGCGGTAGCAGACATTGCAGTGATGGCTGGGGCGGCGCTCCGCACTCATCGAGGAAGGGCGAGGGAAATCCGCGCCCCAAAGAAGGATTTCCTCACGAGCGCGGATCTCCAGGCGGAGACGTACATCCTGGCGGCTCTTAGTGAGTTCGGTGACATCCCAGTCCTCTCGGAAGAAACCGGTGGTGAAGAGAAACACAAAGGGCGTCTCTGGGTGGTCGATCCTTTGGACGGAAGTCTCAACTACTGGAGAGGAGACCATTTCTGGGGCATCTCGATCGCTCTCGTCAAAGATGGGGTTTCTACCATCGGGACGGTCTACCTTCCCGAAAGCCAAGAGCTCTTCTTTGCCGCCCTCTCGAAGGGGGCATACCGAGAAACACAGGAGAGCGAGCGGGCAATTCATGTGAGCGCGGGGGTAGACGTCAAGAAATCGCAAGTGTGGACCGACCACATCAAGGGCTCACCTGACCTCACTTGCGAGATCTTCCGCCAACTTTCGCAAGCCACTCGCTACCCACAGGTGCGACTGTGCGCGACTGCTTCACTCATGCAGGTCGCGCAAGGGAAGATCGACGGATACATCCACCCCAAACCCGAACCGTGGGACATCGCCGCCGCCGCGCTCATCGTCGAGATGGCGGGAGGGAAGGCCACCAACTTCGTCGGCGAACCCTGGACCCCCTTTTCCGAGTCAATCATCGCTTCCAACGGCTACATCCATACGCAGCTCCTTGAGATCGCCTACGCAGCGGTCACCGCAACTAGAAACCGCTGACGCACAACAACGCGTCCGCGGTTGTTTTATTTTTACATATTTTTGACACACGAAGTGCTCTCCAATATAGTGAACTCATGAAAAAAGAACTCAAGGTGTGGGAAAAAGTCGGCGAGCCAACAGTGCTTGCCGGTAAATACGGCTCGAAACTCATCAGCCAAAATTTCAAAAATCCAAAAACCGGAAAAGAAGAGGAATATGTCCTTTATACAAAAAAAGACTGGTCCACAGTACTGCCCGTTACCAGCGACGGCAAAGTGGTTAGCATTCTACAATATAAACAAGGGTGCAATCAAATTACTCGCGAACTTCCCGGCGGAACCGGCGAATTTGATAACGAGCCCCCGGCTGATGTTATGCGAAGAGAACTGAAAGAAGAAACGGGATACGAAGCGGGTTCGGTAATTGATCTCGGTCCGGGGCAATATCCGATGACAAGAGAAACGCTACGGCAGATGCATCCATTTCTTGCGCTCGACTGCAAAAAAGTTGCCGAGCAAGCGGTAGACGAAACCGAAGAAATTGAAGTTGAAATTATTTCCCTGCAAGAGTGGATCAAGCTATGCCATACAAAAGTCATTGAACCGGGTGCAATCGTAACCACATTCCGCGCACTTCCCTATCTTAAAAAACATTTTAGTCTTGATCTTAATTCGCTTTTTTCAGTGTAACACCAACCGCCTTGCAATCCGCTTCCACCATTATTCTGACAAGCTCTTTGAATTTTACTTTTGGTTCCCAGCCAAGCTCACGTTTTGCTTTTGATGCATCGCCCAGCAAAATATCGGCTTCGGTGGGACGAAAAAGGCGGTTATCAATCTCGATATATTTTTTCCAATCAAGCCCCGCAAGCCCAAATGCCTCATCAAGAAACTCGCGTATTGAATGCGTCTCGCCAGTTGCGATCACATAATCGTCGGGTTTTTGTGCCTGCATCATTAAATACATTGCTTCCACAAAATCTGGGGCATAACCCCAATCGCGTTTTGCTTCGAGATTGCCGAGATAAATTTTATCCTGCGAGCCCGCAATAATATTTGCAAGTCCCCGCGTTATCTTGCGCGTCACAAACGTCTCTCCTCTGCGCGGGCTTTCGTGATTAAAAAGAATTCCGTTACAGATAAAAAGATTGTATGCTTCGCGATAATTTTTCGCAGTCCAAAATGCAAACAGCTTCGCCACGCCGTAGGGACTGCGCGGATAAAATGGCGTTGTCTCTTTTTGTGGGATTTCTTGGGCCTTACCGAACATTTCAGATGAAGATGCTTGATAAAATTTTGTATGGTCAAGCCCCGCGTCACGCATCGCATCGAGCAAACGCAACGTGCCAAGCGCTGTTGCATTTCCCGTATACTCGGGAATATCAAAGCTCACGCGCACTTGGCTTTGCGCGGCAAGATGATACACTTCGTCCGGCCGCACCGTGCGCATCACATAATTAAGCGAGCTTGCATCCGTAAGATCTGCCACGTGCAAATAAAGCCGCTCGCCCACCTGCGTGGGATCATGTGTAATATCAAGACGCGCACTGTGCGAGAGATGCTCGATACGCCGAGTGTTGATCGAGCTTGAGCGGCGTATAACTCCATGCACCTCATACCCTTTGGAGAGCAAAAGTTCTGCCAAATACGAGCCATCCTGACCGGTAATGCCGGTGATAAGCGCTTTTTTCATATGAGCAAGACTTTATTTTGAGTCATGTTTGCAATTATAGGTTCAGGATCGCTCTTCATCAAATTCAGGATCCCATGGACAGCATCAAGCGCGATAATTTGCGCGTCTTGCAAAAACTGCCCGAAAAAGAAAAGCGGCTGTGGTGCCGCCCTGCGCCTACATGTCGTAGACAATATGCCTTCTCCGGAATCGTATCCAGAACGAGACCGGATTCCAACCGCGCGGGTCAAAAAAGACGAGGACCCCCATAAGCAGCCGCGCAACTATCCAGATCGGCTCGATGCTGGAAGACTCCACCGGGTGCAGGCGTGGATAGATGCCGTTGAATACAGCAGAGTAGAATACCTGGAATAGCTGCAACGGGCTACCAACGAAGTACGCGCAACCATGACCATTGTCACGAAGCCAACGGCACGCAAGCGCAACTTCTTGATAGGTGTCGCCCGCACCGCGGTCACCGTCACCAAGAAAGACGTCGATGCTGCCGTGAGGAATCCTGCGCGCTCCAAGCTCTTGCTTGTTGAGTACCGACATTGATGATGAAGCGCCTTTGAAACGCCCCGAGGTCAAAAGAATACTCGGATCGAGACTATGCCACTCGAGCTCGTCGTAGAGCCGCGCCGTTGCATCAAGCCGCGCAGTGAGTTCGGCCGTGTCTCGGTAATGGTCATGCATGACAATGACCGACGCGCGCTCACGCGCGAACGACCGACACACGCGTTCGTAACGCCTCCAAAACTGCAAGAGGCGAAAAGCCACGAAAGCCAACACAAACGCCAGAGCGGCAAACGCTCCAATCGCATACTGCATTACACACCCCCTCAAAGAAAGTTTAGAATATTCCTAACACTTTGTTTAAAAAAAGAAAAGGGCGGAGCCAATTACGGTTCCGCCATCTAGATGATCTGCTCTCCCTGGTCATCGAACAGATTCAGCCGGTAGGGAGAGCTCTCTTGGCGCTGAACCAGCTCTTCCAGAGCACGGTCGAGCGTCGGGAGGTCGATGAGGGCATTGAACTGGTTTCCCTTCATCCATGTGATGCGCCAGTGCCACTCGGGAGCGCGCTGGAGTTGGTCGAACCAGATCCCCCCTGTTCGCATCGTCTCCTTACGGATGATGTGCGCACGGAGGCAATCCACGTACTTCTTGTGGTGCCCGAGCGCATCTTCGGGGATCGCGGTGAGTGGGAAAAACGCCCCGCGAATCGAGTCCCCCACAACATCACACCAAAAGAAAGTCGCCACCTGGTGATTGGGTACCCAGCCCGTCCTGGGGCGCGTGTTGAATGTGCGGATCTTGTGATGTGAAGAGAGCTGGGTGCCCGCCCCATTCTTGAGCACGCGCCCCACCCACTCCCAGTCATCCTCGCCGCAGACGAGACAGCCGCCAGGCATACTCCATCCTCTGTAGTGCTCGTCGTCCTGGTACATCATGTAGACGCGCCTGACCTCATCGATAGTGCGAACGATTGCGAGCACCGCCATCGCCAGCGGCTGACACGAATGCGTGTCCTTTTCCGTGTTCGGCATCGTAACCCCCTTTCCTGTCCCTTGTTAAACAGTATCAACAGTGTCAAATGGTCACAGTCACTCGAGAACAAAACCCGGCACACTTTAGCACGAAACTCTAAATGCGCCAATGGTCACGATTTAACATGCTCTCTGTAATAACGCATCTGGGAAGAAAAAGATTCTCGCCGGATGTCATTGAATCTTCCAATAAATACATCGCCAGAATACAAAAAATCGATGGCGCTCACAACAAGAAACAAAATGAAAACCCAAAGAATAATTTTTGGGGTAATTTTCTTGTTCCAGAGTAGCCACACTGCATAAGCCGCAAAAAAAACAAGGAATAAATAAAACGGATAGCGATAGCGCGTTTCCACATACGTTGGAATAACAACGACTGGCTGGAGAAGAACCGCGCCCAGAAGAAAATATTTTTCTCTTATGTTCTCTCGAAAATACCGCCATACCCCCGCAACACCAAATACAAAAAGCAAAACAGTGAAAGCGCCAGAAAGACCAATAGTAATAAGGCGATCAATGGGCTTTCCATTAAGATACAGCCAAAATCCCATCGGCCGGAGCAAACTAAAATAGAGCGCGGTTTTCCGAAACTGAAGTTCAATAAATTTAAACGGCCGGTGAATAATAAACGCGAAGTAGTCGCGGAATGCCTTTTGCGAAAGTTCCACCGAATGTTCTTTGCTGACAAGCTCCTGAATCTGGGGGGTTTTATCATACCCACCCGTCGCATCCGCATTATTCCCAATCCAAAGTGCGTAAGAACCGGCTGTTGTCGTAAAGAGGGGCCTTCCATACAAAAACGAATTGCGCAATGACCATCCGCCAATAAACAGAATAGTAAAAACGAGTGAAACGAAAGCAAGTTTCCAGCGCTTGCGATGCGCGAGCAAAACAGCAAGCAAAAGGACCGCCGGGATCGCCGTCGGCCGCGTTAGTGATGCCACTCCCCAAAAAAAGCTTGCAAAAATAGCATACGAGGTCTTTCCGGTATTTAATAATTTGATTGAATAATACGTGGCGATAATAAGAAAAAACATAAGAAAAGTTTCAGCAAGGAGCATCCCTCCTACGACAATAAAATCGGGAAATACGGCAAAGATAAGCGCCGCGAGGATCCCGACGCTCCTGCCTTCTCGTTCGTCTCCAAGTAAAAGAAGTGATAATTTGAAAATAAAAAATGCGGTAAGAACCCGTAAAATCGCTTGTACGGCCCATATCACACTCCAATTCTCTCCGCCCAAAAACCAATATATGCCCGCAAGAAAAAATTCGTATCCCGGGCCGACGCGGACAATCGCATCGTCCCGAAGCGGATCTCCAGCATTTTCATAATGTTCAATATAACCGAGGCCAGCCGCCAAATTTCGCGCGATACGAGTATATGCTTTCGCATCAGTCGTTGGACTGATGCGATAGTAAAAAGAAAAAGCAAGTGACGTAAAAAATATACCGGCGAGGATAAGTACAAGAATCGTTCTTGATCGCATATGCATTCAATTATATACTACTTTTTATACTATGTATCGTATACTTTACCGAAAAACAATCGCGGCAATTAACTTTGTAAAAATATTTTTTCGTTCGCTTATGTTCTGGCCGCCTGGCACTTGGTTTCGATTTTGGTTCACATTCCCAGCTGAACAAATCGTCCCCCTCGGAATATTGACCGCCACGATACGCACAAGCTCACCAACCGCAAAAGTTGTTGATCTTTACATGGCTGTCTCATGCATTGTCGACCAGCAATATCTGCCAGCGGATTTTTTGGTTCATGAAAGTGATACCGTAATTGATATCGGCGCGCACATTGGATCGTTCACGCTCCTTGCCGCGCAGCGCGCCGCACGCGGCAGAGTGTTGAGTTATGAACCAGACCCCTCAAACTATAGCCAGCTTGTAAAAAATATAAACGTAAACGGCCAAAGAAATGTTACCCCAATCCAGATGGCTGTTTCGGCAGAAAAGAAAATTCTCCCTTTTCAAAAAGATACCATCAACTCCGCAGAGAGCAGCTTATATAAAAAAGGGTCGGAAACAATTGCCGTGCCAAGCACCACGCTTAACGACATTTTCCTTGACAACAAAATCGAGCATTGTGACTTTCTAAAAATCGACTGCGAAGGGGCAGAGTACGAAATTCTCTTCTCCGCGCCCAAAGAGCTCTTCTCAAAAATCGAAAAGATCGTTATGGAATGCCACACGCCTCAATTTTTCGGCATAGAAAATCCTGCGTATTCGTATGACAGCATGATAGCACTTCTCAAAAATCTTGGTTACAAAACACGTATTATACATGAAAACGCGATGCATAACCTTATTTTCGCAAAACGTTGAAATAAATAATCGCGAATATCGCCTTGATCCCATCCCAAACTCCTATTTTTTTTCCATCTTCATACGTACGGCTATAGTAATTAACTGGCACTTCAAATACGCGCCATT
>Ga0209542_10006679_pt1 | contig 22351 bp, 14 predicted proteins | sample RifCSPhighO2_01_FD_184028 | JGI IMG/M metagenome (GOLD analysis project Ga0209542, IMG submission 184028) | Soil microbial communities from Rifle, Colorado - Rifle CSP2_plank highO2_0.1 (SPAdes) (version 2) | ecosystem: Environmental > Terrestrial > Deep subsurface > Rock core/Sediment ... | reverse complement strand
CGCCGGGCGGCGCGTATACGCGCCGCCCGTTTTCTTTTATACTATTAAAAATGCCAAACACAAATTCAAGTATTCTTATTATCAAATCAGAGAGAACTGGCCAGTTTTTATATTTCTTCGGTATCCAACATTCAAATGACCCAACTCATTCCCAGGTAGAAGCCATTAAGGAATTTTGGCAGGAATTCTTAAGACAAAGCAGGCAACCCTCCGACAAGAGAATCGTGCTTATAGAAAGAACTCCCGTCGATACGCTGGATAGTTTGGGTCAAGCAATAATTAAATATGGCGAAAGCGGGGAAGCGCAGTGGCTTGCTCGCCAGGAAAACATTAATATTGAGTGTCCTGAACCAAGTTTAGAAACCCAAAGAAAAGTTCTTTGCGAAAAGTTCGACTCTCCAGCGGTGGCGTATGCTCTTATTGTTCGTAACCTGAATGCGTGGATTAAACGAACGACCAGGTCTCCTTTTGAAAGTGCATTGGCGCAGACGATATCACGAGAAGCCAAAGCCGAGGACGTTTATAAGTTTACTCCAACATTGGAGTGGTTTCGTGGATACCACAAGAATCTCTTCGGAGACCAAAAACTAGAAGATGCCCGATTTCTTGCGAGCATTACGGACCCTCGTTATTCGGAGAATAGCCAGACGAATAAAATCATTGCGTCTATAACGCAAATTCGCAATGGATATATTTTGAATAGGATCAAAGATCTATGGAAATTGGGTTTTGATGTGTTTATTGTATACGGTCGTGGACACCTGGATATTTTAAGACCAGATTTGGAACAGTTAACTATTATATGAGTATTTTTTCAGACAAGCTAAATTCAAATAAATTAAAGAAAGCATGGGCCCTGGATCAAAGGGCCTTATTTGATAAAGACAAAAAGAGGCAGAAAAAACTATGGTCAGAGTCGGTTAAAATATACAAAGAGCTTTTAAAAAAATATAAAACAAGATCATCAGACCGGCTTCAAATCTTAATGAAACTTGCTACCATCAATCAGCATCAGGGAAAGTTCGCTCAATCTAAAAAGTATTTGGATACTGCAAACAGGGAGGTGCCGAGGGATCCGATAATCGCTTTTAATTGCGGCAATCTGTATAGAGCAATGAACAAGCCCGGAAAAGCAATCTCATATTACAAGCGCGCCATTAAATTAAATGATAAGTTATCTAGCGGTAGGCAATTATTCTCAAAAGAGCTGAAGAAATATGAGAAAACACTAAGAAAGAGTTAAAAACCCCCCCAAAGGGCCGTTATTAGGGGTAAATAGCCGTCCAGTACAACTACCCTGTAAAAGATGAGATACATCGGTAACACTTCCAGTGTGCCCAATGTATAACCCCGAAAGGTAGCGATTCTTTAACAGGGGTCCCTTTATAAGAAATTTAGTTTGATGTGAATATCCTTGCTTTATTTTAATACCAATTGGTACATAAATTGGTACATAAATAACACAAGAATTGATGGGGTTATACAGACCCCTTAAAAACGGCCTGAAAGAGCCGTTATTAAGGGGGTGTAGAACACAGTTTGACGGAATATGTCAAGAGGAGTATAATGGAGGGTGTAAGCTTAGTATATCTTCTGCGACTGGTCATTCGCTTCGCGAATGACCAAGCCAAAGGCAAGTCGCAGTAGTATTACTAAGTAAGGATGAGCAATGTCCGCTCGTCTGGAAATTAGCAATGTCTGTTATTGCGCTCCGCGCAATAACAGACATTGCAGAAGCTCGTCCCAAACGAAATTGCCCGTCCAAGGGCCTTCGGCCTGCGCCGGAGGCGCAGACGGACTTCGTACGGGACCAGTTGACAACCGCACTTTAAAAAAGTCCCGGCAAGCGGGGCAGAAAGGATGTGAGCCATGTCTCACACGCGAAATGCCGTCGTTCGTTTGTTTTTTTTGACGCTTTGCGCTGGCATGTTTCTTGCATCCAGCGCTTGCGAACAAAACGGCAACGGGATCGGGCCGAGTCCGATTGACACGGTCTACATCTCCATTCCGGCGCCGGACCCGGCTCGCCTTGACCAGGCATTCCTCCGATACCACCGCTCTGATGACGCCATTTTTTCTTCCGATCCATCAAAGCGCCCTCTCGGTATTGGTTTGTTCTGGTCCGAACTCAAAGATGGTCAGAAGACTTATAGGAGTTTGGACTGCGCTTTGTCAACTGGAAAAGGTATCTGGGATCCAGAAACAAAGATTGCCACCTGCCTCACTTTTGAGGGGAGTGATATTGAGCTCCCCATAGATACAGAAATTGAGGTCTGGGCGGTTGATGAGCCTCTTTCTCCTCCGCAAGTCGGCAAAGAGTTCATCATCAACGGAGTTCTTTTGCCAGACCCGAAGATGGGAACTCAACCCTGGCCAACGGGGCACTTCAAGCTGGGTAAGGACCTGAAACCATATTGGTAGGTCATTTGACCAAAATGGTCTGCCAATAGCGCACCCCTGATGTCTAAAGCGATAGATATCGGGGTAGCCACCGCGGAAGCGGTGGATTTTGTTTTCCTGGAGTGGTGTTATAATGATTCTATGTCCAAAAACAGGAAAATTCTTTTGATTTTTTTAATTCTAGTTTCATTTTTTGTTTTTGGCCATCAAGCTAAAGCAGACCAACTTTCAACAGATACCGCTAGCCCCGGAGACGATATACAACTTCTAGATTATTTCAATACAGATATATGGCAACCAGTTTGTGAGGGTTATACTAATCCTTATGCCTATCATCCTCGCTATCTTGAAAGATTAGATTCAATAGCTATAACGAGCAACGGTGCCAATCCCAACAACAACCCTGCCGCTAACGTTGTGGCAGAGTTTCCGGCCAGCTCAGATTGGTATCTTTTGTATCGTGTTCCACCTCTAGATGCTGATGTTAGTTGCGGTGGAAATGCTGTTGCGGGATTATACACTTACCTTTGGACATCTAATGCCAGATTTCAGGTTCCCAATTTACCCCCTGGGACATATTATGTCTGGCCGTTGGGCTGGCAAAAAACCGATGTGATTGAGCCTGATTGTGATGCCAATACTGAAGGCGATCAGCCCTGTTCAGACGAGGGTGAACCTTACAACTACATCTATATAGGGACGTTTACGATTTCCAGCATTCCTCAGGCGACTATACAGGTTAAGTCAAATATTCCTTCGTCGGGGGATATTACGGGTCCTAATAATTTTTCCTATTCTATCGTATCGGATAACCAAACCGTTAGTTTTTCTGATAAACCGGCCGGCAGTTATACTATAAATCCATATAACATCAATTGCTATGACAAGAGTGTTTCTCCAAGCACGACCCAAAACGTAAGCAACGGCGGGACCATACTTTTTACCGTCACGTACACGAATAACGGCTCCTGCGGCGGGAACTCTCCGCCTACCGTTGGCCTGACCTTCAACGGCCAATCGGGGACGGCGACGATAACCCAAAGCGGTTCGGGGACGCTGACCTGGATGGTCGGCGGCGGAGCCGCCGACAGCTGTTCAGCATCCGGCGGCTGGTCGGGTTCCAAGTCCGTCTCCGGAGGGAGTGAAAATTCAGGAACAATCAATTCTTCGCCCACAACGTTTATAATATATTGCAGCAATGTCTACGGCAGTGACCAAAGCACGGTCACCGTCAGTTTCACGGGACAACCTCCCGTTTATGGTTGCACCGATCCTTCGGCCAGTAATTACAACTCCTCGGCCACCGCTGATGATGGCAGTTGTACTTACCCTCAAAATAACAATTTGCCCTACGGCGCGGTAGATAATAACGCTTTGCCGCAAGACACTACTCAATGCACTATGTACGGCTGGGGGTACGACCCGGACACGCCAAATACCGCGACCACCATCAAGGTTTATGCCGACGGCACCGCTGCGGGCAACTTGGTTGATTCTTTCTCGGCCAGCAATTATAGAGGGGACTTACAGGCGGCCGGGATGGGCAACGGCAATCACGGATTCATCCGGTCGGCGCCGGGCAGTTTATATAATGGAACGCATACGTTGTACTTCAAAGTCGTTGATACGAGCACTAGCCAGACGGTGGATTTCGGAAACTACTCATATAATTTCTTTAATTGTCAGGACCATCCGCCGATTGGGACGGTGGATTCAAGCGACAGCAATGACCCGCCGGCCGAGCCCAATTGCACATATTTCGGCGGCTGGGCCTATGACCCAGACAAGTCAAGCCAGTCAATTGATGTTCACGTCTATGACGCCGATGACCCGAACAATCTGGTTTTTATCGGCGCCTTGACCGCCAACGGCAGCCGCCCGGACGTCAATTCTGCTTTAGGCATCACCGGCAATCATGGTTATACGGGGACTACGCCGGCTGATTTTAAGGACGGAACCCTTCATCGCGGCTACGTCTATGCCATCGGCATTGATTCGGCCGGTAATCACACGGGCAGTACTGCCAATCAGTACATCGGCGATTTCACGGCTAAGTGCCCGAATGCCGCGGTTGACCTAAAAGTCAAAAAACAGGGCACGGGAGACGGCAGCCTGACCAACGGACCGCTGACCATAAATTATTACGACTCCGCCACTTTGAATTGGGCGACCACTAACGCCAATACCTGCACCGCTTCAAACGGCTGGTCCGGGAGCAAGGCCGCCAACGGCGCCGAGGACCAGTGGAACATAACCGCCAGCAAGACCTTCAACATCAGCTGTCAAGGTAATTATGGTCCGGCGGCTACTGACTCGGTGACAGTAAACGTAAACGCGGCCGGCGCGCCGACTTGCGATTTGACGATAGATAATACGACTCTGGCTTGGAACAACACCGGCACGACCTTGCGCTGGACGAGCAGTGGAACGCCTTTGACCACTGCGCTAAATGCGTCCGGAAATTGGTCCGGCTCAAAGACGCCGTTAAGCTCCGGCTCGCAAGGCACGGGCCATCTGGAGCCGGGGACTTACACCTATCAGCTGACCGCAACCGGGCCGGGCGGACAAACTTCATGCGCGGCCGGAGCGGGCGTATCGGTCAACGTCAGCGCTCCTACGCCGACGGTTACGGCTAATGACCCTCAAGGTCCGGATTATTGCGTTTCAGGACCTACCGAAACTATATCTTGGAGTTACACTGACCCATCAGGCAGTCCCCAAACAAAGTATCAAGTTTTGGTTTCCAACACGGGTAATTTCAATAATCCGATGTGGGATTCGTGTAACAACGCGCAGGGCATTAATACCTGTGCGACGGGGAACAGCGCGACCTCTATATCCATTCCAAACGGCGTATTGCAATTCAATGTAACGTATAAGGCACGGATACAGATATGGAATAGTTATAATGCCGCTTCAAATCAGGTCGTGACCAACAGTTGGAAAACGCCGTCTTATGCCTATCCACAGACATCGTTTGCCTGGACGCCGGACAGGCCTCAAAAGAACAATCCGATACAGTTTACGGATGGCACCGTCTTTGGAGGCGGGAACACCAATAGCCGCGAATGGTCGTGGAGCTTTGGCGATGGCGGAACTTCGAGCGGCCAGAGCCCGAACCATACCTACACTACCGAAAGCGGCTATACTGTGACCCTTACGACAACTGATGCGGCCAATCAGAGCTGTTCCATCAGCCACAGCCTGGAAGTGCAGAAGCCGATACCGCATATCAAAGAAGTGGCGCCTCGCTAACGGGTACTTTGATTGCGCTTCCTCCCTAAGTATTTCTAGTCGCAAGGCCTAATTGTTCCCGACCGCCCGAGCCCTCCTGTCGGGCCTTGCGGCTTCCTCACTATCGTTCCGGGCCCGTTCCCGACATCCTCGGACTCGGTGCCCAGGAAAATAGCGGCCTTGCTCCTGAAATACTAGAGGTCGTCCAGATGCAATCAAAGTACCCGCTAGCTCGTTTTCACTAACCGCGGACTCAAGCGGCGAAATTACAACTACTTACTCGCTTGTTATTTTAAGGGAAAAACACTAGAATTTTGGAGTTATGGAAGAAAAATATCCTCTGCCGAAACATATTGTCAGGATTAAGAAATTGAAGTCGCTTTTGGCGATATTGATTTCAGCGTTGCGTCTATGATATTATATCGCCATGAAACGCTTTGATTTTCCAATAGTCATAGAACGGACCAAAGAGGGCTACTTTGTCCTGTGCCCCGAATTGCAGGGATGCTATAGCCAAGGTAAAACCTATGAAGAGGCCTTAGAAAACATAAAGGATGCTATTATTCTCCATATTCAGGATCGGCAAGACAACAACGAAGAGATTCCTGAACCTTCATCGGTAAGCTTATCTACTGTTCCCGTTAATCTTTAAAGCATGAGATTGCCTAGGATTACCGCCAAGCAGATCATTTCTGTGGTTGAGAAGCTTGGCTTTTTGCTTGTGCGGCAAAGCGGCAGCCATAGGATTTATCGGAACATTGAATATCCATTCAAGAAAAATTATTTGGCCATGATAGAAAACTCGGCCAAGGGGGAGAATCATCTGTTCCGCAATTTCTACATAATACAAGACGGGGTGGAAAAAGACGCATTAAATAATGGCGGGCTTTCGTGCTCTACCTTTGCTTCATCAATTCTTTATTTTTTTAATTCTGTGCTTGAATTTCAAAAAAAACCTAAGTGGCTGGCCTACATTCATGCCAATACCAACAGTACAGTAAAGGATATGCTGGGGCATGACTGGTACGAAATAAAAGAGTTGAGGTCCGGGTCCGTTTTGGTTTGGGAAGAAGAAGATTTCCCTCATATGGGTTTTTGCGTTTCGGAAACGGAGGCGATCAGCAACGACTCAAAGGGAACGGGTTTTCCATGGAAGCATCACATCACTTATAATGGCACTCGCAAGATAGAAAAAATATATTGGCATGATGAGTTGAGTGAATAGACCTGTCCCGTACAAAGTCCGCCTCCGACCGAAACGTCGGAGTCGTGGACCTTGAGCGGGCAACTTTGTACGGGATGAAGGAAATTTTTATTGATGTGCCGGTGTGCAATCAGCGGAATCTGCCGCCGGAGTGGGCTTGGCGGGGTTGCGCCATTTGTTCTCTTTGGATGCTTTTGAAATGGCACGGAAAATACCGATTAGCTAAGCCACAGGGTAACCCTGTCCGACAGGGTTACCCTGTGGCTGTTTTGCCGGCGGAATTACTGAAAGAAGGTCTGGCCATCAACGGCTATCTGGAAAATGTCGGCTGGAAGCATAACGCCATTGTGGAGCTGGCCGCCCAGCACGGCTTGCTGATGGATTACGCCAAAAAATTCTTTTATTCGGATGAGGAAAAAGAAAGGGGACTTAAACTCATCGCCGCAAAATTTTATGACGGCAAGCCGGTCATCGCTTCAATTTTCAAAGAATTAAATCATTCTAAGGACGGCCATATGGTGGTTATCCGGGGGATGAAAGAGTTCAGCGGGTCCGTCATCGGATTGGACATCCAGGATCCCGACCCGAGCTGGCGCGGCCATAACTATTTTCTGTCCCGCCAGGAGTTTTTTGACGGCTGGCGCGGAGGGCTGATCTGGCCTAAATAACCTAAAAAGGGGAATAAAAAAGAAGTTTTTATAATTTGATTTGTAATCCCCCCGTCCATACATCTTAATACAATTAGCACTCTCACTGTGAGAGTGCTAATTGTATATCGGGGGAGTGATTTTTTTAAACTTTAGCCGTTAATATCATTTGTATTTAGTGAGAAAAAAGTGTATATTTAGTAGTGTTGGGGGCGTAGCTCAATTGGTTAGAGCGCTTCCCTGTCACGGAAGAGGTTGCGGGTTCGAGTCCCGTCGCTCCCGCCAGGAAATGTCTTTAGGAATCTTGCGTTTGCGTTATAGAGATTAATTGAATATATTTGTGGAGACTCTTACTGAAAGGGAGGTGTTAAAGATGCATGCTGAACTCCATCAGCCAAACGCGGAAGAGTTGAGCATATTAAAAAATCAGGAGCCGCTTGTTTCATTTGAGATAGTGAAACCGTTCGGTTTCAGCGAGGGAAGACAATCCCGAGTAACTTTACTCGAATACACGGCGGCTGGAACCAATAAACAAGTGGTCTGGAAGCGAATGGGAGCCGGAAAAGGATTAACTGAAGCCGAAGCCCACCTCTTTGAAAGCAGATTGAGGCCATATCGCAACGGTCTTCATAATTTCGGCTGGCGTGTGCCGCAGACCAGATATTCCCAGGTGGTTGAGGTTGGCGGTGAATTCCAAGTTTTCTCGTATGATCAGTTCATCCCGGGAGGCGATGCCGAGCATCTCGTCCTCAATCCAGAGGAGCCGAACTTTCTCAAGTGGCACCTTTTGAGAGAGATTGTCTCTCAACTCGCCTCCTACCCCCAATCGGACATTGACAGGAAGACCTTGTTCGGGGCCGATGTTTCTGTTCTGCCGCATGGCCTTGATCTGAAATTGGCTAACATCGTCAGCGCCGAAAACGGAGTTTTCTTTGTGGACCTGTTTGGCCCGAAAGAACTTAATGAGGACAGGAGTTGGAAGACCTATTCGCCGAAACTAGACATCCTGCCTCCCGAAAACCTACTTGCGGTAACAGGCACACGTGAAGGGGCCTTTCTGCGGTTGTATCGTCTCATCGAAAGACACTGGTCTTCGATTGGCGGTGTCACTGTGGGAACGCTCCGCAATCAGCTCAAACAGTTGCTGGAGAACAGCCGATTAGCCAGCTCTGAGACCAATTTCATTCTGTCCGAGGTGCAGGATGATTATCCCTGGCTGGACCGGGTCTACAAGGAACAAAACGTTTGAGTCGTTGCCCTCCCTTTCCATATTCATGGAAAGGGAGGGCCCTCATTTAAATAATATTATGTCAGAAATACAAATCATTCCAGACCAAGACCAACTAGACGCCGAGAGCGTTCTTTCGGGGCGGACGGATGCGGAGGCGGCGCGCATGAAGCGGTTCATGGCGATGCCGGACCTGACGCGGATGGAGGGCAGCCCAATCGCGGAAATAGTCAAACGCATTCTGGCCATAGCGGATTTCAAAGATTTTGACACCATCAAAGTGCCGGAGATAGTGCCGACAGATGTCAGTTTTGATGTCTATGGATTCCCGCCAGACCACCCAGCCCGTTCGAAATCGGATACCTATTTCATAGACGATAATCATTTGCTCCGAACTCATACCACCGTGATGTGGCATTATTACTTGAGTCAGTCGGAAATTAAAAAAAGAATGGAGTCAGGCAAAGTGGTCGGTTTCTTCTCGTACGGTAAGGTTTATCGCAAGGACGAGATAGACCGCAATCATATGAACGTGTTCCATCAGATGGACGGCGGTTTTCTGATACCGAAATCTAAAAAAGTCATCACTATTGATGACCTGCAGAATGTGTTGGCCAATATCGCCAAAGCAGTTTTCGGGCCGAATATAAAGTATCGCTTTAATCAAGATTATTTTCCCTACACCGATCCGTCGCTGGAAATGGAAGTGGAAGTGAACGGCCGTTGGGTTGAAGTATTGGGTTGCGGCATCATGACCGACAGTTTGATAAAGAATCTGGGTCTGGACCCGGCCAAGTGGAGCAATTGGGCGTTCGGGTTCGGGCTGGAACGCCTAGCCATCATTTCCATGGGCCTGCCGGATATCCGTTTGCTCTGGTCCGAGGACGAGCAAGTAAAAAAACAGCTCAAGCTTGGCAATAAATTCAAAGAAGTTTCTAAGTATCCGCCTATCACACGCGACATATCATTCGTGGTAAATGATGATTTCGTCCCCAATAATTATTTTGATCTCATCCGCGACATCGGTGGCGACCTGGTGGAGCAGGTCCAGCTTTTGGATAAATACGAGAACGAGGCCAAGTTCGGAAAGGGTAAGGTCAGCTATACATATCGTATCGTTTACCGCTCAATCGACCGTACGCTCACGACCGAAGAAATAGAGCCGCTCCAACAAAATGTAGAAGCCGAAACAAAAAGCCAATTCGGTGCTGAAATTCGCTAGGAAAAACGGGCTTTTTTAAGCCCGTTTTTCGTTTGCTTTGTGGGTATTAAAATGCTATAATTAATGTACTAATCATGGCGGAAAAGAAGCTCAAAAAACAGGTAAAAAATGAGGCCGAAAAGGCCTCATATTCGGCCAAGGATATTCAGGTCTTGGAAGGCCTTGAACCGGTCCGCAAGCGGCCGGGCATGTACATCGGCACGACCGGGCCGGAGGGTTTGCATCATTTGATCTATGAGGTCGTTGATAATGGAATAGACGAATCTTTGGCTGGTTTTGCCAAGAATATAGAAGTTACGTTTTTGACGGGAAATCGAATCAGAGTTTCTGATGATGGCCGAGGTATTCCCACTGATATTCATCCAACTAAAAAGAAATCGGCCCTTGAGATCGCGGCCACGACCCTTCATGCCGGAGGTAAATTCGGCAGTGACACCTATAAGGTGTCCGGCGGTCTGCACGGCGTCGGTCTGTCGGTCGTGAACGCGCTGTCAAAATGGATGAAAATAGAAGTTCACCGCAAGCCGGATGTTTTCATGCAAGAATATAAAATTGGTAAACCGCTTAGCTCAGTCAAGAAAATCGGTTCAACCAAAAAAACGGGCACTATCGTCACTTTTGAACCAGATCCGGGCATTTTCAAAGAAATTAATTTTGATATTGAAACTATTCTCAATCATTTGCGCCAGCAGGCCTACCTGACCAAGGGCGTGAAGATAACCATCAAAGATGAACGGACTCCGCTCGTGGTCAAGGAGAATACTTACACCTCCGACTACACCTTTTACTTTGAAGGCGGGATTATTTCATACGTTGATTTTTTGAATCACGGCGAGGAGACGAAGCACAAAAATATCTTCTACGCCGGCAAAGAAGCCCCCGCCGTTGGAAACAACGGCGGGGCAGGCAACGGCTCGGGTATTTTCGTGGAGATTGCTTTGCAATATATAGAAGAGCTGACCAGCCGGGAAATGGCCTTCGCCAACAATATCCATACCGTTGAGGGCGGCACTCACATCACCGGTTTTCGCGCGGCCCTGACCCGCATCCTGAACGACTACGCCCGCAAGAACGGATTTTTGAAGGAAAAAGAGGACAATCTGTCCGGAGAGGATGTGCGCGAAGGTTTGACGGCTGTAATTTCCGTGAAACTGCGCGAGCCGCAGTTTGAGGGCCAGACCAAGGCCAAGCTCGGCACACCGGAGGCCAGAAACGCGGTGGAAGCGGTGATGAACAGCGAGTTCGCCGATTGGCTGGAGCGCAATCCTAATGACGCTCGGGCCGTCTTAGAGAAGGTCATCCTGGCCTCCAAAGCCCGCATGGCGGCCAAAGCCGCCCGCGAGACCGTTCTCCGTAAAGGCGCTCTGGAGGGGATGACCCTGCCCGGCAAACTGGCCGACTGCTCAAGCCGCGACGCGTCGGAGTCAGAATTGTTTATTGTTGAGGGAGATAGCGCCGGCGGGTGTTTTTCCGGTGATACAAAAATTGCTTTATTGGATGGACGAAAAATTTCCTTTAAAGAATTAGTTGCGGAACATGAATCAGGTAAGCAAAATTTTTGCTACACAATTCAGAAAGAAGGTACTATAGGCGTATCTGAAATAAAAAATCCGAGAATTACTAAAAAGGATGTGAAAGTTATCAAAATTATACTTGATAACAAAGAGGAAATAGTTTGCACTCCTGACCACAAGTTCATGCTTCGTGATGGAAGTTATAAAGAAGCAAAAAATCTAACCAAACTCGATTCCCTAATGCCTCTTTACAGACGAGTTTCCAAAGTTGGCGGCAGGATTACCATTGATGGCTATGAAATGGTGGTTGACCCAGCCAAAAAACAGTGGATATTTACCCATATGCTTTCGGATAAGTACAATCTGAAGTTTGGTGTGTATTCAGAAGCTGACGGCCCACATCGTCATCACATAGATTTTCGTAAAAGGAACAATAATCCCACTAATCTTGTTCGTTTATCATCCGAAACTCACTTAAAAATTCATCAAGATATAGCAAATACTGTATTGAGGAGCCCAGAGGTTCTTGAAAAATTGAGAAGGATCAGGCAGACACCTGAATTTAAAAATAAGATTAGGCAAAGCATGTTAAAAATCAGAGATCTATTGAGTTCCCGTGCCAAAAAACAATGGGAGAATAAAGAATATAAGAAGTTTATGGTCTCTAAATTCTTAGAATTTTATAATTCAAATGCCGAATATAGGATAAAAAATAACAAACTGCTCAACGCATTACAAAAGCAGTATTGGAGTAAAGACGAAAACAGAAAATCTCAATCGTTAAGAACATCATCTTATTATCAAGCCCACCCAGAGGATGTGGGGCAGCGGTCTGCTGAGGCCATTAAACAATGGCAAGATCCAAATTTGCGTTCATGGAGAAGCGGTAAAACAAAAGAACAATGGACTAATGAGTTTAGAGCTAAACGCAAGGATGCTTACAGCAGAACATACTTAAACAAAGCTCTTGATGTGTTACATAAGATATACAAAGAAACCGGAGCTGTAGATTTTACTAGGTATCAACTGGTACGAAAGAGAACAAACAATAAAAATTTAATTAAACCTGAAACGATCGCGGCTAGGTTCTTTAATGGAGATTTGAAAAGCTTAAGAGAAGCTGCTAAGCACTATAACCACAAAATAAAGAGAATAGAGTTTTTAGAGGAAAGGATGAATGTTTATGATTTGGAGGTGCCGGGAACTCATAATTTTGCTTTGGCCAGCGGAGTATTTGTCCATAATAGCTCTAAGCAGGCAAGAAACAGGCACACCCAAGCAATCCTCCCTCTTAGAGGAAAGATTCTCAATGTAGAAAAAGCTCGGCTGGACAAAATGCTGGCGTCGCAGGAGATAAGAGCTCTCATTATCGCCATGGGTACAGCCATCGCCGAAGAGTTTGATCTGTCCAAGCTTCGATACCACAAGATAGTCATCATGACCGACGCCGACGTGGACGGCGCCCACATCCGTACTCTGCTTTTGACTCTTTTCTACCGCTATTTCCCGCAGATCATCGCCGGCGGACATTTATACATTGCCCAGCCGCCGCTTTACAAGATACAGAAGGGGACCAAGATCCACTATGCTTACAATGACGTTGAGAAGGGAAAGATACTGGAGCAGCTTCGTAGAGAAGCAGGAATTAAGCTTAAAACTAAAAGTCCAAAGGCCAAAGCCGACACTGGTTGGGAAATAAGCACGGTTGATGGTGTGTCGGTGGAAACCGGAGCCGAAGGGTCTGTTATGGAGGGTAACGGCGAAGCTCCGGCCGAAGATAAGATATCTGGCGTAACTATCCAACGCTACAAGGGTCTTGGCGAAATGAATCCGGAACAGCTCTGGGAGACGACCTTGAACCCGGCAAACCGTCTGTTATTGCAGGTCAGCGTCAAAGACGCTCAAATGGCCGATAAGATATTTGATGTCCTAATGGGCTCGGACGTTTTACCGCGCAAAAAATTCATCCAGACCCACGCTAAGAGCGTCCAAAACCTTGATATTTGACGGATTGCGGGGGCAAATGCTATTATAAAAGCACGCCCTCGGGCGGTTTTTAGATACTAAGCAATGGCCAATATCACACAATTCTTCAGAGAGGTCCGGGCCGAAATGACCAAAGTTGTCTGGCCCACCCAGCGCCAGCTCGTCGTCTACACGCTGATCGTTATCGGCATGAGCTTGGTCTTGGCCTTTTTTCTCGGCGCGTTGGATTATGTTTTTCAGAAAATATTAACCAGATATCTGTTAACATAAGTATCTGTCCAAGAGTTAAGCGATTGGCCACAGATACTTACCCCCTTCTTTTTTCAGATGAATTAAGATGGAGTTTGTGAAAATAAAACTAAGATACATAAAATTAAATAATCTAATATAGTTAAAGAAAGGAGGGGGTGACGAGTTTTGTAACAGCTCGGCTGCTCGCGACTCGCAACTCCTCGCTGACAAAATCGTCATGCCGAAGCAAGTCATAACAGGAGAGAGGCACTGGTACGCCATCCATACCTATTCCGGATACGAAGATAACGTAGCCCGTTCCCTCAAACAGCGCATTGAATCGCTCGGTTTTGAGGACAGGATATTTAACGTATTAGTTCCCAAAGAAAAGAAGATAAGGATAAAGGGCGGTAAGCGCGAGACCATTGAGGAAAAGATATTCCCCGGCTACGTGCTGGTGGAAATGGTAGTAGACGACGCTTCCTGGTATGTGGTCCGCAATACGCCCAATGTCACCGGATTCATCGGCGCCGGCACCACGCCGACCCCGCTCTCCCATTCCGAAGTTGAGATGCTGGTCAAACGAATGGGCGTTCAGGAGCCGAAATATAAAGTTGATGTGGCAATCGGCGACCGGGTCAAGATAACCGACGGTCCGTTCAAGGACTTTGACGGCAAGGTGTCCGAGGTGGACCCGGAGAAAGGCCGCGTCAAGGTGTTGGTCACCATCTTCGGACGAGAAACGCCGGTGGAACTAGATTTTCTTCAGATAAAGAAAATCTAGAATTTCTAAATCCTAATTTCTAATTTCTAAACAATTTCAAAATAAAAATACCAAAATGGCTATCAAGAAGATTAAAACAGTGGTTAAGATGCAGGTCACGGCCGGAAAGCTAGAGCCCGCAAAGATCGGTCAGGCCTTGGGCCCTCATGGTTTAAACTTGCAGCAGTTCATGGCCCAGGTGAACAGCGAGACGGCCGACAAGGCCGGCCGGGTGGTGCCGATAGAAGTAACTATCTATGAAGACCGCACTTTTTCTCTTAAATTCAAAACCCCGCCGGCCGCATATTTGCTCCGCACCGCGGCTGGCCTGGAAAAGGGCTCCGGCGTGCCGAACAAGAACAAAGTCGGCACAGTCAGCAAAGCCGACGTCCGCAAGATAGCCGAGCAGAAGATGGCTGACCTGAATGCCAACAACGTGGAAGCGGCGGTCAAGATCATAGAAGGTACGGCGCGAAGCATGGGAATTGAGGTGAAGTAATTTAAAATAATTTTATATCAATGCAATATAAGCCGGTCATAGGTCTTGAGATACATGTCGGGCTGAACACGCGGACGAAGATGTTCTGTGATTCTTTGAATAACCCCGATGAGAAGCGGCCGAACTGGAACATATGCCCGGTCTGCATGGGACATCCGGGAACGCTTCCGGTGACCAATATGGAGGCGGTCAACAAGGTCATCCGCACCGGGCTTGCCATGAACTGCGCCATCGCCCGTAACACCTTTTTTGAGCGCAAGAACTATTTCTATCCCGACCTGCCCAAAGGGTACCAAATTTCCCAATACCAAAAACCGCTCTGCGAGCACGGCGCGCTGGCCATCAAAAGCGGGAAAAAAATCCGCATCACCCGAATTCATTTGGAAGAAGACGCCGGCCGCCTTTATCATGAAGGTGACGCTTCGCTGGTGGATTACAACCGGGCCGGGACCCCGCTCATGGAGCTTGTGACCGAGCCGGATCTTGAGAACGGTCAGGAAGTGCGTGATTTTGCCACCGAACTGCAATTGATACTGCGATACCTCGGCGTTTCCGATGCTGACATGGAGAAAGGTCTGATGCGAGTGGAGGTCAATATTTCCTTGACCAAAGCCGACGACTCATACGGCACCAAGGTTGAGATAAAAAATTTGAATTCAATCAGCGCGGCGGCGGCAAGCGTTGACTATGAAATAAAACGTCAGGAAGAGTTGCTAGAAAAAAGAGAGAAGGTTGTGCAGGAGACCCGCGGATGGGATGATGTCAAAAAAGTGTCGGTTAGCCAACGCTTAAAGGAAGAGGCCCACGATTACCGGTATTTTCCAGAGCCCGACTTGCCGCCGCTCCACTTTGAGGAAAGCGATATTGAGACGCTTCGGGCCGGTTTGCCGGAACTGCCGTCGCAGAGACGTGAAAGGTTCAGCAGACAGTATAATTTGCCAGATGCGGATATTCAGGTTTTCACGGTCAACAAACCGCTCGGCAATTTCTACGAGCACGTCGCCACAGAGATTCTCGGCTACGCACGAGAAACTTCTCCGACAAGCGAACTGGGCGAGGACCCCAAGCTTTGCAAACTGGCGGCCAACTACGCCATCACCGAATATCAGAAACATGTCGCTGGAATGGGCGTTGACGCGGAGCATACCAAGATAACCCCGGAGTCGTTTGCCGAGCTGGTCAGATATATCGCCGACAAGACCATTTCCTCATCAGCGGCTCAAACCATGCTTGAAGAAATGTTCAGGACCGGCCTCTCTGCCGAACACATCATCAAAGAAAAGGACTTGGGCCAGGTGTCGGACACTAGAGCGCTTGAAAGCATCGTGGACGCGGTCATCTCCGCCAACCAAAAAGCGGCGGAGGATTACAAGAAAGGCAAAGAGGCCTCGCTGAAGTTCCTGGTCGGCATGGCGATGCGCGAAAGTAAGGGGAAAGGAAATCCGCAGATGCTGGAAGAAATAATCAGAAGGAAGCTAGGACCCTAGGATGCTAGGAAATTAGTCCTAGAACACTAGAAACCTAGGTTCCTAGACACCTAAACCAATGACTTGGGACAAAGTAAAAAGAAAAGATTGGGCAAAAACCAAATCCATTACCAACGCGGCCAAGGGTCGCGGCAAAAAGCTTCCTGCTTTCAGGAAACAGCTTACGGCCGGCAAGAGGACACGTCGGCCCCGCTAGGATTGCCAACGGATGTTGGGATTGCGCTTGAACCAGCGCATTTGACGCTTAGCATAGCGGATGATATCGCGTTCCAAGTTAGCAAGCATCTCGGCTCGCGTTATTTTTTTCTGCAAAAATAACGCGAGCCATTTGTATTCCAGTCCGAAACTTTCCAGGCGTTTCCAAGAGAGACCATTAACATGCAACTTTTTCACTTCGGCGAGCATGCCATCCTTCATGCGCTGCTTAAGTCGTTCCGCGATGTTTTGTTCTATCTTCTTTTGTGTTGGTGCCAGACCGATGAATTCAGCACTTACTTTTTTCTGGTAGAAATCAGTAATCTTAAATTTGGTCAAGGTTGAACCTTGACCAGCTATCTCAATAGCGCGGATTAGGCGCCGGGGGTTGTTCCTGTCTATATCTCCTGACCGTTCAGGATCTAATTTCTGGAGCATAGCAAACAATTGGCCCGGATTTTTCTTTTCCAACTGGCGGCGGAGCTTTCGGTCGGGCTTTACCTCAGGTAGGGGGATATTGTAAATGAGAGCGTCAATATAAAACCCCGTGCCGCCCACGATGATAGGGACCTCGCCTCGCTTTCGGATGTCGGTGATGGCCTCGCGGGCCAATTTTACAAATTGGCCCGCGCTGAAGTTGGTTTTGGGCGATACTACATCCAACAAGTGATGGGGAATTCCACTAGAGACAAAGGGCACCTTTGCAGCCCAAAAGGTGCCCTTTGTCTTGTCTCTTTTGACTTTGCCTGTACCGATGTCCATCCCGCAGTAGACCTGTCGCGAATCGGCCGAGATGATTTCGCCATTGATGCGACGGGCCATTTTGATGGCCAACGAGGACTTGCCCGACGCGGTCGGGCCGACGATAACGATAAGTTTGAAAGAGTTACTTTCTGGCGGATATCTCTTCTTTGAGTTGCTGGATGAAGTCATCTAATTTCATACTACCGATATCGCCTTTACTTCGTTGGCGGACAGCAATGGCCTTTGCGTCCACTTCTTTATCACCGATTACGGCGATGTAAGGAATTTTTTGGGTCTCGGCGTCCCGTATCTTTTTACTAAGGGTATCGTTGCCATCATCCAGTTTCGCTCTTATACCGGCATGTTTCAAAGCGTGCAACACTGCCGTGGCCCAGGTATGCTGTTTTTCAGAAACCGTCACAACAGCAACTTGAACAGGAGAAAGCCATAATGACAGATTGCCGCCGGTGTGCTCAAGCAGAACGCCCAAGAATCTTTCAAACGAGCCGAATATGGCCCGATGGATGACCCATGGCATTTTTTGCTTGCCATTGGCGTCAGCATAATGAAGGTCAAATTGCTTGGGCAGCATCACCAGGTCCAATTGGGCGGTGCCCATCTGCCAATCCCGGCCTTGAGAGTCGGTCAGATGGGCCTCTATCTTCGGGCCGTAGAAAGCGCCTTCACCTTCGGCCACAGTGTACTTAACTCCGGCTTTTTTAAGCGCATTTTCTAACGCCTTTTCAGCCATCTTCCATTCTTCGGGGGTGCCGAGCGCATCTTTGGGCCTGGTGGCCAAGGCGTATACGGTTGGAAATCCGAACAGGCCGTAGAAATTTTTTATTGTATCCAAAATGGCGGCAACCTCCGCTTCAACCTGCTCCGGCAGGAGATAGATGTGGGCGTCGTCCATGGTTAGCTGGCGGACGCGGAAAAGTCCGCCCAGCGTGCCGGACAGTTCGTTGCGATTCAGGCGGCCGATCTCTGACAAGCGTAGTGGCAGGTCGCGATAGCTGCGAACTTTAGAATTGAAGACATAAGTTGATTCCGGGCAGTTCATCGGTTTGACGATCATAGTTTCTTTTTCATCGCGAGGATTTTCAAAATAGAACATATTCTCCCGGTAATGGTCCCAATGGCCGGATTTTTCAAAAACTTCCTTTCGTACCAGTATCGGCGTGTTTATTTCCTGATAGTCCTGATCGTCATTCATTTCGCGAGCCACCTTTTCCAATTCTCGGAAAATGACCATGCCCTTGGGATGCCAAAAGGGCGCGCCCGGCGCCACATCATGAAAACTAAAAAGGTCCAGCTCGCGGCCGATGTCTCGATGATCCTTCAATTCCATGTTCTGGATTATATCAGTATCTACCGCGGATTTCTAGGTCACCGCAGTGATGAGCTTGACCTCGTCGCACCTGCCTGCCGGCAGGCAGGGAGTAGTTTAAATAGGTTGTGCGATGAGTTTAACCTCATCGCACAATAACTTCAGCGTGCCGTCACGGTTGTTGACCTTGCCGGTGGCAACGATGACCCGATTCTTCTGCCAGATATCGGGATTCTTTTCATAGACGTTCGGGAAGACGACCAGCTCAATGGCTGACGCCAAGTCCTCAATGTTGGCGAACATCATCGGCCGGCCGGTCTTGGTCACCATCTTTTGGATCTTGGTGATGATGCCGCCGACCTTGACCGAAGGGGGCAAGTTCCGGTTATTCCCATTGTTGAGCAGATTTTTGATGGGCGTGACCCGTTCCAGTTTAAGCTTCTGCTGATAATCATGAAGCGGATGCGAGGAAACATAGAGGCCGAGCAGCTCTTTTTCCCAGGCCAGCTTGTCGTTGTTGGTGGCCGGCGTGGTTTCGGCCAGTCGTAAGGCCGGCAGGGCGACGGCGGCCTGACCAAAAAGACCCATTTGGGTGCTGGTGCTGGCTTTTTGTTTTTCTCGCGCGTGCTCAAGCAAGATGTCCATGTTGAAAAGAAGATAATTGCGGTCGCCGAAAGCGTCCATCGCTCCGCATTTGGCCAATGACTCAAATGATTTTTTGTTCAGGTCCTTGTGTTGGACCCGGCTGACGAACTCCTCCACGTCTTTGAACGGGCCGTTGGCCATGCGTTCGGTGATGATGGCATCGGCGATATTCTCTCCCAGGTTCTTGATGGTCAAAAGGCCAAATCTGATTTGGTCCTTTGTTATTAGTTGTTGGTTGTCAGTTGAAGGTGGAGATTTTATGACCGTGAACGCCTTACGGGAACTGTTGATGTCGGGCGGCAGGACGGGAATCTCCATCCGCTGGCACTCGGTGATTATCTCGGCCACCCGGTCGGTGTCGCCGGACTCGGCCGTCAAGATGGCGCACATGTACTCGGCCGGATAGTTGGCCTTCATATAGGCGGTTTGGTAGGCGACCCGGCCATAGCAGGCGGCATGGGCCTTGTTGAAGCCGTATCCTTGGAACGGTTCAAACAGCTGCCAGACGGCCTCGGCTTCAGACAAGGTCATGCCGCTGTGCTGATGACAGCCCCTTACGAACTGCTCGTGCTGTTTGGCCATCTCCTCGGGAATCTTCTTGCCGACCGCCTTACGGAACTTGTCCACGCTCTCCCAATTATAGCCAGCCAGTTCCATGGCAGTCGTCAATAGATCATCTTGGTATACAAGCACGCCGTATGATTTCTCCAAAAAATTCTTGGCTTTGAGGTGGAAATATCGGATAGGGCTTTGGCCATGTTTGCGAGCGATGTACTCGGGGATGTTGTTTATCGGCCCCGGCCGGTACAAAGCGACCATGGCGTTAAGGTCATGGACGGTGGTCGGCTTCAGCTCCTTTAAGTATTTGGTCATCCCTTCCGAGCCGCCGAGCTGGAACACACCTTCCGTATATCCATCGGACAGCATCTTGAACGTCTTCTGGTCGTCAAAAGGAATTTTTTCAATATCAATATCAATATCTCGGTGAAATTTGACCAGTCGGACCGCGTCTCCGAGGATGGCCAGGTTGCGGATGCCCAGCACGTCCAGTTTCAAGAGACCCACGCCGTCCTCGCCGACGGTGTACATGTTGTACTGGGTTATCTTGTGGTCGTCGCCTTTGGGGTCGTACTGGATGGGCACGTATTCGGTCAGCGGCTTGGGCGCGATGACGATGCCGGCGGCGTGGACCGAGACGTGGCGGACGGTGCCTTCAAGTTTTTTGGCAATGTCCAATATCTGCTTCGTCTCCGCTTCTCGCTCATACATATCTTTCAGCTGGAGTTCCAGTTCCATGGCCCGGTCTATGGTCATTGGGAAGCCCTGCGAGCCGAAAGGAATAAGATTGGCGATGCGATCGCCGGTCTCATATGGTTTGCCTAATGCTCGGGCCACGTCCCTGACGGTGCCGCGGGCGAGCATCGTTCCGAAAGTGCCGATCTGGGCCACTTTGTCCTCCCCATATTTTTGTTTGGCGTATTCAATGACCTCGCTCCGTCGGTTGTCAGCAAAATCCATGTCAATATCCGGGGCCGACGGGCGATAGGGATTCAAAAACCTTTCAAAGGGCAGCTGGTACTCTATCGGGTCCACGTTGGTGATGCCGGAAAGATAGGCGACCAGCGAGCCGGCGGCCGAACCGCGGACGGTGGTGTATATTTTGCGCTCGCGGGCAAATCGCAGAAGGTCGGCTACGACCAGAAAGTAAGGCGAATAGCCCTTATTGCGGATTATTTCCAACTCGTATTTTCTTCTTTCTTCATATTCCGGCCGGGTCGGGCATTTTTCTTCCGCTCCTTTCTTGGTCAGCTCGTCAAGCATCTGGTCGGCTGTCTTGCCGGGTTCCAAAGAGAAATCCGGAAATATGAATTTCCCCAGCGTCAGCTCCACATTGCACCTTTGGGCCACCTTGGCTGTGTTCTCAACCGCTTCTGGAATATCGGCGAAACGCTCCGCGGCTTCCTGGGTGGAAAGGAAATGATACTCTCCGCCGCCGGAGAAAATAGCCGTTTCGGCCACATCGGTCTGGGTGGAAATGGCCACCAATGTCTTGTGGGCGAAGGCGTCTTCTTTGCGGAGATAATGGGAGTCCTGGGTGGCGACCAGAGGGATGTTCAGTTTTTGGGCCAGAGCCAGAATGCCGTCTTTCCATTGCTGATACCACTCCATGTCCGGGTGGTACATTATCTCCATATAGTAATTGTCTGTCCCAAATATTTCCTGATGCTCCCTGACGACGGTCTCGGCTTTGGCCAGGTCGCCGGACTGGATGGCCCGGCCGACTTCGCCGGCCGGACAGCCGGAAAAGCAGAGCAAGCCCTCCGAGTGCTGCTTCAAAAGTTCTTTGTCCACCCGCGGCTTGTAGTAATAGCCCTCAAGGTGGGCGGCCGTGGTCAGCTTGATGAGATTTTGATAGCCGGTATTGTCTTTAGCGATCAGCGTCAAGTGATATCGCTTGTTATCCACGTTCGGCTCTTTTTGGTGTCGCGAACGATTGGCGACATATACCTCACAGCCGATGATGGGCTTGATGCCGGCTTTTTTGCATTGGGAATAGAATTCAATGGCGCCGTACATGACGCCGTGGTCGGTGAGGGCGATGGCATCCTGGCCGTGCTCCTTGGCCAGCTTGACCATATCCTTGATCTTGGAGAGACCGTCTAAGAGGGAATAGTGGGAATGAGTATGGAGGTGGACAAATTTGGAGTTCATGTAAGGGGAAGCGTGTGGACCGGACCAGCCGATTCGCGCTCCAAAAAATAGTTACACTTCATTCTAACAATCACACCAACTCACGCAACTGTTGATAGCTAAGACGGGCTTTCCTTTTTTCGGGAAAGTGTGATATCATGATAGGGCAATATTGAGGGCATCCCAGCCCCAATTTTGCGAACGAAGCGCATTAGCGGTCCGCTTCGCCCAAAAGGGATGTCCCTATTCGGGACACGCAGATCGCAGGTGTTTCCGTAGCTGTAGGTTTAACAATGAGTCATAAGGATTGAGCGGCAAAATTGGGGCGGGACGC
>Ga0209542_10006678_pt1 | contig 22351 bp, 22 predicted proteins | sample RifCSPhighO2_01_FD_184028 | JGI IMG/M metagenome (GOLD analysis project Ga0209542, IMG submission 184028) | Soil microbial communities from Rifle, Colorado - Rifle CSP2_plank highO2_0.1 (SPAdes) (version 2) | ecosystem: Environmental > Terrestrial > Deep subsurface > Rock core/Sediment ... | reverse complement strand
CTGTGTTATCCGTTTAATATTTCCCTTCGATAAAGAAATTCGTTTCATGATATTAAATCTCCGCTCGCATTTTGCGAGCAAACGCTTGAGATGGCGTCTCAAGCGTTTCGAAGTTTAAGCTTCGATGTGGTCGAATTTCGTTATACCAATGAATAAAATCTTCTTTATTGCCAAATTCATGCCTTTTAGCTTTATACAAGCCAAAAAACTTTTCAACTTTTCCGTTGCTTTGTGGATGCTTTATCCTGCACAGAATGTGCTGGATATTATTCTTCTCCAGAAAAGCAGCGAATCTTGAATCTCCGCCATTATTCGACGTGAACTGAACATCATGTCCACTGATGCATTGCTGAATTGTGCCGTGCTTGAGCGCCTCAAGCATTCCTTCAATTGATGCTTCTGTTGTTGCATTATTGCACTCAACAAGTGCGAGCAGTTTTCTGCTTGCATCGTCGATAACAGCAAACACCCACCATCGACCTATCGCATCAAAATACCAGTCGATATGCACAGCTGTCAAGCTGTGCCTTCGCTCGTAGCGAATCCAATTCTTCTTCCGCACATCTATCTTTTCTTTAGGCTTGGCGATGCCAAGCTGGATCATAATCCTATGAATATGATTGTGTGGAATATGCAAGCCAAAATCACGTTCAATAATCGTCTCTAGAGTCGATGCAGAAGTTTTGTATTTAGCATATGCTTCTTTTACGGCATATTCCTCGACAGGTAATATTGGTCGCTTACGACGACCAACTTTCTTACCGATATCAGGCACTTCTCCAGTTTGCTGATATAAAGCCCAAATCTGATTGACACGTCGCAGGCTGACGCCTGCGATTTTTCGCGCCTGATAGGTTGTCCATCCCTCATTTTTTCTTCTTATTGTTTCGATAAGCTTACCTCTCGTGAGTTTCATACGCTGAAGAAACTCATCGTAGGGAAATAATTTCGGGATAACACAGGAAGAAAGTATTACGAAGTGATCAAGTAAAAATCCCAACCACAGCAGAGCTGCGGGGTATGTACTCAGTTTGAGCAATCAATATCAGAAGATAAAACTTCAATATGCGCAGAAATCTGTTAGATTTCTGTGAATATTGACTGTGCTCAAGAACCACCGGTGGTTCTTGACAACATTCGAATCAAGATTGTGGTTCCAATCTCCATGTTCCCGTAATCCTTGCTCCATGACTATCATAATACATGCCAGATAAGACAAGTTCATCGGTAATGTTGCCCGTGTAGATTCTTTCAAAGCTGTGATGGCGCATAGGAATTGATCTAACGGTAATATTAGGCACTTCAATATAACCAACAAGCCCGTGCGACCTGTTAAGCTGATTACTCTCTGCAAGAAAAAAACCATTGCTGGGATCGTATCTAAATACGTGAACATCGAGCCTTGTTATTAAGTCGTTTGAATAAACACGTTTCAATTCTTCTCCGAGCTTAGGATCCTCAGTGGATATCCTCTCAACTGCTTGATTGAGGAAAGCTCGAGTCCTTTCATCTATTTGAGTGTAACCAATAAATTTTTTACCTACCAATTCCTCTGGATTAAATGTCATATATTATTTTTTACAAAAGTGGTATATAAATTATCCCTAAAAAAACTAATCAACTCGTCTTAATCTCAATAACATCTCTATTCTTCACAACGTAATCTTTGCCCAACGGTAATTTTGTCTTGACGTTAATCGCTTTGATATATTTCTTTCCGATGTCCGTGTGAATCTTAAACGCAAAGTCTACCGGCGTCGAACCTTCTTTCAACAAGTACGCATCCGGTAATACATTCCCATGTTTATCAACTAAATTATTAACGCCGCCCGGGAACACGACAATATATTTCAAGAAATCAAAAACAGCTTTATCCAAGACATCCTGTACTCCTGTCGTTCCGTATTTGTCGAGAATATTCGTCCGGATAAATGCCAGCCCTCGTTTTTGATTCTCGTTTAATTTCGCTTCATTCTTCAGCGTAAATGTTTTTTCGCCCGGCACATACATAATTAATTCATGTCGTGCCGCTTCGCGCAACGCAAGTTCACTTTCTGCACTGCAGGGCACAAACATATAATCTGGAAAATCTTTCTTCAATCGCAGATAATTGTCATATGCTCCTTTCATATCGATTTTATTGCACGCAATAATCATTGGTTTTGTTTGCTTGCGAATCTTCGCTGCAAAATTCTTTATGTCTTCATCAGTCCACAACATCAACTTTTTCGTCGCCAAATGGAAGTTTTCTAAGATTTTGCGGACACGATCTTCGCTGATATTCCCTAATCCTGACATCTGCTTTGTAATCGCCTTCGGCACTTCTTCTTGCAGCTGTTCAGAATGCCGCGCAAATTTGTCCCATGCTTTTTTCAAAATATCATAGTACCATAAATCCAATTCTGTCTCTAAAAATCGTATGTCGTTTGCCGGATCGTAACTGCCGACGGTAACCGGCTCGCCTTTTTCATTCGTTGAACCCGCAATATCAACAATATGAACAAATACATCTGCCTGGCGCAAATCATCCAAAAACTGATTACCTAAACCCAGTCCTTCATGTGCGCCCGGAATTAATCCCGCAACATCAAGCACTTGAACCGGAACAAACCGCCATCCGTTAATGCAGAATCCATCGCGCGAATTGCATTGAACTCCAAACTCCTTGTCAACGCATTTGACTTTGACGTATCCAACACCTGTATTCGGTTTTATCGTCGTGAACGGATATGCCGCAATTTCTGCTTCCGCAAGCGTTGCTGCGCGAAAGAAAGTTGATTTTCCGGTGCTGGGTTTTCCTACAAGTCCGATGAGCATTATTGTCCACTCCTGTACTCAAGAATTCGCTCATATGCTCGTCCAACCACATATGAAAGATGATCAAAATCTAATAACGGTACAGGCTTTCCCATGCGAATACTCAGTTGCTCCGTATGCGTGCCCGCTTTCCCTTTAAAACTAAATGATCCAGAGTATTCAAGTCCTTTGTCTTCTGCAGTTAATCGAGCAAACGTAAGAAAATCATTGAAATCGGTATCAGTTCGATGCACAATACCTCGATGTGCAAAAACATCAATTCCAGCAAAAACAGTATCTCCATGAAACGCAATAAGCATTTTATCGGATGCAGGTAATATATGCTCAGAACCACCCCATCCTTTGATTTTATATTCTCGTCCACGATATGGTAAAGACAATTGAATCTGTTTATCCCTTGTGCTATCCGATAATAATATACCAGAATGTAATGAAAATCTCGGGAGAAGTACTTCTAATCGATAGATATGATCTACTTCAAGATTATTTATATCATCAACTTGTATGTGACTCGACATTACCCACCCGCACCCCCTACTCTTTAAATACTTAATCCTAAAAACAGCTCGTAACAATATGTTCAACACGCCCGACAGCTCGAGCATGTTCTCTCATGGCGCCGTACGGAAACACCGCACACAATTCTACCTTTGCAACCAGTATATCGCCCTGAGCTTTGACATTGAAACTTACCTCATATGAACGTGGTGCGCGCAGCGACCGTTCAAGAAGTGCCAGCGCTCCCGTCTTTGCGTATCTATTGGCTGAGATTTCTCGTTTATACACGACGCACATGTCTCCAATACCCTTCAAGCCAACAGCAATGAGGCCTTTGTGCGACGATTCAAGAGACCCTCGAGCCGCATCATAAAATTGATAATCAACATCAACAACATACCCTAACTCCAGTTGAGTTTCAATCTGTGCAATCCCGCAAAAATGTTGTGCTGTAGATAGAATTTGATCTGCACGTGCTTCATCTAATACTGCGCGTGAAACTTTACGTACCTGAACCATACACGCCAGCAACCAATCCCTTTTAAATAGTTAATCCTCGTTTTCAAGTCCATGCTCAAATCCGATCTCCACTGCCATGTCAAGGGTGACCCTCACGACGACATCAAGTACACTGCAGAAGATCTCATTGATCGCGCCCACAAAAAGGGTTACCATGTCCTCGCTATCACCTGCCACGACAAAGTTATTTTCTCCGAGCATCTGAAGAACTACGCCGCATCTAAAAGCATTCTCTTAATTCCCGGCGCAGAAAAAACACTGTTCGGCAAACACATCCTCATCTACAACATCACCCAGGAAGAATTAGAAAGCATCAACAATTTCGATGATCTAAAAAACATTAAATCAAAGAATCCCGAACTGCTCGTCATCGCTCCCCACCCCTACTATCCCGGCTTCTCACTTCAACATCTTCTCGACCAACATCACGACCTATTCGACGCAATCGAATACTCTCACTTCTACTTTTACTTCCTGAACTTCTTCAACAAGAAAGCCGTAACAGCAGCAAAAAAATACAACAAACCGTTAGTCGGCAATTCAGACTGCCATATCAAAACACAATTCGGCACAACCTATTCAACTATCCATTCCGAAAAAACAAACGTCGCAGTAGTCGCCGCTATCAGATCAGGTAAAGTAACGCACGTCTCAAAGTCTCTTAATCCGATTCAATTTACTATCGTGTTGCTCTGGATCGTAAAGGCATTGACGTTCTTTTTGGCGAAGAGAGCGTTCTCAAGAGTCCGTTAATCGTTAAACTGTTGTTCTCCGTGGGGGTCTCGTCAATCTCGTGCGGCAACTATGGCGCAGAGCGTCGCTGAGACCGCAGTCGACACGCGACTAGCGAAGATCACTTCGCGTGGAGCCGAAGGCGAGCGGAGGGCGCGAAGCGACCGACAGCCACCATAAGTGTTGCCGCAACAGAGATCTAAGAAGAATCAATAATTTCCCCACAACAACGTTTATAAATCAAGTTTATTTAACCCCCCTCATGCCCGTTTTTAATGTTTCCAATCCTGCAGAAGCAACTGACCTCTACACAAACTGCATTCAAGCAGCACGCTTCCGCGTCAAGTGGAAAGATATCTTCAATGTCAAAGAAATGTACCGTGCATTGCACGATTGGTTTACAGAATACGGCTGGACTGACATGGAAGATGGCACTGACCATTATGAAACCTATTATTATGAACGCATCGGCGATCACCACGATAAAGAACTCTGGCTTCGCTGGCGTCCACAAAAAGAAATCAATGAGTACTTCAAGTTTCATATTGATTTAGACTTTCATTTTCTTTATTTGCTTCCCACTGAAATTGTTCGCGACGGACAGAAACTCAAGAAAGACCTCTACAAAGGCGAAGTCGAAGTCTGGATTACTGCAATGCTCCAAAAAGACCCCAAAAGCCTATGGAAAAATCATCGCGTCCTGAAATATTTTAACCAGTTATTCGCCGAACGTATCTTCCGCAAGAACATCAACGACGAGCATAAGCGCGAATTATACCGTGAAGCCTACATTTTACAGAATTTTATCAAGCAATGGTTCAAGCTCAAACGCTACATGCCGTACGAAGAAACCGCACTGTTCCAGGACTCCAAAGCCTACACTACCCACAGCGGTGGCGAACAGGGCTAGGTTGTTTTTTTTGCTTTTCTTATATAACACGTTATCTTGACGCATAATAATCGTGCTCTTTGACCAAAAATTAGCTAATGGGGCACGCAATCACGTCGTCGTGCTGCACGCCATTAGCTAATTAATAGAGTTAAAGCGGTTATATCTTCTAAAAGTCAACATTCCGCATAATAAGCTTTATAAAGAAACTACTTGTTTTTCGGAGCTATGCCCTCGTAGCTCATCGGTAGAGCGATTGACTTGTACGCTCAGCTAAGAGATCAATAGGCAGGGGGTTCAATTCCCTCCGAGGGCTTGTTTTTTTTTAATATTTTTATTCGTTGTATTAGTCGTGAGGTTGCAAACCTCACTTGATAGTACCTCGCCTAGTACCACTGGCGTGATATTCCCTCCGAGGGCTTGTTTTTATTTTTAGTCGTTACATCTAAAAAAACCATACTTGCCGAATATGTCGTTCCGTTTCCATTAGTCCACATCCCGTACTGACCGTACACGTGTCCCACTTAAAACCTTGGGCTGTCGAGATCGCCGTGTAACCATTCCAACACCAACGATCGTGACAGCATCAACCGCTAAAAACGATGCAAATATCAACAGCAATGGATAATTGGATTGTGCAGTCGGAACCGAAACAACCACAGGTTCAGTTCCAGGAATAACAACCACCGAAACTTGGTCGGGCTGCAGCTGTACAATTTCGATGTTCCTTGGCTGATAATCCATAGGCAACTCAAAATCTGATTCGCGATGCACAATGTAATCGTTATCGTCGTCATCAACACTGTGGCTGCTTCTCCTATTGCTCAGCGATTGTAATGCTGTTGTTTGAGTTCCTGTATTTTGCTGACTAGTTTGTGGCGTCTGCGCTGGTTGTTCTGCAGCAGGCTCCGGTTCAGAATTTTCTGGTTCATTTGATTCCCCAGGATCTTGGGCAGGGTTCTGTGATTCGGGCTGTGATTCAGGCTGCGTTCCCTCGGATTCCTGCCCAAACAATCCTGGTAATTCTACATCGTAAAGATCTTCAAACGCTGCAAATACATCTTCTTGGATAAATACATCAAACAACGGATTCAAAAGATCAATCTCCCCGTCATCAATCTCTACAGTGCCAACAACATTGAACGTCGCTTCAGTAAAGTGCTGTTGCAGTCCTGCGAGATCATATACACGAGTTCCAATCTGAATAGTACTGCTCTCGTCAAACACTGACCGCGTAATAATCCATTCAGTTCGTCCAGTTAAATCTTCAATAAAAATATGATGGCCGTCGCCAACGTCTGAAAAGACATTTGATGAAAAGTAATAATCTCCAGTCTTCGGCACATTAATTCCTGCATCAACATCATGAATTAAATTCCCAATGACTTCCGTCTCGAATCCACCAACAATTAAAACTGCTGCGCTTGTCCATGCCGGATCAATTCCTTCAGAATCTCCATGGATATCATGGATATGGTTCCCGATGATATAAACATGCGTTCCAATTCCCAAACCGCTATCACTTCCCGAGCCAACTCCATACGTACAATCGTGAAGATGATTATATATGAGCCATAACCGTTCGGGTGCGTACTGATAGCCAACACATGCTCCGGTTGACGAATCCGTAGGTTCATGATCATACACGTTATTTTCAGAAACAATGACATCAACAGCTCGTTTTACCCAAATGCCAGTCTGCTTGTTATCATGAACGTCATTTTTTCCAATATAGATATGATGCGTCGTTCCTTGAAATTCGATATTCCCTGAATCAACCTGAATTCCATCACCGCTGCTGCCATATATCTCATTCTCAACAATCCATATCTGATGTGCATACTTTCCTATATGGATGCCATGAGTATCCTGATCCGTTGTTGTATGGATATCGCCATTGTCATGAACTTTATTATCATAAAAAACAACATGTTCGACAGGCTCCTCTGTAAAACTTCCGACGTGAAGTCCGCCTCCGTCAAGATTTCCAGTAACCTCATTATCTCGTACAACGATGTGGTCTGCTGGTCCAATCACCACAACTTTTCCCGTTTGTCCATCAGTCAAATCTCCATCTTCATCATTAAATTCAAGCTTTTCAATGATAATATAGCTTCCTCTAACTTGAATCGGTCGAGTGATGCGATCGCCGCGAATGAATATGGGATTATCTTCCGTGCCATGCGCATTAATTCTGCTGTAGCCAAACGGACTATAATCATAGAAACCTTCAATTTCAACAACAGACCCTGCAGGAAGATCTTCAGGAATTGTCAAGCGCGGCTTTGACGTCGTTCCATAGACGTTATCTCGATCAGTAGCCTGTGGATGCTGTCGATGAATATAATAAAATCCAGCAACCTCTGTGTCAAAGTTGGGCACATCGGGAGCTTGTTCATTAATCCCAAAGTCCGGTTCTGGAATTCCTTTAACGTCAAAAACACGCTGTTTTTGAGCGTGCTCAGAAACTGCAGATTGACCATTTCCTATAAAGGCAGTTTCTGACATGTCGAGAGCACCAAGCGTCGAGGGCATAGCTAACGCCACAATAAAAAGTGCAATGAAAAGCCGGTTGATGAACATAAGAATGAAGTACGCCGTATGTGTTATCAATCTGATGCTCAAAAATTATAGACATTATAAGGTACGGTCGGCAGGTCGAAAAGATATCGGACTAATCATACAACTCAGCAAGCGCAACAAGAGTACTAATAATTCCGTCGTTAAGTGAATGTCTAATAATCTCATCCGTGGCGCAGAGCGAGGCGCAGCCGAGCGGAGGGCATGCGTAGCATGACCGACTGCCGCCATGGGGGAGGAGATTATTAGACTAAAAATAATTTGTAGAATAATTACGTACTAAAAAAAAGAATTATAATAAAAAAACAAACAATTAATTATTCTGCCCTATTATACTTAGGTACTCGTTCTTTCCTCGGTGGAAGCGTCCTAACCATCATTCCAACGAACAAAATCGTCACTATATCCATGATCAAGAGTGACGGGTACAACCAATTCATGGTTTTTGGCTTCGGTGCGGGTTGCGCCTGCGCAGGCTGTACATACACCGTCGCAGGTTCGGGCTGCGGTGGAGCAAGCTGCTGCACGATCACATCTCTGCGTTTATAACTAATCTCATCAATATCACGAGGTTCGCTAAAGTCAATAGTGTCTATGTCATCATCATCATCATCATCATTGTCTCTCGATCGTGATCGTCGTGATTCCTGTGTTGTCTCTTCCTGTGTTGTCGTTTCCTGTGTCGTCTGTGCTACCTGCGCAGTATTATTTGACGAATTCACATTTGACGAATTCAGCGATGAATTGTTTGAAGTGTTCAGCGATGAATTCACCGAAGAATTGTCTGAAGTGTTCAACGAAGAGTTCACTGACGAATTCATCGATTGATTTTGCTGCTGTGTCTCGTTTTGTGTCTCGTTGATTGGAACTTCTGGTTCATCCACTGGTTCGTCTACTGGCTCGTCCACCGGTTCGTCTACTGGCTCATCCACCGGCTCGTCCACTGGTTCTTCTACAGGTATATCCGAATTCGTATTGTCCTGTGCAAAGAATCGCGGTAACTCTATCCCAAATGTCGAGCTGAACGCCGAGAAATAATCCGGTTCAACACCAAGGTCGTACAGCGGACTTTCTGGCGACAATTCTCCATCCACAATCAACGGATCACGTTTAATATTACGTGTCGCTCTGCTCGACTGCTCTTGCAGTTCAGAAATGTCGTACATTGTTCCACGTATCTGAACTTTGATTGGGTCTTCATTCTGATAAAATACATTCCGCGTAATTTCCCAATCTTCTGTTGATTGCGGGATTTGGATAGTGATGTGTTTTCCACTAATATCTGAAATCACATTCGATGATATCAACTGCATTCCTGCTCTCGACAAGTTAATGCCCGTACTCACACGTGATATCACATTCGCAGCAATCGTTACTTCCTTTCCTCCATCGACCAAAATGCCTGTTGATGATTCTGTCCCGTCACTATAAATGCTATTTCCAATCATGTAAATATGTACTCCTGTTCCTCGATTGTCGTCTTTCCCTGATCCAATAGCATTCGTGCAGTCATGGAGCTTATTATAAACAATCCATACATTTTCGGGTGCATATTGGTATCCTATACATGCTCTCAATGATGTTCCCTCATGATTGTATACGTCATTTTCTGAAAAAATGATATTGAATGATTGTCTTGCCCATATGCCTGACAATTTGTTGTCATGAACATCATTTCGTCCAACATAAATATGATTTGTCGACTGCTCAAGATCGCTGCTTCCTGCACTGACATGCACGCCGTCTCCTCCATTCTGATGTATTTCATTGTCAACAATCCATACATGATGGGAATGTGATCCTACCTGTATACCATGAAGTGACAGACTGGTTGCCATGTTTCCATTATCGTGAATATTATTGTCAAGAACAACAATCTGCTGCGCTGCTTCGATAAGCTCTCCAGTTCTTGAGCCAATAAATACTCCACCACTCGCTAAATTGCCGTGAATATTATTTCGTCGAACAGAAATATGGTGCCCTTCAGTAATCTCAATTCGTCCGGTGTGTCCTTCAGTAAGATCGTCATTTGCATCGCCGAATTCAAGATCTTCGACGATGATGTAACTTCCTTTGAGAATTAATGCCCGCGTCACAAGTGCCGGCCCTTTAATGAATATCGGCTGTTCAACTGTTCCTTGTCCTACAATCTGACTCGATTGTGCAGATGGTGGAAAATCATATTCGCCTGAAACCTGTACAACTGATCCAGCAGGCAATAGTGCGGGAATAGAACGCCGTGGTCGTGTTAGACTTCCTAGGGGATTGTTTGTATCAGTCGCTTGCGGATGCTGCCTATCTATATAGTAAAATCCAGAAACTGGTTGACTCCAGTCAGCAGGTGTGCTTGGAGAAACTTCATGAACGCCAAATTCCGGTTCAGGAATTGCAGTGATGTCCAAATCCTGGGCAACAACAGCGGATGCACATAGGATAATTAAAACGAGTGCCAAGAGTATTTTTTGTATCATGGTACACAACATACGAAGTGTACATTATGAAAATTCAGCTAATAGGATATAATCCAATATAAACTTTATAATAAAGACCAAAAACTTATAATTCACACCGAAACTTTATAATAGATCATTCAAATATGGTCGTTATGCTCAGAAATTTGATCATTATTGCAGTCGCGTTATGTATGATACCTTTCGCAAGCGCCGCCCAAGAAGTCAACATAGGCGCATACGTCCTCAACGTTGGAAAGTACGAGCTCGCAACCGGAAGTTATACTATTGATTTCTATCTTTCCATAAAATGCGACCAGAAATGCGACCCAAACATCGAATTCATGAATGGGCGCGCAACATCACTAGAAAAAATCATCGACAAGCCAAACGACAAGTTCTATCGCATCCAGGCGTCATTGCAAGAACAAGTGAATTTAGAAAGCTTTCCATTCGACGAACAAAAACTAACTATTCTCATTGAAGACAAAGAAAAGCCGATCGATGATTTTATTTTCATTCCTAACGCCGATGAAGCCGGCTTAGACCCCGCGGTCAAATTCGTCGGCTGGCAAATTCAAGGATGGCAGCACAACACAACAATCCACAACTACGAAGTATACGATGAGCAATACTCCCAGTATCAGTTCGAAATAACGATCGGCAGAAGCCCATTCAATGCAGTCCTAAAAACGCTTCTTCCCGTTTTCTTTATCGTCCTCATTACGCTGTTCTCATTCATCATCGATCCGGATAAGATAACAAACCGCCTCACATTAGTCACATCCTCGTTAGTTGCCGCCGTCATGTTCCACGTCAACATCGCAAACCAATTGCCGCCCGTCGGTTATTTGACATTCGCAGACAAGTTCATGGTGCTCACCTATGTCGTGCTATTGTTTAGTCTCGCAACAAGTATTGTTCTGCTTGAATTGAGCGAACGAAAAGATGAACGAGTCACAAAAATTCATCGCGCAACCGAGTACACGGGATTTATTGTTGTGCCGCTGATGTATGTGCTGCTGTTTGTGTTTGGGTTGTAGTGCAGACAAAATATCCAATGCCAAATGTGACTTCTGGAAATAATGGTCCACCTAGATTCCATACCCACCTAGAAGAGGGAGTATCTCCAATAGAAAGTGGGGGACAATTAAAAAACTTTGATAGCTGTTCATACATTTTTTTAGCTGAAGTTTTGTACTCGAATCCAAGAACATCATTATACATAATATCAATACATGCTTTAATAACTTCCACAGGAGCACCAGATACTATTGCATCTCGTAAGTATTCTCCTCCAAATCGTGCTGCTGCTCTTTTTCTCTGTCTCTCATCGTCATAATCCGGAATAAAAAGATCTCCCATAATGAACGTTCCCTGTTGGTTCAATAAAGATGGCAAACCGGACAAAAATGGTTCTTGTTCTTCATAGCGTAGATGGTGTACGCCTGCGGTACAGAGAATTAAATCATATGTTTTATTGGGCCCCCATGTTCGTACATCTTCAACATAGAAATCTATCGTTTGATCTTTTTCTCGAGCTTCGCTAATAAATGTTTCACTAATATCAACTCCCTCAAGCTGTAAATCCTGACGTTTTTCAGCAATTCCTCGAAGAATATGTCCGGGTCCACACATTAAGTCCAGCACGCTTCCATTTCTCGGTGCATCAATCACTATTTTTTCAGTAATTTCCCTAATTAGAAATCCATAAGGCTCAAATTTCAATTCCAAATCATAAATACTAGGTGGTGCAATGACTTTCATTTTTTCCAACCAACCGTAAATCCAACACGTGCATTATCATCGAAATTCCTAAGACCATATTGATACTCAGCAAATCCAGTGATCAACACCTCTGAAACAGTAGTACCTATAGAGACACCCGGCGTCACATGTGAAAACCCGTGAGTTCCAAAATAATTATTTTGATATGAGCTTCTCACTGAAGGCTCAATTGTTATTTCATCATTTTTGATCGGAAAACCAGCCGAAGCATCAACTGAATTTCTATCAAATTTCAACCCCTCAGTATTAACATGCGTCGCCGTAAGTTTCGCACTCACTTTTCCAGAATAGCCTATGCCTATTTCTGCTGCATGCTGATCATCGCCAAGCAATCGGGAAGGAAACGACCAGTAATGAAAACGTGCAAATCCATCCAGTCCATCAATTAAAGAAATGTGCCCGGTAAGATATCCATCCACCTCATGCACTTTTTTATCCGTTAAATCAGTATTCGCCCATGCACCTAAAGACAGAAATGATTTCTTCACCTCAAGATACGTCTGGTTGACAGGCCCAGAACCATTAATGAAGCCCGGTCGTCCAACATAATCAGAAGCAAAAGTGGTGGTTGTGGTTAATTTTGTGTCTTTCAGAGTATTTTCAATCGATTGGCAGCCTATGCCCATGGTTGCTGCGATGATGATGGCGATTTGTTCTAAAGATTTCATAGTCAATTCCCCCAATCACCAAATGATTTTTTTCAAATCCTTTGTTATAAACATTATTCCCCCCTCTATACGTAATAATAGCAAGATTTATTAAGCAAAAATACATAAAGCGTATAATGGACGCACTAAAGAAGATCGGACTCACCGACGGAGAAATCAAAGTATATCTCACATTGCTAGAAACCGGTTCAGCAACAACATGGACGATCACAAAAAAATCAAAAATTTCAGGCTCAAAAGTCTACGAGGTTCTCGAACGTTTAATTGAAAAAGGTCTTGCAAGTTCGATAACAAAAAACAACGTCAAATATTTTGAAGCTGCGAATCCGAATCGAATTATTGATTATCTTAACGAAAAACAGGAGCAGATAGAAAAAGAAAAATCTAATGTCGCATATATACTTCCTCAATTGCTGATGAAAGCGCAGAGCGCACCAAAGAGCGACGTTAAAGTGTTCGTTGGTTTTGAAGGACTAAAGACTGCAAACGAAGATATTATTCAGACTCTAAGCAGAGGGGAAGAATGGCTCAGCATGGGATTATCTAAGCAGCCGAAATCATGGGAAATCTACTTCACCAAACGCCAAAAAGCACGTGCGGACAAAGGAATAATTCTCAAACATCTTATTAACGAAAAATATAAGTCTCTCTATGAATCACGAAAAAAGCTCAAGCATACTCAATTCAGATTTCTCCCGAAGAATTTTGAAATGCCCACGAGCACAGAAATCTATAGTAATAAAGTCATCATCATGATTCTATCACCAGAAAATCCGACCGCAATTCTCATTGAAAATAAAGACGTGGCAGACAGCTTTAAAAAATATTTCTATGCACTCTGGAATAAATCTTAAATGAGAAACCTTTAAAAGCACTATCCATTCTTTGCATTCCATGAACATAATATTCATCGGCGCACCGGGCACCGGCAAAGGAACATTAGCCGGAAAAATCGCAGCAGACCATCATTTTACTCATCTCGCACCGGGCAACATGCTCCGCGATGAAGTGAAGAAAGAATCTGCATTAGGAAAAAAAATTAAGTCGCTAATTGAGTCCGGTACATTAGTTTCCGACGACATTGTCAACACGCTCATCAAGAACAACATAAAGAAAAACAACATCTTCGACGGCTACCCACGAACACTCGCACAAGCCGAAGCATTAGACAATCTCGTCAAAGTCGACAGCATCATTCTCTTCGAAATGTCCGAAAGCTCAATCGTCAAGCGCCTCAGTGGCCGCCGAACCTGTCCGCACTGTCAGGCAGTCTACCATACAATAACACTCAAGCCAAAAAAAGAAAACATCTGCGACAAATGCGGCTCACAATTGACACAGCGAAAAGATGATTCGCCGGACGTCGTTACACACCGATTCCGAGAATTCAACGAAAAAACTGCTCCATTAATAGAATTCTACAAAAAAAGAAAATTACTGCACACAATTGACGGCGGAAAAGACGTTGAAACAGTGTATCAAAGCATCAAGAAAGTGTTGAAGTTATGATCACGATAGATTTTTATACTTTAAGTTCTAATTAACTACTATGGGCGAACTATTAGAAAAACAAATCTTAGTGCGATTAGAAAATGTAGAGAAAAAAATGGATGCTCTTTTTGAACTAATTGATGATCGAAGTTTAAGTGATGACGACAAACTAGCAGTACGCACCGCATTAAAAGAAGAAAAAGAAGGAAAACTTCTCTCGAAAAAACTCGTGTTTGGTTAACATGACATTTCTCTCGGAATTCACCGCAAGTGCATCAAAATACATCAGAAAACTTGATACTATAACAAAAAGGAGAATTGAAGATCGAGTAAACAAACTTGAAGAAAATCCTTTCCCCCAGGATATCGAGCGCGTCGGCATGTTTGAAAATGAACTTCTTTTCCGCGTTCGTGTCGGCGATCAAAGAATATTATATATCGTTCGAAAGAATCAAAACAAATTAATCATCGTAAAAGTAGATAAGCGATCACGAGTCTACGACTGAGTAAACAACCTCTTCACCACCATCGTCGCATAACTTCCTTTGGGCAATTCAAATGACAGCAGAATCTTTTTTCGCCCGTCAAACAATTCGTCCTTCATCATCTTCGCCGAGAACTTCTTCACCAAAACCATCATGTCCCGTTCAGCGCCTTCCATAGTTAATTCCGGAAATTCGCGAATGATAAAATCTCTAAATGTAATGCCCTCGCGATGCATGATCTCGTGAATAATTAGTCGTATCTCTTTATCCGTAGTCTGCGTATCAAACCCTATCATCGGAACTTTCTTGTTCACTCTTTTTCCCGTCGGAAACGCAAGTTGTCCTTGTGAATAGGGTACTCGAACAAACTTCGTTTTTCCTTCAATAAATCGCGCAACTGTATCATTCCACAAGAAACTCTGATAACTCCCAATAATCATCCGCAGAATCTTTCTCGGCACAAGATGAAGCGCTCCAATAAAATTCGTTTTATTCTTTGAAATAAAATCTTTAACAATTCCATTATAATCTCCTTCGCCGGTAGCAATGATCTCAACAGCTTTTTTAAAATCCTTTTTAACAATCGCTCGTCCGACATCAACATTTGTCCTGGAGAATCTCTGTTCATCAAAGTAATTTACAATCTCTTTCAATTTCTTCACTTTAATGTCAGAATCAACATCGCGCACAACGATCCGGAATTTATTTCCTTTCAAATCACCGAGCGACACTGGCTCATCGCCATAACCATAAAATGTAAGTGTGACGCCGCGCACCGAAACTTTCTCGATTGATTCCTTTCGAACATTCTCCGCAGAACACAACTGTTTCGTTATCGCTTTTTTATCCTTCGTCCCCGCAAAACCAACTTTCCGCACGCGCAGCGCCCGTGCCACTTCATCCACAGCATTCTGTGTGTTCCAATTTCGTTTCTCCAACCAGAAATAGCAGTACTCACCTTTCGCTTTTTTCTTGACATTCGTCATTTCTTCAACGACAAAATCTTCAGGGATATGTTTGATGAGCATACGCTAAAAATAAAGCACGGGAATTTAAACTATTCGCTCAGATACACTTTTAAACTCGTTAATTATTCTCAATTGTATGAAAAAAGAGATAGTACTTTCAGTCCTATCACTCATTATAATATTAAACGCATGCGCCGACAACAATTCACCTTCTCCAAACATTCCCACCGACCGCACCATCGGCATCATCGGCTGCTCAAATACTTTCCAAAGCGTCTATGGCTATCGCTGGGCTGGCGGGAATCAATTGTGGTTCGTCCACCGAGATAATATGCACGACATGGACAGCGGTTCTATCGCAGAATGGGTCAATAATCCGCACTTCTGGGAAGTATTTGACCGCTATCTCACTCAAAACCCTCAAACAACTAAAGTCTGGTGGCAATTATGCATACCTCAGGACCAGTCAGACGTATCCTCCGATAAAGTTTTTCCCATTATTCAGCAATTACGACAAAGAATTCCAAACGTCCAGATTTACGTTTCTCCGTTATCTGATTTTCCCGACCATCCTTGTGAAATCACAGGCGTTGAAGGCGTCGAGCGCGCAAAGTCATTAGCAATCGAACTTGACGAACAGTACGATGATATCCATCACGGTCCAATCCTCGGTCCATTATACGCGCACGAAATCGGCGAGGAAGACCACTGTCATCCAAATGAAGAAGGCATGGGTAAGTTAGGGCGCCAATTAAAAGAGTTTTTTGACGTGCCGAAAGAAAATATGACCGAAATTGAAAATACATCCGGCGGCGATAGCTCATGAAAATCATCCTAACGCTCTTAGTCGTCACGCTTCTCTTGATGAGTGCCTGCATCAAACAGCCAGAAAATACTATCCCCGACGCAGACCGCACCATCGGCTTCATCGGCTGTTCTAATACCCGTGAAACAGTCGAAGGCTATCACTACATGGGCGGCACGCAGATGTGGGATTATGAACGTCACTATGGCTCCGGCACTATCTTGGACTGGTCAAAAAATGTTGACGATAGCAAATACTGGAATGTCTTTGACAAACTCTTGAAGAAATATCCAAATACAAAAACCATCTGGTGGCAATTATGCATCATGGACAACAACAGAGCAACCAGCGTCGAACATGCCGATATCGTGCTCAACGAAATAAGAAAACGCATCCCTAACGTAGTAATCTACGTTTCAGCACTTGCTGATTACACTGATGGCGTATGCAGCATAACAGGTACGTTTGGACTTGAAAAAGGCAAAGAGTTAGTGCCCATTTTAGACACCAACAATCAAGACGTATTCGCCGGTCCTGTCTTAGGGCCAATGTCAATGAAAGAAACCGCAAAAGACGGCTGTCATTTGAGCAGTCCAGATGGTAAGAGAAAACTGGGCACACAACTAAAAGAATTCTTTGACGATTCGACATCGGGACAAGCGCCTAAAATAACATACGATACAAAAAACGTGAGTGATACGGAGAACGATACTGAAGTAAAAGAAACTGAACCACTATTCGAGCAGTTCTGGCAAGACCGCATTGATGCTGCACTCGCAGAAGCAAGCTGTCCGCCCGTCGAAAGAATAATCTACCCTTCCAATTACTATCAGGGTCCATTGACCGACACGCACGTCCATATTCCCGCGATTCAAGATGGGGGCGAAAACAACGAAGTCGAAGAAACTGACGGCAGATTTGGCGGAACTGAAGCCTATCTCGGCTATAATATAAACATCGCAGACATTGCCTGCAGCCTCCAGCACGCTGACACTCAAAAGAATTTCGCGTTCTTTCCAGTCTATGAAGATATCCCGGAACAGCTTCTCGTGATCTGGAAAGAAACAATGGCTCGGTATCCAGAACGCTTCACGCCATTCATCATGTCCTCAGGCAACGACGACGATCCAGATGGCTTTCCAACGGTCGATGCAAAAACACTGAAGTCTATGCTCGCTGTTTATCCAACTTTATTCCAAGGCTACGGCGAAATAGGATTGTACGCACGTGAAAACGGCGGCTCGCCCGCATTAGCACCAGACTCGCAGCGTATGCAGGAAATCTATCCAATCGTACGACAAAATAAATTAGCCGTCTATGTCCATCTCGGCGACGGCCACAAGGCCAGCTTCGAACGCGTATTAAAACAAAATCCTAACATCAATTTCGTCTGGCACGGCGATCAATTATCGATGGAAGAGATCGAAGACGTCCTCAGCAAGCATACAAACGCCTATTATGGTATTGAAGCATATCAGGAAGGAAATTATGATATCTTTCCATTGTTCGTCGGAAAAGACAAGCAAGCCTATCTCGATGCAATGGACAAAGATTTCGACGGTATCGTGAATGCAGCTGCCAGAACTTGGAAGCCGTTCATCGAGCGTCATCCTGATCAGGTGCTATGGGATACAGACATCGGCGATACGGTTTGGAACTACGACCGTGACGCATACAAAATGATGGTCAAATTCGCGCACGCATTCATCGGAAAGCTCGATATCAGCGTACAAGAAAAATTCGCATACAAGAATGCGGAGAAATTGTTGGAGGGAGAAAAATGAAAAAATTATTCCATTTTAAGAAATTAAGAATGATAACGACAATGTTCGATGGCAGCATTGTAATGAATGACAACAATACGATAATAAATGAACCCTATGGATGTGACTCAAAATGAATCAGACGAACGTGATATTATTATCTATTATGCTAACAATTTTATTGATTGCGACTGCTTGTGAACGACAAAAGGCGTATGAAACAACGTATATTTGTCCAGATGGAGTCACAGTATCACACGAATCAGATTGCCCAGAGGATAAATCAAAAGAAGCCAATAAGGCCCCTGAACCATCAAATATAAGCTATAACAGTTCTGCATCTCACGTTCCATCTCGTGAAGAGAAACGCGGCCAATCTCCCATTTTCACATCGCTCGAAGGCTGTGAAGAAAAAGATGTTACATTCACATCGCTTCCTTTGCCATTCGACAAGATCACCGTCATTGAGCCGCAGGGCGAGCTTACTGGTTATGTATCCGGTCACATTACCCCAGGCGATCACGTTGGTTTCCAGTACGATTCAAAAGCGCCGGCAATTCCGGTCTATGCATTAGCTGATGGTTATATCGTCCGCGTCGAGCGCAACCCCGGCTACTTCGGCATTGGCGTGAAAAACTATCATCTGTACATCGAATATTCCTGTACGTTGTTCGGTTCATATGTCCACATCACTGAAATTGCACCAGAACTCCTCAATGCAGACGATGATTTCAAGGAGTTGGATAGTTTCGCCGAAGAAAAAATTCCACAAAGTCAGAATTTCATATATCCAAGAATACCAATAAAAGCCGGCCAAACTCTGGGAAAAGTAGAAACATGGGGTCTGCTCGGCATGTTAACAGCAGATACAACCGTGACTTTATCAGGCTTCACCACGCCAAAACTTTACGAAGGCGAGCCGTGGAAAAAACATGCAGTTCCGGTGTTTGATTATTTGAGCGATGACCTAAAAGAAAAACTGAAATCAAAGAACCCACGAACACAAGAACCTATCTACGGCAAAATAGATTTCGATGTGCCTGGCAAGCTCGTCGGCAACTGGTTTGTGGACGGATCTGACTACAGGGGAAAACAAACACAGCATTTTTGCGGCGACTATCTCTGTCCGTATTGGAACGACCATCTCGCATTTGTGTACGACTTTGTTGACCCAACGCAGACGCGTGTCAGCATCGGATATAACGCATTGCAAGACCAAGGACCATATGGCATTGTTGGCAACACCGATCCAAAAACAATTAGTCCGGACGACGGTCTTGTCAAGTACGAGTTAGTCAAATTAAACGACATCACCGAAAAGCGCGGCTTTAAAACAGATGGCAAATCATTGATTACTGAAAACAGCGCTGAAGTGTTAGGAACGCTTCTAGTTGAAATGAAAGACGACAAGCATCTTACGATGGAAGTGTTTGCGGGAAAAAAAGCGTCGCAGGTGTCTGGATTTACTGAAAATGCGAAAATTTACGTGAGATGATTTTGAATTAAGAGGTGCATCATGAAAAAAGCATTAATGCTCGTATTGATAGTAGTTTTAGTCAGCTGTACACAAATAAACTTAGAGCAAGATATCGCTGAAGAATTCGAACGGACACCGGAAGACACCGCGTTAGACCATCCGCCGACAGATGTCGACCGTTTCAACGAAGTCAAGCGCGAAATTGACTATTGGTACAACAAGCCTGCATATAGCATTGGCAGCCAGCACAAACAGCAGATGATGGACCGTTTGCTTCCATTAAATATCGATCAAGAAGTCAAAGACGAATATGTGCAAAAACTCAACTTAATTCTCCTTGCAGATGATCCGGCATATCAGGAAGAACGTCAACAACAGCAAGCGGAAACAGTTGCCCAGGATCCTGAACAACAGTCGGCTCAGCACGTGCTGAAATACTGCAATGGGAACGGGACAGTTCCATTTACATCTCCGCCTATGCGCACAGAAGATCTTGGATTTATCATACCGCTGGGCGTCATGACCGGCCATCACGTCACTCCCACAGACCATGGATATGTTATTTCAAATGAATGGACGAATCCCGGTGCAAAGCGAGAAGACAACGTTGACAAATTTGCGGATGTTCTTGCACCTGCAGACGGTATCATCATTGGAGTTGACCGTATGCCATCAGTATTTGCAACAAGCACGCTCGGAGATTATCACATCACCATCTATCATACCTGCACATTCTACACTATATTTATTCACGTCAATGAAATCTCTGAAAAGCTCAAGACCATCTTGGAAACACGTATTCCGGCTGCGGTCGAAGCAGGCGAAGTTATAGGCCGTTCACCTGGATTTGATTTTTCCGTCTTCAATAAGGACGTCATCTTGAATTTCATTAATCCGGAAACGTACAAAGGCGTATCAAGTATATTTAATGCAGATGACTTATTTGCCCATTTCACTGAGCCAATCAAAACACAATTGCTCGAGAAAAACTTGCGAAAAGCTGAACCCCGCGGTGGAAAAATGGATTACGATATCGATGGAACAATCGCAGGCAATTGGTTTGTTGAAAACACAAATGGGTATGTGGGCCTGCCGGAGTACAACCGTCTTATCGGGTATTGGACGGGTCATCTTGCATTTGTCTACAATCACATCGATCCAGATGTAGTCATTGTATCAATGGGCAACTATGGCGGTGAAACCCGTCATTTTGCTGTGAAAGGCAATACACCAAACCCTGCAGATGTCACACCAGAGCACGGACTCATCAAATATGAGCTTGTTGACTATGAATACCTAGAAAATGGAAAAGTCTGGGATGAAGGGCACTATGCTGAGCTTACCGTTCAGCCACAAAATACAGTTGAGGGTACAGTCCTTGTCCAAATGATCGAAGACCGAAAAATAAAATTCGAATCATTCCCGGGCAAGACCGCATCGCAGGTGAACGGATTCACTGAAAACGCAAAAGTGTATGTGAGGTAATATCTTATGAAACAACTAATATCAATTATATGTATGCTGCTCTTCATCGCAGCCTGTGCACAACAACGACCGGTTCTCGATGCTCCACCTATGCAATCAGCACCACTACAAAAAATTCAGCAGCAGCAACAGCCAATTTCACCACCTCAACCGACTGACACTACAGCAGATGATAACAACGACCTATCTTTCGACCTCTCCATCGAAAACGCAAACCCGTTAGACTTCGACCCTGCCGGCCCTTTTTACCACACGTTATACCGAACAGCATCAGCCGACGGCCTTTCATTTGAAAGCAAAGACAAAATCTTCGAACACACCAGCGTGCCAGACGTTATCCGATTAGACGACGGCCGCATCGCTCTCTACGGAGTCGACGGCTACGGTCGCAGCAGATCCGGTCTGATAGTCGCGTTCTCAGAAGACGACGGCAAAACCTGGACATCAGGTTCGCTTCAGTTAGAAAGCAAATTAAACCACCAAGGCGCCGCCGACCCCGAAGTTGTGCTGCTTCCTGACGGCATAATCCGTATGTTCTATGTGATTTTCCCAAATCCGAATGACCTAATGTCCACCAATGAAGTCTGGAGTGCGACATCAACTGACGGCATCCATTTTGTCGAGGAGGATGGCATCCGTTTCAAATACGAAAGACTAACCGACCCTGACATTGCAAAAATTGGCGATACCTGGTTCATCTATTTCGCGCAAGGGCCGCAATTAGTCGCCGCATCTTCATCCGACGGCAAAACATTCACCAAACAAAAAACAATCCGCGACCGCGGCTCTGTGTCAAACACTGTTCAAATTGAAAACAACAAATGGCGGCAATATTATTGCAGCGAAAGCGAAGGTATCAAGTCCGCCACATCATCCGACGGTTTGAATTGGAAAGACGACAGCGGCACAAGAATCAATGCAGACAGCGGAACAATT